>Ga0209096_1000860_pt1 | contig 36629 bp, 32 predicted proteins | sample AD_UKC034_MetaG_FD_184407 | JGI IMG/M metagenome (GOLD analysis project Ga0209096, IMG submission 184407) | Active sludge microbial communities of municipal wastewater-treating anaerobic digesters from USA - AD_UKC034_MetaG (SPAdes) (version 2) | ecosystem: Engineered > Bioreactor > Anaerobic >...
TGACCCACTTTCCTTGGGTTTGATCATAATAAGAGAAGGCACGTGGATTGAGAAGAATCTTTACGTTTTGGCTTTCGTTGGGTTGAAGCGTAACAGCCGCAAATCCTTTAAGCTCTTTCACTGGTCTGTTGCTGGCATCGGGAGGAACAACATAAATCTGAACGATTTCAGTTCCTGCCATCTCTCCAGTATTTTTTATATCGAGACGGATAAGGCACGAATCTTTGGATAGGGGTTCCACCTGCAAGTTGCTGTATTCGAATTCGGTATAGGATAATCCGAATCCGAAAGGAAATGCAGGCTGGATTCCAAATTTCTCATAATATCTGTAACCCGCATAAATGCCTTCACTGTAATGAGCAATCTTAGAAGGATCCTGATAGTTTTTATAAGCAGGCGATTGCTGAGGCGACTGAATGAAAGTGAAAGGTAATTTTCCCGAAGGATTCGCTTTACCCAACAATATATCAATAATTGCTCTCGAACCTTCTTGCCCAGGGAAGAATACATCCAAGATGGCTGGAACTTTTTCTCCCCATTTACTCATGATTATGCTCGTTCCTCCGTATGAAACCACTATGGTTTGTGGATTAACCTTCACCACAGCATCGATGAGTTCATCCTGGCCGGCGGATAGCTTCATACCTCCAATCCTGTCGTATCCTTCACTTTCAATAAATTCGCTCGAACCAGCGAAAACAACGGCTATATCACTCTTTTTAGCAACCCGAACTGCCTCGGCTATCATTTCACCCGTTTCGCCCTCAGCACCAAAGTAATCCCAACCCAACTGACATATTGCAGAGCCAGCGTTTTCAAAAAATTCAAGCCTGATCTCATATTTTTCACCAGCTTTCATAAAAATCCGAGCCGAGTCGATGGTTGTACCATGGTCAGTCCAATTGTCTATCATCAACTTGTTATTTACATAAAGCCTGATGCCATCGTCGCTGGCAGTATATAAAACGTAATTCCGGCTTTTGGGAGCCAAAAGATACCCCGTCCATCGTACCGAAAAATGGTCTTTGCCCAATGAAGGAACTGGCTCGTTCTCTTCCCAAATAAAATCAATATTGGTATCTATACGTCGAAATGCAGGAGAACCTTGCAGTTCGATTCCTTTGAAGTATTCTCCAATAATACCGTGTTTACCATCCTTTGTTATAAGAAATTCTGAAGGGACTGCCTGCAAAGGACTTGCACCGAGTTTTACTCCCTGTGCGTAGTGAATTTCTATCTGGTTGCCGGCAACATTTTGGAGTTGAGTTAGAGGATCGATGGCTCGCCAAGGAACGACATGCGAGCTCCCGCCTCCACCTGTCCTTGCAACAGCAGCATTAGGTCCAATTACCGCTATGGACCTCACTTTGGAGAGATCGACAGGTAGAATATGATTGGAATTTTTCAGCAAAACAATGGAACTTACGGCAACATCATAAGCCAGTTCTGCCGATGCCTCGGAAGGGTCGGGATAAGAAAGATTCTGCGGGCGATCAAAAAGACCTGATTGAAATTTAACCCAAAGTATTCTTTTCACCATTTCATCGATATCAGCCTCAGTGATTTCTCCCTTGTGGATGGCCTCTAAGATTTTATCATGGTTAAGATATTCGCCCGTGGGCATTTCCAAATCCAGACCATTGCGGATAGCATTGGTGGTAGAATGTGTTGCACCCCAGTCGGATACCACCAGACCCTTGAATTCCCATTCATTTTTTAGAATATCTTGTAACAAATGCTTGTTTTCTGAAGCATACCAGCCATTTACCTTATTATAGGATGCCATAACCGTATAAGCACCACCTTCTTTTACAGCCATTTCGAAGGCTGGCAGGTATATTTCCCTCATCGTTCGTTCATCGGCTGTCACGTCAACTTGAGTGCGTTCCCATTCCTGATTGTTGAGGGCATAATGTTTTACCGAAGTGATTACGCCTTCTTTTTGTACGGCTTTTATGTAAGCTGAAGCAATTTTACCAGCCAGAAATGGGTCTTCACCATAACTTTCGAAATTTCTTCCTCCAGTAGGCAAACGATGAATATTGACGCAAGGAGCCAAAATGTAATTTCTTCCCTTAAACAATGTTTCTCTGGCTATCATTTCGCCATATCGCCTTGCCAGAGATGTATCGAAGGTTGCTGCAAGTGAAACTCCCGAAGGGAAAGCCGTCGAAGTATCCCACCTCACGCCAACCGGGCCATCACACATCCTGAAGTCGGGTATGCCCAAACGTTGATTATAAACTGTTTTCATGCCTGTAGAGTCGGGAAGACCAGCCAATTGTTCAATTTTCTCATCCAAAGTCATTCGTTTGAGCAAATCTTCAACTCTCTGATCCACAGTAAGATTCTTGTCTTTATAAGGAAGCTGTTTTTTGCATCCTATTGACAATATAGCTATGGATGCAATCATTAATAAACAAATCTGAAATTTATACATTGTGTAAAAGATGATTTTTTTGCAGAAAGTATCAATAAACAATGGTTTGTATAGCATGAGCCGGAATACTCAGTTGAGCCAAACCATCGGCAACGATGAGAAGGTAAGGAATATTCTGGTCGGATTTGTTCATAACGATGGTTACAATGCTTCCATCCGGGTTTAGAAATGAAGTGCATAATAGGGCGCTGCGGCTTGGTGTGCTCATTATGCGATGCGCACCTCTATGAATAAATTTGGAAAAATGGCCAATATAATAATAGGCAGGGGTGAATATTAATTCGCCGGTTTGTGTGTCTCCATGTACAGGAGCAAAGCAGAAATTCTTTACATGGTTTGGTCCGCCCATTTCATCGAGCAAGATATTCCAGTCGGTCCAACCAACAGTACCATTATTGAAATCATGAATCATGGAAGTGCCATAATCCTCGGCATTAGGCCAGTAGTCATAATGGTCGGGTCTAAAACTTTCGGTACATCCTTCGGTGAAGAGGATATTCTTATCGGGCCAAGCTTCGTGTACAGCTCTAACATTATTGAACATTTGTGCTCCCCCCGACCAGTCTTCATACCAGTGGAAGCCGATACCCCAGGCATATTTTGCTGCTTCGGGATCGCTAAAGATGACTGAGGCTCGGTAAGGCATTAGATCACGGTTATGATCCCAAACGATGATTTTCTTGTCGGTTAAACCATTTTTCGCAAACGTAGGTCCGAGAAAATTCTTCAGAAAATCACGCTCTTCTTCTGCCGTATAGATACATGATTCCCATATTTGAGTAGCCATGGGCTCATTCTGAACCGTGATGCCCCAAACAGGTACACCTGCCTTTTCATATTCCTTGATGAATTTCACGTAATAGTTAGCCCATGCTTGATAAAATTTTGAGAGAAGTTTCCCTCCATGCAACATGTTATTGTTACTTTTCATAAATGCAGGCGGGCTCCATGAACTGGCAAATAAAACTGCATTTCCACCACTTTCGTTTATGGCTTTTTTGATGAGCGGAATACGATAGACCGTATCATGGGCTATGCTGAAGGATGCAAGAGTAGAATCGCCTTCTTCAATGTATATATAACTATTACTACTGAAATCGCAACTGTGTATATTGGTTCTAATGATAGAATAACCAATGCCTTTATCTTTGTTGAAGTAAGATTCAATTAGTTTTTGCTGATTATTTGGGGTCAATTTGGCAAAGGTTTCGGCTGCAGCATCGGTAATTGCTCCACCCACTCCTAAAAACTCCTGAAAACTTTTGTTTGGATCAACGTGAACCACGTATTCCGTTTCGAGGGGTTGCCTCTGGTTAGTAAATACTGAAGTTTGGGAAAGAGTCAAACGCGAATCTGTGTTTTGGGCAGTTAGATAAACATTCAGTTTTTTGCCTTCGTAATTCCCTATTGATCGGTTTACAAGGTTTGTTTCCTGCTCGTTTTTACATGCTACTGCCAAAAATATCAGGGCAAAAAAGATTAATTTGATTCGGTTCATAAGGTTAAAAAATTTGATTATGCTTCGATGATTGATAAAAATATTTACAGGTAAAGATAGAAAATTATCGGACAATGAATAAGGTCCATAAAAATATCGAAAACTGAAACCATTATTCCCATATATTACCAGTGAATTTGTTCTCAATAAAAACAAAAAGAGGCCACACTTTTGGTAAGAGCCTCTTTTCAATATCAATAGCGAACAGCTTATTTTAAGAGTTTCTTAGTAAAAGTGGTTTTGTAAGTTAAGGGGATGGTCATGTTTTGCTGGCCGCTGAGTAAAAGTGTCATCTGACTTTCGGCCGTGCCATCTATAAAAACTGGTATGGCCGTTTTTAAATCAATCCATGTTGTTCCTTCCATGATGGTAGTTCCTTCTATCAAAAAATCCATTCCTTGCATCGTAGTTGTCCCTTCATTGTCGGCGGTTGTTTTATGATTGATCTTCAAGCATTTCATTCCCTCTTTTTCATCGGTTCCAATAAGAGTATATACGGTTTTTGAGTTGGTAATCAAATCGCCACCCATAAAGTTCACGGTATCATTTTGAAGCGTTTCCCAACTTTCGCCTTCCGAAATTTTTCTGTCGGGAAATTCAATAAAAGGCGAACTGGCTGTAACATCTCCAAAATCATTACCCATTGTTTGACCTTTTTCATTGGTCGAAACCGATTTGCGTAAAATGGTTCCCTTTTTACTCATTACTAATACTGGAAGATTGGTAATATCGGGGACGAGCATGGTGCTATCCATCTGATCCATTTTCATTTTAACCGTCATTTCTTTGCTTAACTGGCTTAAATGGTAATATTTATCCTTATCGATATCACTTACGGCAATGATGTTTTTCGACTGAGTGGAAACGTTCATTTTCATTTCCTGTCCCATCATGCTTTGAGTCATATCGACATTGGTTTGAATTAGATAGGTTATTGAATCGCCTTTGTTGAGTTTGACCTCGGGATTGTATTTCTTTTGGGCAATACCCATCAGAGGACTAAGAAACAATAGAAGCAGAGCAAGATGTTGGTGTTTCATAAATTTTAGGTTTTATGTGAAAAGATCGTGTGAAACAATTCATGAATCGAGGGTGTTGTTTTAATTCTAATGAAAGATAAGTTTTCGAATGATTTTGGACCTTTAATTTTTTATTTCTGAATAATGATTTGCAAAGGTAATATTTGAATTGGCAATTTCCCATGCAAGTTTCCAACCGAGCCGAGCCACTTTGGAAGCTTTAACCGAATCGCAGCGGTCGGGATTATCGCTTACTTGATGATAATCTGCATGAAGTCCAGTGAAAAAATGCAATGCGGGTATATTTTTATCCAGAAATGGCTGGTGATCGCTTCCACCAAATGAAATCATGTTTTGTTGTACCGTTTTGAATCCTTCTGCCATGGCTTTTTCTTTAGCCATTAAATATAAGGCTGAATTGGTGGATTCGGGAGAAATATATAGCGTATCGCTTCCACCGCGGCATACCATATCGAAATTAAGCATGGCAATGATGCTGTCTAACGGGAGAGGAGGGTCGAGGACAAAACTACGCGAGCCAAGCAATCCTAATTCTTCACCAGCAAAAAACACAAAAACCACACTTCTTTCTGGCAATTTTTCGGCTTTTGCAAAAGCTCTGGCGATAGCCAGTACGGCGGCCGTACCCGAAGCATTATCGTCGGCACCATTGAAAATAGTATCCGAATTATCAGTTCCTTCGGATTTCATTGTTCCAATATGATCGTAATGAGCCCCAATGATGAGATACTGCGACCTCAATTTTGGGTTGTTGCCTTCGAGAATTCCAATGACGTTGTCGGCTTTTATAAAACGTTTGTGAAGACTTGTTGCAATGGATGCTGTAAATCCGGGAATTTCAAAAGAATAAGGTTGAAAATTCTTGTCGATTTTTTCTTGAATCTTGATGAGGTTTTCTTTGCTGCCAAACAATAATTTCATCGTTTCCTCACCAGCATGTATGGCAGTAAATGATTCCTTGTGAAATTTCAAAATCAGCGGATCGGAATCTTCTTTTGCTCTTTTCAAAAGGGCTGCCCAAGTGTGCCCCTGAGGTTTCAACAAGAGATGATTCTTGGGGTTTGTAAGTAAAATCAGGCCGATAGCTCCTTTGTTTCGTGCAGTAGCAATTTTCTCATTGATAGATGTTTTCCCTGATTTTTCGATCAGTTTTGCTCTGTGATCATCAGAAGTTTCACCAGGAAAATGGCTTAGTACCACCACAATCTTACCTTTTACATCAATATTGCTGTAATCGTCATATCCCAAATTGGGCAGGTTGAGTCCATAACCTGCAAAGACCAATACTCCTTCAACGGTAGTATCGCCTATAGTCTGAAAAGGAATATAACCTGTTTTCAACGGGACGACAACTTTCCCTGAGGGTGTATTCAATTCGAAGTGCTGTCGTTTGCCCAGACCACATCTGCATAAATTCAAGGAATGGAAGTAAGTGCCGTTCAGGGAATTAATTCCAAGATTTTGCAATTCGTGAGCAATATAGCTTGCAGCAGTATCCAGACCTGCACTTGGAGTTTTTCGTCCTTGCAGCTTGTCGGATGCCAGAAAATCTATGTGATTCTTTATGATTTCGGGAGAAATGCCTTCCTCCTGTGCTTCAACTATGGAAAATATTCTCAGAATGAACAAGATGATGAGAAACGACCTAAATAAAAAATTTTTAAAGAGTTTCATAAATTATACATTGGAGTTCATTGATTAAAGTCTATCCAACAAAATCTGACGGATTTTTACGGGAGTAATGCTTTGGTTTTCGCCCAAACAAATCATTCGAGGTTTAGAAAAGCGTTCGACAATGGTTTCGATGGCATCCTGGTCTATACCATTTTCACTCAGGCGGGTTTTCATCCCTAAAGAGCGGAAGAATTCATCGGTTTTTAATATGGCCTGCTCTATTCTTTCCTTTTCGGTTCCTTGAGTAATTTTTAAGACTCTTTCACCATACTGAAGAATTTTTTCGCGTTTTTCATCCTGCATCACCTTCATCACGCCGGGAAAGACAATGGCAAGCGTCAAGGCATGGTCGAGACCATGCAGAGCGGTGAGTTCATGCCCTATGCCATGAGTAGCCCAATCGGTGGGAACACCACAAGCGATCAATCCATTCAACGCCAAGGTAGCACACCACATGATATTTGCACGTGTGTCATAATCATAGGGTTTTGTGAAAGCTTTTGGACCTTCCTCCATTAAAGTATTCAGTATGCTTTCTGCCATGCGGTCTTGTAAGGGTGCACTCACAGGATAAGTAAGATATTGTTCCATGGTGTGAATAAAGGCATCAACGATACCATTGGCTACCTGCCGTGGCGGCAAGGAAAAGGTAAATGAAGGATCGGTGACCGAAAAACGTGGGAAAACCAAAGGACTGAAGAAAGAACATTTTTCTTTGGTGCTTTCTTTCGAGATTACCGCTCCTGAATTCATCTCACTTCCCGTTGCCGGCAAAGTAAGCACTACACCAATCGGAAGAGCTTTCTGAACCCTTATGCCTTTTGATATAAAATCCCAGGGATCTCCTTCATAAAAACTCGCTGCCGAAATGAATTTCGTTCCATCGATAACAGAGCCACCGCCCAGGGCTAATAAAAAATCTACTTTATTTTCCTTGATGATAGGTAAAGCCTTGATTAATGTCTCATATCGTGGATTGGGCTCTATACCTCCAAACTCGAGTACTTTATAATTGGCCAAGGCCAACTTTACCTGTTCATAAACCCCATTTCTGAAAATACTGCCCCCACCGTAAGTCATCAACACAGTGGCATCTTTCGGAATTTCATTTGAAAGTTTCGAAATTTGTCCTTCCCCAAAATATATTTTCACAGGATTGTAAAAAACGAAATTTTTCATTGTGTGGGTTTTTCGATTTCAATTTTTCGATGTAAAGTTATTATTCACTATGTTAGTTGCAAAAATAATAGGATTTCATCGAGAGAATTATTTTAATTGTGATTCGATTGATCGATCGAGGTGTAGATAGCATATCTTCCTTAATCAATCATTTTTCATGACATCAGCGGAATCTTAGGCTATCCTCCTTAATTTTGTGTAATCATTTCTTTTTATCTTTTTTGCACGAAAGATGACTTTCGGTCAGATTCAGCTTGTTTGCCCCTATGAAAAAATTGATGAGACGTGTTTTAAAGTGGATCAGGAATATTATTCTAATTCTTATTGGTTTGTCTTTATTTTTCACTCTACTCTACAAGTTTGTTCCCGTATATTATACTCCATTGATGTTTATTAGGTATTTCGAGAATGTCAAGGCAGGAAAGGAAGCAAGAATAGAAAGGAATTGGAAAAGACTGGATGAGATCTCGCCCAATTTATGGTTGGCGGTGGTAGCTTCGGAAGACAATAATTTTTTGAAGCATCATGGATTCGACATGGATGCCATAAAAAAGGCCCAAAAACACAATCAGACGCATGCCAGAAAAAGAGGAGCAAGTACCATTAGCCAACAGGTAGCTAAGAACGTTTTTTTATGGCCATCTCGTACTTGGGTTCGAAAGGGATTGGAGACATATTTCACCTTTCTGATAGAAACTTTTTGGAGCAAAAAACGAATTCTCGAAGTTTATTTGAATGTAATAGAGATAGGCCCTGGGATTTATGGGGCAGAAGCAGCCAGCCAGATTTACTTTCACAAGCCTGCTTCAAAACTTACACGTGGAGAGGCTGCACTTATTGCGGCAGTGTTGCCGGCTCCTCTCAGGCGAAATCCTGCTAAACCATCTCCTTATGTACTTTCACGTCAACAATGGATTCTTTGGAATATGAATAATATCGGTAAAATTGAATTCGATTGAATTTACTTATATGATGAAAAAATTTCTAATAGTTTTATTATGTTTAGTCATGGCCGCCTGTCAGGTTACCAAAAAATCGTCAATTCAGGGACACGACGATAATGACCATTTGATTATGGCGACGCTTTGGTTTCAGCAAGCGGCCGAAGTTCGTGCTTTATATTATCAGGCTTTTCATTTGGCTCAGCTCCAGCTCGAGCACGACCTTGCCTTTGGAGATAACTCAACAAAAAGAGCCGTGGTACTCGATATTGATGAAACCGTGCTCGATAATAGCCCTCATGAAGGTTATTTGATTCAAAACGGGAAAAGTTATCCAGAAGGATGGAGTGAATGGGTTTCTCTGGCACAGGCCGCCGCTCTTCCAGGTGCACTCGACTTTATCAATTTTGCCATAAGCCATGATGTTGATGTTTTTTATATCACTAACCGTAAAAAAGATGAACTGAATGTTACCATCCTCAATCTTCGGCGATTAGGGTTCTCTATGGCCGATTCTTCGCACATACTCGTAAGAACCGACGGGGCTAACAAGGAGAATCGCCGGCAGAGAGTTCGTCAAACTCATCGAATCGTTTTATTGATTGGGGATAATTTGAACGATTTTAGTAATTTATGGGAAAAAACTTTGCCCCAACGTCGCAACTTCCTTGCCGATTCACTGCAATATGAGTTTGGCAAGCGCTTCATCATTTTACCCAATCCTATGTACGGAGACTGGGAAAACGCACTCTATCAATACAATTATCATCTGTCCCCTTCTCAAAGAGACTCCATACGTCGTTCATTTATAAAGGCTTTTTCACCATTATAATTTTTTAGCACGAGAAGGCATCATCTTGAAGAATGTCGTGTAAAACTCGAAAACTGGTTTATTTCCTTTTGGATAATAATTTTTTTCGATTGAAAATAACTCCAAAAAGTCAACGAATTTCTGTTAAAATCAAGGAGACTATCTTTGTAAAAAATAGGAAAAATGCCTTCACCCCTTTCTCGATTGATTGCTAAAGAATTGAATTTAACTGAACAACAGGTTGAAAACGTCATCAACCTGCTTCAGGAAGGAGCCAGCATTCCTTTCATTGCGCGTTACAGGAAAGAACTTACGGGCAGTCTTAACGAACTGAGTATTATTGCCATACGCGACAGGCTCAAACAGCTTACCGAACTTGAAAAACGACGTGACTCGGTAATTCATTCGGTAAGAGAACAAGGGAAACTGACTGAAGAGCTGGAACAAGCACTTCGCAGGGCTACCACTTTAACTGAAATCGAAGACCTATATCTGCCTTTTCGTCCCAAACGAAAAACCAGAGCCAGCATGGCTATCGAAAAAGGGTTAGAACCATTGGCAAAAATCATACTGGCACAAAAAGAAGAGGATATATTAAGGTTGGCAAAAAGGTTTATCGATGTTGAAAAGGGAGTCGAAAATGAAGATGAGGCATTGCAGGGAGCTCGCGATGTCATTGCCGAATGGGTAAATCAGGATGCAGTGGTACGTCAGAGATTGCGCAGGTTATTTCGAAGTGAAGCAGTAATTGCTTCACGCTTGGTGAAAGGTAAGGACGAGGAAGCGCAAAAATACCGTTCATGGTTTCATTGGGAAGAAGAAGTGAGAAGGATTACTTCGCATCGTTTGATGGCGATTTTACGAGGTGAAGCCGAAGGATACCTGAAAGTGGAGATTCAACCCTCTCTGGCTAAGGCACTCGAAATAATCGAAAGAATTTATATGAAGGCGAGAAACATGTCATCGGCTCAGGTCCGCTTGGCTTTATACGATGCTTATAAGCGTCTTTTGCAACCTTCACTCGAAACCGAAATCCGCTCGGAATTAAAACTTAAGGCTGATATTGAAGCCATCGGGGTTTTTTCGGAAAACTTACGCCAATTGTTACTTGCACCTCCATTAAGAGGGAAAAACGTTCTGGCAATAGATCCGGGTTTTCGAACGGGATGTAAGGTGGTTTGCCTCGATCAGCATGGCAATCTTTTACACAACGAAACCATCTATCCTCATCCTCCCGAAAACAAGGTAAAAGAAAGCATGCACAAGATCAAGAATCTGGTGAATGCCTATAAAATTGATGCTATAGCCATTGGTAATGGAACTGCGGGCCGCGAAACCGAAAGATTCATCCGCCACATCCCCTTCGAAAAAGATATTATCGCAATTGTGGTGAATGAAGCCGGAGCTTCAATTTACTCGGTTTCTGATATTGCCCGTGAAGAATTTCCCGATTATGATGTCACCGTGAGAGGCGCAGTCTCTATTGGCCGCAGGCTTATCGATCCTCTGGCAGAACTGGTGAAGATCGATCCCAAATCTATTGGAGTGGGACAGTATCAACACGATGTCGACCAAAAAATGCTTCAGGAATCCTTGCATGATGTGGTAGAAAGCTGCGTAAACAGCGTTGGAGTCGATGTAAACCATGCAAGTAAGGAATTGCTGACCTACATTTCGGGAATTGGACCCGTTTTAGCCAAAAATATTATTGAATACAGAAAGGAGAATGGTCCATTTCCCTCGCGACAGCAACTGCTTGAAGTGCCAAGATTGGGAGCAAAAGCCTTCGAACAGTCAGCAGGATTTCTACGTATTCCCGATGCACCCAACCCTCTCGATACCAGTGCCGTTCACCCCGAAAGCTATCCCATGGTCGAGGCAATGGCAGCAAAACTTGGAGTGAGTGTCAATGAACTCATCCAAAATAAAGAACTTCAACAAAGTATCAATATTGAGGATTTTGTGACAGAAAAATGTGGCATCCCAACTCTCACCGATATTATGAAGGAACTTGCTAAACCTGGCCGCGATCCCCGTGTAAACTTTGATTTTTTCGAATTCGATAAAAACGTTCATCAAATTGAAGACTTGACAGTAGGAATGATTTTGCCTGGTATTGTTACAAATATTACTCGCTTCGGTGTTTTCGTAGATATTGGAGTGCATCAGAACGGGCTGGTACATATCAGTCAATTGAGCAAGAATTATGTCAGTGATCCTTCACAGGTAGTTCGTCTCAATCAAAAAGTAAAGGTAAAAGTACTGGAGGTCGATGTTGCCAGAAGCCGTATTAGCATGAGTATGAAAGATGTGTAATTTATATCTCCATTGCTTCTTCATCTGTTTTTATCTTTCGGCCTAATGGTTTTAATTCGGTACTTTTGCCAACGAATTTATTCGTCGAACGAACAACTCGATTGCAAAAATTTTCGCTACATCACTAATAAAATTTGTTGCTATCAAAGCCGTCTTTCTATGAAGCAAAAAAAAATTTCCCGGTTATTCTTTATCCTAATTATTAGTTTTTCGGTGTTCATTTCAAAAGAATCAGAAGCCCAAGTATTCAGGGGTATTCTTATAGGAGGCTTCAACCTAAGCCAAGTTGATGGAGATGAAACCTACGGCTTCCACAAGTTAGGAGCAAATATAGGAGCAGGGGTAATGTTGCCCTTTACCCGAAAATGGTCGGTGACCCTCGAAACGTTTCTTTCACAGAAAGGATCTCATCAAGATGCGTTTTATGTGGATACGCTCCCCACAGGTAATATTCTGACAGGAGAATATGATTTGAGAATGAATTACGTCGAAATACCCTTACTTATTCATTTTACGGATAAGGAAACTGTAAGTGCCGGCGTGGGTGTTAGCTATGGCCGTTTGATAGGCGTTACGGAAAAGGAACATGGCAAAAAAGTAGAATCTACTTCTGTAAATAATGGCCCTTATAAAAAAGATGACTGGGATATTATTGGAGATATTAAGTTACCACTTTATAAAAATCTAAAAATCAATCTAAGATATTCGTATTCGCTTGCCAAGATTCGCACACGGGATTTCTACGATCGTAATGGCGAATACCTCAAAACCCGTGACCAGTACCACAACCTGTTCTCAATACGTTTTTTGTGGGTCATCAACGAAAAAACACGTACCTTGCAGGAACAGAAGAATGAGTAGCCTAATCAGTGAGGGCTGCATCAGGATAACAAGCAAAGGCAAGTAAAATAAGAATGAATCGAGTGTGAAAGTTTTTCAGAATGGCCAGAATCGGTTATAATTCTATATTGGTACTTTTCACTTCATCATTAATCCGTTCGAGCAACTCATGATGGCCTTTCCTGCAACCAGCATGAATTCGGTACAATTCTTCTTCATGAGGCTCGTCCAACTATTTAGCACGGCTTGAATAAATCTTTATGGTTCGCATTTCGAAATCCATTGCCGCATCAATAGTGGCTGCTTTATAGTCGGCAGCAGTTATCTCTTTCTTGAATTCTTCATTCAGAACCTTCATGGCTAAATCTTCTTCCTTATTGGTGGAAATAACTTCGGGTTTTAAAAATTCGGAGATTTGGCAAAAGGGTGAAAATGAGTTGAGAGATAATGTAAATGCTCATACCCACTTCCAATATTGCCGTAATTATTTTTACCGGTTCAGTCTTTAAACTCGCATCTTTCGATGCATTAAAATATCTTTTCTATCCCTTCCCGCAAAATGGCTTCGTTCGAAATTTCGATCTCTTTCGAACCTTCCACATGCTTTGCCTTTTTGAATTTTTTAGGAAGAGGATGGCTTTTTATTCAATTTTTATACCTAATTCGTCGAACTTCCTATAAAACTAAGAGAAAGGAGATAAATATAGGACTAATTTTGCATAATTAAAATTTATATGTCATCAACCATAAGCCATGAAGGGATTGTAACTCGAGTAGCCCCTGAAGGGATTCAGGTAACTATTATTTCGCAATCGGCTTGCTCAGCCTGTCATGCAAAAGGAGTTTGCAGTATAAGTGAAATGACCGAGAAAATCATCGATGTATCGGTTCCCGATTTCCAAGAATATCATCAAGGGCAGAGAGTCGTTGTCGAAATAAAAGAATCAGAAGGTTCTACAGCAGTATTATGGGGCTATGTGATACCATTCATCGTTTTAGTGGTTGCATTCTCCCTCCTTTATTTCCTGACCCACAATGAACTATACGCAGGTCTGGGTTCTATTTTAAGCCTCATTCCCTATTATTTGGTTTTATTTATACTAAGAAACTGGATGCACAAAAAATTTTCGTTTAAAGTTCATCCATTGGAATAAAATGAATTATTTTACAACATTTCATGTTTTCTTTCCTGCATTTTGAGGAATACTTAAGAAATATCTGTAATTTAGAAAGAATTTAAAGAAAGTTTGTTAAAATAAAGTAAATCAGGACTTAGGCTAATATGTAAACAATCGGTGTTCAGGAAATTTTATATTGATAATCAGTCATTTACTATAAAGATAATATTTTTTAGTAGAAGACATCTTAAAACAATGAATCTTCAGGGTTTTATACTTTTGTGGTGAAAATTCAGAAATCTAACTAAGGTCGAAAAATCTCAAAGCTGTGAATCCATCGATTTTATATGCAGTAATTACGTTAGCAGTTATAGGAGCTGGCTCTGGAGCTATACTTTATTGGGTAGCCAGTAAATTCAAGGTAGAAGAGGACCCTCGCATCGATACGGTAGCAGAGGCCTTACCGCAAGCAAATTGTGGAGGTTGTGGCTATGCGGGTTGCAGGAATTTTGCCGAAGCTATTGTAAAAACAGGTTCTTTGGATAATTTGTTTTGCCCTGTGGGGGGCGATGAAGTCATGAAAAGAATTGCAAGCATCTTAGGGTTAGAGGCTCCAACCATGCAACCCATGATTGCTGTTGTACGATGCAACGGCAGTTTTCAAAACAGTCCTTCCAAATTTCATTATGATGGAGTTAAGAGTTGTGCCTTTGCCCATATTACTTTTACCGGTGAAGGAGGCTGCCCCTTTGGTTGCTTAGGTCAAGGGGATTGTGAAAGAGCGTGTAGTTTCGATGCTATTCATATCAATCCTAAAACCGGACTTCCCGAAGTAAACGATAAGTGCACAGCCTGTGGCGCATGTGTGAAAGCCTGCCCGAGGAATATCATCGAAATGAGGCCAAAAGGGAAAAAAGACAGACGGATTTTTATAACTTGCATGAATCAGGAAAAAGGTGCCATTGCTCGTAAAAATTGTGAAGCAGCTTGCATTGGATGCAACAAATGCGTCAAGGAATGCCGCTTCGATGCCATCACTGTCAGCAATAATCTAGCCTATATCGATCCTCATAAATGTACCCTTTGCAGGAAATGTGTCGAAGTTTGTCCTACTAACTGTATACTCGAGGTGAATTTTCCCCCGCGTAAACGTACTACTCAATCCGATTCACCCGCAGAAATTACAGCATGATATAAATTTTCAATCCTCTAAAATAGGAGATCAGATGTTGAAGACATTCAAAAAAGGTGGTGTACATCCACACGAAAACAAATTTTCGGCAAATAGTCCCATTCAGCCCATTGATCCCCCCCAAAAAATTTTCGTTCCATTGAGCCAGAGCTTGGGAGCTCCTTCAAAACCCGTCGTAAAGAAAGGGGATGAAGTAAAGGCAGGTGATATTTTGGCTACAGGAGAATCATTTATTTCTTCTTATCTTCATTCCCCCGTTTCGGGCAAAATTGAAAACATCGATGATTTCATCGATGTTTCGGGATACCGCAAGCCAGCCATTTTTATAGAGGTTACCGGAAGCGAATGGAATGCAAGTGTGAATTTGAGTGATGAATTAAAAGAAGACATAACCCTTGAGGGGGCCTCAATCATTCAAAAGGTCAAAGAAATGGGTGTTGTGGGATTGGGTGGTGCCACATTTCCCACACATGTAAAATTAATGATACCTCAGGGTAAAAAGGCCGAATTATTGATCATCAACGGGGTGGAGTGTGAACCATATCTTACCTCTGACCATCGACTCATGCTAGAAAAACCTCGTGAGATCATTACTGGAACACGCATTCTAATGAAAGCGTTGGGTGTTACCAGAGCTATAATAGGTATAGAAAATAATAAACCCGACGCCATCAACCTTCTTTCGAAACATGCCAGCTCTTACCCCGGCATCGAAGTTTGCCCATTAAGGGTCAAGTATCCTCAGGGAGGTGAAAAACAACTCATACAGGCCTTGACGGGAAGAGAAGTTCCTTCGGGAAAGCTTCCCATAGAAGTAGGCTGCATAGTTCAAAACGTTGGAACTGCCTTTGCCGTTTATCAAGCCGTTCAAAAAAACAGGCCTTTAGTGGAACGCGTGGTTACGGTTACAGGAACCAATGTGCTTCATCCATCTAATTTTTTGGTGAAAATAGGGACTCCCGTTTCGGCATTGCTTGAAAAGGCTGGTTGGCAGCCTGAAAAGGCCGGAAAGGTAATAGCAGGTGGGCCTATGATGGGTAAAGCCTTATTAAATGCAGACGTGCCCATTGTTAAGGGAACTTCGGGTATTCTTGTGTTGAACGGTAAAGAGTCTTTACGACCAAAGGTTCAGCCTTGTATCCGCTGCGCTCAGTGTGTAAGTGCCTGCCCTATGGGGCTCGAACCTTATTATCTGGCAAGAGTTTCAGAAGTAGAAAAATTCGACTTGGCTGAAAATGGAGCTATACTTGATTGTATTGAATGTGGCTCATGTCAGTATATCTGTCCCTCAGCCCGACCACTTCTCGACCATATCCGATTGGGAAAATTGAAAGTCAATCAAATTATTCGATCTCGAAATCAATAACAATATGAATCCATTGATTGTATCTGGTTCACCACATATACATGGTGAAATGACGATAAAATCCATCATGTGGGGAGTAGTAATTGCACTTCTTCCCGCATGGCTGGCAGGCGTATGGTTCTTTGGAATTGGTGCAGTCATTGTAACCCTGGTATCAATAGCCTCATGTGTATTGTTCGAATTTCTTATACAGAAATTTGTCTTGAAACAGGAACCTACCGTTAATGATGGTTCAGCCGTTGTTACAGGCCTGCTTTTAGCCATGAATGTTCCCAGCTCATTACCTTGGTGGCAGGTCGTAATAGGTAGTTTAGTAGCTATTGGAATTGTAAAGATGGCCTTTGGCGGCTTGGGTAAAAATTTATTCAATCCCGCCTTGATCGCAAGGGTGTTTTTACTGATTTCATTTCCGGTAACCATGACTACTTGGCCATTGCCCATCGAAAGCCGAGCCAATGTATTTAATTTCGATGGAGTTACTGGCCCTACACCTTTAGGAACTTTAAAGACCCAATTGGCTATGGGGCAAACAGTAGCTCAAATCAAACTTCCTTCTTATACGAATTTATTATGGGGTAACATTGGAGGATCGTTTGGCGAAGTATCGGCCATTGCACTGATTATTGGAGGAATTTATATGCTCTACCGCAAAATCATTACTTGGCATATTCCAGTAAGTTTTATACTGACAGCATTTATCTTTTCTGGAATTCTATGCTTAGTAAATCCAAATCGATATGCTGATCCTGTATTTCATATATTAGCCGGTGGTTTATTAATTGGAGCAATTTTTATGGCCACCGATTTGGTTACTTCGCCTATGACAGCATGGGGTAAAATCATCTTCGGAATTGGTTGTGGAGTGTTTACCATCTTGATACGAGTTTTTGGTGCCTATCCCGAGGGAGTATCATTCGCTATTCTAATCATGAATGCTTTTGTTCCTTTAATCGACAGAGCTTTTAAACCTAAACGTTTTGGGGAGGTAAAATAAAATGGCAAAAAAAGAATCGACTCTTAAGAATATGGTAATTTGCCTTTTGACCATAACAGTTGTTGCGAGCGCAGCTTTGGCCGGAGTTTACAATATGACCAAGGAGCCTATTGCAGCCGCTGCCAACCAAAAAAAAATCGATGCCATTCATCAGGTCATCCCTGATTTCGATAGATTAAAACGTATAGCTTACTTGCCTCCTGATGGGAAAGATTCTGTTATCCTTTATTATGGATATAAGAATGATTCATTAGTAGGCGTAGCCGTCGAAACCTATTCCGAAAGGGGTTTCTCGGGCCATATTGGCCTTATGGTAGGTTTCAAGGCCGATGGTACGATAAACAGCATAGAGGTTCTCGAGCAAAAAGAAACTCCAGGCTTGGGAACAAAAATGACGGAACCCGCATTCAAGGATCAATTCAAAGGTTTAGATATTTCCAAACTGCCCAATGAGCAGCCAAAAGTGAAGAAAGATCAGGGAACGATAGAAGCCATTACTGCGGCTACCATCAGTTCGCGTGCTTTTTGTGATGCTGTACAACGCGCTTATCAAGCTAAAAAGAGAGGAGATGAAAAATGAACCAATGGAGTAATTTTACCAAGGGTTTTATTAAAGAAAGCCCGACTTTTGCGCTCATCTTAGGAATGTGCCCTACACTTGGGGTTAGTTCTGCGGCCATTAATGGACTGGGGATGGGCTTGGCTACGACTTTTGTGTTAGCCATGTCGAATTTATTTATTTCGGCCCTCAAGGATTTTATCCCCGATAAAGTACGTATCCCAGCTTTTATTGTGGTAATAGCTTCATTTGTAACCATGGTGGATTTGGCCATGGCGGCTTATGTACCTGCCTTACACAAAACACTCGGAATATTTATTCCGTTGATAGTAGTGAACTGTATCGTTTTAGGACGTGCAGAAGCTTTTGCCTCGCGTAATTCGGTAATTTCTTCACTCATCGACGGATTGGGTATGGGACTTGGATTTACTTTTGCCCTTATTATGTTGGGCTGCATCCGCGAAGCCTTGGGGAATGGCTCTGTTTTTGGATATAAATTCATTAACCCCACCTCCAATGGTATACTTATTTTCGTACTCGCACCGGGTGCTTTTATTACCCTCGGTTTTCTTATCGCTTTCATTAACCGATTTCGTAAAACATCTTAAGATTTAATACTATGGAATATATCCTTATCATTGTAAGTGCCATCATAGTTAATAATGTTGTATTAACGCAATTTTTAGGCATTTGCCCTTTTCTGGGTGTATCCAATAAACTATCTACGGCCATTGGTATGAGCGGAGCAGTCGTTTTCGTTATGACATTGGCTACTATTGTTACATTTCTGGTGCACCATTATATCCTCATCCCTCTGCAAATCACTTTCCTTCAAACCATAGCATATATTCTCGTCATTGCAGCCTTAGTTCAAATGGTAGAAATTATCCTCAAGAAAATAAGCCCTTCCCTCTATCAGGCTTTAGGAATATTTCTTCCTTTAATCACTACTAATTGTGCAGTATTAGGTGTGGCCATTTTGGTTATCCAGAAGAATTTCAACCTCATGGAAAGTGTGGTTTATACAATTGCTACCGCCCTAGGATTCGGACTGGCTTTAATCATCTTCTCGGGTTTACGTGAACAAATAGAACTCAACCAGGTTCCCAAAGGAATGAGAGGCACACCAATAGCACTTGTTACTGCAGGACTGCTTTCACTTGCCTTTATGGGATTCACGGGCATTGTAAAATAAAAAATTCAAACTTTTACGGAATATTCCAAATTTTGCTATGAAGAAGGGAGAAGTCGAACGCCGATTTCTCCCTTTGCTGTCAAATAAGCTGTGATGATTTCAGGGGAAATCTGTATGTCATCTACACTGAAAGAATTTATTTTCCCATTTATCTCGATATGATTCGTTCTTGAGAGTTCATTGAGGAATGAACCAAAAACATCTTGCAAAAAAGCTATTTGCTTACTCAAGTCGAAAACCAGTAATTTATACAATGAATTTTCTATGTTCGTTCGTTTTACCCATGAAGCAATGTCTTTCAATATATTGTCCGTCTTGAGGTCGAACTGAAAATCACGAAGACGAATAGACTGGGTGGTGGTATCGTAATATGGATATCCCGTAAAATAAAGTTTCCCATTTATTTCTCCACCGATCTGCGCTTCCACGGCAAGCTTGCTTTCGCTTCCATATAATTTGATGGATCGAACGATGAATTCCTTCTGGCCAAATTTGAATTTCTGCCCTCTTAACATCTGATTAGCCAAATCTTCGGCGGTTTTCATGCTGGCTTCAACACGTGTATGCACTATCGATTCTCTATTTTGGGGAAAATCGAAACTTAAGGCTGGAAGTGAAACCGAGTCTTGATAAGGTGGATTCTCATTTACAAGAGCCGTTAGAATACACGAAATTCCCAATCGGTAATCAATATTGTTGTTTTGCGCATGAAACGGAAGAGCATAAAACCCTAAGGGCTTCATTTGCAGCCATACCACGGGATTAGCATTAATTTTTATAGGCTGCTGTATTGCATTCCATAAGCTCGAAGCGTAAAACTTTATTTTAAGCTCCTGCATGAGCAATGTATCGACAGCAGAAGCGAGCCTTTGTTGACCCGCTTGCATGAGGATGTTGGCAAGCCTTGTTATACCAATATCATAACTGCTAAATTTCATCGTAGGCGATTTTAGCCACGCATAGCCATCTGACTGCGTTTGTGTAAGAACTGTCCAGTCGGGTTGTAATTCTACTCGAGTAGAAAACTTCAAAAGAATTTCAGTATTCAATTCTCGGGAATCGGAAAAATTAAGACCAAATTTCTGAATCTTAAACCCTGTCCTGAGCCAAACTCTCAATGGTGCTTCCCAATGAATAATATTTTCTTCTATAGTCAATCGGATTTCATCCTTTTTCCAAATCTTCATCATAAAATTATCATCATCTTTGTCGGGAAGCGTATCTGCCCATAATAGCCCCTGAAAATTACGATTGATGATTTGTTGGATTACTACACCTTCGAGCGGGATGTTTACCTGAATAAAAGATGAGCGAGCCTGTTGCCTTGCAATGGGATACGATTCGATAGGCTTTTCGGGAGCCAAGGTACGGCACGAGGTAACTACAATTGCCAGCGGAATAATAAATAACCCAAGAAAATGACCCTTCATATAACATTATTGTGCTGACAAATTTACTGGACTTTGCAAAATTTACCGAAATCAAGTTCTTAAAACTCCTCTCACATAAGAGTGATATGCCATGTTATTGATTTTAATCATTGTTCTATATTTTTACTACTCTCATGCCTTTCACTCCCTGATTTTCAGTTACTCTGAATAGATAAATCCCTGTTGGAAGATTTTTTAACGACACATCCATGAAAATACAACCTTGAGGTACAAGCCATTCTCTTATTACTTTACCTTGAAGGTTGTATAGTTGAATTTGCCTTGCTCCAAGACCAAAATGAATATGACAACTTTCTTTATCAAGATACATATCCAGTTTTCTATCTTTTGCTTAATGATGATCCTTAATAAATAAATTTTAAAACCTAATGATAAATAATTTTCCAATAGAGAAGAACCCATTACAAGGAGCAAACGGGAATTCTGCGGCTATCCATAGAAAATGCATAGCTGGCTGATAAACTTTCGATTAGAGAAAATTTTCGGGATAAAAAGAGATAGAAGTTGGAGGGAAGTAATTTTTTCAGGCTAAGCTTTGATAGAAAGTTTTGGGTTATTGCTCATGGTTTGATTGCCAAATCTCCTCAAACAAGAGCGATTGAGAAAAATTCACATCCAAATATGATTGTTTAATACAAAGAACAATCAAAAAAGACTGATATCTTTGTAGGTGATAATTATTTAAAATATACCGATTTTAATGGAGGAAGTGATTCGTTTCGAAGATGCGGCCATATTTCAGAGGGATATTCTTGTGCTCAACGGAATCGATCTGGTAGTAAAACCGGGAGAATTCGTGTATTTCATTGGGAAGACAGGGAGTGGCAAGTCGAGTTTGTTGAGGACCATTTATGCCGATTTGCCACTTCGAGCTGGCAAGGGATGGGTAGCAGGTTTCGATTTAACTCGGCTTCGAAAGCGTCAGCTACCTTATCTACGTCGAAAGATAGGAATCGTTTTTCAGGATTTTCAGTTGCTTTCCGACAGAACTGTGGCCGAAAATCTGCTTTTTGTAATGAAGGCTACGGGCTGGAAAGATAAGAAACAGATGAAACAACATATAGAAGAGTTACTATCAAAGACTGGAATCCCTACCAAAGGCTTTAAGATGCCCCATCAACTCTCGGGAGGGGAACAACAACGCGTGGGTGTAGCCCGAGCACTCATCAATCAGCCCGAAATCCTCATCGCCGACGAACCCACCGGCAACCTCGATCCTGAATCGTCGGACGGCATTCTACAGTTAATTCAGGAGATTAACCGAAGTGGAACCACTGTCATCATGGCCACTCACAATTACCGGCTTATTCGCGATTTCCCAGGACGCGTAATCCGCCTCGAACAGGGAAAACTCCTCGAAACGCCTCAAACTATGGAAGAAGAAAATATCACAGAAAACCCTGATAATCTTGATAATGAGCCGTGAAGCATAAAAAACAACTTTTATTTTGTAACTAGTATTTAGGAGATGGTGATTGGTAAGTTAAAAGTTCATAAGGGAGGAAGGGAGACGAGGAGACTGCGGGACGAGGAGACCGGGAGACAAGCTGGATTGGTGGATGGTGGATGGATGAGTTAAAAGTTCATAAAGTTGAAAATGGAGGAAGGAAGGAAGGAAGGAAGACGAAGAGACAAGGAGACGGTGTGACAGAGATTGAAATTTGTAATTTGGTAAGTTGTTCGTTGTTAGTTGTAATTTGGGATTTAATGTTTAGAGGATTGGTTGGTGAATAGTAGGAAAAGGTTAAAGGTTTGAATTTAAAAATATATGCAAATCAATAGAGTGTGATAGGATGTGTTGTCTGAATTTAATTTCTCGAGAAAAGATTAATTTTGAAAGCTATTGGAATTTCATTCAAGAATGAAGCCTAAATGTGAAAATGATCTTTATCCCATTCTCGACCAATTTGGAATTCAATACCATATTTACCGGCATCCTCCTGCTCCTACCATACAGATTGCTCGTGAATTCTGGAAAGACATTCCCAGTTCTCATTGCAAAAACATCTTCCTGAGAAATCATAAGGGGAATCAGCACTATCTGGTTGTTTTGGAACATACCCGGGAATTTTCGATACACTCTCTCGAAAAACGCTTGCATCAGGGAAAACTTACCTTTGCCTCAGCCAAACGACTGATGCAGTACCTGGGCGTTACCCCTGGCAACGTTTCTCCTTATGCCTTAATCAATGATGTGGAACATCATGTTCATCTTTTTTTAGATGGAACTCTCCTTTCGGCTAAAAGCATTAGCTTTCATCCGCTCACCAATACAGCTTCACTGGTTACTTCTTTCGAAGATTTTCTGCGATTTTTAAACTGGACTCAAAACACCTATGAATTTATCAACCTAACCGAAGATTATCATGAATAAGAAATTATGGATAGGTATCTTATTGCTTATCCCATCCTTGTTATTTTCACAGAAACCCGTCGATGAATTGAGATATCAAAGCATCACCCCTAAATTTTACCGAAAAATACTAGCCGATACAGGTTTGAGGATGACTCCTTCATCTGTGGCCTTTGCACGTATGGTGGCTATTACACAAAAATCCATGCCCACAAACATTGATTTGTATCAGAGGTTATGGCACCAACCTTCTCTAAGCCAAGGCGAATCGGGAACATGTTGGTGTTTTGCAGCAGTATCTTTTCTTGAATCAGAATGTAATCGGTTGACAGGCAAAGAAATTAAGCTTTCGGAAATGTTTTTCGTTTATCATGAATATCTCGAACGAGCCGCTCAGTTCGTAAAAACACGTGGAGAAACTGATTTTGGTGAAGGCTCTGAAACATCCAGTATTCCCATTCTTCTGAAACGTTATGGCTGCATGCCTGAATCGGCTTACCCTGGAAAACCTCCTACCTCCCAGTTTCATCATCACAGGCAAATGGTGGCCGAAATGAAATCGTATTTAAAAAACGTAAAACAAAATAATGCATGGGATGAAGAAACTGTTCAGAAAGTCATAGCTTCTATCTTGAATCATTATATGGGACAGCCTCCAGCTTCTTTCCCGTATCATGGAAAAACATATGATCCATATTCTTTTGCTAATGAAATAATAGGTCTTCGCCCCGACGATTATGTGCATTTTATGTCGAATATCCGGCAAACACAAAATCAACGTGGAGAATTGATCGAAAACGATAATTGGAGACATTTCGATGAATATTATAATATTTCGCTCGATGAATTCTCCAATCTGGTTCATTCGGCTCTTGAAAAAGGCTATTCAATAGTTATTTGTGGAGATGTTTCCGAACCAGGTTTCGATAGAACTACAGGAACAGCATGGATTCCAAATTTCGACATTCCTCGTTCCTACATTGATGCTTCTGCAAGAGAATTGAGATTGTATAATGGCTCCACTACCGACGATCACTGTATGCATGTTGTGGGTTACAAAAAATTGAACGACCAATGGTGGTATCTTTTGAAGGATTCGAGCTCAGGTGCTTTCGATTCTCCTTCACCGGGATATAATTACATGCACGAAGATTATGTAAAGCTCAAAATGATGAATTTAATGCTTCACAAGGAAGCCGCTCGTCCGGTACTCGATCATGTCATTAAATAACAGTTCCCCCTATCCAAGTATCAATGCTTTAATATTTTAACCGTTTTCGGACTAATTATGGTGAATGCCGAGGGGGGAACGGAGAATGGTGGATGGTGGATAGTGGATGGTGATTGGTAATTAGAATTTGGAATTTGCTTGTAATTTGGGATTTACTGGTTGTCAGTTGTTCATTGTTCGTTGGAGTTTGTTCGTAATTTGTAATTTGGAGTTTGTAATTTGGTAAGTTGTTCGTTGTTTGTTATTTGTTGTAATTTGTCCTTAACCTTCGTAAATTTGCTGATGAATATGAATGATATGGAAAAGCATCATCTGTACATTATAAGTGCATTTATACTGATTTGTGTCTTTTCGTCTTGCAGACATTCTAACACAATAAATGAATCGGCAATAGCCGTGAGCATTTTGCCACAGAAATATTTTGTAGAGCAAATAGCGGGGAATGATTTCGACATTCAAGTTCTGATAGAGCCAGGTGCCAGCCACGAGATGTATGATCCCACTCCGGCTCAGTTAGCCCGTATGGCCAGTACTTTAATTTGGTTCAAGAATGGTTTTTTAGGTTTTGAAATTCAATACGAAGATAAATTTCGAGAACTAAATCCAAAATTGAAAGTCGTCGATCTGTCCAAAGGAGTACAATATATTGTCGAAAATTATGGAGAAGAAAGTCATGAAACAGAATCTTCCATCGAAGAGCATCGAGGTGTAGATCCCCATTACTGGTTATCGGTAAGTGGTGCAAGAATAATAGCTCAAAACATTTACGAAGAGCTCATAAGGGATCATCCCGATAACCATGAGGAGTATAATAAAAATCTTCAGAATTTTCAGCAGCGTTTAGATTCGCTGGAGGCTTACATACATCAGCGGCTCGATAGTGTTTCACAACACAGCTTCATGATTTTTCATCCTTCTTTAACTTATCTGGCCAGAGATTTTAATATCCAACAAATTGCTATTGAAGAACGCGGAAATTCTCCTTCGACCAGAAGAATGAAGGAAATCGTAGAATTAGCCCGCAGCAAGGGCATCACTATGATACTCTATCAAAGTCAGTTCGATTCGGGAAATGCTGCAACCATAGCCAAAGAAATTGGCGGTACAGCAGTTCCTTTCGATCCTATGGCATACGACTGGTATCAGAATATGATCAAATTGACCGACTTGCTTTATCAAGGTTTGAACCCATCTAATAAAAAATGATACAATTACGATTAATTCAGGAAAAATCAATTCATTGAAATAAAACGCCTATAAATTTTGACAAGAAATAAGTTAATAGAAATTAGCGACCTGAGCGCAGGATATTATGGCAAACCAGTGATTTATCATATTCACCTAACGGTTTATGAAGGTGATTTTATTGGTATAATTGGCCCAAATGGGGGTGGGAAAACTACTTTTATAAAAACAATTGCAGGCATCATAAAACCTTTGAGTGGGATGCTCATATTTTACAGTCCTGAAGGGCAAGCGATAGAAAAACCCAAATTGGGTTATCTGCCACAAGTGAATACTTTCGACAAGTCGTTTCCCATATCGGTAGAAGAAGTCGTTCTTACGGGTTTATTGTCGGCTAAAGGAAGATTGCGCCGTTTTAGAGCAAATGATAAGGAGGCTGTACATGAAGTTCTGGAAAGATTAAAGATAAGTCATTTGGCGTCGAAACCTATTGGAGAATTATCAGGTGGCCAGATGCAGCGTGTATTTTTAGCCAGAGCCATCGTTTCGCAACCTTGGATTTTACTTCTCGACGAGCCTTCCACTTATGCCGATAATCGATTCGAAGCCGAGCTGTATGAGTTATTAGTTCAGCTCAACGAAAAGATGACTATTCTTATGGTCTCCCATGATCTGGGAATGATTCCATCCTATATAAAATCGATAGCTTGTGTAAACGGAACGCTGCATTATCACCCAACTCCTGAAATTACACCCGAGATTTTGAGAGTTTACAATTGTCCTATCGAATTGATTGCCCATGGGATTGTTCCGCACAGGGTTCTATCCACACATCAGGAAAATTCTTCTACAAATGAATCTCATTGAACCTTTTGGGTACGTATTTTTTCAACATGCACTTTTAGCCTCGGTCTTTTCGGCCATCATCTGTGGTTTTATAGGAGCTTACATAGTTTCACGCCGTATGGTTTTCATCAGTGGAGGCATCACACATGCCTCGTTTGGTGGAATGGGTTTGGCCTATTTCTTTGGTTTTAATTATCTGCTTGGGGCGGCTGTTTTTGCACTCGTTTCTGCTTTGGTTGTTGAATATCTGTCCAAACGAACTGAGGTAAGAGAAGATTCGGCCATTGGCATGTTATGGTCGTTGGGAATGGCCATAGGAATTATTTTTACGTTTCTTTCGCCCGGTTATGCTCCCAATCTGATGTCGGGTCTGTTTGGAAGCATTCTTGCGGTAAGCAATACCGAGCTTTGGCTGATGGCTGTGCTCGCCATCATTATTATTTTGTTTTTTATACAGTTTTTCCCAGCAATACTGGCCGTGGCCTTTGATATGGAATACGCCAGTACCCATCATATTCCTGTGAATTTCATCAATTATTCGCTCATTTCGCTGATTGCCCTGGCTATTGTACTTAATATCAGAGTTTCTGGCATTATACTCGTTCTGGCTATGATGACCATTCCTCCTGTAACGGCCAATCTGCTGACTAAACGATTGAAACCCATGATTCTGTTATCCATAGCTTTAGGACTCGCTGGAAACGTACTTGGCCTGATTTTCTCCTACCTGTTGAATCTTCCTTCGGGAGCAACTATTATTGTCACGCATATCCTGATTTTTGGAATCGTAAGGCTTTGTATTTCATTACGAGAAACCCACACAGCATAGAATTTCAAAAACTTGCTACCCGGATTTTTCTCCTGCTCATTGAATTTCTGTAAAGACCTTAGAATTTTTTACTTATTCAATGTGGTTAAAAAGTCAAATCAATGATAATTATTTCAAGAAGGCTTACCTGTCAAGTATTTCAGAGATGAGACAAAAAACCCTCGAAAATCCTCGGGGATTTTGCGGTCTGGACGGGACTCGAACCCGCGACCTCCGCCGTGACAGGGCGGCATTCTAACCAACTGAACTACCAGACCTTGAAAGATTATATCAATACCTTGGGCTTGCAAAAGTAATACTTCTATCGGAATTGCCAATAATTTCGGTAAAATTTTATCGAAATTCTTCATTTCGCTTCTCCATGGTCAAAGCATCGAGCCAGGGTTATAGCCAGGTTGCAGGTTATACTGAGGTTGACCTTCTCCAAACCAAAGCGTGGTACTATTCCAACTCCTTACTGCTTTTTCGTTTTTTCGGGCGGGTTGCCACCGTAATAGCTTCATCACTCTGATGGCCTCCTCTGTACATCCCATCCCCAGATATTCCCTTACGATAAAATTACTCGAACTTCCATCGGATTCGACAATAAAACTCAAAACTACCTTTCCCGATATTCCCATACGCTTTGCTGCATCGGGAGTATGAATGTTTTTTTCTATAAAATCGGCAAATGTAGCTCCTTCCGGCAAAACGGGCTTTGCCAGTTGGGTGAGGTTTCTGTAAGAAAAAATCTGCATGGAAGTGTCCCAATCGGCATCGGGCCTGTCCCACCCTCGATGTTTCACCCATTTAGAATATTTCTTTGGATGAAATTCAATCTCTAAAATATATTCTCCTTCAGTCGGTTTATTTCTTTCACGCGCTGGATTCCAAACTATTCCTCTTGCCAACCTCTTCCCTTCTCTTATAAGGTCTTTATCAGTCATTTCGATAGACCGGGATTTTATCAGATTCCCGTCGGCATCAATGACACAAAGCAATTCCACTTTCCCATACAAGCCCAACGAAAGAGCCTGTTCGGGATAAATCATTTGATTTTTAATGAATTCCCTTAATTCTGTTTTGCCCATCGCTGGCATGGCTTGCTGCGCAAATAAAAACTTGCCCCAAACAAAAAAAAGGCTTGTCAGTAAACTTAACCACCGAAATGATTTCATTTTTATTTAATTTTACCTCTTACAATATTAGTCAATTTTTGTGATGGGAATAAATATTATCGATATATTTTTAACAGGCCTTGGTGTGCTGATTGGCGTTTTAGTTACGGGATTTTATTTCATCCGCAAACAAAAGAAGTTAAGAGAAGGTTTTATCGAAAAGCAAAAGGAGGAGGCGCGTTTACAATCCGAACTCGATATAAGAAATCGTTGGTATGAAGAAATTAAGCAGGAGTATGAAAAACGAATGCAATCTCTTTCGGCTGAATTGGATTCATCCCGAATTGAGGCAAGCAATCTGAAGCAAAACTTGGTGAGTTTACAGGAGAAGAATGCGTATTTAACACAAATGAAGGATGAAGCACAGGCTTTATATGAAAAGTTTAAAGCAGAATTTGAAGCACTGAATACGAAATTTTTAAAAGAAAACGCCGAAGCTCTTGGCGAAGAAAGCCGCAAAACGGTCAAGGAACTTTTGGACCCACTTAAAGAACGTTTGGAAACCTTTGATCGGAAGATTTCGGAAACCTCTGCCCTGCAAAGTGAAAAACAGGGAGAGCTGAAAGGAATTATCGAAAAACTCTTCGAGCAAAACAGAAATTTGAGTGAAGAAGCCGACCGACTGGCCAAGGCTATCAAAGGTGATGTAAAAAAATTGGGGAATTGGGGTGAACTGGTTTTAGAAAGGGTCCTGGAAATTTCGGGTCTCGAAAAAGAGAGAGAATATGTTATGCAATGGCAATCGTCCAATATAGAAGGCACTGCCTTACGGCCTGATGCCATTATCCTGCTTCCTGATAATAAACAAATTATTATAGATAGTAAAGTTTCGCTTTCTGCTTTCGATCAATATCTACGTGCCGAAACCGAGGATGAAGCATCCCTTCATGCCCAGAAACATGTTGTGGCCGTAAAAACACATATTCAGAACTTAAGCTCAAAACAATACCAAAATTTGAATGATTTGCATTCGACAGATTTTGTGTTGATGTTTATTCCCATCGAACCCGCTCTTGCACTGGCTCTCTCCACCGAGCCTGATCTCTATTCTTATGCTCTCGAAAAACATATTATTCTGGTAAGCCCCACCACCCTCTTAGCCACGCTAAGAACAGTGGAAATGATCTGGCGTCAAGAAAAACAACAAAAAAATATAAAAGAAATTATCCGCTTAGCCTCGAACATGTACGATAAACTTGCCTTATTGGTAAAGAAACTCGAAGAATTGGGCAGAAACATTCGGAAATCTTCCGACTTATACGATGATGTGATGCGAACTTTGAGAACTGGGAAGGGAAATTTAATGCAACAGGCTTTTAAAATGCAGGAATTAGGAACCCCAGTTACGAAAAAATTAAGTCCACCTAACGAAACGCTCTTGTTCGATGAAGAAGAAACGGAAAATTAAGGTAAGTGTAATTTCATCCATCTTGTTATTGATTTTGCAAGGATCGTGCACATCTTCCAAACTCTTACAAAACAACAACTTTGCTTCGGATATGCTGGCCGGGTCTATGAAGGCATTAACAGGTATACAGGTCTATGGTGCCAATCCAGATAGTATACACCTTTATCTCAAAATCGATCCATCTTTGTTGAAACCGCAAGCCTTACCTGATGGCTTAGAATTTCTTTCGCTCAGCCTTCGATGGATGATTTTTTCATCTTTCTCGGAAAAATCCATTATCGATTCTTCCACTTTTCGAACAGGCCCTCTGAGTCCCCATCAAAGTGAAAAACTCATATTCGAACATTCCTTGAAAGCGCCTCGAGGAAAATCCTATTATTTATGCTATAAACCTTCTTCCGATAGGTACAGAAATTGGAATATTATGTGGATTGACCGAACTAACGAGCAAAGTCATAATCATTTTCTCATCACCCTATCCGATAGCACTTTGATATTCCGTTCGGAAGAATTATTCGATAAACCCTTGTATATCTACCATTCCGTTCCTACAGATAATACAAATTTATTCCTCAGGAGGATAAATTTATGTTCATGCACTCCCTCTCCACCCTTTGCACTCAAAGTCGGCGCTTGCAAGATTCGGTTCGACTCGATAAAAACCATAAGAATTCATCACGGCAAATCGGAAGAATTCTTACTTGAAAATCCAGGGTTATATTTTATCCAGATAGACACCAATCTCATTGGAGCCGGCTCTTTCCTTGTATTAAATCCTGAGTTTCGACATTTGCTCATTAAAGCCTCGTCAAGATATATTACCGATAATGATGAATTTAGGGATATTTGGTTGGGGAATATTGGTTTGCTCGATTTTTGGGAAAACATTGCCGGAAGCACTCAAAGAACTATAGAACTCTCGAAACGATTTAGTTATGCCGTAAACCAGTCCAATCTTCTTTTTACGCGAGCCTTACCAGGTTGTCTCACCGACAGAGGCATGATCTACATCGTATTCGGTCCTCCCAATGCCATCTACGAGGATAATGAGCTCGAAACCTGGGTTTACAGAGAATTTCGGCAGAAAAGAGATCTCATCTTCAATTTCAAAAAAGAATGGATATTCCCCATTGGTCTGGAATATAGGCTCGATCGCAGGGCTGAATATACTCAGATATGGTACGAGGCCATCGAAAGATGGAGAAGATAAATTAAGTATTCACCTTTCGAGGTCTTTTTGCAATTTTGTGCCCGAAATAAATGAAACAAAGCTTTCATTTTTTGAATCGAATTCTATAAAATTTTTATCTAAAATACTTTATTCACTTGAAATCGAATGACAAGCAGATTATTTTTGGATTACAGCCTGTAAAGGAGGCCGTAAAGGCTGGTAAGGATTTCGAAAGGCTGTATATATACAAAGGGATGAACAAAGAGAATTTCTCGGAGTTGAAAATATTGTTGCAGCAATATCACATTGCCTATCAATTGGTTCCCATCGAAAAGCTCAACCGCATGGTACAGGGAAATCATCAGGGTGTAGTAGGGATAATTTCTCGAATCGTTTATCATCAGCTCGAAGATATAATTGCTGAGGTCTTTGAAAAGGGCCGTTCTCCTTTTATTGTAATCATCGACAGGGTTACCGATGTGAGGAATCTTGGTGCCATAGCCAGAACTGCCGAATGTGCTGGTGTAGATGCTCTTGTGGTTCCCTTGCATGAATCGGCCATGATACATGCTGAAGCCATCAGGACTTCTTCGGGTGCATTGGCACGCATTCCCATTTGTAGGGTAGATAATCTGAAATGGGCGGTAAATTATATGAAAGCAAGTGGTTTATCCATTATTTCCATCTCAGAAAAAGGGAATTGTTCCTTCTCGGAAATAAATTTTACCATACCGGTAGCCCTTATTTTAGGCAGTGAAGAAGACGGTATCAGCAATGCTTTGCTTCGCTTGTCGGATGAAATTTGTTTTGTTCCGATGATGGGAAAGATTGGCTCGTTGAATGTTTCCGTAGCAGGAGGTATTGCAATGTATGAAGTTGTGCGTCAACGAATAAATAAAAACCAATAGATGATGGAAAGGATAAAAAATTGGATTACACGGCATCCTTACGATGCATTGTTTATTCTGGTCATTTTGGCAGGAGCGGTATTGAGGCTATATGACTTTAGCTGCTGGTCGTTGAGTAATGATGAATTAAGTGCCTTGAATCGCCTGCGTTCCGACAGTTTCTCAGAGCTTATCCAGAATGGTGTCCGTCCTGATGGTCACCCGGCCTTTACACAGGTTTTTCTGTATTACTGGACGGCAATTTTTGGTTTGCAACCTTTCTGGGTACGACTACCCTTCGTTTTGGCAGGAATAGCTTCTATTTGGCTGGTTTATGCCATTGGCAAACAATGGTTCAATGCAGCTACCGGCCTATATGCATCTCTATTTATAGCCGTTTTGCCTTTCACGATTTTATACAGCCAGCTTGCACGGCCCTATAGCTTCGGCTTATTATTTACCTTGCTTACAGCTTATTTCTGGGGAAGATATTTTCTTCTTCACCACTATGGCTGGGGCACTCTGGCCGGTTTTGCACTTTCGGCTGCATTCGCCATGTACACCCATTATTTTAGCTTTATGATGGCCGGCCTCTTCATTTTAGCCGGATTTTTATTCATCTCCCGAGACAACGGGAAAGGTTTTCTCATTTCGATAGTAACTATCTTTTTACTTTATCTTCCATATCTGAACATCTTCTTGTTTCAATTATCGCTTGGCGGAGTGGGAGGAGCTCAGGGATGGCTAACCAAACCTAAATGGGACTGGATTTTTAATTTCTTCTACTATGCATTCGGACTTTCTGCTTTTCATCTGTTATTGTTACTGGCTTTTCTGACGATTTTTATGGTATGGTATGTAAAAAATACACACATCCGAAAAATCCAATGGGTTTTACTGGCTATATTCTTATTGCCGTATCTGATAGGTTTTGTTTATAGCATTCTTGTCAATCCGGTTTTGCAGTACAGCGGTCTTTTGTTTGCTTTCCCATTTCTTCTTTTGTTTTTATTCTCATTTTTCGATGACGATCGCCCTGTGGTTTCTTCTGTCTTCGTTTTAGTAGGTTTGATAGGAGGTTCATGGGTAGCACTGGATAAAACCGATGATTTCCGAAATTCACAATTTGCCGATTTCAAGGCCTGCACTTCGGTTTACATGGAATGGGAAAATAAATACCGGAAAGACAGCATTACCCTTACCGCATCCATCAATCATCCCTATTATCTCGAATATTATTTTCACAATGCGCATAAAAACCCTCCTCAAATTATTGTTCTGGAATCGAAACAAGGCCGTGAACTGGCTGATCTCGTACAAATATTAGAACAGAGCCGAACACCCTATTTTGCTTATTTTCGTTTAAAACCTGCACCCATCGAAATTCCAGATGTTATTGCAGGTACATATCCTGTGCTGCTCGATTACAGAGATTATTTCGGTCAAGCCGAAGCATTTCTTTTTGCAAAAGATACTTCCTTGAAAGGCATCCCCAAACCCAAGCCTATAAGTAATTTTTACTGTGATTTTGAAGGCGACGATGAGCTTTTCGGTGTTAGAATATCCAATCTCGATACTATCTGTTGCAGTGGAAAATATGCCATGCATCTGCGTCCTGAAATGGAATGGGGGCCAGGTATAAAAATTACGACCCGACAGGCTGAACTTCGCTCACCTTCAAGAGTAAGAATAAAAGTGGAAGTCCTAACAGATAGTACGCTCATCGATTCGCCCATTGTTCTTACACTTACCGATCAGTTTGACAAACAATACATTTGGCTTAGTGGTAAACTCGAAAACTTCTTAACCCCAGGTAAATGGGGCACAGCCTATTTTACTGCCGATTTGCCTCATCCTTATTCCTTGGGCGATGAACTGAAAATTTTTATCTGGAATAAAGACCATAGAAATCTATGGGTTGATAATTTTTCGATCGAATTTTATAAACTTGAAAAATGAATTAAAAAACAAACTAAACATGAAGAAATTATTTTTCATTTTTTGTGGATTTTTGGTTCTCACTTCTTTTTCGACGGATAAACCTGCATGGAAATTATTCGATAAATCGGGCAAGGAATGTAATTATCAAAATTTGTTGGATGAGGCATCGAAAGCCGACGTGGTATTGTTTGGCGAGTTGCATGATAATCCCATCAGCCATTGGCTTCAATATGAGCTGTTATCTGATTTGTACAGAATGAAAGGTGCTCAACTTGTTACTGGTGCCGAAATGTTCGAAACCGACAATCAGCTTCTGCTCGATGAATTGATAGCAGGGCAAATCAGCTTGAAGAATTTCGAGGCCGAAGCCAAATTGTGGCCAAATTATTCGACCGATTACAAACCCATGGTGGAATTTGCACTCGAACATCGAATACCATTCATTGGGACGAATATTCCCCGCAGGTATGCTGCTATGGTAAATCGAAAAGGATTCGAAGCACTCGATGGTTTAAGTAATCAGGCCAAAATGTTGATAGCTCCCTTACCTGTTCAATACGATTCTGCCTTGCCTGCCTATAAAGCTATGCTAAATATGGGAGGACATCTGGGAGCAAATCTTCCCAAAGCTCAAGCCATCAAAGATGCTACCATGGCATGGTCCATTCTGAAATATCTGCAAGCCGGTGAAATCTTCTTGCATTTAAATGGTGCTTACCACTCCGACAATTATGAAGGAATAGTGTGGTATCTTCGAAAGTATCGCCCGGGTCTGCATATCCTAACTATTACAACTATCGAACAAGCCAATATGGACAGCTTGCTGGAGGAAAATCTCGGCAAGGCCAATTTCACCATTTTAGTTCCCCAAACCATGACAAAAACGCATTAAAGCGCACTAAAATTCCATAATAGTGGATGTGGTTTAATGCTCAGGATGCGGGTTATGGGCCCTTTCAAAGTTGTATAGATATATGGCATAGCCAACTTATTTCAGACAAGCTTAAAAAAATTACTTTCCGTCTCTCATGAATATTTCGGAAGAAATACCCATGGCTTCGAGGATCAATTCAGGTATTTTTGTATTGTCAAAATAACCACCGAACTTTTCCTGATTTACACCTTTTGCTCTCACAGGAACCGGAATGCCACTATGCGACCATGTAGTCCATCCAATTCCAGCTTTTTGTGAAATCATCTTTACGGCAGTTACCGAAAGAGGCTCTTCATCACCATAGAGCAAATAAATGCCATCTTTCTCAGAAAAAGGTATTTTCCTTAGCATGCTTGTCTCAAAGGCCATTTTTAATTGAATACTGTCGAAACCCGTCAATGGAATATTTAATCCCAGATCTGTATATTTATTGAGAAGAGGGAAAATTTCCTCGAACTGACACCCATCCTTGCATTTTGTTTCCCGAAAGTCATTGATGTGCTTTTTTAAAACAGATTCCGAAACTTTCTGGCTGGATAAAAGATTAAAATTACTTTCATATTTCATTAATGCATTCCCCATGGCCATGCCGCCTGTTTCGTGATCGGCCGTAACCACGATAAGGGTTTCGTTGGGATGAAGTTTCATAAAATCGAGAGCAGCCCCAATGGCTTTATCTAAATCGATTACTTCTTTAATTGCAGTAGCAGCATCGTTGCTATGGCAAGCCCAGTCAATCAGTCCACCTTCCACCATCATAAAGAAACCTTCCGGATTATCGAGCAACTGAATACTTTTTTCGACAAACTGCGAAAGAGGCATATCCTGAGGAGTTTGATCGATTATAAATGGAACGGCTTTCCCCTCATCCAAACGATCGTTCAGGACTATAATCTTTCCAGGAAGTTCTTGCAGTGATAGAAAATCCTTCTGCCCTCGGATGATCTTATAGCCTTTTGTAACGGCAATATCGTATGCATCGGGTCTATCACCATTTTCACCTTTAGCATCCTTTATGCCTCCATATCCAAACAAATCGAAACCACTTTCGGGCAGTTGAAGGGCGATTGTATAATAATCGTTTCGATCAGGACGATGAGCATAAAAAACTGCGGGAGTTGCATGATTAATGCATACCGTAGTAATGATACCTACTTTCATTCCTTTTGCCTTTGCCATGGCAGCAACAGATTGCAAAGAAGCAGTTCGGGAGGCGTCCATCCCTATAGTATTTATCGAAGTCTTGAAACCTGAAGCCAGCGCTGTACCTGCAGCAGCCGAACAAGTAATCAACCGATTGGCAGCATAGGTTGTACTCAAGCCAATTACGGGAAAATTACTCATATGGAGGGATTTCAATTGAATTTGTGGATTATTGGTGGCTAAAAATGCCTCCGCAGCACTCACCTGTGCCAATCCCATCCCATCTCCAATAAAATAAAATACATATTTGGCCTTGGGTTTCGAAGATAAATCGGTGGAGTATAGTGGAATGTTCAGGCCTTGCACCAGTATAGCCGAAGCAATTCCAAAAAGTATTCTCTTGAGCATAATCGAATGTTTTTAATCATTGCAAAAGTAAAAATATTGAACTTGATCTTTTTAAATCTACAATTGAACTTGAACAGAGGAAAGGGGAAAATATGAAGCTATGGATAAAAAACAAAATTTTCAATCTGCTCGATCACCATATTCAATTAACTGATAAATCAATTTAACCTATAATTTATCATCAGAAACAAACAGGGTTTATAAAACTAATGAGAGTCTGTCCATAAACTCAAATTGTTAATAACTTTTTGATAACTAATTATTTAAAACTGTTATTGGTATTATTTTTTTATTCTAAATTTGTTGAAAATTATTAAAAAAATAATCCCATGCGTTTATTTGAAGATTTTAAGATTTTATTCGAACAACCTGATTGGTCCTATGATCCTCAATTATGAGATGGTCTAATGAGTCTGGACAATATTTTTATCAAAGTTAATTTATTATGTTGAAAAGAGGGGGTCTGGGGGAGACTCATAACTTGATTTTTTGTTAATAAATTATGCAGCATTCTGATATACA
>Ga0209096_1000868_pt1 | contig 36386 bp, 22 predicted proteins | sample AD_UKC034_MetaG_FD_184407 | JGI IMG/M metagenome (GOLD analysis project Ga0209096, IMG submission 184407) | Active sludge microbial communities of municipal wastewater-treating anaerobic digesters from USA - AD_UKC034_MetaG (SPAdes) (version 2) | ecosystem: Engineered > Bioreactor > Anaerobic >...
TGCTCCACCGTCAACATCCCTTCTGACCCCGGCATCTGGAACCATCTCCAGACACCACACGTCGGTCAATTGCGGTGGCCCCTTTTCCGGCGCTTTTTCCCCCTCGAAAACTCCCCTCTCCTGGCCCCCTTTCTGATGCTTTTTTCCACACACGCGATCAACTCTGGCAGTATGCCAAGGTCTGCCGGGTGACGGAAGTGATGCGGCCGTACCTGGAGGCTCTTTCGTAAGAATCGCTCCTGAATCGTACGGGGTAATTGCCTCTCCGCACTACCCGTGATGCGGCTGTGCCCGACTTGTCCTTTCAGCCATCTCCACCACGATTCGGATCGCCTGTTCCAGGTCGAACTCGGCGAAGTCCTTGCTCCGAAGCACAGGTTTCAACTGGGGCTCAAGCTACTGCCGCAACATGGCCAGGCGGACTTCGGAGATATCCGCTGGCTCATTGCCAGGCATGGCGAGCTTCTGGCGGATCAAATCGACCAAGATCGGGTCCTGCGGACACAGCCCCAGCCGCCGGACAGCGTAGTCGAGGTCGTAGAAATCGCGGATCGCGACTTCGCGGCGTGACAGGGCGGCCCGGAACTTCTCGGCAAACGCCTCCATTCTGGAAATGCAGGGCAAGGCAAGCGCTGGAATCATCGGCTGGTCGGACACCGGGTCGAGCAGCAGGGTCCTTGCTGCCCCGCTGAATACCGGCGTCAGCAGCGGTTCACGCAAACCGATTTCGATCTTGATGCGGTCCTGCTCCCCGCTGAGCAGGGACTCATAGCCGATGATCGCCATGTACTGCGTTGAGCGGTTGGCCCCGGCCAGCGGCTCGACCACGCGGAACACCTCAACCCACTTCGGAAGCTCTGCGACGACCTTCTTCACGCCCGCCGCCTGCTCGCTGCGTGCAGCCCGCGCCGCGTCACACGGCGTAGGGATGACAAAATCGAGGTCCTCGCTCAATCGGTAGAACTCCGCGTGCACCTTGGCCAGGCAGGTCCCGCCCTTGAACACAAGTGTCCCGACCCTCGCCAAGTACTGCAACAGGACGGTGCAGAAGTAGTCCTTCTCCACGAGTCGGGCCGAGAACCCTGTTTCGGCCGCCGTGAAATTCACCGCCTCCCGGAACATGTCCCGGTCTTCATGGGCGCGAATGAGAATTGGATCAGGCTTGGTCATTGAGCACCACGCCCCACCGTCGGTTCACCGTGCCGCGTTTGGGCCTTGTGGGAATCCACGGAATCAGACTGGTGGTCGGCTTCAGAGCCCGCTCCAGTCTCCGCAGCAAAGCGTCGTCCACCTCCTCATGCTCCAGCAATACGCCGATCCGGCGGATTGTGCCTGTGTCGCCATAGCGCAGGGTGGTTTTCACCAGATCGACCGCACTGACCCGTCCGGCCGTCAGCTCGCGACGTATCCAGGCGTATCCGCGCGGCAGACCGTTGAACCGCGACCAGTCGTACACAGCGTCCACGAGCGTCCGGGTGCGTGAGGCATAGACCAGGACCTCGCCATCCGGCTTCCGGACCTCCTGCGTGTCGCCGAGCCGTGCATCCACCACTTTGATGAGCGTCAGGGCCACCGCTCCGATTTGTCGCTCGCCCGAAAGCCGGTTGTTGTAGGCGTACACGCGGGTAGGGATCTGCTCGTCGAATCCGTAGAGATGGAAGGCATTCGGCCCGCAAATCTGATAACGGCCTTGCTTTTCCGCCATCAGCGTATTCAACGCCAAAGCTTCGTCCGGGCTCCACCTGCCGCCCAGGGGCAGTCGTGGCGGGACCAAGTACAGCCCCCGATACACCCTCGCGATCAGGCCGGCCCGCTCCAGCCGACTGAGCACTTCTCGCTCTTGAGTGCCGGTCAGGTGCAGTGGCTCTCTCAGTTCGCCTGTCCGTACGGTTGTCAGTTTTCGCAACTGGATGTAGGCAAACAAGCGGGTTTCGAGTTGTCCCAAGCCCTTCTTCATGGGTTGCATTGTACAGAAGGGATAATTGCCTGGCAAGCAATTATCAAGAAATACAATGCACCCACAGTGCTCTGATTATCCGATGACATCATCGGTACTGCGGGGACCCCATAGGGGTGTGGGAGGGGGGCTCCCCCCATGTCAGTCTACGTGAAGTCAGCCAGATGCATCTTGCCGTAGGCTTCCAGCCTGTCTTCGAGGATCTCCAACCGTTGTGCCTTGCGGGTCGGTTTGCCTCGATAGGTCCAGCGCTTCATGTCCTCCAGGAGTTTGTCCTGCCGCCTGTCGAGCGTGAGAAAACGGCTCATGTGGGCGAAACGGGTTCGGTGGGATTCATTGCGGCTCTCGTAGGACAGGTCATAGCAGTGCCGGCAGCCACAGTACATGCTGCCCGGCGGGCAGTAGAGCTTGCCGACCCTCCGGCCGCAGGAGACGCTATTTCTGCTCAGCGGGCAGATGAACCACCAGCGGACGCCGCCGAGATGGCAGGGCGTGGTCACAAGCCGGACGTCGTAGTCGCACTCAGTCTTTTCGCCTGTGGACCAACGGGTGTTGGTATACTCGAAGCGGGCGTAGTTCTCGCCGCCCATTGTGTAGACGGTCACGCCGATGCTGGCAACCTGCTCCCCGCATGAGTTCGTCCAGGAAATCACACCGGACCGCCAGCCGCCAAGGAAATCGTTCTTCCGCAGGAACGCAATGTTCACGGTCCGGCATTCCTCGACCGTACCCTTTTTGTCGAAGTACCATCTACCCATGTGTTTCTCCTCAATCCTTTGCCGAAATCAATTGAGATTCCATGCACTTTCTCAACACGTATCGCACACCACGAAACAGCGAGAAGCAGGGCTTCTTGCGTGTTTCCCGTTCCCCGTGGCGCATCTGTCGCCACTTATTCGCGCACGCGCGCGTATGACGCGCAAACACTCCGTAGCTGATCCGCAGGTCCGGCTGCAACACGGGCAGGGATGCCTGCTGTGAGGCGTCGCTGATCCTGCCGTGCCTTTTTAAGTGGCGACATTCGAACTTCCAGTCCGTCCGGGTGTTTTGTAAGTCCTTGTGGCAAAACGATTAACGATTGTCAGATAACGACTTATGAGATCAGGCGTAGATCAGCCGAAGGTCAAACGAAGGCCAGACGTACATGTCTGGCACGCACTTTGGCGCGCGCCTGAACGCCAAAGCTGGCAGGACCGGTCCAACTACTACTCCCACCTGCGATGCCGTGAAAAGACCACCGGGTCAGTTCTTCGGCGTCAACTCCCACCACAGATGCGGATAGTCCTTGCATTCATCAATCCACCAGATATCCTCGGCGTCATCAACCGGCTCGCCTATAGCGTCAAGTCGGCCTAATGTACTGTGACCTGGAGCGAAAAGGTCTTCAGCGGCTCCACACCTTCTTCCCACGGCCTGCGATAGACGAGCTTGAGAGTCATCTGCCCTGGATGGACCGCCTTGAAATCGAAGCTTTCCCGCCCGCCAGCCCCGACAAGGGGTGGATCGCCTGTCTCGCGTGGCTTGAACTGCGCCTCGCCAATCTGCTCCACGATGGAGTCCTGGTGATCCACCCATTCCCATCGATACCCCGTACTGGGATTCGATTCGAGTGTAACGGTAAATACCCGGCCCAGCACCACCGTGACCTGCCCGTCATACGGCTCCCACCAAACGCGCGGATAATCCAACCCTTCGGCAATCTTCCAGATATCCTCCGTGCCGTTGGCCGTCTCGCCCATGAAGTCCCAGCCAGCATCGAGGAATGTGCTGGCCGTCTGCATCTCGGCCGTGGTCTTGCCTGTGCCACCGGCACTGGCAGTCTGGCCGGAGGTCTCGATGTCCCAGAAGAGTAACTCAAGCCAAAAGCCGGCGATGCCATGGAAAGCGTCTCCCACCAACCCGCCAACGCACGTGTTTCCGCAGACTCTGCTGGTGCTGTAACTCGTGTGGAAGCGACCCCGGTCATTCATGCCCACGAGGCCGCCAACCCACGAATCACCATTGACCGAGCCACTGGTGTAGCTGTTGCATACTGTGCCACCATCGGCATTGAGGCCCACGAGACCGCCGACCGAGGAACCGCCACTGACTGAAGCGATGGCGTAGCTCGTGGCGATATCGCCACCATTGCCGCCCCAGTTGCACCCTGCCAGCCCGCCGACCGAGGAACTGCCGCTAACCACGCCGGTGCTGTAGCACCGACTCACATTGCCGCCCCAGTTGCACCCTGCCAGCCCGCCGACGCAGCTGCCTGAGCCAAATATGTTGACATCAAACAAGCCGAGATTCCTAATCTCGGCAAAGGCACCCCACAAACCCACATTCCCAAGAAGGCCCAAATACCCTTCACCCATGATCGTCAGGTTGGAGATTGTGTGACCGCGACCGTCGAAGACGCCGGTGAAGGGCGTCCCCCCGGACCAGGAGGGTGTCGGCGCAATGACGGCCTTGTCGAAGACCCTGCGGCCGGGGAGGTTGGGGTCCAGGTCGATGTCGGCGGTCAGGATGAAGTGCTTGCCGTAGTCGTCGGGCGTCTCGCCGAGGGTGATCAGATCGGCGGCCGTGGCGATCTGGTACGGGTCGTTCTGCTCGCCCGTCCCGCCGCTGTATTTCTCCCACGAGAGGCGGGGATACCCCAAACCCTCCGCGATCTTCCAAGTATCCTCCGCCCCATTGGCCGTCTCCCCCACGAAGTCCCAGCCAGCGTCAAGAAACGTACTGGCCGTCTGCATCTCGACCGTGGTCTTGCCTGTGCCGCCACTACTCGTCGTTCGGGCTGAGGTCTGGATGTCCCAAAAGGAAGCGATCACGGGACCAACCTCCTGGAGGCCGACCAGACCGCCAACGTCAGACGCTCCGGAAACAACGCCCGTTGAGTAACTGCTGACTATCTCGCCCGATTCTTTGCCGCCCCATGGTCGTATAGACCCATTCGAACCCGCCAAGCCGCCAACAATACGATGACCTGAAACACTGCTGCTGGCATAGGAGTTGACGATCCTGCCGGTGTTATCACCCACAAGGCCCCCGGCACGCGTGCTGCCGCTGACCACGCCGGTGCTGTAGCTCGTAGTGATGCTGGCGCTGTCGCAGCCGTAACAAGTGCGGTTGTCGCCCACGAAACCACCGACCCGATCTGTGCCACGAACTGCGCCGGTGCAATAACTGGTGGCAATGCTGCCCGAGTTTTCACCTGTGAGGCCGCCCACATCGCTACTGCCGCTGACCGAGCCGCTGCTGTGGCAGTAGGCGATGCTGCCAGAGTTGCGAGCCACGAGGCCCCCGGCAGGGGAGTACTCTGACGTGGCGCTGACTGAGCCGCTATTGTAGCTCGTGGCGATGCTGCCACGGTTGCGACCCACAAGGCCCCCTGCGCCATCGCTCCAATCGGTTCCGCTGACCGAACCACTGCTATAGCTCGCAGAGATGCTGCCCCAGTTCTCGCCCACGAGGCCACCGACATACCAATTGCTTCCGCTGACCAAGCCGCTGCTGTGACAATCGGTCATATTGCCCTTGTTGTCGCCTACGAGGCCACCGGTAGAGGAGGAGATTCCCATAGCGCTGACTGAGGCGCTGCTGTGGCAATTGGTCATGCTCCCCTGACGGGTCTCGCCCACGAGGCCTCCGACACAATAGTGGCCGTAGTTCCAGTCGGCGCTGACGCTGACCGAGCCGGTGCTACAGCACTGGGTCACGACACCCTCGCTCAAGCCCACGAGCCCGCCGACGTACCCGCCATCGAAGACTGGTACGTCGACGTAATCCCAAGCGAGACTGACCTCTACTGTTTCCAGGCCAAGATTCGAGACACTTGCTGCAGGACCTAGTTCCCCGAAAAGTCCCAGGTAGTTGCCGCCTTGGATATGCAGATTCCTGATGACACAACCATTACCGTCGAAATCTCCTTCAAACCAGGGGATGACCGCCCTGGACCACGTACTGCCCGATAGATCAAGCGACTCGACCAGCCGGTAATACGCGAACGGCTCACGCCACACAGTGCCCAAATCTCGGGCATCACGAATCAGATAGGGCTGCTCGGCTGTTCCCAGTCCCTCTGGCATCAACGGACGGTTGGCGCCATGATGGAGCAACCGGGGATACTCTCCTGGCGTCATCTGCCAGTAGTCACAGGTGCCGTTGGGGGTCTCATCAACGAAATCCCAACCAACACTGAGGAAGGTCTCAATATCTTGCATCTCGGCCGTGGTCTTCCCCGTGCCGGCGGCACTGTTCATTTGGCCTGAGGTCTCGATGTCCCAGAAACACCGGACGACCCATCCCGTATTATCACCCACAAGCCCACCGCCACCGGTGACTGCACCGGTACTGTAGGAGTTCGCGATGAGGCCGCCGTACCAGTCACCGTTGATGCCAACGAGGCCCCCGACATCGCAACGACCGCTGACCGAGCCAGTGCTGTAGCAATCGGTGATGCAACCACGACCATCGTCTTCGCCGTTGCTACCCACGAGGCCGCCCACGCCCCAATCCCCGCTAACCGAGCCGGTGCTGTGGCACGTGGTGATGCTGCCGTAAAAGGTGCTACCCACGAGGCCGCCGATATATCCGTCACTGCCGCTGACCAAGCCGCTGCTGTGGCAGTCGATGATGCGACCAGTATGGCTGAAGCCCACGAGACCGCCGACACGAGAAGTGCCGCTGACCGAGCCGCTGCTGTAGCTCGTGGTGATGCTGCCGCCGTAGTTGTATCCCACGAGACCGCCGACATAGTCTCCGCTTCCGCTTACCTCCACGGCTTCTAGGCCCAGATTGGAGACCCTTGCATCAGGGCCCAATCGCCCGAAAAGGCCGACAAGATCACTTTCACCGGTGATCGTGAGGTTCGAGATACTGTGACCTCTACCATCAAAGACACCCATGAACCATGTTTTCCAGCCCGGTGCGATGACGGCCCTGTCGAAGACCTTCCGGCCGGGGAGGTTGGGCTCCAGGTCGATGTCGGCAGTCAAGATGAAGTGCTTGTTGTAGTCTTCGGGCGTCTCGCCGAGAGCGATCAAATCGGCGGCCGTGGCGATCTGGTACGGATCGTTCGGCTCTCCCGTTCCGCCACTGTATTGGGCGTTTGCAGGCAGCGCAAGCACACAGACGGACAACGTTAGCAGCGCGGTTCTCATGGTCCCCAATCCTCCATCATCAGCGTTCATCGCTGTTCATCAGCGGTTCCGTCGTCATCGACTCCCATCTCGTCTAGTTCCCAGCAGAGTCTTGGATAGTCCTTCCCTTCGAGAATCCACCAGATGTCCTCACTGCCGTTGGCCGTCTCGCCCACGAAGTCCCAGCCGGCATTGAGGAAGGTACCGGCTGTCTGCATCTCGGCCGTGGTCTTGCCCGTGCCGCCGGCGCTGGTCGCCTGACGTGAGGTCTGCGTGTCCCAAAAACTGTTGGTCACGTAGGAGTGCTCGACGGCGTATCCCACCAACCCTCCTACACGAGCGTCTTTCCCGGTATCGCTGACCGCACCCGCGCTATAGCACTCGATCACAGCGCCGCTGTTCGTCCCCACAAGCCCGGCACATCCCAACCAGTACAAGTCCAACCAACTACTACCACTGACTGTACTGGTGCCATAGCACTGGGTTATCACGCCCCAGTTGTTTCCCGCCAGCCCACCGATCCCGCCTTCTCCGCTGACCGCGCCGCCGCTGTAGCACTGCGTCACGTTCCCACCATTGGTTCCCACGAGGCCTCCGACATAGGTGCCTCCCCGAGTCGTGCCCGTACTGCAACAATTGGCGGTACTGCCATAGTTACTACCCACGAGCCCGCCGACAAATTCATTGCCCCTGACGGAATTGGCAGCGTAACTCATGGCGACGCTGCCTTCGTTCATGCCCACGAGGCCACCGACATCCCAGGAGCCGTTGACCGAGCCGATGCTGTAGCAGTTGGCGATGCTGCCACCGCCAAGATCGTACTCTCCGTTGCTGCCCACAAGGCCGCCGACCCGTATGCCGCCACCACTGACCGAGCCGCTGCTGTAGCAATTGGCGATACGTCCTTCGTTGTGGCCGACGAGACTACCAACATTGTCGTCTTGACCAGCTACATGAACGTCGACCAATCCCAGGTTTCTGACGTGTGACTCGGACGTCAGGCAACCAAACAGCCCCAGGTATGAGCCGCCCTCGATGTTGAGATTGGAGATGACATGGCCCCCGCCGTCAAAGACTCCCCTGAAGACCGGGATGAGCGCCTGCCGGAAGACCGATCTGCCCGGCAGAGCCGGGTCCAGGTCGATATTCGCACCGAGGACAAGATGTCTCTCGCACAGGATGCTGGCCTTGCCCAACACGATGAGTTGATCGGCCGTATCGATTCGATAGGGGCTGTCCGGTGTTCCTTCTCCTGCCAGCCAGTCAATCTCCGTCTCGGGGATGATGATTCCCGGCGTCTCTTCCCATGCTAATCGCGGATAGTCGCACCCGGCATCCAGGACCCAGTTCGGATCATTGGCAAAGCCGTTGAGGCCGAGCACCACCGGGTCCATCATCTCGGCGGTCGTCAAGCCTACACCGCCGAGACTCTCTGATACACCCGAACTCTGCACGTCCCAGACGGAGTGTCTTACGCAATCTGGCGAACCATTCCCCACGAGGCCGCCGACAGACCGCCTGCCACTGACCGAGCCGGTGCTGTAACTCGTAGTGATGCTGCCCCCGTTCCCGCCTACGAGGCCGCCGACAGCCCATCCGGTTCCGTTGACCGAACCAGTACTGTAGCTCGCAGCGATGCTGCCCCCGTTGCCGCCAACGAGACCGCCGCTAGACGAATACCTGCCAGTGTCGGTGACCGAACTGCTGCTGTGGCTCGAAATGACGCTACCGGCGTTATAGCCTACGAGGCCGCCCACATAAGAATCCTCTCCAGTGGCGATGACCGAGCCGCTACTGTAGCAGTTGAGCACAAGGCCGCCTTCGGTGAATGGATACCGATAAGAACTGCCGTTGGTGCCCACGAGGCCACCAGTATTGTAGCCAGTCCCAGTAATATTCACGTCCAACACGCCGAGGTCTTTGAGCGTCGCGCCCCATACTATGTGGCCGAAGAGACCCAGGTCATCCCCGCCTTTCAGCGTCAAATGGGAGACCGTGTGCCCACCGCCATCGAAGACGCCCACATAGGGGTAATCAACACCACCGATGGGATGGAAAAGACAACCGCTCAAATTGAGATCATCGACCAGCTTGAAGTGGCATTCCATCAGTCTTGGATTGTGGCCGATGCTGTTCAACTCCTCAGCAGCCGCGATGATATAGGGGTCATTGGGTTCTCCTGTCCCGCCGAAGAAGCTCGGTAGCTCCGGCAACGGTGATCGCTGCCACCATAAAATGGGGTACCCACCGCCCTCAGGCATAGCCCAGATGTCGTGCGGGCCATCGGATAAACCGACGAAATCCCATCCCGCAGCCTTGAACGTGTTCGGGTCCTGCATCTCCGCTGTGGTCTTGCCCGTGCCGCCCCCCCAGCTTGTAGGCTGGCCCGAGGTCTGGGTATCCCAGAAGCTGGAAGTGACTATCCCCAGCCATGAGTCGCCCACAAGACCGCCGACATACCAGCCAGTATCGCTGACCGTGGCGCTGCTGTAGCATTGGGTCACCTCGGGCCAGTAGTCATCTGTGCTATTGAGGCCCACGAGGCCGCCGACCCATATGCCGCCACTGACCGAGCCGCTGCTGTGACAATTGGCGATACGTCCTTCGTTGTCGCCGACGAGACCGCCGATCACGGCTGTTCCGCTCACCGACCCGGTGCTCCAGCTTGCACTAATCCTGCCCGTCCACGTGTTTTCGCCCACGAGACCGCCGACACACCCATCGCCGGTGACTTCGCCGGTGCTGTAGCAGTTGGCGATGCTGCCACCGCCAAGATCGTACCTTCCGTTGCTGCCCACGAGGCCGCCGACGTAGCTGCCTGAGCCGCGGATATTGACATCGACAACACCCACGTTGACGACTTGGGCAAGAGGCTCCAGGTAACCAAAGAGGCCCAGACAGCTTTCACCAGTGATCGTCATGTGTGAGATCGTGTGACCGCTGCCGTCAAAGACACCGGTGAAAGGTATTCCCTCGACAAAGGGCGAATGGTTCTTGGAGGTACCAGGCGCAATAACCGCCTTGTCGAAGATTTTCCGGCCGGGCAGGTTGGGGTCCAGGTCGATGTCGGCAGTCAGGATGAAGTGCTTGTCGTAGTCTTCGGGCGTCTCGCCGAGGGCGATCAGATCGGCGGCCGTGGCGATCTGGTACGGATCGTTCGGCTCCCCTGTCCCGCCGCTGTATTGAGCGTTCGCAGGCAGGGCCAACAGACACATGGTCAATGTCAGAAGCAGAGTTCTCATGGTCTTCAGTCCTCCATCATCAGCGTTCATCGCTGTTCATCAGCGGTTCCGTCGTAGTCGTCTCCCATCTCGTCCAGTTCCCACCACAACCTTGGATAGTCCTTGCCTTCGTCAATCCACCAGGTATCCTCCGTCCCGTTGTCCGTCTCACCCACAAAGTCCCACCCGGCGTCGAGGAACGTCTGGGCGGTCTGCATTTCAGCCGTGGTCTTGCCTGTGCCCCCCGCGTTTTCCACCTGACCTGAGGTCTCGGTATCCCAGAAACAGTAGGGCCCCCAATGACCAGACCCAACCAGGCCACCGACACGCTCAGTGCCACTGACCGAGGCGCTACTGTAGCTCGAAAGGATGCTGCCCTCGTTGGTGCCCACGAGGCCGCCGACGCTGCCACTACCGCTTACCGAGGCGGTGCTGTAGCAGTTGGCAATCTCCCCCATATTGCTGCCCACAAGGCCACCGACATGCCAGGCGGTTTCGCTGACCAAGCACGTGCTGTAGCTGGTGGCGATGCTGCCGTTGTTGTAGCCCACGAGGCCGCCGACATCGCAGGCGGTTGCGCTGACGGTACCGCTGCTATAGCAGTTGACTACAGTGCCGCCTTGCGTGTACCAATTGCCTTGGGTGTCCCAATCATTATCGCCGTTGGCGCCCACCAGTCCGCCGATGTAGAAGCCTGAGCCGGATATGTTTACGGCCACTACGCCCAAGTCTTTCACCTCGGCGCCAGCATCCAACCGGCCAAAAAGGCCCAAGTATCCCGAACCTGTGACCGTCAGATGAGAGATCGTGTGATCGTTGCCCTCAAAGACGCCGGTGAAAGGAGTCCCCTGAAAGGCAAACGAACAATCATAGTCATTGGGTTCCACATCCGGTGCGATCACCGCCTTGTCGAACACCTTCCCGCCGGGGAGGTTGGGGTCCAGGTCGATATCCGCCATGAGCTTGAAGTGCTTGCCCTTGCCCCATTCACACGGGAATATGCTAATGATCTGGAGGTCTTCAGCCGTGTAGATGAGGAATGGATCAATCTGCGTCCCCGTCCCCAGCAAAAGGTCGGACAACGGTGGGAACTGAATCGTGTCACCGGGCCGGTTCTCCCACCACAGCCTGGGATAATCAGCGCCATCATCAATGGTCCAGATTCCCTCATTGCCGCATGTACCCCAGCCCCAAAATGTAGCGGCCTTCTGCATCTCGGTCGTAGTCTTGCCTGTGCCGCCCGCACTCGTCACGTGGCCCGAGGTCTGGATGTCCCAGAAACAGGCAATCGTGCCACTTGGAGAACCAGCGCCCACCAGCCCGCCGACAGACGTGTCGCCGTTGCCACTGCTACTGACCCAGCCCGTGCTATAGCTCGTAGAGATGCTCCCACCGTTGGAGCCCACGAGGCCGCCCACAGACTCCGTCCCGTTAACCGACCCGCTGCTGTAGCTCGAACTGATGCTGCCGTGGTTGCAGCCCACGAGGCCGCCGACATGATATCTCGTACCCTTGACCGAGCCGCTGCTGTAGCTTGTTGTGATGCTACCGCTGTTGCCGCCCACGAAACCGCCGACATTGTAGGTTCCGCTGATCGGACCGCTGCTGGAACTGGCGGTGATACTTCCCCCGTTCCAGCCCACGAGGCCGCCGACTCCGCCTTTTCCCGAGACACGACATGTCGCACGCGATCCAGAGATCGAGCCATCGCTGTAACCGGCCAAGCCGCCTACGTCCCAGTCAGAACTCCGAACACGCCCGCCGTCAACACTGCAGTCCATGATTGTTCCCATCCAGTTGTCGCCAACCAGAGAGCCGACGAGCCCTCCTGGCCCCGCATCAACATTGGGATCGACTAAACATAGGTCTTTGACCATTGCACCCAGCCCCTTGACGCGCCCAAAGAAGCCTGTGCACGCTCGCGCCGTCGATCGATAAGTGAGGTTCAACACTCGCTTGGAATTCCCATCGAAGACACCCGCAAACGGAATCGCTTCGTTGCCGATGATGCGAAAATCCACGCCTGCTAAATCAATGTCATTCGCCAAAACAAAATGAGTTGCCATCAGTCGGGCGTTGTGACCAATGTGATTCAGGTCGCCGGACGTTGAAAGGATAAAAGGATCGTCGGGCTGCCCGGTCCCCCCTGAGAAGCGGGGTAAGGGGGGGAGCTGAGATTCTGGCACTTGCCACCATAGGACCGGATACCCGCCGCCTTCCGGAGATGCCCAGGTATTACTGGGGCCGTCTGTTTCGCTCTGGAAATCCCACCCAGCACCCGCGAAAGTGCTTGTGTCTTTCATTTCGGCTCTCTGAAGGAATCTGTGGGTGAAGATGTAGCGTTTTGGTTTCATGGCGTGGCGTAGTCGTGTGGTTGTTCATGTCCTGCCGCCCCGGCTCCCGGCGGGCAGGGTCACGCCAGTCGCTTCGCTTGGTGTCATGCCCCTGCCGAGCCGTACGCTCGGTGCTGCGTCCTATAGCAAGCGTGACCTCTTCCTTTCCATTGGCCATAGCTGACGAAGGCCAATGGAAAAGAATGTCTTTTCTGAAGACCGCTGAGCAACCACAAGAGAATAGATGCATCCCGGCCCATTTTCTGGTTGAACGAGTGTTTTTCCGAACGGCCGTCGATCAGAAAGGAGCCAGGATGCAACTGAAGACGATACTCAATCGCGTGCAGAAGCACCAGGGATTCGTATACGGAGCGATCGAATTGACGCCAGAGGGCAACCAACTGGTTTTGCAGGTGGCGATCCGCCCTCGGACCCACGGCCGGCCGATCTGCTCGGGTTGCGGACGCAAGCGGCCGGGCTACGATACGCAGCAGACGCCGCGTCGCTTCGAATTCATCCCGTTCTGGGGGATTCTGGTGTACTTCGTCTACGCGATGCGTCGCGTGGACTGTCCGAGGTGCGGGATCAAGGTCGAGCAGGTTCCCTGGGCCCAGGGCAAACGGACGGTGACGACGACCTATGCCTGGTTTCTGGCCCGTTGGGCCAAACGGCTCAGTTGGGCCCAGGTGGCCGAGGCGTTTCACACGAGCTGGTATACGGTGTACAGGGCGGTGGAAATCGCCGTCACGTGGGGCCGTTCGCATCAGGATCTGGATGGAATTACGGCGATCGGCATCGACGAATTATGCTGGGGGCGTTGGCATCGCTATGTCACCGTCGTGTATCAGATCAACCGGGACGCCGTTCGGCTCTTGTGGATCGGCGAGCATCGCAAGACCAAGACGCTGCTGCGTTTCTTCCGTTGGTTTGGCAAGGAACATTCCGCCCACTTGGAGTTCGTCTGCAGCGACATGTGGAAACCTTATCTGAAGGTGGTGGCCAAGAAGGCTTCGCAGGCGATCCACATCCTGGATCGGTTTCACATCGTGACGCATCTGAACAAGGCCATCGATCAGGTCCGCGCCGCCGAAGCCAAGACGCTGGTCCGACAGGGCTATGAACCGGTCCTGAAGAGGACACGTTGGCTTCTGTTGAAGCGTCCGCAGAATCTCACCGCCGCCCAGGACCTGTCATTGCGGCAACTGCTCGCCTACAACCTGCGAACGGTTCGCAGCTATCTTCTCAAGGAGGAATTCCAGTTGTTCTGGTCGTATTCCAGCGCGTTCTGGGCGGGTCGATTCCTGGATCGCTGGTGTACGCGGGCGATGCGGTCCCGGATCGAGCCGATGAAGAAGGTGGCACGAATGCTGCGGGGGCATCGCGAACTGATCCTCAACTGGTTCCGAGCCAAGAAGATGTTCTCCAGCGGTGTGGTGGAGGGCCTCAACGCCAAGGCGAAAGTGGCCACCAGAAACGCGTACGGCTTCAAGGTCTTCAAAACGCTCGAATTGGCCCTATATCACAACCTCGGGGCACTGCCGGAGCCGGAAACAACCCACAGATTCTTTTGACGAGGCTTCATTTCAGCAGTGGTCTTGCTGGTCCCGGCGGCGCTTGTCACACATCCGCTGGCTTCAACATCCCAGAAACACGCGGTAATCTTCCCTTCATTGTAACCTATGAATCCGCCGATTTTCTCGTTTCCCGTAACGCGCCCTACCGAGTAGCAATTGATCACACGCCCGTAGTTGGATCCGGCAAATCCACCGGTCTTCACGTTACCTGAGACAGTTGCCAAGGAGTATGAATCCTCTATGGTCTCCACGCTGTTTCCAGACTCCGGTACACGCCCCACTATGCCTCCAACATCTTCGTCTCCCGTGACGTCGCCGGCCACATAGGAATAGGTTATGTACGTGTCAAACGCACGTCCCGCAAGACCGCCAACCCACTTGTGGCCCGAGACGCTCACCCGCGTGCAGCAATTCGCGATCAGACTATTCCGCACAAAGCCTATCAATCCACCGATGCCGTCCTTCCCGGTGACACGTCCACCCTCGACATAACAATTGAAGACATGCCAGCCGCCCTCTGCCACAAGTGCACCAACATTGTTCCCATCTTCAGCGGTGACGTGCGGATCCACCAGACCGAGATTGCTGATCTCTGCTGAAGCACTGCCAAACAGTCCCACATACTGTTCGCCCCTGATGGTCAGGCGCGAGATTGTATGACCGTTGCCATCAAACACACCGGTGAATTGAGTGCCCTGAAAATGTCCGGCCAGGTCGTCAGCACCCGGCGCAATGACCGCCCTATCGAAGACTCTGCCGCCGGGGAGGTTCGGGTCCAGGTCGATGTCGGCGGTCAGGATGAAGTGCTTGTCGTAGTCTTCGGGAGTCTCGCCGAGGGCGATCAGGTCCTCGGCCGTGGCGATCTGGTAGGGATCGTTTGGCTCCCCCGTCCCGCCGCTGTATTTGGCTTGAGCCGGCAGAACGAATAGGCACGTAATCAACGTTAGAAGCAATGTTCTCATGGTCTCCAATCCTCCAGGTTCCTACGGCATCCGCTTTGTCAGCCGAATGTCGTCGATGTAGATCCTCCCCGTGCCGCCGGGCTGAGGATTGTTGCGGTCCCCGACGCCGATCACCATCATCTTGACCGCCGCCACGTCCACGCCCGCCGCTTGCAGGTCCGCCAGCTCGATCTGCCACTTCTGCCACTCAGTCACCAGCAACGTATACGCATCTGGGTGGACCACCACCGCTATCTGACCGGCACCGTCTTCAATCCCCACGTACAACGGCTCTGGACTGTTGTTTTGCTCACCCCGGAAGTACAACGTCAACGTATCCGCTTCGCCCTTGGACCAATCCTGCGGTGACTCCCATGCGCGCTCGGCCTCGGAATACCACGGTTCGTTCACATTGTTGTAGTCCACAGGCATGGACTGTCTCCCGCCGTGGACAATGGCCTGCTCCGCGAATGGTGCATTCATGTAACCCACGAATGAGCCGGTGCCGTGGCTTGCATACGGATAGCCATAGCTGTCAAGCCAGGTCTGGAAGATGGCCTGCCCAGCGTTCATGTCATCGGTGTAGCTCTCGAAGTCATCCACGACACTCACCATGATGTAGTCTGCCGTCGTAAACCTCCAGACGCTGCCTTTCCACGGGCTATTGGGGTCAGCATCGTTCACTTCGTCAATTCGCCAGTAGTAAGTCTTGCTCCATTCCAGAATCCCCGGATCATACGTATTCACGGCAGCAGGCTGCCGACCTCGGTAGATGCCAAGGCTTGCTGGTGTTGCGCTAGCCACCGCTATTTCGTCTTCGCCGAAGTACACGTCGTGTGCCAGAGCCCCTTTGGCGGCCCGCCACCTTACGATGGGGAATTGAATGACATCGTCGCCGTTCCAAGGATCAGGAGAGAAGGCCCAAAACTCCCACGCTAATCGCGGATAATCTCTTCCGTCCAGAATCCCCCAAGTATCGACTGTGCCATTGGCCGTCTCCGCCATGAAGTCCCACCCGGCATTGAGGAATGTCTTGGCCGTCTGCATCTCGGCCGTGGTCTTGCCTGTGCCCCCGTCACTCGTGGCTCGACCGGAAGTCTGGATGTCCCAGAAACTCGAATTGACGATGCCGTTGAAGTTGTCGCCCACGAGGCCACCGGCGCCACTGTCGCTGCTGACGGAGCCGCTGCTGTAGCTCGCAGCAATGTGGCCATATGAATTCTCCCCCACGAGGCCGCCGACCAAGAAATCGCCGCTGACCGAGGCGCTGCTGAAGCTCGAAGCAATGTGGCCATATGAATTCTCCCCCACGAGGCCGCCAATCGAAAGACCGCCGTTCACGCAACCGCTGCTGTAGCTCGCATCGATCCTGCCAGAATAATTGTAACCCCCGAGGCCGCCGATCTTGCCGCCAGTTCCATCGACATGCACCGCTTCCAAGCCCAGCTCGGCCACACTCGCGCCGGAGCTTACGTACCCGAAAAGGCCCAGGTAGCCACCGCCTTGGATATGGAGATTGCTGATTACATAGCCATCGCCCCCCAAAGTCCCCCCAAACCAGGGGACGACGGCGGTCGCCCATGTAATCCCCGATAGATTGATAGACTGCGCCAGATGGTAATGGGCTAGCGGCTCGAACCATACCGTACCCAAGTCCAGTGCATCCCGGATCAGATAGGGCTGCCCGGGCGTTCCCAGTCCCTCCGGGATCAACGGGCGGCTACCGCGCTCGCAACACAACTGCGGATACCCACCTGGCAATATCTGCCAGTAGTCGCAAGTACCATTAGCGACTTCGCCAACGAAATCCCAGCCTGCTTCAAGGAATATCTCAGCCGTCTGCATCTCGGCTGTGGTCTGGCCTGTGCCGCCGGCACTGGCGGTCTGGCCTGACGTCTGGGTGTCCCAGAAACTCGAAGTGATATCGCTGCTCCTGCCGGAGCCCACGAGGCCCCCGACATTATTAGCAGTCCCGCTGACCAAGCCCGTGCTGTAGCTCGTAGCGATGCTGCCACCGTTGGAGCCCACTAGGCCACCGACCAAGGAATTGCCGCTTACCGAACCGCTGCTGTAACTGGCGACGAGACTGTCCCAATTGTAACCCACGAGGCCGCCCACACCGTCTCTTCCAGTGATCGAACCGCTGCTGTAACTGGCGACGAGACTCCCCCAGTTGTGGCCCACGAGGCCGCCCACACTGTCTCTTCCAGTCATTGAACCGCTGCTGTAGCTGGCGGCGATGCCACCCAAGTTGTCACCCACGAGGCCACCGACACGGTCTCTTCCCCTGACCGACCCGCCGCTGTGGCTTGTGACGATGCTACCTTGATTGTGGCCCACGAGGCCACCGACGTAGTCGCTGATTCCGTTGATGTCTACTGCCTCCATTCCCAGATTGGACACGCTCGCTCCGAAGCCTATCTGACCGAAGAGGCCCAGGTAGCTCTTACCTGTGATCGTGAGACCTAAGATCGCATGCCCCTTCCCGTCTACAGTGCCAGTGAAAAGAGCTCCATTGAACCAAGGGTACTCGTCATTAGGGTCGACATCCGGCGCAACGACGGCCCTGTCGAAGACCTTGCGGCCGGGGAGGTTGGGGTCGAGATCGATGTCGGCGGTCAGGATGAAGTGCTTGTCGTAGTCTTCCGGCGTCTCGCCGAGGGCGATCAAATCGGCGGCCGTGGCGATCTGGTACGGGTCGTTCGGCTCGCCCGTCCCGCCGCTGTATTGAGCGTTCGCAGGCAGGGCGATGAGGCAGACGGCGATCAGGTACGGGATCGGACGCAGGGTTCGGGGAGTACGTATGGACACCATTTCTGGTCCTCCATCCCCCCAACTCCGAGCGAATGCGGCGACTTTTCCGCCGATACACGGGCTACTGACTCACTACGGAATTGCTATCCCATCAGTATAACCATTCCGCCTCATCTCGGTCAATCTTCTTTACACCCGCCTGACGCCGTAAAACCTGCGATTGCAGCAGGATCTCCCCCTGAATCGCCTTGTCAACGCTTTGGTCCGCCCCGCCCGTTCCTATTCTTCCACCTTGCCGCTCCGCGCTACGGTCCCTTTCTTGTCTCGCTCACCGGGGTCCGGGCGGCTGCAAGGGGCCTTGGCCAGTCCGCTCCGCTGGCCTGTCACGTCCCTTGCCGACGCCGCTTCGGCCCCGGCTCGCTCGGCTGAGGAGGGACTTCCCTTCTCCGGAAGGGGGCTGGGCGTCTTGTTCTTCAGCCGGGGCTGAAAGAACAAAACGCGGCGAATCACAGGACAGTCGCGTCCGCAGGCTGAGCGCACGCGTGTCCTTCGCGACAATCCCAGGGAATCGCTCCAGGTCCGACCCCCAAAGAAAAGGGGATACTCAGAATCGCAGAGTTCCTAAAACAGCCCCTCTGCAGCGGCCAATCCCACACGTCAGTCGGTTCCAATTACCTGAACATCGGCAATGCCAGTCCCAAACATGCGCGTGTGAATTCATCCTTCACCATAGAGTAAGGTCAAGGAAACCGAACCTTCATCCGCTACAAGGTCGCGCGCCAGCCGCTTCGCTCGAAGCTGGCACGGACCTTGTTACCGCTCCCGAAGGTCCGGCTCCCTTGGCAGAAACGCTTCGCGTTGATTTCCTTTCCCGAAATCGGGTCTGGCTTTTTTCTGCTGCGCCGGTTGAAAGAAAAAAGCCAGACCCAATTCCGGGGAAAATGGCATTTCAGAATGGAGGGAATATGACACATTGTAGCTTAGAACAGAAACACATCGCTGAGACCCCAAGGATCTACGTGGCTTCCTTGGCCGACTATAACGCCGGTCGCCTGCACGGACGATGGATTGACGCCGACCAGTCGGCTGAGACCATACGCGAGCAGATTGCCCAGATGTTGGCCGAATCGAAGGAGCCAGTGGCCGAGGAATGGGCCATTCATGACCATGAGAACTTCGGCGACTTGCGGCTGGATGAGTTCGACGACATTGACCGGGTGGCGGAGGTAGCCCACCTCATGACGGAGTACGGTTCCGTCTTTGCATCACTCGTTGCCTATCTCGGCGACACATCCTCTGTTAACGAAGCCCGCCGCTACATGGAAGAAGGCTACCAAGGCGAATTCGACAGCCTCACCGACTATGCCCAAGAGCTTGTCGAAGAGTGTTACAGTGACGTACTGAAGGAACTGCCGGATTTCATTCGGTACCACATCGACTACGACGGCATCGCCCGTGATATGGAACTGAGTGGCGACGTGTTCACCCTGGAATGCGAGGGCAAAGTCCACGTCTTCAACACCCATATCTGAACGACCCTGAACCAAGGCCGCCCCGCCGAGGGGCGGCTTCTTCTCCGTCACCCTCTACGCCGCCACTGCGAAGTGATCCGGCGGCACGTCAACCTCGCTGCCGTGCAGAATCGACTCTTCGCCGTGGTCCAGTCCGTCGAGCTTCATCGATGCGGCGTCTTCCTGCTTCTGTGTGACCTGCATCCGTGACATTTTTCCTGCTTCGAAATGCGAAATGGGCTTGTTTTCCAGGGTGAACTGTGGATGATGAAGGGCGACTGGAATTCACCCTGCAGGTGAGGGACACAGGCCCATGGAATTCATCATTTCAGAGACGGACGACGTACTGGTTTCGCATTCGGGATTGGCCTTGGTCGGCGCGTTGCTTGGGCGAACCGGCCTGCGGTCGCGGCTGGACGCGCTGGCGGTGGAAGGACTCACACGACCGGCAATGCCGCACGGCGAGGTGCTGCTGTCGATGATCGGTCTGCTGTGTCTGGGCAAGAGCGACTACGCGGCCATCGAGCCCTTTCGACGCGAGAGCTTCTTCGCCCGGTCGCTGGGGCTGAGCCGGTTGCCCTCGGAAGAAACACTGCGTCAACGGATGGACCAACTCGGCGCAGCGCCGCTGACGATCCTGCACGAAGAGACGGCGGCCCTGCTCCACGAGAACGCTCCCGCCCTGGCGTCCTGCCATCGCGGACGCGTGCCCTTGGACGTGGACGTCTCGCCGTGGGACAACAGCGGCACGAAGAAAGAGGGCGTCGCTTGCACGTACAAGCTGTGCGACGGTTACGCGCCGATCTTCGCCTGCCTGGGCCTCGAGGGCTACCTGATCCACAGCGAACTGCGTCCGGGCAACCAACATTGCCAACGGGATACCCCGGAGTTCCTGGACCGGGCGATTGAACTGGCCCGCAAGGTGACCGACGCGAGGCTGCTGGTGCGGATGGACGCGGGCAACGACGACGAGGAGAACCTGCGTCGCCTGCGGAAAAACAAGGTCGATTGGATCATCAAACGCAATCTTCGCAAGGACTCGCAGGAGGAGTGGCTGGAAGAAGCGCAGGCGCTGGGTACGTGGGAAGAGCCCCGCGAGGGCAAACAGATCTACACCGGCGACACCTGGCGTGAACGGGACGGCCGTCTGCAACGAGTGATCTTCCAGGTAGTCCAGCGGACCATCACAGCCGACGGTCAGCGACTGCTGGTTCCGGAGATCGAGATCGACACGTGGTGGACGAGCCTGGGGCCGCGCACGGCGTCGGCCGAAGAGGTGATCGAACTGTATCATCAGCATGGGACCAGCGAGCAGTTCCATTCGGAGCTCAAGACGGAGATGGATCTGGAGCGGCTGCCCAGCGGCAAGTTCGCCACCAACGCGTTGATGCTGGCGTTGGGCCAGGCGGCGTACAACGTGTTGCGGCTGTGCGACCAGGTGGCGTTGTCGGAAGACCGGTGTCTTCCACCGAATGAGAAGATGCCGCTGAGCCGGCCGGTCAGGCGTCGTCGTCTGCGGAGCGTGATTCAGGACCTGATGTACCTGGCGGCCCGGCTGACGCGCCACGCCCGCCGCTTCGGCCTGGGGCTCTGGAAAGACAATCCGTGGCGATTCGTCTGGCAACGGTTGTACCAGCGATTCACCCAACCAACAGCCGTGGCACGGCGATGCTCACCATAGAAACCAAGACCGATTGTTCACGGATTCAGGTGTGATGTAATGCCACACTGCACGGCTGATCCTCACCAAGGCTGGTAAGACCGGTCCCGCTGCGGAAAGCCCTCAGGGACAATTCTCAAGGTATTCTCTCCCTGTTGCCCCTTTAACGCGCGGGGCCACAAGAAAGCGACAGGAAACCCCAGATACAAGATCGCCACCACGCACTGGCTTATCGCCGTCAGTAAAATTCATATTCATGCCACCAAGACACCCGGTCTCCCGGGTCCCAGAAGGGTACCGGGATATTAGCTGGACCCGACTTGCCGTACGTAAACACCTCGCGATATGTATCAAAATGCTCATCACGCGCGATGAGCCTGAACGCCGGCCCCATGTTACTACGAAAAGAGCCATTGAGGTATTGCCAAAACCCCCAACAGAGCACGCCAGCATACATAATACCATGCAACGGAGGCATGCTTGGCCAGTGCTGAATAATGACACGCACGGAGTGGCGATCACCGAACTCTCTGAGTCGTTCAAGGTGCCGATCTAGTTTTGAGCGAAACCCTTCCTGGAGCAGGCCCATCTCAACCAACTGATCTAGCAGGTCTTCTGAGAGCCCACGGAATACGACTTCGCTGACACGTTCGATGTCCTCTCCCAAAGACTCTATGAAAGCCACTAACCTTTCGCCTGTTCCCCCGGAAGCGATGAGTGCATTGTTACTTACACGGCTAATTTCCGCTCGCAATTCGTCAGCGCATTCTATCCAAGACAGCGGCCCGATATCTGGATAACGGTCGTCATCGGGCCGTGCGACTTTCCTGTAGGCCCCAGAATGGGACACTGCCCGTCCACTCACGAATCCTGCTTTCTGGCCGTCAGACTTGATGGAAGCCGCCTCGCCTCCCTCATCCCCCGCCTTTTCCCCAACTCCTGCTTGCTGCTCGGCCAGCTTCTTTGCCACGTGCTCCAGTTCCGGTGGCCACACGTCCAGACTCAGGGGCTTCGGAACTTCCTCTGGTAAGATACGGCCCTCGCGGACCGCGTCTTGCCATGCCAACTGGAGTGCACCCAGTATGGTGTCGCGTATTCTCCCCATTGCTTCGCCCGATCTAAGGACCCCTCGGATAGTTATCACGGCCGGACCACTGCCACTCGTACGCGCCTGAAATCGTTGGCAATACGTCAAGAAGGTGGTTTCATCATTCACGCAGAGTGCGTCGCGGTACCACTTGATTACCTCCAAGTTCACCGGCTTCTTACGTCCTGCCTTCCTTGCCTTCTTTGCCATCTCCTAACCTCCAGTCGGTTCCCTTGACGGACTGCCCATGCCCCTGCATCAGGTCATTATGACCCGACGCGAACGCTCTTGCCCACTCGCATTAGTATACGACCGCCGTCCAACCGAGTGTCTTTTTCTGTCCCAATATGAGGCGTGCTTGCGTCTAGTTGCCCTTTTATTGACGAGGCGGTTCTGGGACGCTGGTGGTATGAATCGCGCACATGACAACATGACCTATCATGTCCCGGTCTTTCCTCATACCGACCCCATCTCGGCCGCCGTATGTTTCATCCTCAGAGGCCGGCTTTCCACCCAAGGCAAATGCCCCCTGTCCACCCATTCTGGGATGGCTCTGGACTTCACACACAAACACACACCCGACGCACCGTTGGTGCTGATGGAAACAACACTCAGTCCAAGACTTACGGGGTACACCCTACCTCTGATTCTCCCGTACGCAAACCACGCTATAGAAAGAAGATAAGGGGAAAACCATGGTTATCATCACGTTCAAGCTTTCAGATGAACTGGCCGCCCTCCTTGAGCCGGAAGTCGAAGGCCAAACACTGCGGCACAGACGTGCCAAAAAGATCGTCGTCGACTACCTCAACGACATGAACCGCCACCGTATCCGCGAAGAAGTCAACGCGCTGCGACTCGAAATCGTGCGGCTCCGTGAGGACTTCGCCACCGCCATCGCGGCAGTCATGACAAACGCCTCCAAGTCGAAAACCCCCCAGGAGATTCAAGCATGGGTCGAAAACAACTTGTTATCGTGATTCTGCTGGTTCTGCTCCTCTCCATCGCCAAGATGGCACTCAGGCAGCATGAGTACTACCTCGATCTTGCGGCAGAGGACTACTATGTGCGCCCGGGCCACGAGCCCCAAGGCGTCTGGCTGCACACCGCAGGCGCTGAGAGACTCCACCTTACCGGCAAGGTCCAGAAGGAGGATCTCCGGGCCCTGTTCCAGGGCCGATTGCCCGACGGCACGGTATTCGTCCAGCCGGCTCGGCGAGGACAGCGACGACCAGGCCACGATTGCACCTTTTCCCTGCCCAAAGACCTATCGGTACAGTGGTTTCTCTCGCCACCGCAAGAACAGCACATCATCCAGGGCTGTATGCTCGATGCAGCCACCTATGCCATGCAGCACGCCGAACAGAACATCGCCTTCTCCCGCTGCGGCAAAGCCGGCTGTCGCGTCGTCCCTGCCGACATCGTCGTGGCCGCCTTCGAACACTCCACGGCTCGGGCCGTCGGAGAAAGCGTCCCTTCACCGTCTCTTCACGTGCACTGTTTGGTGGTCAACCTGGCCCTGCGTCACGACGGGACAACCGGGGCCCTGGAAAGTTCCTACTTCTATCGCAACAAGATGATCTATGGCGCCCTCTTTCGGGCGCAACTGGCTCACCTCCTCCAGGAGCGTCTGGGGCTGCGAACCGTTCGTCAGAGAGATTTCTTCGCCATTCCCGGCATTCCCAAGACGGTCGCCGACGCCTTCACGGAGCGCCGCCCCGTGATCCTCGCAAAGCTCGCCGAAAAGGGCGTCTATTCGGCCGCCGCTGCCGAGGTGGCGACCTTGGAGACGCGAGAGCAGAAGAAGTCCACGCTATCTCGGTCCCAACTGGTGGACCACTGGCGCAAGAAGGCCGCCTCCTTGGGTATCACGCCGGCCGACGCGGCCCGACTGTTCCATCGCGTCCGTCCCAAGAACACCATCCAACAGGCCTTGCGTCTGGCGGATAAGGCCGTGGAGACCCTCCTCCGAAAGTTCACATCCTTTGACAAGAAGCAGTTGGTTCAGGAAATGCTGTACGCCGCCGTTGATTGCGGCATCCATCCCAACAAGATCATCCCGGCCGCCGACCGACGCCTTCAAAGCCGCACCGACATCATTCGCATCCCCGACTCGTCTGAGCATCCACGATACACCACCACCCGCGCCGCAGCCCTGCAAAAGGACCTGACCCGCGCCGCGGACCGCTTGCGGTCTGGCAGAGCCCCGACCGTCTCTACACGCCAGGTGGACAGCGCCATAGCGCACTACTCCAAAGCCCGCAGCCGATTGACCGAGGAACTGGACCATCACTTCCGCCAGTTGGGCCGTGCGTTCCACAGGGACAAGACCGACGCAATCAATCGCTCCGATGTCGCCCGCCGGGCCCGCCGGACCCTTCAACCCGACCAGCCAGACGCCATCCGGCACCTCCTTGCCGGGCCCGGCCGCATCAAGACACTACGCACCACGCCGACCACCGACCGCTATCTCTCCCTCGACGCCTGCCGGCACGCATGGGAGAAGGCGGGGCACCGCGTTATCGGCGTCTCAGTCTCCAGGGCCGGCTCCGCCCGGCTGAAGTCCGAGACCGGCATCGACAGCATGACACTCAAACGCCTCGAACTGCGCATTAAACCCACGTTGGCCTTCCAATTGCGCCATCACGCCCGCCAGCTCTGGCGGGCCAGCCAGCACAAGAAAACTTACGCCCTCGAACGACTCCGCATCGACCGTGGCACCGTCCTGGTTGTCGATGCTGCCGAGCAGCTCAGCGCCAAACAACTGGCCATGCTCACCGAGGCCGTCGCCAAGCACGGCGGTCACCTCGTGCTGGCAGAGGCCGCATGCCCGTCCGGCAAGAACCGAGCCCGAACGGCCTTCTATGACATCAGCCAACGACTGGAGCAGCCTCTGCAGGACACGCAACCTGACCGACACCGTCGACGCCAGCAGCAACTGGACCAGCTTCGCGACAGGACCCCCTCTCTCAACCCCTTCAGGAGGACTTATGGATGAAAGCCGCCCATTACTCTTTGCTTACTGTCCCGTGTGCGATGACCAGCCACACCTTTGGCCTCGAAACGCTTGACCGGGTCAGAAACCGCCGCCGGGTTCCGTTGCCCTCCGTCGTCGCAGCCACGGTCGGAGCCAAGTCATGTGTTCTGATCTACGACCCGGCAGCCTTGCTTCGTATCTCCCAAGCGTTCACCATCAACGTCATTCTGCTCCGCGCGATGGTCCCACCCGCCCAGCGTTCCCATCTCTTTTTCACCTCTGGTAAGGAGAACAATATCATGGCAAACGAAGCTCCCGTCACCCAGGCGCACGTCGCCGCCGAACAGGCCGTCCTGAACCTCCTTTGCTTGGCCCTGGCCCTGGCATTCCTCTCGGCGGTGCTTGCTGCCATGCTCACCACCTGCAATGGGCCCCCAACCTTGGATCAGTCCATCGTCATCCTCACCCTGGGATCGTTCCTATGCATCGGCTCACTCGCGTCCTTCGTCGCACTCCGTCAGACGCTCGACGACCAGGATGAATCACCAATCTATGTCATGGGCCAACTGGCCCACCGGTCGGCCCAGCTCGTCCCCATCCCTTTGGCCATCTACATCGGCGGGCGATTCGCACCCGTAGTGCAGGCCGAGCCGCTCTACGGTTGGCTTGCCGCAGCGCTCACGGGCATCGCTCTTCTCTGGCTCTTCCAGGGCGCGCCGCCTCTGCCCTTTGAGTCCGTTCTGCGCGGCACCGTCCTCATCTCCCACGCCAAAGCCGAGCGACGGTGCGCGAAGCTGACCGCGCCGGGGCAGCTCACACTGCCCTGCGGACCGCTGCGGCTCCTGGAATCACACTTCAAGTACCACTGCGCCATCTGCGGGGCGACCGGTTCCGGCAAGACCACAATCCTCCAGCGTCTTCTCCGTGAGGTTGTCCTACACATCACCGCCGGCAGCGACTGGCGATGTCTCATCTACGATGCCAAGCAGGACATCATCGGCATGCTTTCACAGCTCCCGCTGACGTGCGAGGTGATCATTCTCAACCCTCTCGACACCCGTTCCGTCGCTTGGGACATCGCTGCCGATGTCACGTCGCCGGCCGTCGCTTTGGAAATCGCAACCATCCTTGTTGAAGATGAGAAAGGTCAGAACTCCTTCTTCGTCAAGGCGGCCAGGGACCTCTTCGCCGCCGCCATGACGGCGCTGCACCTCACCCGAGGCTCCGACTGGACCTTCGCCGACCTGTTGATCATCCTCTCCAGCACGGAAAGGACCCGTGCGTTGCTCAATTCCACCCTGCACACCAGGGCCCAGGCCCGAGAACACTTCGAACGGGACGACCAGCGAACGCTCTCCAACGTGCAGTACACCATCACGGCCAACGTCAGCTGCTTCCGACCGCTGGCCGCATTGGGCCTCCATGCGACGCGCCTCTACAGCCTCCGGGAATGGGTCAACGGCAACTCGATCCTCGTACTCGGCAACGCCGAGGATTGCAGGGCACCCATCGACGCCCTCAACCGTGCTCTGTTTCACCGGCTCACGGAGTTGGTCCTCGCCCAATCCGAGTCCACCACACGCCGAAGCTGGTTCTTCCTCGATGAACTGCCTGATCTTGGGCATCTCGCAAGCTTGAAACGCCTCCTCGGCAAGGGCCGCAGCAAGGGCGTACGCGCGGCGCTCGTTTTTTTGACCATCGAAGGGTTGCGACAAGCTTTCGGAGAGAAGGAGGCTCACGACATCGTCGGGCTCTGCGCGAACAAGATCTTCATGCGTACCGATTCGCCGGAAACCGCGCAGCACTGCTCCAGCATCATTGGCGAGGCCGAAACCTGCCGATGGCTCCAGTCCATACAACACGGCAAGGACGGCGACTGTCCGTCCACGTCACAGCAGATCGCCAAGACCGAGGCCGTCCTACCTTCTCAGCTCCTCCGCTTGCCTTTGGCCGGCCCCAAGGGCTCTCATGCCTATTGCGTGACGCCCGACATCGGCGTCTACCACGGTGTCACCCGCTTCGTTCCTCCGCCGCCGGCGAGAGTCGGGGAGCCCAATTTCATCGCCCGTCCGGAGAGTGAACAGTACTTGCCGGCGCATCTGCTCGAAGGCGAGGACATCGACATGGCCCCCTGGAGTCTTGACGACATCGACCGCATGCACGTGCGGCGCGAGCCGCGCATGTGGGAAGACGACCTGGAGCAAGTATGAGTGTAGATAGTCCACATATCCCGTCTTACCTGAAAGGAAACCTACCATGACTACACGTACAGTTCCAACCCAAGTGTTCGTCAGCCATCTGCAAACCGCCGAAGGACCCATCGTCCGTCTTTCGCAGCAACGGGGTGCCATGGCCGCTGCCCCAGCTCACTCCGAACCCGTGGCCCAGTCCCCACATGTCACGGTCTCGCTTCACGTCCATCTACCGGCCGCCCCACACACACTCCCTGCCCCATACGCACCCAGCTATGTGCCGCCCATGCGTATGCCGCAATCCCCGTTCTACGACCCTGCCCCGGACGAATCTCTGGCACTGCCGTCCGCCTCACCGCCGTTGGCCGGCCCCCCGTGTGCCCCCTATCGCCCTCGTCTCACTCGCGCCCTGCCTCAACCGTCAGTCCCGCTTCGCCGACCTCAGGGCAGTACCCGCCTCAATCTCCTGACCACGGGCACCGCCGTGATGGTTCTCCTCCTGGCCACCGCCTTCATTCTGCGGGCACCGCTGAGAGACGCGGCCAGCGCTCACATCCGCCAGATTGACGCCGACGCTGCCGAACGCGAAGCACAAGCCAAACGCGAGGCCTTGGAGCGAGCCTTCACCAGTCGCCTCGACGCATGTGCTCAGGCCCTCCAAGAGCTTCGCGAGGCCGCCGTCTCCTTCCAGAAGAACGTCGAGGCCGCACTCGGCTTGCCCCTTTCGGCCGCCAGGGCACAACCACCGACTCGTCTGCGGCACCTCATGCTCAACTCAGACGCCTTCCTCAAAACCTGGACGACGCTTATCAACACCTATGTAACCCCTGAAGAACTCGCAGCTCAGGACCAATCTCTCTCGCAAATCCGGGCGAACCTACGCCACGGCCTTATACGAGACGAGGCCCAATCTGAACTCGACCGGCTCGATGACTGGATTCGCGACCGTACGCATCATCTCAACGCGGCGGAATCCCTCCTGCAGACGCTCACTCAATTGCTTGATGGCACGGCGTATCCACAAACAGCACACGCCGTCGAAAGGAGATAGGCACCATGAAGACGCGTCACTACCGAATCGCGGCCGTGACCGTACTGGCCGCCATATTGGCCGGTTGCGCCCTACTTGCCGCCGGGGCCAGCCGCACACCCGTGACTCCCGAAGAACTCCGCGAACAGGCCGCCGAGGCCGAAAGACAGGACCGCACGCAACAACTGCACGACCTGTCCGCCCGGCAACAGCGTCAGAAACTCCTGCAGCAACTGGAGCAGACCCAAGAAACACTCCATGATTTACTGGAGACCGCTCAATCCCTCTCCAGCCGTATGGATGCACTGCTGGACAGCGACGAGGGCAAGAGACTCGCTGCCGACCCCAGCCTCTTCACTACCTTCTGCCACCTGTACGGCGAACCCCACGTTTCCATCGACCAGATTGCCGTCATGGCCAACGATGTCGCGGATCTTGTCCAACGCCTCAAAGTCGCAGATGACGGCCCCGATGTGGGACTCCCCCTGAACCAGCAGGCGATTCAACAGGCCGAAAACTTCGCCTCCCTCAGCCGCAACTGGTCCGCTGTACTTGGCGAGTCTATCTCCACGCTCAACGACATCGTGCACCAGGCCCCCACAGACCCTAACGTTAGCCAAGCCAAGACACTGCGACAAGCCATCGACGCGGATATCGCCCGAGCGCATCTTCTCCGCTCCCAGGCCCAGATCGTCGGCGAGGCTCGTGCCTCCGACGAGACCTCCGAAACCCTCACCAGTGCCTACTACAAAGCGGCGCTGGTGATGGCCAATGCCCGCGCCACCCTGGCCGAGAGAAGGAACCAGATACTCATCGAGAAGATGCAAGACGAGATGACAGCCCGGGAGGAAGAACATAACCGTCAGTTGCTGCAGAATGAGGAGGAACACAGACGTCGATTCTACGAAGCCGACAAACGCCTCAAGGATGCTCTGGCCGAGATTGAGGAACTCAAGAAACGCGACCAGACCCAGCGTGTAATAAGGGCTGCGCAAGTAGAAACAGAAATGCAGACCCAACTGGACGCTGCTGAGAAAGAACGCCTCAAAGCCCTGGCTAAAAGCCTGGAGGTCCAAACCCTCTTGGGCCCGCTCTTCGCCGACGGCACCTGGCAACCCCGCCAGCCCATCGGTGTCTATGAGACAGGGCCCTTGTCCCTGTCGCGTCTGGCCGCCTATGGGGTGATGCAACGCTCCATGACCGGCCTTATCCGCCTCCTCGACGTGATGACTCATCCAGCCGACGAGAGGCGACCGCGAATGGGCTACCCTCGCACCTTCCAATTGCTCTCAGTATCTCAGGAAGACGACCTGCGGAAGGCCCATGCCTACCTGCTCGAATTGGCCCCAACTCTCGTCGAACTCAAACTGCTGGCCCCGTAGGGCCACTCCGAAAACATCAGAACGGCCCTTTCCCCCGTAGAGGCCTGGAAACCGGTGACCCAGGACCCGCGTGACTGCGGAGGAAAGGGTTTTCCCTATTGGCACAGCCCCATACCGCCCGCTCCATGCCCTGCTTCGAGCCCCTCTGACTCGGGACCGATCCGGCAGTAGAAACAGGCGTCAGGCTGCCGTCTGCGGCCTTTCGCGTCGGGGCCAACGGCCTGACGGCCTCTCGCGGGTGAGCCCCGACGACGACGGCCGAAGACGGCAGAGCAGCACCCATAGGACCTATCGGCCCAGAATTCATGCTACACGGCCATCCTCGTGGCCCATAACCCTGTTTGAATGGCTCTCTTCACTGCCGGTCACGAGTAGAAGGACCCCACCAGCCTCTCAGGGCACGGCCGTTATGCCAGCCGCCGCCTGAGAGGTTGGCGGTGCAAATAGGGTTCTTACGCCCCCGTCACACGGGGCAGAAAGGAGCTACCTATGCAAAACCTCACACGTGCATCCGAGGAACTATACCGGCGGACACCCGATGAGAGATTCGCCTCTGTCGCGGACCTCTGGGACTACTGCCAGAAACTCAAGGAGTGGTCCACCATCCGGTGGGTCCCCACGGCCGATGTCAACATCGGACCAATGGGACATAGCCTGCGTCTTCCGTTCAACGGCGAGACGTTCAGCTTCAACGACTGGAGCTTCACTCAACTGTGCTCCCTGGCAGGCGTCAGCAAGGATACCGTCAACAAGCTGTCCCCCGAGACCGCCAGTTGCGTCTTCCTGGAAACACTGCCCCGAGGCAGCAAGCCGCTGCAGGTGCTCACGATGGGTGACACCATCCGGTCTGTCCACGGGGCCAGCTACACGCGGCTGTTCAACGTCGAACTACTCACGGTGATCAGGGAGTTCGCGGTCGACTTTCAGCCGCCCCAAGCCACGCGTGTCGGGTCCAACGAAGACCCAGACACGCCGCCGGCCACGGGCCTCTATTGCGGAGAGCAGGACATGTTCTGCTTCTTCATCGACCCGACTGGCTGGACGGAGATCGAGGGCGAACCCTTCGCCCCCGGCTTCTTCGTCTGGAACTCCGAAGTCGGGCGCCGCAGCATCGGCATCCAGACCTTCTGGTTCCAGGCCATCTGCCAGAACCACATCGTCTGGGACGCGGCTGAAGTGGTCGAGTACAAACGCAAGCACACGACCAACGTCCACGAGGCCCTGCGGACCGTGCAGCAACTCATCGAGCAACTGGTCAACAAGCGCGACCAACGCCGCGATGCGTTCGTCAACGTGATCAAGAACGCGATGCAGACCAAGCTCGGGGACGATGTGGAAGACGTGCTGAAGGTCCTCCGCAAGCACGGCATCCCCAAGGCCGCCGCTGCGGAGGCCCTCAAGATCGCTGCCCGCCAAGGCAAGTTCACGGTCTTCTCACTGGTCGATGCGCTGACCCGTCTGGCCAGGCAATACGAGAACGCCGGGGACCGCACGGAGGCCGACGCTCGCAGCTCGTCGCTGCTGGCACTGGCCGTCTGAAAGCTAACCATCCTCAACACGAAAGGAGGTCATTACCATGGCCAATGGACCGTTGCACGAGATCCGTTTGGGACACGTCAAGGCCGTGATCTGGGCCAACGAAACCCAGGCCGGCATCCGCCACAACGTCACCGTCGCCCGTCTGTACAAGGACGGCGAGAACTGGGCCACCAGCGATGCGTTCGGACGCGACGACCTGCCGCTTCTGGCTAAGGTCGCCGATCTGGCCCACACATGGATCTTCGTCGAGACCCAGAACGGCCTGAGCCCGTCTGACCGGACCGACCCCCCGCGACGCGAGGTCCGATCCGGCCAACGACGCTAATCACCGGAGCCTCACGCGAGGCTCCTGGAAGGGAAACCGCACCGCCACCCTCTCTTCCTCACTGCAAACCCATCTCTGAACCACAGGAAGGTTTTTCCTTGATGCCCACCATCCTCCAGCATAATTATATGTGAACCCAAGGCAGACGGGCTTGAGACAACCCCGTCCGCCCCGGAAGGTTGTGTAAGTCTCGGTAGGATACGGATGGGAGTTGCCCATGTCCGACGATCCGAAAGTCGAGCAGCTATTCCGCGAATGGGTCCGCCTTAGGAAGCAAGGTGAGAAACCCAAGCTTGAGGACCTCTGCGCAGAAAATCCTGAACTTGTCGATCACGTGCGGGAGCGTATTCGACAACTGGAACGGCGCATTCGCGCCAAACGCCGCCAGCAGGAGTCGCTCCAGCCGTCCGCTGCAGACAGCGATGCCACTGTCGATAAGCCGCTGATTCAGATCGACGGTTATACCGTCCTGCGGGAAATCGGACGAGGCGGTCAGGGGATCATCTTCAAAGCCCTACAGACCTCTACCGGCCGACACGTGGCAGTCAAGATTCTCACCGAGACCCGCCAGCTTTCGGACACGGAACGAGCCCGCTTCGACCGCGAGGCGCAGGTTCTTGCAGCCTTGGAGCATCCACACATTGTTTCTATCTTCGACCGGGGCCACACGGCCGGAGGCTCATCCTACTTCACCATGGAGTACATCGACGGCCAACCTCTCGATAAGTGGCTGGAAGGCTATCGACAGGACCACCCGCCCCCGGACATCCCGACCGACCCTTCGGAACTACTGCGTCTCTTCATGAAGATCGCCGACGCGGTCAACGTGGCCCACTTACGAGGTATCATCCACCGAGACCTGAAACCGTCCAATATTCTGGTCGACGGTCGCGGTGACCCGCACATCCTGGACTTCGGTCTGGCCCATCTTGGCATGCCCCCAGAGACCTACTCCGCTCAGCACCGCGTCGTCACCATGACAGGCCAGTTCCTTGGCACACTCCCCTGGGTTAGCCCGGAACAGGCTGAAGGCCTCACCTCCAAGATCGATACCCGCACGGATGTCTATTCGCTCGGAGTGATCCTCTACGAGATGTTGACCGGCCAGTTCCCTTACGAGGTCGTCGGCAACATGCGTGACGTGCTGGACAACATCCTCCGCGCTCAGCCGAAACCCCCCAGCACAGTGATCGAGGCCAGACTCGCGAAGGAAGCGGAGAAGAGGAAACGCTGGCGAAAGAAACACCGCAACCCGATCACTCAGGACCTGGAGGCCATCGTTCTCAAAGCCTTGAGCAAGAAGCCACAGGATCGTTACCAGAACGCAGGTGAATTCGCCAGGGATATCGGCAGCTACCTCTCCGGCAGGCCGATAGAGGCCCTCAGCTTCAGACCGCCACGCCACAGAAGACGACCAGAATGGATCACGGTGGCCGTAGCGGCCACTGTGGTAACGTGCGTTTTGGGAGGCATGTGGATCGGTGGTTATCTGCAATCCCGAAGGTCAGGAGAGTCGCCAGCAGAAGATGTTCTGCAATCTGCTCCGTCTGTTACAGCCCCAGAACATCGGAATCTACCCCCCGCAGATCCTGTCTTGGACAACCGGGATGCACAACCGCCGATCCCATCTGGCAAGGATATCGATTCAGATAGAATACCTGCACCAGCCGCTCAGTTGCCAAGCACTCAATCAACCTTGAAGGAACCAAGTGAATCAGCCATCGCACTGCCTGAGCACAGGCAGAGTGACTCACGAATAGTCCTGCCCCCACAGCCACTTGAAACCACAGAACCCATGACGCGGGCGGCTCTCGTATCAGCCCCCCTCAAGCTTCCCGGTGTCAAATCATGGACTATTGAAACCACCTTCGGCCGTGGCCGGATTGGTCCAGCTGCCTATGATCGCCAGGGTCACTTTGTAGCTGTTGGAAGCTGGGATGGCGCGATTCGCCTTTGTGATCCTAACAATGGTTCGCTCATTGGAGTTCTATATGGCGACGGTTCCTCACATGTAGACTTTCAATGCTCCCCAGATGGGACACTTATTCTAGGAGGAGGGACCTTGGGGAGGGTCTTCGTCTGGGAGGTCCTTACCGGTCGGGTCCTGTGGTCTCTTGACGCATATTGCGACCTTCTCACATTTACTCCGGACGGCACCCATCTTGCTCAGATTACGGAGGAAGGACTTGTCTTTCGAAACGCCCGTACTGGAGATGCTGTCAGCGTACAGCAAGGCATATCTGGACGGTTGCCTAGATTCTCTTCGGATGGAAAGCTATTGGCTGTCGCACACGAGCACGATGTCACAGTCTACAATGCGGCGACACAGGAGGTACTACTGGTATTGCGTGATTTCGAGTATGTTCATGTGCTTCAGTTCTCTCCAGACAAGCGATGGTTAGCTATCGCTGAGGATAACCCATTGTGTATGCAGCTTGTCAACTTGCAGAGCGGTCGTGTCAAGCACCGATTCCTCTTGCAAAAGGAGTCAGGCGTATCTCCCTCAGGTATCTTCACACTCGACCACGGTGCCATTGTCCCATACGGGCCAGAACCACCGCAAGTTGTTGACCTGCAATCTGGCAATCCCGTCCGAACCTTCAACACTAATGGAGTCTTAGCCCTCTCAGGCGATCTGCAGCATGCCGTGCAAACTACATGCCCTTATGGCAATTTCTTCCGTATCCTTCGCATGTCGGATGGTACCGTCTTGTACGAAGCGCCCGAGCATACAAACCCTTTGACCACTTCAACCGTCTCCGTAGATGGTCGTATGCTCGTTCTGTCGGGCTATTCGGGCCATCTTGTCCGGTGGCCGCTATCCGGTCTCACCAAGCCAACGTCCGTGATCACCAACATGGGACACTGGTTGTGCCTTCTATGCTTATCACGTGAGGGTACCCATCTGGTGACAGGCGGAATGCCACCAATCGTCTACGGGATGCATAGCACGGATACCTCGTTGAATGAGATGTACAATCCCACTCAAGATCTGCTGGCGTTGACGATTTCCCGAACCGGCAGCTATGTCGCTTCGTTTCATGTCGACAAGAAACTCAGAGTGTTCTCGTGGAGCGACAGTAAGGTGCTTCTGGAGAGGGAATTCGACATCGACGTTGACTCACCTCAGGATAGCAATCATCGTCAGCACCTCGTATTCGCAAACAACGAAGACCGACTAGCCTTGATTGGCCGGAAGGGGCAACCGGGTATTCAAATCATAGATCGAACAACTGGCGATCTGGTCAGTTGGCTTCAGATGGACTCTCTGCCTGAGGCGGCTGCATTCTCTCCAGAAGGCGATACTCTCGCTTGCATCGATCCAAACGGTATTGTCCATGTCTTTGATGTTACCACTCGCAGACTCCTCCAGCGATACGCCCACCACAAGACGGCCATCGATCCATGGCAGAGCGAGCAATGGCGAGCAGCCGTTGCCTGGTCTGATGATGGACGCTTCCTCATAACGGTTCGACACACGACAGCACTGATATGGGATAATCAGACTAGAACTTTCCGACAAAGTGACAGGGAGTATCCTCGATCCACGGGTGACGTCTGGAGGCCTTTTCTCTCACCCAATGGCCAGCTTGCTATTGAGCACAACAGTGAGATGGTACGCATCTGGAATACGCAGTCGGGCCAGCCACTCTTGACGTTTTACTGGAGTGACCCAGACCACTGGCTTGCTGTTTCACCGGAAGGCCATTACCACTGCTCTGATCAGATGAGAACGCTACTCGTATGGGTTATCCGCAAAGACGACGGTACGTGTGAGTTGCTGTCAAAAGAAGACTTTGCCACCAAGTACAATTGGGTCAACGACCCGTATCGCGTCGCTCTGCACCTGGACTGACTATGTTGTCGACAGCCTTTCCCGCCACCTTCTGGAGACAAAAATGGCATCAGTTATCGTGACATCAGGCAACAAGCAGGGCGAGTTCCTGCCGCTGGGTAGGCGGACCAGTGTGATCGGCCGCGCCGAGAACCTGTCGTTACAGCTACTGGATGACCTCGTATCCCGCAAGCATCTCCGCATTCGCTTCGATGACAGCGCGGGAAGATACTTCGTGGAAGACATGGGCAGTCGCCACGGTGTCTTCATCAACCGTAGTCGAATTGGCCAACCGACAATGCTTACTGAGGGTGACGAGATTCTTGTCGGCCAAACGACGCTGCTGTTCACGGATGAGGACTTCGAAGACCGCGAAAGCGCTCTCTCGCACTATAAGAAGGTCGGCGAACGCAGCCGCGTAACTCGCATGGACTGATTCACCATCCGTGGCATGAATCTCCTATTACCTTGGCGGACACAGGTAATGTCTGCGCGATCCGTCTGCTGGACGGAGGGACCCGTCCAGCCGCCACTTCTCACCGCTCCCGCAGGTCCGAGAACCTGCGGCACACACGGCGTTTGAATAGCCCTCTTGACAGGTGGGTGATTTAGCCATAGGTTGTGCCTTATAAAGGACATTATTGTGCATTATGGCTGGGCCCCAATGAGGGAGAATCCGGCCAAATTGAAACGGTGTCTATGGCCAATCTACTGCCGGTAAAACGTGGTTTCAGACCTTTGCTCCCCGACGACCTGTCCGCGCTGCCGGTGCTCATCCAGCAGTACGGCACCGCCGCGACGACCGCTTGGCACGACTTTTTTGTCACGGATCGGGTTAAACCCAGCCACCGGGGATCGGGTCAAAACCAGCCAGTGTTCGTTCTCATTTCGTACCCGTTCTGTTCTCGCCCTGCAAGTGAATTTGTGGTAGCCGAACCATCCGATTGC
>Ga0209096_1000869_pt1 | contig 36343 bp, 37 predicted proteins | sample AD_UKC034_MetaG_FD_184407 | JGI IMG/M metagenome (GOLD analysis project Ga0209096, IMG submission 184407) | Active sludge microbial communities of municipal wastewater-treating anaerobic digesters from USA - AD_UKC034_MetaG (SPAdes) (version 2) | ecosystem: Engineered > Bioreactor > Anaerobic >...
CACTCCCGAGGTGACCCGGCGGATCGAGGAGATGGTGGGCCTGCCTCCCGCCTGAATGGATCGTTACACGATCGTCCAGTATCAGGGCCTCTGCCATTTTTAATGAACGTAAAAGGCTCTGCCGGAATAATACAAAGTGGAGCGCCATCATTTAAACCATTTATGAAGAAAGGAGTTGTCATGAGAAAAAAACGAGGCTTTTTGGTTATGATCGTGTTACTGTCCGCGGCTTTCCTTGCCGCCTGCGCGACGCAGCCCGTCGTCAAGGCGCCTTCATTTGACGCCCAACCGATTCAGGGGCAGTGGGTTCCCAAGGCGGACAACCTCTATTTTATTCTGGACGCGTCTTCCTCCATGGACGACCCATACGCCGGCTGTTCCAAATTCGGCACCGCCAAGGCCATCGCAGCCCGGTTTAATCAAACCATGCCGGATATTAACGTGCAGACCGCCCTTCGGGGTTTCGGCTTTAATTCAGCCGTCTCCAGTAAAAACACGGCCCTCTTTTATGGGCCCGGGGATTACACGCGCGCCGGTTTCGCTGACGGCCTTGATGCCGTGACTCAGCCGGGGGGCCCGAGCCCCATGGCTTCAGCCCTGCGAGCCGCCGCCTTCGACCTGAAGGAAAAGCCAGGTCGTGCGGCCATGGTGATCGTCAGCGATGGGAAAGATATGGGGCAGGATGCCCTGGCCGCCGCGTCCGGTCTCGCCGCCCAAATGAAAGACCGCCTCTGCCTGTACACGGTTCTGGTGGGGAATGACCCGGCTGGAAAAGGGCTCCTGGAAAAGATGGCTGCCACGTCCGTGTGCGGCATGGCTTCCACCGCCGACGATCTGGCCTCAGGTGCTTCCATGGCGGCCTTTGTTCAGGAAGTGATCCTGGAAAAGAAGGCCGACAGTGATGGCGATGGCGTGGCCGACGATAAAGACCGTTGCCCCGGTACGCCCCGGGGAGTGAAAGTGAACGCTTCCGGATGCCCGCTGGACAGTGATGGCGACGGTGTGGCCGATTACCTGGATAAGTGTCCCGGTACACCTGGCGGCGTCAAGGTGAATGCTTCCGGATGCCCGATCCCGGCGGCAGCGAAGACCGCGGAAGTAACCGAAGCGGGAACATGGATTTACGAGAGCATCCAGTTCGAGACCAATAAGGCAGATCTCAAAGCCAGCTCCTATCCGGCGCTTTACGAAATCGCGAACGGCCTCCGGGCTCAGCCCTCCATGAGACTTGAAGTGCAAGGACACACAGACAACAGGGGGGATGCGGGCTACAACCGGATGCTGTCGGAAAAAAGGGCCCAGGCCGTCGTCCGTTATCTTGTCGGCAAGGGTATAGATTCAAACCGTGTAATTGCAAAGGGTTATGGAGACACAAGGCCCATTGCCTCCAATGAAACGGCGGAGGGGCGTGCAGCAAACCGCAGGGTTGAATTCAAACCGATTCCCTGAGGAAACAAAGTTCTCCATATAGATACAGGCTTTAACCCCCGGTTGACGGTCCGTTCCGCCGTCAGCCGGGGGTTTGTTTTCCCGGGCCGTCCCGCGTAGTGAAAATCAAAGTTCCACCTCCATCATCCGTTCCGTCAGCCACTGGAGCATCGAATACAGTGGATCCAATTCCCCCATGAAATGGAGTAGCAATTTCTTGTACGCCGCAGTATCATAGTTCTTGGCCATCGCTCTGTCTCCTTTCCTTAGTGTTTGGGCAAACACCATTTTAGGAGATATCGATGGCCTCCTACAATACCTCAAATTGCGAACGTTCAATTACACTACTGGATTTTTTTTAACTGATTTTTTTAACTTGAAAAAATTGAAACATGAAGTAATATGATGATCAGTTAGTGCCGTTTTTTTGAAAAGGCATCAGGCAGATCGGAAAAAGAATACGTTAATCGAGTAAAGAGAAGAAAAATAACGATTCAACGTTGAGGTAATTGCCGTGAAAAAAGAAGAAGAAAAGAAAGACACAAAAAAAGAAGAATACGAGAAGCCGACGATTACGAAATTCAAGAAGCTGACGGATGTCGTAGCGGCAGGTTCTCCGCCTTCTGCCCCTACACCTATATAGTCCCTTGCTTCATTTAAAGCGCGGTAGCTCCGGTTAGATCTGACAGACGCCCTTTCTGAGGGGTGTCGTATGACTTTGCTTGAGCTGTCAGTTGACTGATTCCTTCCATATCCAACAACTTCCCTTTTGCCAGGGGCAGGTTTTAAAGAAAGGTCATCACGAAGGGTTTTCCGTTGCAGCGTTCCAACCCGGGAGCACGTTGCGAGGGCAAAACCCTCTGTAACGTGTTCCATTCGCATCGCTTCCAGGCCGTCCCTGGCCTTGAATGCCGTATCGTGACGCCGCCTCATGTCATGCGTGGGAACCTCGTTCCTTCCTCAAACGGTTTCAGGTTACTGTGCACCTTATTGACCTGTCCGGTTTTTGGGGAGCATAATACGGGGGCATGGTCGATAAGGACCATGCCCCTGCAAAGTTACATTCTAAAAGATAAAGTGGATTTTCAGTCTTTATTGTTTATTTTTCTTTCGTTTTTTTCCACTCATCTTTTCCCTGAATAACACTGACGCCCTCATCGATCAGTTGCTGTACTTGCGCTCTCGTGTATCCTAAATATTTGTTCAGCACTTCGAAGGTTTCATATCCTATTGGTTGGGCAAGCCATTTGATCCTGCCGGGGGTATGGGAAAGTCTTGGATGCGGCTGGGTCGCCATCTGTTTGCCGTAGTGCGGACAGTCAAATTCGTAAAGAGTCTTGCGCTGTTGATAGTTCTCATCATTGATGCAATCCCAGGGCGTCAGGATACGGCTGCAGGGAACACCATGGTCCATGAAGAATTTTTCCGCTTCAACGATTGTCATTGTTTTTGTTAATTCCTCAATGGCGCCGTAAATTTTTTCCTGCACCTCCATTGGCCCAAGGTCGAACATCGATTTGAGGCCTAATTCATCGATGAGTTCAAGTTTTCCAACAGCCTTCATGACGTCATTAAACAGCCTCCATGCGGCCATTCCGACCCAGAGCATTCCGTCTTTGCAGTGAATAAAACCATAAGGCGCAACACAGAATTCCCACGGTCCCTCCGCCAGCGGTTCGTGGTCTCTCTGAAGAAGGTAGGCTTCCATGAACCTGTAATCCAGCATCCGCATACCGGCTTCATTCTGACAGACCTCTATCATCTGTCCCTCGCCTGTTTTTTTCTTGTGCCACAGTGCCATCATGATACCTATTACCCCGTGAAGCGATCCCGCATGATCACAGAGCCAGAATCCAGCCTTGGTCGGCTCTCCTCCAAGCTTGTTGCTGGTAATGGCCACAATGCCGCTGGCACACTGGCCGACGGGATCATATGACGGTCGATCTTTATATTTGCCCCACTGGCCCCATCCGCCTTCCCAAACATAGATAAGACCAGGGTTGATTTCTTTCAACTGCCTGTAGCCGATTCCGAGTTTTTCGAAGGTGCCCGGCCTGAAGTTTTCTACGACAATATCCACTTTTGCGATCAGTTTTTTGATTATTTCCCTTGCCTTCTCTGAATGGAGGTCCAGGGATATATGATGCTTATTCGTCGCGTGATCGAGATACCCAAGCCCCGTTTTGACGCCCTGAACCGATTCGACTGTCGTGCAGCCATACGGTCCTATGTACCGAAAGGCTTCCCCCGCCGGCCATTCGACTTTAATGACCTCGGCACCAAACATGGCCAGATACTGAGGAACCTCAGGTCCAAGAATATAGTTAGTAATATCCAATACCTTGATGTCATCAAGCGCTTCAGGTTTTTCGAAGTGTTTGTCAGGATTAAATAAATCTGCACAGAATTCATGATAGGGTTTTTCTGACATAATCGTTCCCTCCTGATAATGTTTTTTGCAACTCCATTTGGGGAAATCTACACATGCATTTTTTGTGTGACTCCTTTCTTCTTTGCCACTCTCGTAAAACACTCCTTTCCTTTTTTATTTTTTTACTACCTCTCTTAAACACAGGTTTTCGTTTCGCTAAAAATGCCTTGACCGCCTCAGCGTGATCCTCAGAATAGAACCTTCGGCGTTTACCCTGTAGTAATAGCGAACCCGGTGAAAGAGTCTTCGTCTGTTGGATATTGCAGCGTTCTGTGGCAACGTTAAAGCGCATCTTGTTGCGTGAACGGCCATGCGAGTTCACAAGCTTCAGCCGGGGTCATTTTACACTTTTTTTACGTTCATTTACAAACGCTCTGAGTTCTTTTACGCTGACCTTGCGCCTGCACCAACCGCAACCGAATTCATTCTCCGCCGCGTTGATGTAGAGCGGATGACCGGTCCCGGGACACATGGCCTGCCAAAGGCTTTGGCCAGTGCCGGTCGGTTGAGGGAAAAGCCCGAGTTTCCGGGCCGCCTTGACAATCCCGGTTTCCCTCGATCGGGCCTTCTCCCCGTTGACCTTCAAGTCTTTTTCAATTTGCCCGACAAGATTCTTGAACCCGGACCTGTCGACGATGCCCGGGGCAACGAACCGGTCAGGCCACGCAAAGCCGACCCGGGCGCGAAACAACCGTTCCAGGAGCCTGAGGCACACCGCCCGTTCATCGCCTTTTCTTCGTACTGCATACACGCACCCGATGTCCGAGAGCTTTTCCTCTTCAAAGTCCCCGGCATAGGCCATATCACCGGCAGCAGCTGATCTCTCCGGAGAGCTGTCTCCGGAGCCGATCCACAGTTCGTCCGCCTTTTCGGTCCTCCTGAAAAACGCCGCTTCGTCAAACCAGTCAACGACCAGGTAAAGTTCATAGCCACAGGCCAATCGGGCATCACCAGGCAGGCGTTTGTCCTTCCGCCCTTTCCTAAGCCACGGATCGGCGTAAATGATGTCAGGATCGCTCATGATTTTCCCTCCTTTCGGGCTTAAGGACCGTGAAACTGTCGGACTGGGTTTCTGTGGAAGCCGTCGGCACGTCATCCCGGCTTTGAAAAAGGCCTGTTCATTCTTCCAGCCGGCCGCGCATGTTTCTCCCGGCAACGCCCTCTATTTTCCTGGTCTCTTCGGGATCCCCATGATGAACACGTCCGCCCGGACCTCGTTGTCGCCTGCCTTGTCGGCGATGACGGCGTCGTACTCCGATTCGTCGATGTGGCGCGTCTTGGCCTTGCGGAAACGGAGGACGGGCCTGAAGGCCTTCGGGAGGGTTTTCACTGCCCTGCGGACAATGGCCATCTCGTCCCTGCTGAACGCGACGAACCGGAACTCCGGCTTGTAAAGCGAACCGGAAACCCAGTGAAACCCCGCATCGACAAAATGCTGCGCGATGGCCTCCATGGCAGCGTCACCCGTGGCATCGGACAGTTTCAGCGTAAACACGCCGGAACCCTTCGCCTTGGAATCACGGCAGGCGACGATGATCCCCTCCTGGTTGAACTTTTTCGCCAGGGAGCAGCACCGCTTTTCGATTTCCCGCCGGTCTCCCTTCAGCTCAAAATGGAAGCTGGGTTTGGCGACATAGCGCCTGTGGCTTTCCCCGTCCGTTTCCACCCAGCAGCCGGCGCACTTGTCGACCTCTTCGCAAGTGACGCTCTTGGATCTGTCCGCCCCTTTTACAGTGACCGCAAACTCGTTCATGTCCTTTCCTCCTCTTTCCTCGCCTTTCCTGCCCTCCAACCGCGACGGCAGGCAGTCTTCTCGTCAATCCAGGGCGGGTTTTTTCTCAAAAAAAAGGCCCCGCGCCGAACAGGCGGCAACGGGGCCGTTGGCTGTTTAGCACCTTGTTTGAAGGCGGCTGCAAGTTGCCCTAAATCGTCCCGCCTGGATCACGTTTTCCAAAAAGCAAAAAGCCCGCGCCGAAAGGCAACGGGCTCATCATCAAATCCGCACCGGCCTTTAGCACATTTTTATAGCGGAGCAAGTAACCTGGTTAAATCGCCGCTTTTCAAATAATATTATCAGATTCTCGGAAAAAGTCAAGGAACGACGGATTTAGCTTTGTTGAATGTCAGGCGGGAAACCGGTGTGACCGGTTTCGATACTTCAGCCCCCCAAATTTTAGGTAGCACAAGGGACGGCAAGTGTCAAAGAAGAATCGGGATTTAGATGAGGGAACCCCATGTTTCGAGAAACAGGGCAGAATTGCTGCTTAATAACCTGGGTTTTTGGGGAGAAAAATCTCGGGTTGGGTAGCTATAGGTTAGCCAGGAAGAAAAAGGGGGTTGAAAGCGTCGATGTATCTTATTGATTTAACTGGTGCGCCCACCTGGATTCGAACCAGGGGCCTTTGGATTCGTAGTCCATTTCAGGCCTATCCTCCCTTCTCTAACTAAATTTAACTTGACTTAATTCCAAGTAATATTTAAGGTACTTACACAATATATATGTGCTTTTGAATATACTATTATTTAATGGCATATCACCCTTTTTGACGCTTTTTGTTATAAGGGCGTTGAACGGATTTTAAAAAGGAGGGTTCGGACATGGCATCGAAATGGATGAAGGTCAAGATAAAGGGAAAGGAGATCCCGGGTGTTTACGAACGTCTTTCAAAGAAATATGGTGTCGGCTATTACATTGCTTACTGGAATAAAGGAAAGCAAGTGTTTGAAAGGGTTGGTTGGAAGAAAGATGGCTACACGCCGGATCTTGCCGCAATCGTCCGAGCCGAGCGTCTTCGTTCCATCCGGCACGGGGAGGAACTCCCTCAGGAAAAAGCCGCTGCTCCTACATTCGGAGATATTGCTACCCGTTATCTTGAGTGGTCACAACATAATAAGAAAAGCTACCTCCAGGATGAAAACCGTTACCGCCTTCATTTGAAAAGTCGGTTTGAAAAAAAACGCATGAACGAAGTATCCGCCTTTGATCTTGAGCGCATGAAAATGGATCTCCATAAAGAAGGATACGCAGCACAAACGGCCAGACTCATCCTCCGGCTCATAGGTTCCATCTACACAAAGGCCAGGGAGTGGGAACTTTACGCTGGTGATTCTCCAGTCAAAACGGTAAAGATGCCGAAGGTCTCGAACGAGAAAGCCCGTTATTTGACGCCCGAGGAGGCTCACCTACTCCTGGCGGAACTTCGTAAAAACACAAAGACGAAAAAGACCAAGGACTTGAGGGATCCGGTTCTCCACGACATTGTCATGGTATCCCTCTTGACCGGCGCCCGGGCCGGCGAAGTGTTTGGTCTTCGAGGTCGAGACGTGGATCTCAACACAGGGATCGTAACGTTCGTTGATACGAAAAACGGGTCATCCCGCCATGTCCCGGCGCCCGACACCCTGCAGGAGGTTTTCCGGACCCGGATGCCGATAAATCCTTCTGACTACATCTTTAAAAGCAAGAAAGGTGGAAAAATAAAAGAGGTCTCCCACCGTTTCGATAGAGTTGTAAATCACCTGGGTTTTAATAAAAGCGTCACCGACCCCAGGGACAAGGTAACTTTCCATACATTACGACACACATTCTGCTCCTGGGCCGTCCTCTCCGGGACACCGCTCCGCACGGTGATGGACCTCTCCGGACATAAAAGTTTAGCAATGCTCCAACGATATTCTCACTTAAGCGGCGAGGATCGCCGCAGGGCAACGAGTGCTGTCGAAGGAATGTTCAAATCGACTACGGATAAAGTCGTCTCCATCAGCACGGGCAAGGAGGAAAAATAACGTGGCGAAGACAATGAAATTTCAGATTACGGCGGATGATGCGAAATCAATGGAACGAAAAAGGAAGCAGGTCGTCAAGGATCTTCAGGCTGCTGGAGCCGCTGTTGAAGCAGAATCCAAGATAATCCCCAATTATCCAAACACCCCGTTGTTTTTAATCGACGTATCAGCCTTGCTTGATAAAGGTGCCTCATGGGAGAAAGTTCGGAATATTGCTGGGACCTATACGTCCCTTGTTACGATTCAAGGCAAAGAGATGTTAATAAAGAAAAGCGAAGCCGGGACCTTCGCTCGTCCTTTAAATTATCCCACCGACATGAATACTTTTCGTCTTCGGTGGCGTGTCATCCTTCGGCATGACGGTTTCCGGGAATATTGTAATCGAACCGACATAGAAGATACGAAGCACAGCATTGGGTCCGAAATTAAGGAATGGTTGGAGCGGCAAGAATATTACCGTGTATGCCATGCAATTTATGGCAATATAAATAAGCTCTCTTTTTGGGAAGCATGGCACCGTTATCAGATTGCATTTGCAATGTACCAAGATGAAGGCCTCATGGAGATACCAATCGTAGAACTTAAGCCAGGCACACGGGCGCCGGAAGGGCGCTTGAACATTTCGATAAATCCCAACCTCAACCGGAAAGATATCTCACGATTTTTCGAAAAGTGCGTTACCAAGAGGCGGAAACATATCGCCAAGGCCATGGAAGCCGATCCACTCCATGGATATTTCAGCATCACGGAAAAAAGGGTCGACTTCGGAGTAGTGAAAAGGTACCTGGCCGTATGGGATCTGAAGCAAAAATATCCACCAACGTGGCACCAGAAGGCACCGAAAAGATTTCCGGAAGAGTATACGGGAAACCGGGAAAGGAACCGTGAGAAGGCTTACAAGGACCTGGCCCGGGCCAAGAACATCATCGAGTGGGCCATCCGGGGCCGGTTTCCCTGCACAAAGCCAATCAAGTAACCGATATATAAACGTATTCCATCCGAGGAGGCTGTCCGCCTCCTTTTTTTTGTCCAAGTTGTGCCATCATAATTACATGATAATTACGGCAAATAGCACCCCTTATAATTGCACATAACATATTGTAATTAAAGAATATTTTGCTTGACATACCATGAGAAGGAATTTATATTGGGTTTATCTGCTTACTGGAGGTGACTTGATGGCGGAAATTGAGATGATTGGCCTAACCGATGTACAGGTCGAGAAAGTAACAAACGGTATTCTCAATAAGGGAACGCTGCGCAATTGGCGATCACAAGGAAAAGGCCCTCGATTTTTCAAGATTGGTCGTAAGGTAATCTATCGCCCCGAAGACATCGAGCGGTTTTTGTTTTCTCGTCCCATCCTGACGCAAGACTCGAGGGAGTAGGATGCAAAAGATAGCCAGCGATGTTCTTACTCGCTATCGCCAGGCGCTGGGAGAGATACCCGCCCCTGGCCGGGGTGACGGATGTAACCCCAGGATCTTGGGTGTGGCTAATTACGGCGCTCTCGCCGGCTTGGATGCCCAAGAGATTTTCGACAACATCCGCCAGCATATTCCGACAGGTTCCCGTCGGGTAACCGACGCCGAGATCTGGAGAGCCGTCCAAAAGGCCGTTGGGGATCAAAACGGCGGAGTATGGAAGCCCACACCAAGGCCGGCCCCGGTCGTCCAGGACGGGAAGAAGGCCCTCCGGGGAATCATCGCCCAGGGGTCCATCATCGAGGAGGTCGACCTGTGGGAGGCCTCTCCAATCCGCCTGCTGGATGAACCCCAGTATGACCCTGCCCTTTTTCTGCAGACTCTCTACCTCCCCGACGATTTGCTCTTTATCGGTGAACGCTACGACGAGGGGATCCTGGGTAAGACCCTCCGGACCCGGGACGAGTGGATCGCCCATTTCCAGGACAGCGGGAAGACCGCTGCCCATTTTATCATCAACCCACTTTCAGGCCAGCCAGCACAGACCCGAGACGGAGAACGGGAGACCCTGCGGGGGGACGGATGTGTCGCCGCTTTCCGGTATGCCTTGGTGGAGTTCGATAATCTGACCAGGGAAGCTCAAGTTCGCTTCTGGACCGCCATCCGGCTGCCCCTCGTCGCCCTCATCGACTCCGGCGGGAAAAGTATCCATGGCATTCTCGACGTCAAGAAGCTCGCCCAGGTGGGGACCCTGAACGAATGGTCGACCAACATCCGGGGCCGTCTTTATGATCAGATTTTAAAGCCCCTGGGGGTGGACATGGCCTGCTCCAACCCGGCCCGTCTGTCACGTCTTCCAGGGTATTTCCGAAGTGAAAAAAGGGCCTGGCAGCGCCTGTTGTGGCTATCATCAGAAGGGAGACCTGTTGCCCCATGACAACATATCTCGATGAAACCGAAGAGCAAATACGGGGTGCTGCCGGAGAAGAACCTCCAAAAGGTTTTCACATCATTCACATTTCAAAACTGGAACTCAGGAAACCAGATTGGCTCGTCAAGGGACTCATCGAAAAGGACAGCCTTGGTGATTTTTTCGCTGATCCTGAAAGTGGAAAATCTTTGATGGCGGGTGGCCTCGGAGCTTGCGTTGCCACAGGACGCGATTTCTACGGGAGAAAGGTGAAACAAGGCGCCGTGCTACTCATTATAGGCGAAGGTCGCGGTGGTCTGGCAAGACGGATGAAAGCCTGGGAGATCGTAAACGGAATGAACCTTAACGATGCTCCCTTTTACATTTCAAACGGACCGACGAGCCTGTGCGACCCCGGGTCGGTTGACCAGATCCTGGAGGCTATCGAAAGCATGCCGAAGGAACCGCCCCTTGCTCTCGTAATTTTTGACACCCTCGCAAGAAACTTCGGACCCGGCGATGAAAACAGCACAAAAGATATGACCGCCTGCATCGCAGCCATGGACAGAATCCGGATGTTATACCGCTGCACCGTCCTTGTAATCCACCACAGCGGACACGGCGATAAGAGCCGGGCACGGGGGGCTATGGCGCTTAGGGGTGCGCTGGACTTCGAATATCGATTCGATCGAGACGAAAACGGGATCATCCGAATGCAGGCGACAAAGATGAAGGACGCCGAGCGCCCCGAGCCCTTGGCTTTCAAGATCGCTGCTGTCGACTTGGGAATCAAGGGGGATGACGGGGAGCCCGTGACGAGCGCCGTTTTGGTTCCCACCGAATATGTTCCGCCAGCCAAAAACACGGCAGGCGGAAAGTGGCAGAACTTGGCGCTAAAGCTGCTTGAGCGGCTTTATACGGACTATCGGAACAACCCGGAAAACCAGGGCTTTTCCCCCAACGGCGCCAGGGTTTCCGTCAATGATTGGGTTCAGGTCTGCAAGGATGCCGGTGTTCCTAAAAACCGGCTTAGCGAAGTCAAATTAGCGCTCCAGGAACGGAAGATCATCGAAATCAAACATGGTTATATTTCCCGTCTCTGACCGGTTCCGGTTTCCGTCCTGTTCCGGTTCCTATTATATAGGGAAACCGGAACGGACCGGAACGGCACCTGGAACGAACCGGAACAAACCGGAACGAAAGCGGAACAAAAACCGGAACAACTTGAATGAAGAAGGAATCATTCATGATGAAAATCACTCTTTCGAACACCTTGACCATCACGGAAGCACCGGAGAGGCTGGTGCGGGAAATAGAAAGCCGGCTGACAATCCCGAACCCGGCCTACGAGGATGCTGTCCGAATGGGCCGCTGGACGGGAAATCTCAAACCGACCCTACGTTACTACCGGCACGAGGGCGATGCCATCATCACTCCCCGTGGGTTCATTCGGCAGGTGATCAGCATGGCCCGGAGTCGACGCGTTTCCGGTCGGGTCTTCGACCGCCGGCGGACCCTGCCGGAAGTGAAATTCACCTTCACGGGAACTTTGAAGCCCTACCAGGAGGCTGCCCTGGCGGATATCTTGAAGCGGGATTCCGGGACGCTCCGCAGCCCAACAGGATCGGGGAAGACGGTCATAAGCTTGGCCTCCATTGCCAGGAGGAGACAGCCGACGCTCGTCATCGTCCACACGCGGGAGCTTCAAAACCAATGGATTGACCGGATCGAGACATTCCTGGGCATCCCGAAGAATGAGATCGGCCGGATCGGTGGCGGGAAATTCACCATCGGCGACCGGGTCACCGTCGGGATCGTTAACTCGGTTTACGGAAGGGCGGAAGAGATTGCCCCGTATGTCGGCCACCTCGTTGTGGATGAGTGCCACCGCACCCCTTCCAGGACCTTCACGGAGGCCGTTTCAGCTTTCGATTGCAAATATGTCCTGGGGCTGTCCGCCACGCCTTGGCGGCGGGATAAGTTGTCGAGGCTCATATACTGGTTTGTCGGCGACGTCGTCCACAAGATCGAACGTGGTGCCTTGGTCGAAGAAGGGCATATTCTACCCTTCGATGTCATCAGGCGGGAAACAGACTTCACCTCATACTTCGATCCCGCGACGGAGTATTCACGGATGCTGTCTGAACTCACCGAGGACCGGGACCGGAACATCATGATCGCCGCCGACGTTGCTCTCGAATGCAGCAACGAGTCCGGCGTGTGCCTGGTCCTGTCGGACAGGAAGGAACATTGCCTGGAGCTCCAGCGGCTGCTCGCCGATATTTTCAACGTCAGCGCGGATGTACTAACGGGTGATCTATCCAGGGTAGTCCGGGAGGCCATCGTTGCCCGGCTGGAGGCCGGCCAGGTCAAGATCCTCATCGCCACCGGGCAGCTCATCGGGGAAGGGTTCGATTGTAAGGGCCTGACGACGCTCTTCCTGGCCACACCCATCAAGTTTGATGGCCGCCTTCTTCAGTATGTTGGACGAGTCATGCGCCCGGCGCCGGGAAAACAAAGGGCCCTGGTCTACGACTACGTCGATGGAAATGTTGGTGTTCTCGCCGCATCGGCGCGGACAAGGCAGCGGGTTTATGGAGGATAAATGACTACCGAGACAGATAACGAGCGATTTGAGGGGCTCGAAAGCATTGAAACGAAAAAATCGGACGTGTCCCATTTTTTTCCGGGGCTTCTCCAAGTGGCCGACGAAAATATGCTTCTCTATGACGCCTTCGCGCCGGCCCAGGACGATGATGACTACAGGCTCTTTCGTTCCATTGAAGAGAAAGGTATTCGGGAGCCCCTGCATGTTTCGTCGGACGGGGTGGTTCTCTCTGGTCATCGCCGTCTCGCCTGCGCGCGCCTGCTGCGATTGCCGGAGGTCCCCTGTATCATCCATCACGACATAACATGGGCGGACTTGACCCGGGATGACCGCCTCGCCTTACTCGCCGAGTTCAACAGGCAGCGGGAAAAAAATCACGCTGAAAAACTCCGGGAGGCCATGCTGGAAGTGGATCCCGACGCCGCCTTCGAGCGCCTACGCCGGGATCGGGTGACCCGAAACCAGAACGTGGTGGAGGGAAACGTCATTCTCGGAAAGAGAAAGAAGCGGGCCAGGATCACCACGAAGGGATTTCTCGAGGCGGCGATCAAGGCCATCAATGCTGAGCGGGACTACTGGCCCCTGACGGAACGCCGTGTTCATTATCTCTTATTGAATGATCCTCCCCTGCGTCACGACAAAAGAGCAGGGGTCTTTTATCAGAACGATGAAGCAAGCTACAAGGCCCTTTCACGTCTCCTCACCCGCGCCCGCCTCACCGGCGAAATACCGCATGAAGCCATCGACGATGAGACGCGACCGATATTGACACCCGCCGCCTGGCAGAACCCTGCGGACTTCATCGCCGCCGAAACCAGGCAGTTTCTAAGATATTATTCGAGAGACCTTCTCCGGGGACAATCCAACCACATCGAGATCCTTGTGGAGAAGAACGCAATCCGTAAGCATGTCGAGCGGGTGGCCGGTGAATATGGAATCCCCTGCACGACGGGGCGAGGTTTTGCGAGTCTCCCCCCCAGGGAGCGGATGTATGAGCGCTTCATCCGATCCAACCGGTCCCGTCTTGTTCTACTGATCCTCTCCGATTTCGACCCCGACGGCGAGGAGATCGCCGCTTCGTTCCCTCGGTCCCTCCGTGATGACTTCGGCCTTGAAGAAGTGGTGGCGCACAAGGTGGCTATATCCGGGGATGACGTCCGGGAATACGACTTGCCGTCTGACATGACGGCGAAGCCCTCGTCTCCGAACTACGAGAAGTTTGTCGCAAGGCATGGGATCCACGTTGCCGAACTGGACGCTGCGCCGGTCACCCTGCTTCAGGAAAAGCTACGTGACGCCATTGAGGGCTGTCTGGACATGGAGCTGTTCCGGGCTGAGATTGCAAAGGAAAAAGAGGACGCGGTTTTTATCACCGCTACCAAGAAACTTGTGATGACGGCCATAAAACAGCAAGACGTGAAGTGATCAGGAGGTTGAAAATGCCCGATCTTAAGTTGACAAAAAGAGAACAAAAACGGGATGTTTTGAAGACCAAGAAAAGGCAGGTACTCATTGAATACTTAAGCGATCCAGACAACGAGCCTTTGCCACGCTGTCGTCTGGCGACGCAAGTGCTGAAATACCACCAACATAGCGGGATGTATGCCCTATTTTCACCTGCGGAGCTGGATCAGATTGAGGCCGAGGCTTTAGATCTTCGGCGTAGGCGTTTCGCCCTGGCCTTGATGAGGGTCGATGACGGCCTGCTGCGGCGTGCGGCCGAGGGCGATCCCCAGGCGGCGAAGCTGTGCTATCAAAAATTTGAGAATTGGTCGCCTAACGAAAGGCGGCAGATTGATTTGACAAGCGAGCTTAAGATTGCGGTTTTTAAGGAAATTATGTCAGAAATAGCCGATGCGAACCGCGGCTTCGAGGACCTCGGCCTGGCAAAGGCAGACGAATAAATTTTCATGGGAGGTATGGAACATGTTGAATGGGAATACGGATTCCGGCTTCAAAAATGGGACGCCGTCGAAAACAATCCAGGTTTATTGTGATTGTGTCGTTGGCAGCCTTCAGAACGGCAAGGCCTGCGTATTAAATGATCCCGAACCAGGTATTAAAAGCGATCCCGGCATAAACGGGACGAAGGAAACCATATTCAGCGAAAAATCCAACCAGCTTGTTGTGGACTTTGATTTTTCCGCCCTGATCCCGCCGCTCCAACCGGACGAAAGGCTGCTCCTGGAGGAAAGCCTCTTTCGGGACGGATGCCGGGACGCCCTGGTGGTTTGGGCCGAAGAGAGCATCCTCCTGGACGGCCACAACCGCCTGGAGATCTGCCGCCGGCTGAACATCCCTTATGAAACCGTCGGGATCTCCCTGCCGGACCGGGAAGCCGCCGCAGACTGGATCGACGCCAACCAGCTCGCCCGCCGGAACCTCCACCCGGACCAAGCCAGCATAATACGAGGAAGACGGTATAACCGGGTGAAGACGGCGCAAGGCGGCGATCATAAATCAAAGGGTCAAAATGACACTTTGATTAACCAAGCCGAAACTCTCGCCAAGCAGCACGGCGTTTCTCCGGCCACCATCAAGCGGGACGGCCAGTTTGCCGCCGCGGTGGAGAAGGTGACGGCCCTCGATCCGGAGATCCCGAAGAAAGTGACCAAGGGAGAGGCTCCCGCAAAGAGCCACATCATCAAGGCGGCGAAGCTCATGGACGAACACCCGGAGAAGGCCGCCGCCGTATTGCAGGGAAAGGCCAAAATTTCGAGCGTCATCCGGGAAATCAAGAAAGAAGAGCGCGAAAGGGACCTCGACGAGGCGAGGCAGCAGATGCGGAATGTCGATATTTCCGACGTTTGCGATATCCGGCATTGCTCCGCCGACGTGCTTCTCTCGTCCGGGATCCGTCCGGATTGCATCATCACCGACCCGCCCTATCCGCGGGAATACCTGCCGCTCTACGGGCTCCTGGCCGAAAAAGCCGTGGACGTCCCACTTGTGGCTGTCATGTGCGGCCAGACCTACCTGCCGGAAATCATGGAAACGATGTGCCGGCATCTCAAATACCGGTGGACCCTGGCCTACCTGACACCGGGCGGTAAATCCGTTCAGCAATGGCCCTGCAAGGTCAATACCTTCTGGAAGCCCGTTCTTATCTTTGGCGAGGCCCTGGAGTGGATCGGGGACGTCTGCTCTTCCAAGACAAACGACAACGACAAGCGGTTTCACGACTGGGGTCAATCGGAAAGCGGCATGGCCGACCTGGTGGAACGGCTTACAAAACCCGGCGATCTCGTCTGTGATCCCTTCGCCGGGGCTGGCACAACTGCCGTCGTATCCCTACAGCTCGGCCGGCGGTTCGTCGGCTGCGACATCGACCAGGCTTGTGTGGGAAAGGGCCTGGCCCGGTGCCAGGAGGTCATGAGCCATGTATGAGCGGCACAGTAACGGCGTCAAAGTTCGGGCCGACGGATGCGGCGACGCCTGGGCGAAGGCCCACAGGAGGCTTGGCCCGACCTTCAACATGCAGGACATTGACGCCCTGTTCGGCATCATGGCTTTCGGACAGAACACCGGCGACAAGCTTTTCCTGGAATATGTGCCGGACGACTACCAGAATCGGGGCAAGGCCGTCAGGGATTTCCGGGTCATCGCCATGTTCGACCGCAAAAGTAGCCGGCAGGCGGCCTTCATAGGCGACGGAGAGATCCAGGCCCAGATGTTCCGGGAGATCCTGGACGAGATCTCCGCCAGCCATGGCGGCTTTGAGGACCTCTTCCGGGCACGTTAATGGATCGTCCCGGATTTCAAGTAAATTCCACTATGAGGAGGCAAACATGGCAGAGGTAGCAATCACAAAAAACAGGCAAGATCTTGAGCGGCTGGAAGGGATCATCACCCGGAATCTGCAATCCTTTTATGAGGCAGGCCGGGCACTCATGGAGATCCGGGATCGCAATCTTTACCAGGATGTCCTTGGCTTCGAAACTTTTGAGGAATATTGCAAGGCGAAGTGGGATTTCACAAGCAACTATGCACGACGGTTAATAGGCTCGGCGGAAATTATCGATAATATCAAAAACGTGCCCATGGGCACGGTCCCCACAACGGAAAGACAGGCTCGCCCTTTGTTGGAACTCAAGGATAACCCCGAAGCCCAGCGCGAAGCCTGGCAGAAGGCCGTTGAAACCGCCCCCGAAGGCAAGGTGACGGCGGCCCATGTCCAGAAGGTTGTCAAAACATATCAGTTGGAAGGAGGCAAGAGAAAATGGAAAGCAGAGCCAGCCCCGGATGAGGAATCTATCAAACTAATGAATCTGAAAATAGCGTGGAGGGCAGCAAATAAAAGAGATAAGCGCGAATTTTTAAAATGGGTAAATGAAAGAAGAAGGCTTGATGGAATATAAAAAGGTCAAGATTACACCGCAAATCGCAGAACAATGGCTACGAAAACATAATGTTCGTGTCGAGGACCATGGTAATTTCCCCCCTTTGGACGATATCAGGACCAAGGTAATCCCCCCCCCTTCTTGCCATGAGTGAGGATAAATATGGATTCTTCCTGTACTCAAGGATTGCGAAACGGCGGATTGCCTACTGCAGGCGAGACAAACACTCTATCCAGTGATTAAACTTTGCCTTCCTTCATTCTCGTTCTGTGATGAACCCGTCGCCTATTTCAGCTGGTACGTATCCCTTACCAAAATCAAATAACGGTGTGGCGTAGTAAAGCTTGTCATCGGGCAGTACGGTTCCCTTGGGCAATTCTCGATAAATCCGCTCGAACTCGGGTGCGAAAACTACCTCCACACCGAGTTGCTTCAGCATCGAATAGTGAAGGGATCTGATTTTGTGCGGGATAACCGAGCGATAGTCCCTGCCAGAGGTCTCGTGCAACGAGCGGCCTTTCTGTTCATCATTGCCTTCAAGAAGGTATGCCTTTGCAGCAATAGCTGTGATGTTTTGCCATGGACCCAGGTAGTACCAGAGGTTGAAGCAGATCTCTTTCATAAGTGTCATACAGTCCAATGCTGCTTATCTGGCTCCTTATGAAACCTTTTACAACAAAAAAACCCCCGCTCCTCATTTCGAGAAACAGGGCATGGACTTCGTCATATCCCCCCGGTCGCGTGTTCAAAAGTACATACGATATCCTGAGATCATCAAACCGGTAACTTATTAACCCCATGGGGTTAGCATGTCAAGGAATAATCACTTGGGGGGCAGCAGCGGAGACTGTAACTCTTTTTTTTCGTTTGCTTCCTGAAAGTTTTATTTTTATTATGTTTCTCCTTTTGCAAAATTTTAAAATTCTAATCATCGGCTGACCTCCGTGCATAGGGAGGGGCGTCCCGCTCATGGCCCTGTTAAGAAAAAAGGATCCGGTAGAGAAAAGGGAATCGGCCTTTACAGAAGACAGTAAAGCGCGTACATTGTTATTGAAGCTCGCCTGTGGGGTGTTCCGTTCATCGGTCACCCGCTCAATCCCGCCATGCGGGGCATCCAGCGCGAGCTTTGTTATTTCTGCCGTTTCTATCGTGCTGTTTGGGACTCGCTGTTCTCTTGATCGTCATTTTTACAGCAACAACTTCACCCCGTTGTTTATCAAAATCACTTTTTCTTGACAAGATCGTATTCGAAGAGTATTTTTTTCTTGAAGCCTTGAATGGTCCCTCTCACTCTGGGCAATTGGAGCCCAGCTGTCACGAACCATTCGCGGCTTTTTTTGTCACTTTCCCCCAGGCGCTTTGAGGGGGGAGCGGATTCCCGCTCGGAAGAGGACTGCGCACTCTTCCAAAGTGACGTTTTATCTCCAACAGTATTAAGGGGTGAATATGGAGCAACTTATCGGGTATTTAAAATCGATACCAAAAGGGCCAATCTCTGATGCAAGTGAATTAGAAACCCTGCTGAAAGAGTGCTGGTATGAGTTTGAAGGGGCAGATGATACCAAGATGTGGCCTTCCAAGTTGACAGGACGAATGGAGGATATCACTTGGGATCCGCCGATTTTGACCTTTAAGATTGAACGGCATGGTGGCACCGTGATGGGGTCAACTCGGGCCGACCTTCACCTTTGGAAAGTTAATATAGAAAAAGGAACAGCCGATTTTAGCGTTTCTGGGTATCGTCAAATTTACCCAAGGCAACCCAATCTCAACGTAACACCGATTGCCGAGGAGATTGTCGGTTTGATCGTAAACAGAAGCCAGGATGGTCGGCTGAAATGGAATAAAGACGGAAGCGTTACTGTTTTGATGGGCAAAATTTTACCCGAAGGTTCGGCTGTAACAGAAACCCTGACAAAGCGCCGCAAGAGATTGCGTACCAAGATCGAACAATTGCTGGAAAATCATACTGGTTGGCATACGGTAAGAGCGAATGTTTACAAAAGAGCGACCCCAGATTAATTGCTTTGACGTGCATGTCGTGGTGCGTCATAATTGGATTGTTACAGCAAGTTTTCCCTTTTTCTCTTGATTTTTATCCTGGATCAAGTAAATTTTCCTTGCCCTGGCCCGAGCGCCAAGCATCGCCCGCCTGAGAACCGGATACAAGGGCGGTGTTGGTAAGTGGGGCCGTTTTCTCAGGGCCGACCGAGGTGGGTTCGCTCCCCTCCCAGGGCATTTTAATACATATGGCTATATGACCAAGCCTACAAGGATCGCAGGAACTCCATCATCTCACTCCTGGCGACTTCCTGGGCGGTCATGCGCCGGCGATTGAGCTCCTGCGTCCTCTCAAGAAACCCCTCCGGCAACGGTTGTGCCTTCGCCATGCTTTCCAGCGTCGCGTTCTCCGTGTCCAGGGCCCCGTTCGCCAGGTCGTCCAGGAACGACGCCCACTTGCCTTCCTTTTTGAGGCGCCGCACTTCCTTCTGGTGATTTGCCACCAGAAAGCTCTGTGCGATTTGTCGATAGTCGCTCACCGGCCGCTTCCTCCTTTGTTGAGGTCATTGTAGTATCTTGTGCGGAAATTTGTAAAGAAGATTCAGCAAGATTCAAGATACCAAGGATCCTTTGATGAGCTTCTCCGTCGTGTAATTCGTTGAGCTTTTGGGCTCATAAAAAGACGATGGTTTATTCGGTCCGGATCACCCAGCTGCCGCCGGGGGCCTTGACGGTATCTTTAGGCTACTTCGTGCCTTTGCTCCGGACACTTTCCATATCGGTTTGCCTTTCGTGTTGGTTGTATTCCTGCTCGACAAGCCGCGTTTGCTTGGGGTTTTGCCGGCTTCCTTGCATTTTCTCGCAGGGGGGAAGGGTATCGGTAGGGGTCAAGGTTTTGGCCTCTTTTTTTGCGGCGATTCTTCTCTTACTTCTTTAGTCTTGCGCCGATCTATCGCACTTTAAAAAAGAACGGCCAGCTCTTTTCACAGGGCCAGGATCTCCAGGGCGATCCCTGCGTTGAGCTGGTTCAGCTTCTCGCGGAGCTCTTCCGGATCTCTTCGGCCCGGTCTTGGGTGACGAGCTTGTTGTCGGCACCGTAGGCCGGGTTTTCAGTAGCGGCGGGGGTTGCTGCGGTTACTTCTTCTCTTTGGGTGGGAACAGGGGTTTCCTGGGTTCCTTTTTGGGGGGATTGTCCCAATCCATGTTCAGCATTGCCTTGACCAACGAGGTCCCGCACTCGTGCGCCCAATTCTCGTTCGTCGAGGTCTTTTTCGGTAAGGACGTTGACTCTTTCATACTTACCTCCTTCGATCTTATGATACTCTATTCCCGTGAGTTCGTCAAAGAGATGGTCGTTAAACCTTCCTGTGATTCGTTAACTATGAATTGAAAGTTAACGGACCATTTTTAACCGATTATCATTAATATTCAAGCATATAGACCATATTTCACTTTTAGCGGAAAAAAATCTCCTTGATTATTAGTTAACTATATGTCATATTACGGCATATAGTTAACAGTATTAAGGAGGCGAAAAAATGAAGAAGGGGGAAAACAAAAACCATCCGAAGAAGGGCTCCCGGATCAAGGTGGAGCCGATCCGCGATTTGAAGGATATCCGGGCGATCAAGAAACTCCTGGGCGAAAATCCGATGTATTCCGCCCTCTTTACGCTGGGCATCAACACGAATCTCCGGGCTTCCGATCTGCTGCAGATCACGGCCGGCCAGGTGAGGGGCTTAAAGGCCATGGACGAGATCGAGCTGAAGGAGAAGAAAACCGGTAAGACACGGCGGATCACGTTGAACAAGGCCTGCGTGGAAGCGGTGACCCGGCTGCTCGCGTCAAGGAACTTCGACGATGACATGCCGATCTTCCAGGGCGAGCGGGGAACTCTCACGGTCCCATCGGTGAACCGCCTGGTCAAGGCTTGGTGCAAGGCCATTAACCTGAAGGGGAATTACGGGGCACACACATTACGAAAGACGTTCGGCTACCAGCAACGGGTCCGTTTCGGGGTGGGGCTCCCGGAGCTCATGGTGTGCTTCAACCACAGCACCCAGCGGCAGACATTGGATTATCTGTGTATCCAGCCGGAGGAGGTGCGGAGCGTTTACGCCAACGAGATATAGTGCATGGTAGCATTTACGTTAAAGAATGATCACCAGGGTTTCCCCGGCAACGGTTGGTGTGCAATCGATTCTGTTGCGCTCGAAGGGTCTTACGAATTTGACACGAAAAAAATGCGCTTAAGCGGTTCCGATGGATTGGAAAGCGACGCCAAGCCCACCACTTCCAGCGGCGGGTAATGTCCCGGCTTTTCCGGGTCCGGATCGCTCCGATACACCGGGACCAGGATCGCTTCTTCCAGCGGCGGGTAGGATTTCTCTTTCGGCTTCATAGTAGGCTCGCTTTCCGCTGATATTATACTGCCCACCGCCTTCGGTAGTCAATGCATCGTAGGACGCTTGAAACACCTCGCCGGGTCGGTCGAATCTTTCGCTTTGGAGACCAGGTCAACTTATTCCGGAACGTCCAGATCTGGGACGTGGGTCAGGAAGTGCATGGCCAACCTTCCAGCGCAATACCAACATCAGCGGTATTGCCTGTTCCAACTACTCAAGGTGGCCGTCGATCTCACCGTACCCAATATCTCCCGATAGCGTTCCTCGATCTCCCACACGGCCAATGTCAGGGTGTAAAGGTCGACCCCCGGGCCCGTCACAGCCCAGTATTTTCACCAGCAGCGCCAGGGCCGCCTTGTTTATGGGAAAAGGTCATCAACGTCGATAGCCTCAACGATCTCGACCGTATCCATCCCCTCGGTGTTCATGCCGGGGTAATACCGGGCCCCCATATACCAGGATTTAAGGAAGGGTTTCGCCTTGACTCCCAGGTCGTCGATGACGGCCTTCGCATACTTGACAAAGGATCTCGCCCCGGCCTCAATGTGGAAGACGGCCAGCTCCACGCCGAGAGATAACATTTCCGGGTCGATCCCATTTTTGATTTCGTTGTTCGTTTTTTTCTTGCGGGGCGGGAACAGGGGCTTTTCCGGTTTTACCTGCGGCGGGTTTTTCCAATCTATCTTTGTCATTGCCTCGACCAACGAGAGCCCGTACTCGTCTGCCCAATTCCTGCTCGTCGAGGTCTTTTTCGGTGAGGTTTTTTCAGAGATTCGCGGCTGATATGGCTTCGGCCTGCTCCGGGCCAATTTGACGATTTCGGAATTGGGCATAAGTGTCTGCGCTGGCAAATCGGCCAATGACATACCCTCGGCCCGCGATTCCTTTCTTTCGGGTAAGCTCTTCGTCGTATCCTTCGGTGGTTCGGAAGTATTCCGCTTGGTCATAGGTGGTTGCCTTTTTTCGAGAAAGTTGCCCTCGTCAATAATCGTGAGAATTTCCTACGGTGTGGCCTCGGCCCCCCGGATCTTCTCATACACCTCCTGGAGCAGGTGCTGGCTTACGGTTTCGCGGAATTTGTTTTCGTTCATGAACTTTGCCGTGATCTCCTCGTTCTGGTCCATGCGGTCGATGAAGAGGCCTTCCAGGGCCTTGCGGAAGACGTAACCGAAGTTTTCCATCGTGTTGGCCATGGCTGCCTGGCGAAGATTGCTGTCGGCCACGGCGTCCTCGCGTATGGACTCGAAAAATAGTTGGTCCCCGGGCTTAAATTCCGTTCCAAAGCGCTCGTTTAAGATATCGATCAACTTCGAAAGCTCGATCTCCTCGCCCTTGGCAATGCCTGTGCCAACGGCCGTGGGTCCGTCTACCGCTTCTTGCTTACCTGGTTCAAGAGAGATTGCCCCTTCGCTGATCTTCTGCAGGCGATAATACTTGAGCGCCACGTCGTCATCAAACTTGTAAATCGGGCCCCGGTCATCTTTGGGCAGCTTGGTAAGAAGAAAGCGGATATAGGAGTAGAGTTTTTCCAGGTCCGTGTCCTGGAAGGGGATCACCTGCGACATGAAGGAATACAGGTTCCGGTAAGCGACAAGGTTCTTGCGAAAAAGATCCTTGTCCTCCCTGTCAATGCTGTTGTATCGCCCCACCGCAGGATCGATACAGGCATTTATCCGGGCATGATCGGTCGGCGTCTGATTGGCCTTGGGCTTGTAAAACACCCTGGAGAATTCCTCGACTTCGGCCTTGTAGTAAACCTGCTCTTTGTCGAGCTTGGCCTGTAATTCATATAGCTGCTTCGCCTCGGCACGTTCACCGATGAGGGTCTGCTCATAGTAGGGCTGGAAGGCCATTCGGATTTCATCGGGCTCGTTCACGAAATCCAGGACGAAGGTGTCCTCCTTGCCGGGATGCGTCCGATTGAGGCGGGAAAGGGTCTGGACAGCCTGGATACCTGCGAGCCGCTTGTCCACGTACATGGTGTGAAGAAGTGGCTGGTCGAAGCCGGTCTGATACTTTTCCGCCACGATGAGCACCTGGTATTCCTCCGTCCCGAAGCGTTCCGGGATTTCCTTCTCACGGATCCCCTTGTTCATGCCGACTTCCGTGTATTCGGCGTCAGCTGCGTCTTTGTCGGTTACCGTGCCGGAGAAGGCCACCAGCGTCTTGATGCCGACATAGCCCTTGTCGGCGATGTATTTGTCGAACGCCTGCTTGTATCGCACCGCATGGAGGCGGCTCCCGGTCACCACCATGGCTTTCGCCCTGCCGCCGATCCTGTGCATGGTGAAATGACGGAAATGCTCGATCATGACCTCCGTCTTCTGGGCAATGTTGTGCGGGTGGAAGCTCATGAAGCGGGCCAGCGATTGGGCGGCCTTCCGCTTTTCCACCTTGGGGTCGTCCTCGATGGACTTGATCAGCCGGTAATAGGTCTTGTACGTCGTGTAGTTTTGAAGAACATCGAGGATGAAGCCTTCGTCAATGGCCTGGCGCATGCTGTAAAGGTGAAAGGGCTGAGGCTTTCCGTCCGGGCCCGTGACGCCGAAAACCTCCAGCGTCCTGTATTTCGGTGTCGCGGTGAAGCCGAAGAAGCTGAGGTTGGGCTGGTGGCCGCGCTTCAGCATGGTCTTGAGAATCTCTTCTTCGTAGTCCGGGAATCCTTCTTCCGCTGCTTTTACCCTGGCCTCTTCCTGGATGGTCGCGCCGGCGAGAACCCCCTTTAGTTCGGCTGCGCTTTCACCGCTTTGGGAGCTGTGGGCCTCGTCCACGATGACCGCATAGCGCCGTTTTGGAAGATCGCCGATCTTTTCGGTGACGAAGGGGAACTTCTGCAGGGTCGTGATGACGATAGGCACGCCCGTGGCGAGAGCGCCGGCCAGCTGGGCCGAGTCGACGTCAATCTTCTCCACAACGCCCTGCTTGTGCTCGAATTGGTAGATCGTATTTTGAAGCTGCTGGTCGAGGACCACCCGGTCGGTGACCACGATGACCGAATCGAAGACTCTTTCGTCTTTCTCGTTGTAAAGGCTCGCCAGGCGGTGGGCCAGCCAGGCGATGGAGTTGGACTTGCCGCTGCCGGCGGAGTGCTGGATCAGGTAATTCGTGCCTGTGCCATTGTTTCGCGCATCGGCCACGAGCTTTCTTACGGAGTCCAGCTGATGATAACGGGGGAAGATCATGAATTCGCGCTTTACCTTTTTACCGCCGAGCTTCTTCTCTTCCGTTTGCAGATGAATGAACCGCGCCAGGATATCGAGAAAGCTGTGCCGCTCCAGGACCTCTTCCCACAAGTAGGCGGTCTTGTATCCGCCGGGGTTCTCCGGGTTCCCGGCACCGCCGCCACGGCCCTTGTTAAACGGCAGGAAGCGGGTGTTATTGCCTAAAAGGTGTGTCGTCATATAGACCTCGTCCGTATCGACAGCAAAATGGACAAGGGTCCGCTTCTTGAATTGGAAGATCAGGTCTTTCGGGTCCCTGTCATTCTTGTATTGCGTGATCGCATTCCGCCAGGTCTGGGCCGTCATGGGGTTCTTCAGCTCCAGGGTGGCCAGGGGAATGCCGTTCAAGGACAAGGTCACATCAAGGGTGTTACCGTGCTTGGGTGAATATCGGAGCTGGCGGGTAATGGTCAGCCTATTGGAAGCGTAAAGCTTCTGTGTTTCCGGATTAAGCCCGCTGGCTGGGGCGAAGTAGGCCGCGCGGAAGAGTTTTCCGAAGCATTTGAATCCGTGACGCAGGACGGAGAGGCAGCCTTCATGTTCCGAGTTGAGCGCCCGGCAGAGATCGTCCAGGAGCGTTTCCTGGGCCTTCTCCTTCTGGATGTTGGCGAGGTATCCCCATTCTTTCGGCTGGGTCTCCTTGATGAAAGCGATCACATCGGCGGGGAAGAGACCACGTTCAGGATCGAAGCCGTCCCGGTTGCCTCTATCGTAGCCGCCGGCTATGGCCAGGTGATGCTCGATGGCGGTCTCGAAGGCGTGTTCGGTGTGATCAGCCGGCATTTTATTCCTCCTTCGGTGACGAAACCTCAAGCACGGGCCGGGCTCGGACAATCATCCGGAACCCCGCCTTGCCGCATGGGATGTCCCGTTCAGCAAATCCTTCCGGGAGCACGGCCCTCACGTGTTGCTGCCAATGCGCTTCGCTTTCAAAGGGTTCCCCGGCATCACGGATGCCTTCATCCCCGATGAAGCCCAGATACATCAACACCACCGGAACGCCAAAAGAGGCCAGCTTCCATGCAAAGGCGACTCGATTCGATAGCTGGTAGTGGCTGTCCCGGGAAATGCACACGCCTGGGATTAAACGATCCAGGTAGGTCCGTGCCTCTTCAATGGCCTCTCCGATCCTGGCATGGTTCGCCCGTGAGTGCTCGTTATCGGGACGAGAAAGGGCCTTCCCGGATACCGTGAGTTCGGGGACATTGGCCTTCGCTTCCACAAGGACGATGCCCGGGGTATCATTGATCCGGCATATCGATGCCATGTCCCAATTCGGCGTATTGGCGCCGCGTCGATGGACCAGCCACCATTCAGCCAGATGATCGCCGATGGCCGGATCGGGAAGGAGGTGCTTTCCCCGCGGCTTGTCCAACCGGGCCTCGGTGTCGTCATTTGCTGTTGGCATCCAATGATCGCGCTCACTATCCACAATGACACCGGCGTAAAGCAGCATGTTTAGTTGATCCACAAACCCAGGATGCCCGATCCAATCGAGTACATGCTTCCGGCTGCCCCTGGGTTCGGTCTTCATGCCGATGCTTCATCCCTCACGTCGATCTTGCCCGTCACCGCTGCCGAGATCAGGGCGGTGCGGTATTCGCGGAGTTTTTCGATAGATTCTTGCACCTTCTCTACAAGCGTGTCGATCTTGGTGGTTTCGTGGTCAAGGAAGGCGGCGATCATCTGTTGTTCGATAATAGAAGGAGAGAAGAATCTTAATTGTTGAAAATCCTCGCGGGCCAAGTATTGCTGGATTGCTCCTGTAGCAGCTATCTGAAGACGTTCTGCTATCGCCTGCATTAGGTAATAGAGAAAGTCTGAATAAATGAGTTCCCCGGGAACAATACCTATGAACGTTTGATTAGTTACAAGAGGCCGGCTGACGATTGCAGTAACGCCCATGCGGCAGCTACATGAACATAGAACGGTGCCTATCGGGAAGATTTTAAGATTCATATATCGAATGGTATCAATGTCAACTCGCTGTTCTGTCTTGCTATCTCCGATGTATTTACCTTCAAAATCTTCGATTCTGATCCATGGAACATCACCACTAAATACCTGAGGTTTGTCTCGCATAGGAACTATCATTTGCGCAGAATACCCCAGCCGGATTTTTGTCCAATGTTCCGGCACGTCCCCCAGCCATGCAACGCCGGAGTCCTTCATCTTGACATTGGGATCGAGCCCCTTGGTCACGGCATGGCTGATCAGGGCGGAGCGCTTCTCCTGGAGAAGTTCGATCTGCCGCTGCTTCTTTTCGATAAGGGAGTCGATCCGGGCGGTCTCGCGGTCGAGGAAGGTGGCGATGGCAATCTGTTCTTTTTCGGAGGGAAACGCCACACGTAGGGACTTCCACATTTCAAAATTAAGGCTCTCTATTGAAACCCCATAACCCCGCAATCCCAAACAGGCCGCTCCCAATGCATAAGATATATAATCTCTATCAAAGCCTAATTTTAAAGATATTCTTTGAACCACGTTGCTATAAATTGCATTAGCAGAGGGTTTATGAACATAGGGTGTACCGTTTCTCGTCAATAGTAGGTCACGCTTCGTGGTCCTCTTATCCGTAGGAAAATAAGGGAAATCAGAGTAAAGTGGTTGGCGTGCGCAGGTGTAAAGTCGCTCACAGCCTTCACCCCAAAAAGTCTTGTCAATTACTTCTCCAGCATTTGTTCGTGTAAAAAGAAAGGACAATCTACTATCGTTCCAATGTTCAGGCACATCGCCCAGCCATTCCACGCCTGACGACTTGTATGCCGGATAAGCCTTCCAGCTCACGCTGTCACCTCTGCCAGCATGTCAGCAATTTCCTTTTCGATCATCCTGAGATCATCCTCGATTTCCTCCAGCGGCCTGGGAGGCGTGTATTTGTAAAAATAGCGGTTGAAGTTGATTTCGTATCCGATCTTGGTCTTGGCGTGATCTATCCAGGCGTCAGGCACATGGGGCAATACCTCCCGCTTCATGTACTCGTCCACGTCCTCCTTGAGCGGGACGTTTTCGTAGTCGCGCAGCTCCGGATCGGGTTCCAGGTTGCCCTTGGCATCGACACAGAGATCCGCTGTTTCGTCCCGTTCGGCCAGGGCCATGAGGATTGCCTTGAAGAGGGTGGTTGAGATCTTGAGCCTGGCTTCCTTGAAAACATCCCGCATCATTTCGGTGAACGCGTCGCGGTTCTTCACGATACCCCTGGGCATTAAAGCGTTCAACGCGGCGATGATATCCTTCTGGAGCTTTAGCCCCACGGCGATCTCCGCCTGGGCAGCGTGTGTATCCTTCTTTTTCTTGCTCGTGGCCAAGTTGACAAAGGCGGATGTTTCCATCAAGCGAGCGATCCGATCGTTGTCAACGGCAAAATTAAGCCGTAACGGCCGCTCCACGGTGATCCGCCGGTAGCCGAAATCCTCGTTGTCAAAAACGCGTATGTTATCGTCGTTGCCGAAATCGCCGTAAAGGCGTGTGACATCTCCACGCTGGTCCTCGCAGATCTCGTGACGTTTGTTCCCGAGGGACTTACGCATTTTCTTGAAGAAGGTGACCCCATTGACAAGCTGAATCTTGCCCTTGCGGCTCCGCTCTTTCCGGTTGGTGACAATCCACAGATAGGTGTAGATGCCGGTGTTGTAAAAGAGCTGGTCAGGCAGGGCGACAATGGCCTCCAGCCAATCGTTTTCGATGATCCAGCGGCGGATCTCGCTCTCGCCCGAGCCCGCGGAACCGGTGAAAAGAGGCGAACCGTTGAAGACGATGGCCAGGCGGGTCCCTCCTTCCGCCGGGTCTTTCATCTTGCTGATCATGTGCTGGAGGAAAAGGAGCGAGCCGTCATTGATCCGGGGCAATCCTGCACCGAAGCGCCCGCCGAAGCCCTGTTCTTCATGCTCTCGCTTGATAAAGTCGGCTTCCGGTTTCCATTCCACACCGAAGGGCGGATTGGCCAGCATATAGTCGAACTTGATATCTGGAAAATGGTCGTCGGTAAAGCTGTCACCGAAGGCAATGTGCTCGATGTTCTGGCCCTTGATCATCATGTCGGAGCCGCAGATGGCGTAGGCCTGGGCGTTGTAGTCCTGGCCGAAAACCTCCAGGCGGGCGTTGGGGTTCAGCTCACGGACATAATCTTCCGCTACGGAAAGCATCCCTCCGGTCCCGCAGGCGGGATCGTAAAGGGTCTTCACGATGCCCCTGGTAGTCAGGATATCGCTGTCCGGCATAAAGATAAGGTTGACCATGAGGCGTATGACCTCGCGGGGGGTGAAGTGATCGCCGGCTTCTTCGTTTGACGCCTCGTTGAATTTCCGGATGAGTTCCTCGAAGATGTAACCCATCTCGATGTTCGATACGACGGCCGGATGCAGGTCGATTTCGCAGAATTTGGAAACGACTAGGTAAAGCCGGTCGGCCTTCTCAAGCCTGGCGATCTGCTCTTCGAAGCCGAAGTTCTCGATGATGTCCCGGGCCCGGGCAGAAAAGCCCTTGATGTAATGGGTCAGGTTGGCGGCGATGTTGTCGGGATCTCCCTTGAGCTTTTGGAAGGTGTAGCGGCTGGTATTGTAAAAGGGCACGCCCGACACACGGCAAAGGAGGGGCTCGATGTTCTTGACCTTGCCGCCGGCCAGCTTCTTTTCTTCCGCCAGGACCTTTTCCTTCGTGGGCTCCAGGACGCAATCAAGGCGGCGAAGCACGGTCATGGGGAGCATGACATCTTTATATTGATTCGGCCGGTAGGGTCCTCGCAGAAGGTCGGCAACGGACCAGATGAAGCTTACTTTTTCACCGAAGTTGTTCATATAAATTACCAACCGAACGTTTTATCTTTTTCATTGTTATTAAACATGGTGTCACCAATTCTTGTAGATGAGGAACCATCGCTATGAAAGTAAGTGTCTCCTATTCGGGTTGTTGAACTCCCATCACTATTAAAATTTGTGTTGCCCATGTGAGTAGTTGATGACCCGTCACTATGAAATGTTGAGTTACCTATTCGCGTGGACGAGCTGCCGTCGCTATGGAAATACGTATCGCCTATTTTAGTTGTCGATGAACCATCATTGTGGAAGTAAGTATTGCCAATTTTCGTATCGCCGGCAGTAGCAAAAGTGACTCCCAAAAAGATCATCCCGATAATAAAAATCACCCACAAGGATCTTTTTCTCATAACGATTCCTCCTTGTTCTGAATTCTTAATTTTCTGTTTCCAATACGTTATCAGGGCCATTAAAAACATGTTCAATCGTCCTCATCCTTTTGACAGACAGAGTCAAGATGAGTGGCCCCTCTACTTCCGGATCACCTCGTAGGGCAGGACCTGTTCCGTTACCCGGTCCGCCAAGGCGCTGTACCGGCTGAAAAACTCCGGCACCCCGTAAATTTCATCGACAGCGAAGAAAGACAGGAACCTTACGGGATCTTGTCCGTCTGTTGGCGTCGCCATCACCATGAAGGCCTCGCTGTCCCGGGAATGACCAGGCAGGGTGGCCATCTCAAGAATGATCCCCGAGCCGGGGGCAGGGAAGCGGAAGGTGTCGCTGGAACCCATGAAGACCTTTTCGTCCTTCTGGCACCTCGGGTAGAGCATGACGACATGGTCATCCGCTGTAAAATTGAAGACCGCCAGGCGGGCCTTTTGGGAGACCTTCGCGGTAGTCACAGCCTTGTCACCCGCGTGAAAGAAATCCCGATTCAGAGCCGCATCCAGGCGGAAGGCGGGGTCGATCTTTCTTTCCGGGACCACCACCGTGGCCTCGATGATGACACCATACAGCGGGATCGGTGGGCCCTGGTTCTCCCCCTGGAGGGACGCAAGAGGCAGCCAGCTAACCCTCTCTTTCGTTATGAATCCCCTGGTAAAACATTTGAGGAAGTCCGCTACGAGCGCTCCGTCACGGACCAGCGTGGATCCAAGCACATGGACGCCTGCCGCCTGCTCAACGGCGCTTGCCCGGGCTCGCTGGAGGGCAATGACCTGGCCTTGCTCTGCCGTTATCCCAACGACGGCGGCCTCGCCTTTACCGATGACACCATGATGGACCTCCCCGAAGGCAGTAAAGGGAAAGATCAAGAGAAGCCCCGTGAGAACGATTATGCCGGCCTTCATCGGAAGCTCACCAGCTCCAGGGACTCTTCCCCGACGATGACGGGGTTCTGTTCCCGGCCCCCGAGGCGCCTCGCCAGGTAGGGCACATTCTCCTTAAGATAGTCACGCATCTCGCCCACGGTGATCGTCTTGTTATTGTTCCTGTCGGCGTCCCCCTGGAGGCCCTTCATGAAGAAGTAAGTGAAAAGGCTGTGGCGCTTGTCAGGATACCATTGACTTACTTCGCTCTCACCGGCGCTCGTGAAAATAACAGCCTCTTCCAGGTCCCCCACGGGGCTCGCCGTCTTGATCATGGCGGGGCTGATATTACGGAAAAGAACGCCGCCCCCTGAGTCACCGGAGAAACAGGCATCGAGGATCACCGTCATTCTTCCACTTCCGATCTTCTCCCGGACCTTGCCAAGGTTTTTATAGAAGGTATCCAGGGGATAGCCGTTGGATGCGATGTAGTCCACGTTGGCGTCCACGGGGACGAGGAAGGCTCCCTTTCCCGCCGGGTCAGGGGCGCCGTGGCCCGTGTAGTAGACGAACACGTCGGACTTCCCGGCCTTTACATAGTTGTAAAGCTTCCCCCTGTAGTTGTTCCCGGTGCCGAAGATCGTAGCCAGGCTCCCCTGGGTCACGTCCTGTTCGTAGATAACGTTCTTCTCGTCGAAGCCCAGGGTCTCAACGACGTATCTCTTCATGTAAGCAGCATCCCTGGCCGCATAGGTCACGTCAGAGATCCCGTTGCCGTACCGGCTGTAATGGCCGTTTCCGATGATGACGGCGATGCCATCGGGTCGTTTCTTTTTTCCCTTTGGGATATTTATGTCCACGTCCACAAAAGCATCCACGTCCGCCTTGGATATCGATTTACCCCCTTTCATCTCTCCGGAGACCTTGTCAGCTTGTACTCCGGGCTTTCCGGTGGAGGCGACTTTTGCAGGTTCCGGAACGGTCACTACATCTGCAGCTCGAGTTCTAAAATCCCGGCTCAACCGCTGTGCTTCGATGATGTGATCGGGGGAAATTTTCTTTCTCAAAATATCACGTGCTTCTTTTGCATCCCCGTATCCCTGGGCAGCGGCCAGATTATACCATTTATAAGCCTCAATATGATTCTGAGGCATGCCTTCGCCATTTTCATACATCCACCCCAGGCTGTATTGGGCATATGCATCTCCCTGCTCCGCAGCCTTGGAAAACCACTTCATTGCCTCTTTGTAGTCTTGGGGAATGCCCTTGCCTTCGTAATAAATATCGCCAAGCATGCTTTGGGCAGGAGCATCTCCCTGCTCAGCGGCCTTGGAATACCACTTGAATGCTTCCTTATAATCCTGGGAAACGCCTTCCCCTTTGGCATACATCACGCCCAGATTGTATTGCGCATCAGCATCGCCCTGCTCAGCGGCCTTGGAATACCACTTGACCGCTTCCTTGTCGTCCTGGGAAACGCCTTGGCCTTTTTGATACATCATGCCCAGATTATATTGGGCGCTGACATCGCCCTGCTCAGCAGCCTTGGAATAGCACTTGAATGCTTCCTTGTCGTCCCGGGAAACGCCTTGGCCTTTTTGATACATAATGCCCAGATTGAATTGTGCTCTGACATGCCCCTGCTCAGCTGCCTTGGAGAACCACTTGAATGCTTCCTTATAATCCTGGGAAACGCCCTTGCCGATGTCATACATCAAACCCAGATTGAATTGGGCGGTGACGTGGCCCTGCTCAGCGGCCTCGGAATACCACTTGAATGCTTCCTTATAATCCTGGGAAACGCCTTTGCCTTTGTCATACATCAAACCCAGATTGAATTGTGCGCTGACATCGCCCTGCTCAGCGGCCTTGGAGAACCACTTGAATGCTTCCTTATAATCCTGGGAAACGCCTTCGCCTTTGGCATACATCACGCCCAGATTGTATTGGGCATCAGCATCTCCCTGCTCAGCGGCCTTGGAATACCACTTGAATGCTTCCTTGTCGTCCTCGGAAACGCCCTTGCCGGTGTCATACATCACACCCAATTTAAATTGGGCATCAGCATCGCCCTGCTCAGCGGCCTTGGAGAACCACTTGAATGCTTCCTTATAATCCTGGGAAACGCCTTCGCCGTAGTAATACATGAAGCCCAGACAGGCTTTAGCATCAGCATCTCCCTGCTCAGCAGCCTCGGAGAACAATATGAATGCTTTATTATAGTCCTTCGGTACACCCTTCCCTGTTACATAAAGTAAAGCCAGATGTCTCTGAGCTTTGGCATGCCCCTGCTCAGCTGCCTTGGAGAACCACTTGAATGCTTCCTTATAATCCTGGGAAACGCCTTCGCCCTTTCCATACATCCATCCCAAGCTGAATTGAGCACCAGCGTAGCCCTGCTCAGCAGCCTTTAAGTACCACTTTACTGCTTCCTTGTCGTTCTGAGAAACACCTTCTCCGTTGTAATACATCTCGCCCAGATTATATTGGGCTTCAGCATCGCCAATTTCTGCTTTCCGGTATGTTTCTTGAAAATGTTCGGAATCGACTTCTGCCAATAGGCTATTCGGTATTATCAGCAGAAAAAATAAAACGACCGCATACAGTAATTTTCCTTTTTTCATCGTATCTCCCCGTCTGTCGTGCTTTATATCTATCGTTGTTGCATTCAGCTGCATCTTTCAAGGAAGAGAAACGTTAGGGCTGCCACGGTAATCACCACAGCCACACCAAGAAGGGTCTTGATTGCCAGCTTCGCTTTCGATAGCTTCGTCATGGCAGCCCGATGATGAATGATATGCTTTTTTTGTCGGAAGGAATCCGGCCTCGTAGGCCTTGATACTTGAGCCCCCGGACATTTGGTAGCACAAGGGCCAGCATGTGTCAAAGAAAACGGCATGTCCGTCGAAATCCCCGACGCCCGTCGTGAAAAAAAGAAAGAAGTCGAGGGGAGTGGGGTTAGGACCCTGCCTGGGCGGTTTGTTTTGCTGGCAGCCGTTGTGGAGGGCTCGCCAGGGCAAAGTCGAGCCATCCTTGTCGCAGGGCTGCTTTCCGGCTCACGGAACCAGTATCGCTTCGGTCGGATCCCTCGATTCGGGTCCATGCGCTTCGGCCGTCAGGCCGGCAACAACATCGTCCAGCTTTGGTCAGCTGGCGGCTGTTCCTCTTTCGTAGCGGATGGGGCGGCAGGGTATCGAAGACGAAGCTGGATCCTGGTAAATCCATGGGCGGATAGCTTCACCAGAAGCCCCATGTTAAACGATCTCCCCCGGGGGAGGGAGGTTATGGGGGCTGGGGAAGAAGATCGAATCGAGGGGCGTTCATAATATTTTGATATATCTTGACAGGAGGAAAAGTCTGTCTTATCGTTTTCGTAATTTAATTCACCGTTACGGGGGGAGCCATGAAAAAAGAGGAAAAGAAGGAAACAAGGAGGGACAAGTACGAAAAGCCCGTTCTGACGAAATTAAAGAAGCTGACGGATGTTGTAGCGTTTAACGGCAGCGGCATCAACGGCGATTAGACGAATAGGGCTGAACAAGGCTTTTGGGAGGCTGTTATGGAAAAAAAACGGGAAGAGAAGAAAGTCGAAAAGAAGGTCTACGAAAAGCCGGAACTCACGCGGTGTGGGAAGCTGACGGATGTCGTGGGGCAAAATATTATCTATTTTGAATAAAAGTTGATTGCATGGCAAATGAAAAGGCCGTCCTTCGGGGCGGCCTTTCTTTTCCAAGGAGTCTTAAAAAGCTCCCCGTAGCCACGGAGAAAAAAAGAAAGACGATCCGGGAGTGGGGTTAGGACATTCACCGCGTCGAGTTTTTTATGAGGCATCCGAGCTGCTGGGCGCCCTGGGCAAGGTCGAGCCGTTTGTGTCGTAGTACGGTTTCCTGGGCCTCGAAACCAGTATCGTGTCGGCCAGGACCTTCGGTTCGGGCACCTGCGCTTCGGCCAGCCGGTCGATCTCCACGTCGTCCAGCGTGTGTCAGCCGGCGCCTGCCCTCGGCCCTGTGGGTCATCTCATTCAAGGGTGCTTATAGGTCTGGTAACAGGTGGCCAACGCCAGCGGCCAATTATTATCCAGGGGGGTGTGTAGGTATTGCCCGGGGGGTTTGTTCTCCTGGCGCCCGTTGTGGAGGGCTCGCCAGAGCAAAGTCGTACCATCCCTGTCGTAGGGCTGCTTTCCGGCTTTCGGAATCAGCATCGTGTCGGCCAGATCCTTCGGTTCGGGTCCCTGTGCTTCGGCCGGCTGGTCGATCTCCACGTCGTCCAGCGTGTGTCAGCCGGCGCCTGCCCCCGGCCCTGGGGCCACCTCATTCAAGGGGTATTTATTGGCCTTGTGAGCGGTGGGCAACGTCAGCGGAGAACTTATTGTCCAAGGGGGGTGTGTAGGTATTGCCTGGGTCGAGTTTTTTCCTGGCGCCCGGAGCGGATGGGTCGCCAGGGCAAAGTCGAGCCATCTACGTTGTAGTGTGTTCTTCCGGGCCTCGGCCGCCAGGCCGGCCAACGCTTCGTTCATCTTGTGTGTCAGCTGGCGGCTGTTCCTCTTTCGTAGCGGATGCGGCGGCGGTGTCAAGTGCGAAGCTGGATCCTGGTAAATCCATGGGCTCCAGGCTTCAACAGACGTCCTACAATGGATGATCTGCCCCGGGTCAAGGGGGATAAATGAGGACCAGGGTCTGGGCGTGAAAGTCGAATCGAGGGGCGGTCATAACATTTTGATATATCTTGACAGGAGGAAAAGTCTGCCTTATCGTTTTAGTAATTTAATTCACCGTCAAGGGGGGAGTCATGAAAAAAGAGGAAATGAAGGAAACAAAGAAAGCCAAGTACGAAAAGCCCGTCCTGACGAAATTTAAAAAGCTGGTGGATGTCGTGGCAAATGGATCCGGACCGACAGGAGAGACAGGACCGACAGGACCGCCACTGGGCTGCACAAGGTTTTAAGGAGGGGGTCATGAAAGACAAACGTGAAGAAAAGAAAGTCGAAAAGAAGGTCTACGAGAAGCCAGAACTCAAACGGCAGGGGAATTTGAAGGATGTGGGGATATTCGATCAGGCAAGCGTGGATTAATTCCGACTGTTTCCGAGTCGACTGATTTTGTGGGACATCGCGCCCGCATCTTCAAAACGGCAAGGCCGAAAGCCTGGATTCGATTCTTGCCGGGTCCGAGAAAATAGACTGTGGGTTAATGATAAGGCCGTTCTTCGGGGCGGCCTTGTTTTATGGCCTGCCACACCCAGGAGGAGATCGCGGAGAGGGAGGGTATATCACAGCCGCAAGTTAAAGAGGTTTTATCAGTAATGGCAGACCTGCCAAAATCTATAAAACCCGCCGCCGACCACCTGGTGGACTTGGTGGTAAAAATACCGATAGTGGCCCTCCTCCAGGTAATAGAACGAACGTTCTATTGTGAGGGTGCCCAGGAAGGCCGGAAGGGGCCGGTTGTTATAAGGGCGTTGAACAGACCAAAAACGGAAGGCTATGCTTTATATCGTAACCGATTGATATTACTTGGTGCGCCCACCTGGATTCGAACCAGGGGCCTTTGGATTCGTAGTCCAACGCTCTATCCAGCTGAGCTATGGGCGCCCGTCTTAAATGATAAAAAAATGGCGGAGAGAGCGGGATTCGAACCCGCGGTACACCTTTTAGGGCGTACAATCGCTTAGCAGGCGATCGCCTTCGACCACTCAGCCATCTCTCCGCTGATCGAACATCTTACTATTC
>Ga0209096_1000871_pt1 | contig 36269 bp, 52 predicted proteins | sample AD_UKC034_MetaG_FD_184407 | JGI IMG/M metagenome (GOLD analysis project Ga0209096, IMG submission 184407) | Active sludge microbial communities of municipal wastewater-treating anaerobic digesters from USA - AD_UKC034_MetaG (SPAdes) (version 2) | ecosystem: Engineered > Bioreactor > Anaerobic >...
GCAGAGGTACCTGGTCAACGAGATACAGGTATGAGGCGCGGAGAACCGGGTTGGAAACGGAGGAGGGGGAGTACGCGGGCAAAGATTAACGGCGACAGAGAGATAGGGAAATTTCTAAAGGGATTTAACTGCGCGCGCCAAAATGGGCAAAATGTTACCAAAGGGAACACTTTTAAAGAAAAGGGCGCAGTAAAAAGAAAAATGGGCGGCAACTGAAATAATGATATACAATACATATTAAAAACGAATGGGTGTAAGTGGGAAATGATTCTAACGACTTGTGTCATATCTTGTGTCATCGACTTATGTCACTTGTGTCATGGAGATAACATCCATATATTCAATGAGATAGGGTAAGCTTATTCGATCTGAAGAGGGGCTAACGCATCAAGTCGAAAAAGATATCCACAGAAAGCGGAATGGAGTAAAGTGACAAAGATGGTCACAGGGGAAGGGAAGGGTGGAAAAAGATAAATCTAAAGTGGATTGCTTTAGATTGTGAGGGGGTAGAAAATCCCCCTCAGTCCCCCTTAAAAATAAGGGGGAGACGCCTGGGAAAAAAAGACCGCCATGACGGCGGCCCCACTGAAATCTTTTGATCGAAGGTAGGTCAGGCGATCTTTTGCAGTTTTTTGTATTCCTGGGGAGCGAGAAGGCAAGAACCCAGGTAGTCAATTTTAGCGTGCAGGAGCCCGAACTCCAACTGGTAACACTCAAGCAACTTCATCATCTTATCAAGCTTCCTCTCCATCCGCGTCATCCTTGCCTCAAGCTGGTCAACCTGCTCCTTCGTCGCCGGCATCTTTACCTCCTTATGCAACCATTCTATGCCAGGGAAGATGGCATGTCAAGGGGGGGGCTACCCTTTGACGGGCTTCTTGGGGACGGGTTTGCGGCAGGCGACGCTGCCGGCAGACTTGACCTTATCAGGGACGATGCCAAAATGCCGGTTGATGGCCTGAAGAGCATGGCCTATCAGTTCAAACCCGAAGGACATATCTTTTCGCAGATCAGCAACTTGAGAACCCAGATCAGCGAACTGTTTACGGAATTCCTCGTGATCCTTATGGTTGAAGTCGGCGAGCTGGTCTACCTTGCGGTGAAGATCCTGCAAGGACTCCTTTGTTTCGGAGTTCTCCTTCCGTCCAGCCTTAATGGAGCGATCCATCTTTTCTAGCTTCTTGTCCATCTTATCGAAGCGGGCGTCCATCTTTTCGAAGCGGGCATCCATTTTGTCGAAGCGTTCCTTCATTTCAACGTCCATAATCCACTCCTTCCTTAATATGATATGGCTACTTGCGGGCCCAGAGGCAGCTGGGGATACTGAAACACATCAAGGAATGAGCGGTTTTAAGATGAATCCCTTATCCTTATCATACCTGGCAAGAGGTGTCGCCATCCTGTCGTCCCCGAAAAACAGAACACTCATAGGTTCCTCCCCGGTTTCATATGCATATTCGCAATATAATAACCTACAGATTAATTCCTGGTCTTTTAGCGTGTGGAATTGCCGAGTGTTCATAATATAGAAGTCATCATAGGGATTTCCACGCACAATCAACCCACACTCCTTAAAATTAAGGTACGTAGAGTGCGCGAATTTATGAGTGATATTGTTCTTCTGTGCCACCGTTTGAGGTGGGACTGGTATAACCACCGGTGCAGAGGCTTTTGGAGGCTGAATAGGTTGCCGCACAGGGAACACATACCGCCCCATCATAAAAAATACTGCCGCGCAAGCAATAAGAACTAGAGCGAAACTCACCGTCCTAACAGTGGATTCCGGAGCGACTCGTTCGTCCGCCATCTAACGCCTCCTACGTTCCTTAATATATATCATTACTCCAAAAGTGGCAACGCCTACCCGATTTTTAGCTTAGAGCGCTCCTTATGGAGCTCCGCGAGCAATTCGCGGTCTTCAATATGTTTTAGTAGATCCTGCTTCGCCTCCTTATCCATCTTGAGAACCATCTGGCATATTTTTTTTAGAAGATCGTCATTCATATATATCGTTTCCGCTTCAGCGACTGATGACGGAGAAAACATGCGCGTCACAGGCCCCTCTCCTGTCAACAGCCAATCCACACTAACATCGAGAACGCGGCCTAACCGCTCAAGTACATCACCCCCAGGGAACCTGTCCCCGTCGAAATAGCGGCGCATGGCTGAATATGATATACCGCAACGCCTAGAGGCTTCTTTTCTGGTCATCTTGCGAAGCTTTAATGCCGCTGATAAATTATCACAGAAAGCCATGAAGACTCCTATAGAGGCACCCCACTTGACAAAGTGTCCCGTTTGGACTATTATTATAACTGTCCGGTGGAATTATAGAGGCACTTAGGACGCGGAGATGTTGATGGATCGCGGATCGAAAGACAACCCGAGGACACTTCTCCCGACAAGGTATCACAGGCACACTCCTTATAACTGCCCGGGTCCGGTAGTTGCAGCTGCCGGACCCACTCTTTTCCAGCAATCAGAATATAAGGTATGTGCCTTGAGATGTCAACGATAAAAAGAGGCGTTTTTTCCACCCGCCCCTGCAAAGGGCTGTTATAAGGAGAACAGATGAAGACCTTCGACCAGATCGTATCGGAAACGATCAGAAAACACTCGGCCAAGACAAGCATGGAGGAGATGGCGGACAACCTCGGGATCGCTACCTCTTATTTGTACAGGGTGGCGAATCCGTTCGACGAGTCGGCTCCCCTCCCCTCAAAGCACCTCATAAACCTGATGACACACACGAAGGATTACTCGATCCTGAAGCACCTCGCCCAGCGGTGCGGGTTCATCTGCGTGAAGATGCCCCGCGTGCGCTCGGCCAAGGAGAGCGAGATCGGGCTGTACCAGAGGCGGCAGGCGGAAGCGATCCGCGCCGTCGTGGCGTTTTTCCAGAGGCAGACGCCTATTGACGAAGCGCTGGAGGCAATCCGGAAGGAAATGGAAAGCGCCGCGGGGTTCATGAAGGCGATAGAAGAACAGCCGGGGCTGTTTGAAGAAGAAAACACTGATGAGAGGTAAATCCCCCTCGGTCCCCCTTACAGGTAAGGGGGAGGGACAACAGGAGAAGGCGTGACGACTGACGGGTGGCTGACGCTTCAAGAATTCGCATCATACGAGAAAATGCGGCCAAACGCAGTGCAATTGAGAATAGGCCGTGCTTGGAAACATGACCCTGTAAAGGGCGCGCTCATTACTCTGGGCGACAACAGCCGGTCGAACCCCACGAAACTCAGCCCGGAGCTGCTCTCGCGCGAGGGGCGCAGGCGGTACATGGCGTTCCGGCGCGCGCAGGCGCAGGTCGAATTCGAGCTGCCGGAGGCGTGGGAAACGGCGCCGGAGCAGTTGACGGAGGCCCGCGCCATCGAGCTGAGCGGCAAATCGGCGGCGGAGCTGCACTTCATGAAGATGATCCGCGTCGCGCGGGAGACAAAAGGCGTCGCGGCGAAGCGGGCGATAGCGAAAAAGCTGGGGCTGTGCCTTTCGGGCCTTTACTACCACATAGGAAAGTACGGGGAGCGCAAGCGGGCGCTGAAGCAAAGCGGCGAGACGGTCACCCGCAAGGATAAAGAGGTTTACGGCGGCAAGAGGGGGCGCAAGAAGGGCATGGGGCTGAAATACCCCTCGGAGGTGCAGGTAAGGGCCATCGAGCTTTACAGCCAGCCCTATCGCCCGTCACAAGTGCAGGTATTCGAGGGGCTGAAGGCCGAATTCGGCGAAAAAGCGCCCAGTTTGAGGCTGGTCCAGCAGTGGTGCCAGCGGGAAAAGCGAGACAACACGGCCGAGTTGGCCTATCACCGCGAGGGAATGAAGTATTACAACGACCATTTCGCGCCGTCACTGCGCCGCGACTGGTCGCAGATCCCCGCGGGGGACACCTTCGTTGGCGACCATCACGAGTTCGACGTGATGGTGATCGCCCCGGACGGCACCATCCAGAGGCCGTGGCTCACCTTCTGGATGGACGGAAACAGCCGGGCGTGGGTCGGCCACACGGTGAATTTCGGGCCGTGCGCCCTCGAGATCGCCCTCGCGCTCGGAAGCGCGGTATTCCCGGAGGAAGAGGGCGTCCCGTGGGGCGGCCTGCCGAACAGGCTCTATGTGGACAACGGAAAAGACTACAAGAGCACCCTCTTGAACGGCCAGCGGGTGAGCGTCTATAAATCGCGCCCGGACGAGCCGGAGTGGGGGCTCATCCAGGAAGTGGGCATCGAAATGCGCCACACGATGAAATACCACGGCCAGTCGAAGCACGCCGAGCGGTTTTTCAACACTCTCGAGCAGGGATGGATCAACCTTTTGCCGGGATGGTGCGCGAACAAGGCCGACCGCCGGCCCGAAAAGCTGAAGGAAGAGGTCGAGCAGACGCTTCTGTGGCTGAAAACCGACGGGGCGCAGGGCGAAAGACGGCTTCTGACCTGGCTGGAATTCGAAGAAGAAGTGAAAATCATACAGCACGAATACAACAACAGGGAACATTCGGCCCTTGAGGGGAAGACGCCGGTGCAGACATACGGCCTGAACAGGCTGACGACGGTCAGGACGCCGAACAGATCGGCGTGGGACCTCATCATTCTGCCGACCATCAAAGGCGGGAGGATGGTACACCCTGACGGCATCCACTTCACCTATCGGGGGAAGTTGCGATATTACAACCATCCTGCCTTATATCCACTTGTGGGGCAGAAGTTGGAATGTAGATATCACCCCAACCACATCGAAGAACTCATTGTCATAAAAGACCGGCAGTTCCTTTGCAGGGCCACGGCAGACGCGCTTTTCCACCCATTCGCGGAGGAGGAGGCCGAAAAGTCGCGGCTGGCAGAATTCCTTGAAGACCGGGCGTCCCTGAGGGCGGAATACCGTGAAAGGCGCAAGGAACTGGCGAAGATAGACCCGCGCTGCTATCCGCGGCCGGTAGTGGTGGATATAAAGCCCCAGCACGCCTCTCAGAGCAAGCTGGCGGCTATCACGGGGTACGACCAGGTGGGGAAAGACCTGAAGCTGCACGACGAAGCGGCGTCGGCCATCCCGGCGGCGGAGGAAGTCGTCCTGAAACTATGGCGCGGGCGGGCAACGCAGGAGCCTTCGCCGATCGCGTAACGTTATGACGCCCGTCACGGGGGCGGGCGCGTACCATAAAGGAGTGGGACATGGAACAGCAAGAGCTGATCGGGCATCTGCAAAAAGTCAGGCAGATGAAACACTGGACAATACGGCGGCTGGCGAACGAGATCGGGTGCAACCCCGACCATCTTTCCAGCTATATGGCCGGGCATTACAAGTACCGGGCGATCCCGGAGCTGGCGGAAGTGTGGCTGAGGGAACAGGGAAGCAAGCCGCAGGCCGAGGAAGTGGTCGAGGTCGACACTCTCCTCAAGATCAACGAGGTATGCACCGACTGCCACGATTTCCATAAACTCAGCATTATCATCGGCAATCCCGGCACCGGAAAGACGGAGAGCTTCACCGAACACGCGGCGAATAGCGAAAAGGTCAAGTACATCTGCTGCAATTCGTATTCGACGATGACCGAGATCGCGACGCAACTGCTGGACGGCGGCGGCAACGGGTCTGCGGCGCACAGGATCGAGCTGTGCAAGACGGCGCTCAAGGGGTGGCTGCTGATCTTCGACGAGCTCGACAGGGTGACGCCGAGGGTGGTCGAGGGCCTCCGGGCGATCTACGACAGCGGCGGGATCGGAATGGTGCTCGGGGGCACATCGGTCTTCATGAAGATGCTTTCCCGCGGGCTGCAAGCCAAGGACAACCTGAGCCACCTGTACGACCGGGCGGCGTTCATCGTCAACCTGAACAACCCGAACGACGAGGACATCACCAAATACCTGGCCAGCCAGGGGATAACGGACGCGGACGCCCGCAGGATGGTGCGGGAAACGGCGAAAAAGGGGTCTTTCAGGCGCGCGGCGAACGACCTGTGGCAGGCGAAGAGGATCGCGAAGCTGAACGACAGGGACGTTGACGCGAAGGTTTTGCAGGCGGCCAGGCTGATGCGGACCTTCGGGAAAGAGTATTAGGCTGAAGGCTTAAGGCTGATGGCTGAAGGAGAGAAAAAAATGACGACTCAGAAGTGCATCAAATATCTGAAGAACAATTTTGGGAAGCACTTGGGTTTTCGCAAGGAGTTCAAGCGCATTATCCATGACGAATGGAGGATCAGGTTTATGGCGTTTGAAGGCGGAATTTTGGATAGCATAGAAAGACTCAAGAACACAGGTTCATTGCAGAAGCCCGGCTATTCCTGCACCCGCACAACCTGCCCGGCGATTACAACCTGCCAGGCTGACGGCGGTATCTGCGACTGCTCCTTTGCCTCAAAGCAGTACCGTTATAAGAAACCGGTGGCGGCACATGCATAAGGTGGCTAGACCAAACAAAACCGACTTCCAGAGCGTTTCCGCCTACCTCGACGAGCGGCTTTTCGACCTGAAGGACAGGGCGATGAGGGCGCTCAGGCACGCGCGGGAGGCCGCGGCGGCCCCCACGCAGGCACGAAAACACCGGGCTTTCGCCGCGATCATGGACATGGAGGCGGGACAGAAGATGCTCGCGCTGTCCATCCACGAGATCTTCGACCGAATTGTGGAGGAGGAGTCGTCTGGGGACACGATCCCGATTCAAAAAGCCGAATCGGGTCATGTCCCCGCTCGCACGGGGGAGAACATCCAGCCGGCGGCGGTGAAGTTCTACATCGAGAACCACAAGACGACGATAAAGGCGGTGGCGGAAGAGGCGGGCGTGGCCTACTCATCCATGAAGAAGTACATCGCGGGCATCAGGCCGATCCCGCCGAAGGCGTGGAAGAAGATCCAGAGCGTGATTTCAAAGAAAGAAAGGAGATAGCGATGACGAGAGTATCGAAGGTCATTACCAAAAAGGTAAAGGGAAAAGGCGGGAAGAGGGAGATTGCAGCGACGGGCAACCCCTCGAAGCGGACTCGCAATGACGGGGACGGCAGGCAGAAGGCCCCTGCAAAGGCAGAGGCGAAAATGACGATCACGGCGAAGACGCAGGGGCAAAGGCTGGACGCGTTCATCAAACTGGCAGGGCTGACCAAGAAGGAATTCTCGGACAGGACCGGCGTCCCCTATTCGACCCTCAAAAAGGTGACGGCGGGGGCGACCAGGCTGACCGAGGAGAACATCGAGAAGATCCAGAAGATGACGAACATCTTCATCCCCTCGATCAGGCAGGAAAAGACGAAGCTGTTCTGCTGGCCGGTGGTGGCCAGAAGGAGGGCGGCATGACGACGGTTGAGACGGTCATCGGCAACCTGAGGGCCCAGGCGAACGAGGCGATGGATTACAGCAAAAAGGCGCTGGAGGATTACTGGACGAGCCCGACGGACGACCAGATGCAGAAGACCAAGCTAGCGCTGCAGAACGCGGCGCAGAGGATCGAGGAGTACCAGCTCAAGATCAGGATGCTGAACGAGGCGGCGATGCAGGAAGTGGCGATGCCGCAGGAGAGGAGGGTCTGATGGCCAAGACTGAAAGGATTAAAAAGGCGATGCCGGACATCACGATCCCGGCGAACCAGCACGAGGCGGCGCAGGCGCTGGAGGACCTCGGGCGCCACCAGCGCGAGCGCGAGAGGATCAAGGCCGACATGAACGACGAGATGGCCGAGATCAAGAGGAAATACGAAGAGGACGCCCTGCCCCACGGCGAGGCGATAGCCAGATTGCTCGACGGCCTGCACCTGTACGCCGAGAAGAACAAGGACACGATCCTCGTGGGCAAGATGAAGTCGGCCAAGCTGACGACGGGCGAGATCGGCTGGAGGACGGGGACGCCCAAGGTCGGGATCAAGGGCGTCGAGGCAGTCCTTGAGAGGCTGAAGGCGATGGACCTCACAAGGTTCATCAGGGTCAAAACAGAGGTCAACAAGGAGGCGATGCTTGCCGAACAGGAAGTAGCGGCGACGGTGCCCGGCGTGACGATCACGCAGGTGGTGACATTCTGGGCGAAGCCGGCGGAAACGGAGCTTGAGGAGGTGGCCTCGTAACCCCCGGACGAGGCCGAAACGGCGGGTGGCCGGGTGCGGATGCACCTAGCAACAAGCCCCCCGCCGTCTGCGGGTTATGCCCGCGCTGAGGAGGCCATGAGCACGAACGAAGTAAGGCGGTTCCTGGAAGAACAACTTGACCAAGGGATTTACGGCCAAGGGTCAGGGTTGGAGTACCAATCCATGTTCAAAAAGGAATTTTTCTTGAGGGGGGTCGGGACATCCTGGGATTTCGACAGGTTGCTGGACTGCTGCGCGGACCACTTGAACGACAACGGAGACATCTGCTATCCCAGGGCAATAGATGATTCTGGCGGGGATGAAATCGTGACCGGGAAACAGAGGAAAATCCCCCCTGCCCCCCTTACAGATAAGGGGAAGCTGCGCTTCATCGAGATCGTGAAGACCCCGGATCAGGTCCGGGGTGACACGGTACTAACCCGTGAGCAGAGGCGGGTCAGGCGGGGGATATTGAATTCGCTCGGGAAGAGCGGGCGGGGGAACCATACCCTCGCCTCTTACGCGGCATATACCGATTTTTACAAGCTGGAAAAGGAGGAGGACCATGACGAAAAAGCAGTTTGAGAAGGTGATGCGCCATTCCATGCACCGGCGGGAGCTGGTGTTCGGTCGAAAGCAGGCTGAATACGCGCCGACGGGCGACAATGTTTTCCACAACTTCGAGAGGGCGGCGGCGATGCAGGGGATCTCGCGCGAGGAGGCGCTCAGGGGCATGATGGTCAAGCACCTCGTCAGCATCTTCGACATGATCGACGGCGCGGCCGAGGGCAAATCCTACCCCCGCGAGGTGATCGACCAGAAGCTGGGCGACATGGACATCTACAACCTGCTCCTTGAGGGCATGTTCGTGGAAGGGGCGCAGTAGTTATGAACATCCGGTTCAGGGCGAAATTGTACGATGATTCAGGAAAGTTGCAGGAAGGGGCAGGGTTGTACTTTATTCCCGGTATTAAAGATACAGACCCGGAACGATGGGTAATCGAAGAATCCCAACATAGATCCTCAATCATCAACATCAATTCTCTTGAAATAGGACTTAGATGGAGCGAAACGGATGAATGGACATGGGGCAAAGTCGAGGATCTGGCCTTTGTCCATCATGGAGGGCTGCCATGAACGCGGTCGGGGCGTACGAGGTCAAGATGATCCACATCGCCAAGGCGGACCTTCGCCTCGACGAGGAGACATACCGCGACCTGCTCTGGTCGCGTTACAGGGTGCACAGCTCGAAACAGCTCACGATGGCGCAGTACCAGGACCTGTGGCACCTGTTCGTCCAGATGGGGTTCGTCAAGAAGCCGACGCCGGGGACGAAACAGGGCGGGACTCGCTCGCAAGTGAAGGAAGTGCTGCGCCTCGTCCGGCAGCACAGCGTCGCCCCGGAACGCCTCGCCGGGATCGTAAAACACATCACGGGGCAGGACGCGGCGGTCAAGAACCCGCTCAAGTGGCTGGGAACAAAGGAGCTTTCCAAACTGATACAGGCTCTGAAGCGGTGGAAGTGGGAGGAAGGGCATGGCTGAGCTGACGGTGGAACAGCTGATCGAAAGGTTCAAGCTGGGCGGCGAGTGGCGCGTTTCCCAGGTGGCGTCAATGTGCGGCTGCAGCATAGATACCATCTACCGCTACATCAACGAAGGCAAATACGGGGAGGGGGCGGTGTGCCGGCGCGGCCTGCGTAACACCAGGATCAAGGGTGAGGCGATAGCACAGTTCCTGGAGAGGCTGAACAGATGAGACAGGCTGAAGGCTTAAGGCGTAAGGCTGAAGGATTTATTCTAGGTATGGTGATGCTGGCGGTGGTGCCGCTAGCCGCTGTCTGGGGACACGATCCCGGTTCACAAAGCCGAACCGGGTCATGTCCCCGTCAGCTGTCTATCCCGATTCAAAAGGCCGAATCGGGTCATGTCCCCAGTATGGCGGTCGCGGTCGCCAGTTACTACGGCGCATACCATCACGGCAGGCTGACCGCCAGCGGGGAGAGGTTCGACCGCTGGGGGATGACCTGCGCGCACAAGACCCTGCCGCTGGGGAGCTGGGTGGCGTTTAAAAACCCCGCGAACGGCAGGACGGCGCTCTGCCGGGTGAACGACCGGGGGCCTTACCGCCCCGGCCGCGAGTTCGACCTCAGCGAGGGAGCCTACCGCAAGTTGGCGCGTGGGATGGAAGAAAAAGGGGTAATCAAAATCGAATGGAGGAGAGTGAGATGAAAAAGGAGGTTTAAATGAAATTCGTAGGCAATAACTCAAAACGGATGCTCTTCATCACGGCGATCCTCGTCCTCACCTCGGCTGACACGACCGTTACGGTGCCGGGATCGCACAACGCCGTCCAGTGGGTCATCTCGAACGACGGCCCGGGCCAGCTCTACCTCTCGTTTGACGGGACGGCGGTGGATACCTCGACGGACACCTACATCAAGTCGGGTGAGTGCCTGGCAAACGTGAACATCCCGTTCAGGACGCTGAAGATGAAGACGACCGGGGCGAGCTCGACCGTCCACGTCTGGATCAGCTACTAAGGAGGGCGCGATGAGAAAACTGACCTGTATCCTTATGACAATCGGCGCCCTGCTTTTGGCCGCGATCGCTTTCGCGGACCTGCCGCCGATGACACCGGGCACGACGGCAACAAACTACACCTCGACGGCCTCGACCGGCACCCAGCCCTATGCCTGCACATCGACGACCGTCAACACGAACCTGAACGCAGACTCGCTGGACGGGCATGACACGGCCTATTTCCAGGCGGCGGTGTTCGAGAACGTCATAAATGAGAGCGGCGCAACCACCCTGACTACGGCGGCGAACAACAAACGGTATATCGCCACAAAATCCGACGGGACAACTACATTTACAATCCCCGACCCGGACGCGACCACCGTGGGCGTCACCTTTTACTTTTTGCAAACCGCGGACCAGAACCTGGTCGTCACCTGCGGGACAGCCGACAGCAACGGCATCGTATGCGACGGGGTGGCGACATCGGACAACGTGACGATCTCTACGGCCTCCCACAAAATAGGGGCAGGGATGATCGTAATGGGAATCAGCACCGGAGAAGCCACATACAAGTGGTATGTCGGCGGGCTGAACCCCGATTCGCCCCTGACGCCCGAAGCGGCCGATTAAGGACATCGCAGAGATGACCGGACTGACTGCCCTGGGAATGCTCGTCGTTGACAAAGTATCATCGGGGGCGACGGAACTGGACAGAAAGATGGCGTTCAATTACATCCTGGGCGTGGTGGTCGGCGCTTTGTCAGTCAAATACCCAGATGCCGAGGCAACAACCGAAGGAAAATCCCCCTCGGCCCCCCTTAAAGATAAGGGGGAAGAAAAGCCCAAGCGAAAGTACACGCGCAGGGCGAAGGCAGAAGGAAAATCCCCCTCGGTCCCCCTTAAAAATAAGGGGGAAGCCAAGCCCAAGCGGAAGTATACGCGGAGGGCGAAGGCAGAAGGAAAATCCCCCCGCCCCCTTAAAAATAAGGGGGAGAAGAAGCCGACGGGCAGAACGATCAAGTCGGCGGCAGAGGCGGACGCGTACATCCGCGAGCAGGAAAGACAGGCGCGGGAGAAGCACACAGGGGCAAACCCGTGAATATGTCGGCGGAGGAAACCTACCGGTGCGACTACTGCCAGAAGGAAATTACCGCGCACCAGCGGCTGGAACGGTATCACAAGGGCAAGCGGATGATCCTCTGCCACGAGTGCGAAGAGAAAATGTTCGAGCGCTGGAAAGAATCCGGCGCGCAACCAGCAAAGAAAGGAGGCGGTAGGATCGGGAAACAGATGAGACTCGACAATGCGGCCTCCGGCAACAGGGCACAAAAGGATCCTTTAAAGGGCGCCGGAGGCGAGGGGGGCGGGTGACCGCCCCCCTCTTCTAAGGCTGAAGGCTGAAGGCTGATGGCTGAAGGAAATGCAGGAAAGTGATAGAATAGGGGCAGGAGGCGGAAGGTGAGCAAGGCGCGACGGCAGAGAAAACAGCAAAAGAAAAGAAGATGGCTGTGGATTGAAAGAAAGGATGGAGTAGAAAGGGTTAGGGGCATAATGACCGGCTGCAAGATCAGTGTTGCCCCGTATGGCAGTGCAGATTTTAGGCAGCTATACCCTACCCCGAAGAAGGAGCGTATATGACGCAGGTTCTTGGATGGGTGATTAAGCCGGACAAACAACACAAGCCGCCAAGAGGGGCAATCAAGTTGGTCGGGGGGTATTGGTTCAGGCCGGCCAAAAGATTGTTATGGGAGCCACAGCCGTATGGCGAATTCGACGGCGTGACGTGCCCCTGCGGAGAAGCCTTATTATCTACTGATGGATTCATTTTTGAAAACAAACCCGGGACGCAGATGATTGTGCAATCCGGTCCAGATTTGGCAGTAGTGATATTATGCAGGGACAAATCCAAGTATACCGCCTTATGTATGCATCCCGGGTGTGGTCCCAGTAATGCAACGCCCCTACTCAGCAAGAATCGCCATATAGAGTCAAAAAAGCGATTAGGGATCATACCCAGCCTGTGACGGATTCTTTCCAGCCCCCGGAAGGGGGCTTTTTTTATGGCCGCCTGCGCGCTGTGCGGCCCGTGGAAGGACGAAAGGGCCGGGCAAGGCCTTTCCCCTATCCGGAAAAGACCAAGCCGCCCATTTTGGCCCCAGGCGGCGCGTCCTTTAAAAAACCCGAAACCGCGACGTTCCATATCCCCCTATCTCTCTGTCGCCGTTAATCTTTACCCGCGTACTCCCCCTCCTCCGTTTCCAACCCGGTTCTCCGCGCCTCATATTTAGTTCGCATAAGCCGCATAGTTGTTAGACGGACGGGTATACTCCGGCTATGCTCCAGATGGAGGCTGAATGAGCAACGGGCCGGATGCAAAAAAGGCGGGGAAGAAAAGGTCCAGGCCGCATTCGACGGCCGACCCCGCCCCGAAATACCGGGTGACCTACCCCACAACCGCATTCGACAAGTTACGCGACATCAAGATGCGGCGCCGGGCCGAGTACATGTTCGTCTATGAGAACAACGAGGCGCAGGAGATCGCCGACTTCTTCCGCGTGCCCGTGGCCAATGTCCTGCAATGGGGCCTTGAAGACCGCTGGGACCAGAAGCGCGAGGCGTTGACGACCTCTACCGACCGGGCGGCGGACGTGCTTGAGAACAGGCTGATGGAGTATATCCTCAGCATACAGAGCAACAATAACGACCTGACCGAGCACGCGGCCAGGGTGATTCTGACGACATCCAAGGCGGTGGCGGCGCTGAGGGCGGACAAGCAGACCCTGCGCGGCATCATGTTCGCCATGCTGAAATTCGTCGAATACCTGAAATGCGCCGAACCTGAACTGCTGCACAAGATAGACCCGCACATCAACACCTTCATCGAACAGCGCCGGAAACAGGCGGGGCTCTAAGTGGCTCAGCTCACTCATAAAGAGTTCGAGCTCAAATTCAAAGAGGTCCGGGCGGCGCTCCGGACCGAGGTCAAGGCGTTCCCCGACAATTCGCCGGCGGCTCAGGACAGGCGCAAGCGGGAGGCGGAGCAGGACTTCAAGTATTATCTCGCGACCTATCTGCCGCACTACTTCGACACGGCGCTGTCCGGCCAGCACAAAGAAATGACGCGGGCGGTGCAGACCATGGAGAGGCAGGTCCTGATCGTCGCGGCGGGCGGCTGGGGGAAATCCACCATCGTCACGCTGGGGTATGTGCTCTGGTGCATCCTGTTCCGGAAGCATCACTGCATCGTAATAGCCTCGATGACAGAGGACATCGCGGCGCAGGCGACGCAGCTCATCAAACTGGAACTTAGCGACAACGAGCGGATACTCGAGGATTTCGGCAGTTTACAAGGGCGGTACCAGTGGAGCGACAACGATTTTGTGACGAGTAACGACATCAGGGTGGTGGCCCGCGGCGCCGGGCAGGCGTTCAGGGGCATCAAGTGGCGGCAGTACCGCCCCGACCTCGTCGTCCTGGACGACATCGAGGACGAGGAGATCGCCTCTTCCTCCCGCAGGACGGCGAAAACCCTGAACTGGGTCCACTCGACCGTCAGGCCGAGGATGGCGGCGACGGGATGGCAGCTCATCTGCGTGGCTAACCTCATGGGGCGTTCGGGCGTCGTCGGCCACATGTTGTATCACCCGGACTACATAGCCTGGAAGCGGTGCAAGTTCCCGTCAGAGGACGAGAACGGCCATTCGACCTGGCCGGCAAAATGGCCGGACAAGAAGCTGAAGGCGCTCAAAAAGGAGATCGGGTGGATACGTTATGCCCGTGAAATGCTGTGCGCCCCGGTGGATGATACGCATTATTTCCGGCCGGAGATGACGCATTTCGGCGACCCGGCCATCATCCCGAGGCTGGAAGACAAGATCGCCTATATCGACCCCTCGGTGCTGGAATCACGGCACGGGGACTTCAAGAGCATCATCGTGACCGGCAAGCTGCCGGGCGATCACCGGGAGTATGTCTGCGGGGTGTGGATCAGGCACGCCACGAATGCCATGATGGTGGGGGCGGCCTACAAGTTCGACGAGGATCTGCACCCCCGGCTGTACGGGCTCGAAGCGAACGGATTCCAGCGGTTTTTGAAGAGGGATTTCGACGACGCGGCGGTGAAGCGGGGGCACTTCCTGCCGATCAAACTGGATTATCATTCGGAGAAAAAGTCTTTGCGCATACAGCGGATGGTCGCCCCGCATGACAACGGCGACCTGGTGTTCTTCCGGGAGGTGGGCGACACTCCCCTTCTCCTGGAACAGTTATATGCGTTCGAGGAGAACGGCGGCGAGCACGACGACGGTCCGGACTCGCTGTCCGGGGCGATGGAACAGCGCGGGGGCTACCGGAAAAAGATCAAGTTCACCAGATTGTGAGGCGGTAAATGGCAGAAAAGGGAAAATCGATACAGTGTTCGCTGATCGGCGTCGGCAAGAAGAATAAGAGGGCCGTAAATCCCCGGACAGGGAAGGATGACGGCAAGGAAGGGTTGTCCTGCCCCGGCAAATACCGGGACATGCTGGCCGACCCGTGGGAGCTGGTGTCGGTATATTACAGCGCTCCGTGGATCAAGGGCGTGGTAAGGGCGATCAAGCAGGGCATCGAGGCATCGGAAGTGAGATGCGTGTTCGATGCCGACGACCCAAAGGCCCAGGCCGATCCGAAACTCATGCAGATTCTGACGGACTTCCTTGAAAAAGACGATGAGGACTGGACGACGTCTTCCGAAAGGATGGCCGCCTGCGTCAAGGATTTCGGCATTCTAGGTTATGCCTGCTTCGAGATCGCGAGGGACACGAAACGAATGCCGGCCGCCTGGTACCATGTGCCGGCGGTGACGATCCGGGAGCGAAAGGACAAGCTCTACGACCAGATAGATATGAACGGGACCGTGATCAGGACATTCGGCAAATACACACCCAAGGGCCGGGAGGACAAATTGCCGGAACTCATGATCATCCGGGAATACGACCCGGCCGGGCGGTATACGGCCGACTCGCCTCTTGCCGGGCTTGTGAATACCGGCGACAGGCTGAACGCGCAGGACGACTACAACACCCAGCTCCTGAGAAAAGGCGGGCTCTCGCCGCTCCTGCTGATGTTGGAGGGCGAGCTGGACCCGGAAGGGAAAAAACGGTTCAAGGAGGAACTGAGGGGTATCGCCGCCGGGAAGTATGCCAGCGTGATCGCCCTCCTGGAAAATGTCCCCGCCGGGAGCGCCATCCATAAGATGGCGCAGGAGATGACCGACGCGAGCTTTACCGAAGGGGAAAAGACGCTGAGGGACAGGGTTCTTGCGAATTATACCGTTCCCCCGACCAAAGTGTCGCTGACCGCCAGCAATTATGCCACCGCGATGCAGGAAGACGCCACATTCAGGTTCATGGTGATCCAGCCTTACCTGCGCAAGCATCTGAAGCGCCTGACCGTTGTGGGACGGGAACTGGTCGCGGACAAGGGATATTGCTACGGGTTCAGGCAGGACAGCATCAGCAGCTTCCTGGAGCAGGTACAGGCCGAAGACCTGCTGCTCAAGTGGGGAGCGCGTAACATAAACACAACCCTCGCGAAGCTGGGCGACAAAGGAATAGGGCCGGAGGGAGACAAGCATTACCTGATGACAAACCTCGGGCCGGTAGCGCTGGAGGATCTCGAGAAGATGCAGGGGACGCCCACCCTCGGACGGCTGATCGACAACCTGATGGCGATCAGGGCGGAGATATCGAGGGCAAGAGACCATAATGAAGACGACCACCGACGACCTGAACCGGCTACTGAGCCTGACTGAGCAGTGCCTGTGCGGATGCGGCCTGCTCGACCCGGATCAATGCCGGGCGAAGGGGGCTGTCCCGCAGGGGCTCATCAACAAGCTGACCGCCAAGCTGGAAAAGCTGGTAAGCGATTGGACGGCTGACCTCGCCAAGGTCGTCAAATACGAGAACAACAAGGTCGTCTACAAGGAGGCGGCGATTGCCGCCCTCGAAGACAAGCTGTGGAAAAACCTAGAGAAAGCCATGCTGGACAATCTCAAGAAGGCTTTGGAAGCGGGGCTGGACGACGCGGGATCAGAGCTCGGAATCGAGATTGAATTCTCTTCCATCGACGAGGATCTCATCAAGATACTGGAAAAGCAGGAAATAGCCTTGTCGAAGTCCACGGCCGCCAAGATCGCGGGCAACGCCAAGCAGGCGCTTCTCGAATCGCAAAGGCTGGGGGAAACGGTGAGCCAGGCGGCGGAGCGGCTGAAAAAAATGTCCACGCTGACCAATTATGAAGCCCGGAGAATCGCGAGGACGGAACTGTCGAAAGCTGCAAATGCCGCACGCCTCCAGGGTTATAAGGGCCGCGTGAAAAAGGTGCGGTGGGTGCTGGGGCCGGGATATGACGGCAAATGCGCCTGTGGAGATTATGAGGGGGAGTATGCCGTTGAGGTCGCCATGACGTTGCCGATGTGTCCGCATCCGAACGGAGATTGCTATTGGGTTGCCGTCATCGAACCGAAAAATGAACTTCCTGAAGAGAACGCCGCTTAAAATCTACAGTTAAATCGCATAAGACGCATAGTTGTTAGACGGATGGCGACAACCTCCATTATGCTCGGGTTGGAGGTTGTGTATGGTGCAGCCGAAGACACTACCGGTCAAGCTTACAAGCAGATACTACCCTGCAAGCTTCGTCCGCCAGGGGGACCATCTCTGGGCGTTCGGGACAGGCACTTCGGAAGCTGTAGATTCGTACGATACCGCCTTCTCGATCGACGCGACCCGCGAGGCGATCAAAGAGTACGACAAATGGCGCAACCTTCGCGACATGCACAACCCCGAGGTGATCGGCGGCGTCCCGTGCATGGAATTGACGGATACCGAACTGCGGCTGGGGGCGAAGATTGTGGGCGCCGAGGCGATCAAAAAGGCGGAAGCCGGGCTATACAAAGGGTTCAGCCTGCGGTTCGCCGAGGATTACGACGGCCACTGGGAGACTAGGAACGGCAAGGATGTCTTCGTCTTCACGCGGTACAGCATCATCGAATTCTCGCTCGTGGACAGGCCCTCGAATCCCGACGCGCAGATCTCCCTGTTCAGCCGGGCGGACCTCGGCCTCGCCGACAAGGAGGCGGGCTGGACGTTCGACTGGAAGGACGACTGCGACGCCATCGTCGCGGCCCTCGGCTGGGCGGGCATGGAGCGCGCTTGCCTGATCGGATCGGGCGAGGACAAGAGCGCCTACAAGCTGCCGGTGGCGCGCATGGTCGACGGCAAGCTGACCCTTTTCTACCACGGCTGTGTGGCCGCGATGGCCGGGCTGAACGGGGCCAACGGCGACCTAGGGCTGTCCGTTACGGAGCGGGAAGAGGCTTACAAAAACCTTTCAAAATTCTATCAGCTATTCAATGAACAACCATCCGAATTACGGAGAATGGAGGTTACCAGCATGGAATTCACCAAAGAGCAACTCGACCAGGAGATCGAAAAAGGCGTCGGCAACATTCTGACGCGCCTGTTCTCGAGAGGCAAGGATAAGGGCAAAACCGAGGAGAAACCGGCGCAGGAAGCCAAAACGGCAACCAGGGCGGCGATGCCGAAGGACAAGTACGACGCCCTGAAGCAGGCGCGCGCCGACATGGCGGCGGCGGGAGCTTCAGCCGAGGCCCTCGCGGGGATGGACACCGCGATCGCGGCGGTCGAACCTGTCGAGCCGAAAAAAGATGCCGCAGTCACAACCCAGCCTGACGAGGAAACGAAAAGGACCATGGCGGCGCAGGCGGCGAAGATCACCGAGCTGGAAGCCAAACTCGATGCGATGGCCGCCCAGAGAAAATCCCAGGAAACGGTCCAGGGCGCCGGGGCAAAGGTCCCGGAATCAAAGTACCGCGGCGCATTCATCGGCGCCGTGACCGACTAAGAGAGGAGAAGGCATCATGGACAAGATCCAGGAATACATCGACCAGCAGCTCAAGAGGTTTTTCGCGAGGGCATCATCCATCGACCTGTCGGGCGGAGGAGAAGTGCCGGCCGAAAGCCTCCGGGACTTCATCACCACGTCGGGCAAGGAGGCAACCCCCCTCCTGGAAAAGATCGCATCCAACGGGTGCATGCTGATCCAGAGCGGGGAGCCGATGGACATCCCGACGATCGGCATCGCCGACGACCAGCTCATCGAGGCCGCGGAAGGCACCGAGCCCACGGACATCGTCGAGTTCACGAACGGGAAGGCGCAGATCACCACGGTCAACGGCATTTATCCCGTCAACATCCCCTACAGCGTCCTCGAAGACGCCATAGGCAGGAACCCCGGCGAGATCGGTGAGGCGGCGGCCAACGCAAAGTTCGACAACCTGATCGGCGACCTCGCCATGAAGGGGGTCAGCAAGGACCTGCAGCACGCCATCATCAACGGCGACACGACGAGCGGGAACAAAACCCTCAAGATGTTCGACGGCGCCGTGAAACTCCTGACCGCCGGCGGAGCAACATACACTCCGGGGGCGGTGCAGACGGTCACCGAGTTCCTGACCGGGCTGTACGGCGAAATTCCCGAGAACTTCGACAACCCCGAAGAGCTGACGTTCTGGCTCGCCAAGGACGAGTTCAACGAGCTGTGGGAGGTCTACAAGGCGAGAAACACGCAGATGGGCGACAAGGCCCTCACGGAATCCATGAACGGCGGCCTCCTGTACCAGGGGATCAAGTGCAAGAGGCTGGTCAAACTCGCGGCACAGAAGGCGATCCTCGCCCATGACAAGGCGTTCTGGCTCGGCATGAAGCGCAGGATGACCGTCGAAAGGCAGAGGAAGCCCCGCGCCCAGATGATCGAACTGACGATCAGCCTGAGGGCGGGACACGCGGAAGTGCTCGACGCCTGCGTGCTCGGCACCAGGACCATTTAAGCCGGAAAGGAGCCTGAAATGGCAAAGAACGATCTGGTCAAGATAAGACTGCTGGCTTTCAGCGAAAGAAGCCAGCTCACGGGAATGAAAAGCCTCAAGAAGGGCGCCGAGGTAATGGCGACGCCGGAAGAGGCCCAGGAGGCCAAGGATTCAAAGCGGTGGGAGATCGTCTCCGCGCCCAAGGCCGCATCGCCCAAGGCTGACGAAGGGAAATAATGGCCTACTGCTCGGATGCAGAATACCAGGCAAGGCTGCTGCTCGATGACCCCGCGGCAGCCATGCCCACGACCAGCCAGCGCACACTGCTGCTGAGCAGGGCGAAGCTGGCGGTCGACTCGTTCTGCCGCCGGGACTTCGACGAGCACAAGGCCGACGAGATCGAGATGGAGGGCAACGGGACCGACAGGTACCTGTTGCCCTGTCATCCGGTGAACGCGGTCAATTCGGTCACGGTTGACGGGGAAGACCTTACCGAGGCGCAACTGGCGGATATCGTCCGGACCACATGGGGGCGGGTGATCCTGCCCTTCTCGGTGGCGGAGGATGTTCCGATAGTGTTCGACGTCGACCACGGCTATGCCTCGGCGGACATTCCCGCCCCGGTCAAGGAAGCGTCCCTGATGCTGGCCAGCAGGATGTGGCGGCATTTCAGCGCGCGCGAGCGGGTGGCGGAAGGAGTCACCGAGGAAACCCTGGGGGATTACACGATCAAGTTCGTCCAGCAGGGCATGGACAAGGATGTCGCGGCGCTCCTGACCGGCGGCAAGTGCGTGAAGTCGAGATGAAAGAATACCTCACGGACTACCTGAAAGACATCATCGTCCTCAACCTCAGAACGGCGGGGACACCCAACGACCTGGGAGAGCCGACCTACACGGAAACACACGTGAACATCCCCTGTTATCTGATGAGTTACGACGCCCAGAAGTGGGGCGAGATGGGGCTGGACGCTTCGGTAAGACAGGTCGCGATCTGCGACCACCAGACCGGGATCCCGGACGGCTCGACAATAACCGCCGGAAGCGTCACCTACCGCGATTTTACAATCACGAAGGGGCGGACGCTCTTCGGGGCGGGGCACGTGCGGATCGAGCTGAGGGAGGCGTCATGACGGGACGCTTCGATATGGCGCGGGTAAGGATAATCTTCACCGACCGGGTCTTCAGGGCGATGGACGACATCACCATCATGATGGTGGAGACCGCGAAAGTCAATGCCCCCAAGGATACGGCGCAGCTTATCCGGCAAATCGATGGGAAAACCGAGATCGCGGACGGGAAGGTCATATCGAAGCTGATCTGCACGAGCCCTTACGGGCGATTCAAGGAAGAAGGCACCGGCCCGGCGGCGGGGCACGACAAGTACATGCCGCCGGTCAAGGTAATCCTCGAGTGGATGAAGCACCGGGGGATCGGGGCGTCACAGAAGACTGCCGGAACGAGGGGCCTGGCAACGATGGCGCACATCGCCTACGCGATAAGGTGGCACATCTACCAGCACGGCACCCTGCCGCATCCCTTCCTCGCCCCCGCGAAGGCCGCGGGCGTCAAGGAGCTGTACCCGCGACTATCGGCCGCGCTGTCGGCGGCCGGCCAGGAGCTGAGAAGTGAATTACGCTGACCCCCTCGCCCAGGTGCGGAACTGCCTGCTGAACGATGCCGCTGTCGCGGCAATCGTCTCGGGGCGCGTTGCCGTAGAACAGCAGGACCGGCCCCCTGAATACCCCTGTATACTCATCGCGCTGAGGTCGCCCGGGAAGAGCGACCTGTCCCACGCGCACAGAAGGCTGACCGTCAACCTGCGCTATTACAGCGCGGTGAACGCGTCGGCCGTCCTTGCCCTTCAGGCGGCGGCGGAAACGGCATTGCGCGCGGCCTATGACGAAGGGACACTGTTCCCGATCACCTACATAGAACCCGAGACCCCCATGCCGATACCGGCAGACGGCGGCTGGGGACTATCCCAAAACATTTCGGCTATTGCCAAGGAGGTTTAAATGAAATTCGTAAACTCAAAACGGATGCTCTTCATCACGGCGATCCTCATCATCGCCATCGTTTCGGTGGCGGCCACATGGCGTACCGCCCCGCTGTCGGGCTACACACCCGCCGCGTACACTGTCCTCACCTCGGCTGACACGACCGTCACGGTGCCGGCGTCTCACAATGCCGTTCAGTGGGTGATCAGCAACGACGGCACAGGCCAGCTCTACCTCTCGTTCGACGGGACGGCGGTGGACACTGCGACCGACACCTACATCAAATCCGGCGAGTGCCTGGCAAACGTGAACATCCCGTTCAGGACGCTGAAGATGAAGACGACCGGGGCGAGCTCGACCGTCCGCGTCTGGATCAGCTACTAAGGAGGGCGCGATGAGAAAACTGACCTGTATCCTTATGACAATCGGCGCCCTGCTTTTGGCCGCGATCGCTTTCGCGGACCTGCCGCCGATGACACCGGGCACGACGGCAACAAACTACACCTCGACGGCCTCGACCGGCACCCAGCCCTATGCCTGCACATCGACGACCGTCAACACGAACCTGAACGCAGACTCGCTGGACGGGCATGACACGGCCTATTTCCAGGCGGCGGTGTTCGAGAACGTCATAAATGAGAGCGGCGCAACCACCCTGACTACGGCGGCGAACAACAAACGGTATATCGCCACAAAATCCGACGGGACAACTACATTTACAATCCCCGACCCGGACGCGACCACCGTGGGCGTCACCTTTTACTTTTTGCAAACCGCGGACCAGAACCTGGTCGTCACCTGCGGGACAGCCGACAGCAACGGCATCGTATGCGACGGGGTGGCGACATCGGACAACGTGACGATCTCTACGGCCTCCCACAAAATAGGGGCAGGGATGATCGTAATGGGAATCAGCACCGGAGAAGCCACATACAAGTGGTATGTCGGCGGGCTGAACCCGGAATCGGTCCTGACGCCCGAAGCGGCTGATTAAGGAGGGACTATGAGACGGCTGGCGATCCTTGCAGTAATCCTACTCGTCGCCCTACAGGCGGTGGCGGTAACGCCGCGAACCCAGCCGCTATCATGGCTGGTTGAACGTCCTACCGTCCTGACCACCGAGCAGACCACCTACACGATACCGGGAGGGCATATCGCCCAGCACACCTGGATCGTGAACCGGGGGACGGGCACGCTTTACATCAAGTTCGAGGACGGCACGATCAACACCTCGAACGACTTCTATTTGTCGAGCGGCGAAAGCCTGCAAAACGTGGACGTGCCGTGGAAAACAATCGAGCTTCTCGCAACCGGGGCTTCGGCCTCGGTCGAGCTGCTGGTGACCTACTGATGAAAAAGGCCGTCTTCGCGGTCTTAGTGACTGCCCTCATGATGCCCGCCCTGGCGCAACTGCCGGGGCTGGCATTCGGGGCGGGCCTCGATTCCCAGGCGGCGAGGCCGGTGACGACCGTGACGATGGCGAAGAGCGGCAACGATATTGTCCTGACCTGGACGGTCGCCCCGACCGGGTCCCATAACTGCTACGTTTACAAGGGGATCGCCCATCCCGAGTTCCGCGCCGAGGTGCTTCTGGCCACCATCACCGACGACAGCGGCACCTATACCGACACCGGGGCGCTTACCAGGACGCGGCAGGGTTATGCCATCAACGAGTTCTATACGATCTATGCCGTGCCGAAAGCCTATACCGCACTGGCATTTAACTCATACGGGCCAGAGAACGCCCACACGCCGAGGAACGCGAGCATCGACATAGCCGTGGAGGTGACGAACGGGGACGTGATCGAAGTCCGTCCGTCCAGCAAGAGCGGCTCGATGGAAATGGCGTTATCGAAGACCTCCGCCACGAAGTTCGACCTGGACCTTTACAACCTGCCTGTTCAGCCCGAGACGTTCAGCGTCCTGTTGAACCCCTCGGAGAGCAATCCCAAGCGGGTCACCCACAGCGCCTACGACGGCAACGTGTTCACCGACTCTCCGTCGGAGGACGGGACATACACGGCCACGGCGGACGAGATCCCCAAGCCGACCGTATCTGCGGACGGGGACGCCGTTACCATAAGCTGGGATGAGATAACCTACTCCTACGAGGGGCAGGTCACGGCCATCAGGGTGATAAGGACCTACAAGGGCGTGGGCGACGCCGAGCCGAATGTGCTCGCGGACACCGTGGACCCCGACGCAACGGCCGCAGAGGACGACATCAGCGAGGTGACGGCCAACTGGTACATCTTCTACCAGCTTCAACTCGTGTATTCGGACGGCAGCTATTCCGAACTCGGCGCGTCGTCGGACTGGATAAGGAAATGATAAGCCTCCTCCTGGCCATAAACCTGATATTGAACGTGGTGATGACGGACAACGGAAACGCCCGGGTGACATTGAAAGTGCCCGCGGACAAGATGCAGCCCGAACAGGCGATGGTATTCCCGCTGAAGGCCCCCGACGCGGAACAGTACCTGGAACAGAGTTATAACGCCAAGACTAACAAGTGGATATACAAGACCGTCATCAAGAGGCACAACAAGAAACAGTGGATGGCGCTCGCCCACATAAAGGGCAAGATGGCCTACGCGGTGTTCACCCCCGACGAGGACCGGGAGATCACGCTGACGGTGATGAACATCCCCAAGCCGACAATAAGCGGCACGGCGGGCAACTACACCGTGACGGCGGCAAGCCCGTCGTTCAAGGAAAGCGTCAACCGGGTGGAACTGATCGTCAACCGGGATGTCATGACGAGCCCGGCCAGCGTCGCCGTCCTGCCCAAGGTATGCTACGCGAAATACTACTTCACGGAAGGGAACGACAAATGGGTCTCAAGCGAAGTGTACGCCTCGGAATAATCCTGTGCGCCCTTAGCCTTTCCGCGGCGGCGCAGATGTGCCAATACGGCAGCAGTTACAACCTGCCGTTCATCGGGGTGGAGGACCCGACCGTATTGTACCAGTTCGCCTATCCGTGCAATTCATGGCTGATGACGGCTTCGGGGACGACCCCGTGGACGAACGCGCGGCCGATCTATAACTCGGAAGACAACTCGTTCGCCTTCGCCGTTGAAGATTCGTTGGGAAAATCGGCCTACGGAGGCACATGCCCCGCATCCGGGACGGAAGTGGTGGTCGCCTGCAACTACGCGGAGGGCAGCGGGACGGTGAACCAGCGGGCGTGGTACGCGGCCGGGGTCATCGCCCTGACCGAATCCATCCCGACAGGCGACGGCGTGGCGTTCGTCGAGGTGCCACCAGCGACGGCCGTGAATGTGGCGGGGACGGTAACAATCACATGGGCGGCCGTGCCGGCGAATACGGCTGTCGCGGGATACCGCGTCCAGCGCAGCGCTGACGGCATCACCGACTGGGCGACCGTCGGCGACACGACCGACCTGACGATAAACGACACGCCCGGGGCGGGGACATGGTATTACTCGGTGGTCATCCGGTATGCCGGGTCTCCCACGACATATGTAAGCGAGCATGGGCTGGTAGCATCCGTGGTGGTGGAGTAACGATGAACTGGCCTCTGTGGATCGCGGTAGGGACGGCAGTAGCTGGCATTATCGCCCACATGTGGGGCAGGCCCAAGTCGTTGACAGAGATGAGCGAGTCTGTCAGCCAGATCCCCGGCATGAACGCGACCCTCAAGGAATTGAAACAGGATTTCAAGGACTCGCAACAGCGGCAGTGGGATGAGATAAACGCGCATACCGACAAGATCGGGGCCATCGAGGGCGAGATCAAGTCCATTAAAAGCGTCTGCGTCGAGCGGCACCGGGCCGTCCCCCGGCGGAGGACCGGATGAGATACCGCGGCTACCTGGAGATGTCTTCGAAAAGGACTTACCGCCATTACGACCATATGTTCAAAGTCGCCAGCTACCAGTTTTTCGGCGGCTCGAACCTGTGGGCGCAGAGGCTGAAGGCCCAGGGAATCCAGGAATCCAGTTTGACCATGACGGAGAACAGCGTCAGCGGCGCCTACGGGGTGATGCAGGTGATGCCGGCGACCTTCAACTGGCTGACCCTTGGGAGTATGGACATAAAAGACGCATATTCGAACATCATGGCGGGGGCGGCTTACATGGCGTGGCTGTACGGCAAGGACATCGCGCTGAAGGACCAGCAGGGCAAGATCGTCGGGCCGCAGATCTTCGGCTTCCGCAAGCTGGACATCGTAACCGATGAGGCCGAGAAGTGGAAGTTCTGCCTTGCCGGCTATAACTGCGGGATCGGGCACATAACGGGGAAGAAGACCGGCCCCTGTGTATGGGGCATGGTCCGGGCGAAAGGCGGCAATGTGGCGCTGTGGGATAACTGTGCGCCCCTTTTGAGGCTGGTCACGGGGGACGCGAACGCCAGGCAGACGCTGAACTATGTCAGCGCGATCGTCACGATGGCGAAATGGATGGAGGAAGCCGGTGAACAACTCGTGTAAAAAGCACCTCTCGGAAAGCTGGACCATCATCGGGTGCGTCATCTGCCTGCTCTGCTGCGGGGGGGCGCTGTGGGCGGATTTCCGCTGGCCGGGGATCCTGCCTGTCGAGTGGAAGACCCTGATCGAGGGGCTCGGGGCGGGCAACATCCTCGCCATCATATTAAGGCTCAAGAGTTTACGGATATACCGAAAGGAGGAGAAGTAAGATGTCGAATGTCAAGGTAAAGTGGAGCGTAACACAGTGGCTTCAGGTCATCGCCGGGATCGGGATGCTCTGGAAGGGGCTTGTCCAGATGATCGAGGCGATCGAGGCGGCGGGCGGGGACGGCGAAACCAAGAAGGCCGCCGTCATGGAATGGCTGACGATTCTGATCGACACCGCGGACGATTACGTCCCGGGGTTGCCGGGGCTGAAGGAATTCATCCTCGCGGCGGCGGACAAGATCATCGACGCGATCGTCGCCACCTGGAACAAGGTCGGCAAGTTCGTCCATAAGGCCGAGGCGTAACAATGCTCTCCCTCCTCGCCCAGCTTTTAAAACTCGTGCTGTGGATCATCGGCGTGGGGCGCAAGCCTTCGGAAGAGGAGAGGCATGAGAAGCAGGCGGCGGAAAACGCCGAGCTGGAGGCGAGGGCGGAGGACCTCGAGAATGCGCTTGAAGCGTCTGAAAGGGCGCGCGAGCTGGAAACCCGGATGCGAGCCCAAAAGGACAACCGACCTTCGCCCACCCCGCGAAAGGCCCAGCCAGGACAACGGGTATTCCGCTTCATGACGTGGCTGGCAGTCCCCCTCCTGCTCGCATCCGGGGTATCATGCGCGGCACACAAGGCCGTGATTATCCCCCCAGGACCGATGGCCGTCGCCTGCCCGGAGATCCCACTCCCGAAAAGGCCGGCGGCGCCATCGGTCATCATACCGGACCAGAACGCAGACGGAAATTACTGCTTTTCGCAGGAAGAGATGGACAACATACTGACAGGCATAGACTTATTGCAAGCAGACAACGACACATTAAGGGACACGATCGACACATACAATACGGGGCGCGACGCCTCCGGGAAGGAGAAATAACATGACCATAGTCGCTGACGAAATCCAACTGGGAAAAGGCAACGTCGGAATAAAGACCTATTCGGAGGGGGCGTACGACAGCGGGTATACCGACTGCGGCGCGACCACCGAAAAGGGCGTGACGTTCAATTACAAGGCCGACGAGCTGAAGAAGAAGTGCGGCAACCACGGCGGCGTTGTGAAGTATTTCTACATAGGCGAGGAGGCGTCCCTCGACATCGAGCTCGAACAGATAACCGCGGCCATCCTGGCGAAGGCGTGCGGGCTGGCGGACACGGACATCGAGGACGACCTGGTCAACCACATCAAAAGCTTCATGATCGGCGGCAACAACACCACGAACTACTTCTCGGTCCAGCACAAGGTAGACTTCGACAACGGGCTGTGGGCCAGGCTGACATGCTTCAAGTGCCAGTTCACCCGCGACCTCAAGCTTCCGATGGCCGCCAAGGACACGATCGACGTTCCCTGGAAGCTGAACATCGTGAACGACGATGCCATGGGCGACACCAACGGCAAGCTGGCGATGGTCGAATTCAACTACAAGGCGGAATAATCCTCGGAATAAAAAGGAGGCGGGATGGCGAAGAAATACTACGAGATAGGCGGGGTAAAGTTCTGGCAGGACATCCTGATACTGTGGCAGAAGGAGGAACTGGGAACGCTCCTGGTTCCCCTTCTGACCGACGGAAAAATAGGAGTACAGGCAATGATCGAAGCGGCGCTCGCCCAGCATAAACTGGCCGCCGCACTGGCCATCGTCCTTGTGCGGGAAGGGGTAGCCCTTGAGGACAAGGACCTTGCCGCCGATGAAAAGCTGTTGAGGTTCAACCTGAACACAGTCCAGACCGGGGAGATACTCAGGGATTTTTTTACTATCAACGGCAGTGCGATAGACAACTTGCTGAAATCCTGGAAAAGCAACGAACTGCCGACAGAACTGCAGGAGGCGACCGGAAAGATGAGGGAGGCGATCCGGCCACTTATAGAGACGCCGCAATGATGATTGCCGCCGGCGACCCGATCAAGGCGCGGCAGATATATTTCGGGTCAACGGTCGTCGAGGCGACCGCGGCGGCGATACACCTGAAATCCTCCAGGCGGATGGAAGAGTTCAACCGTCAACGGCTGTTTCAGGTGATCAACAACAGCCTGGGCGGCAAATATGAAATCGACTCCTCCCTGTTGCCGCAAGAGCGTACGAAGCGGGGCAAGCTGAGCAAGAAGGAGCTGATGAAAAACTGGATAAAGATGGCCGGCTTAACACGAGATGAGATACCGGATGCCGCGAAGAGGATCTTGAATGGCGACTGAAAATGACGAACTGGGCGCCCTGATCGTCCCGATAATAGCCGACCTCGAACCGCTATTCAGCTCCATCGAGACCGGTTTGAAGGACCTCAAGGAGAAACTGAGGTCATCGGGCGCACTGAAACTTACTGCCGACGTGGATGTGATGCTAAAGAGCCTGAACAGCGTCCAGCCGAAGGTAGACCAGTGGGCAAAGGACACTTCCGCCAAGGCGCAGGTGACGCCCACGGTCAACACCGTCCCCCTGACATCGGGACTACAGAGGGCACAGGCGGAGATCACACATACGATCGGATCGAACATCGGCCTGACCGGCTGGACCGGCCAGATTGCCATGATGGCGCAGCGGCTGGAGGACAGCCTTGCCCCTGCAATATCCAGCGTGGGGGCGGCGCTTAAAAACCTGAATTTCGCCGGGTTTTTCGCGCAACTGCGCAGCGGCATGACGGCGATAAACGAGTTCGTCAACGGATTGGGGCTTATCACCAAGGGGTTCCTCGTTGTCGGGGCGGCATACGCAGGGTGGAAGTTCGGGACGATGATACGGGAATTCCAACAGGCCAGTTACGGGCATTGGTGGGGCTGGATCACCGGCGCGAACCAGTACTATGGGGCGGCGGCGAACGCCCTGCTGGCCCTGCGGAGATTATCGGATGCCGAGGTGGAAGCAGCAACGGCGCGGATCAAGGCCAAATACAGCATCGACATGACAAACGACGCCTTCAGGGTATTCAACACCCTGGCCCCACAGCAGAGGAACGAACTATTGAACAACGCCCAGGCGGCCGGGCAGCTTACCATGACGGTGGATGACCTCTCTCGGGCGATCCGAGAAATGAACGACGCGGCGCGGCAGAACACCATCAAAGAAATGCTCGAAGGAGAAGCCAAAACCTTCAAGCAGTATGTGGAATACTTCTCCAAAGCAAGGATGAGCCAGATAGCCACAGATCTGATGGATGTCCGCCTTGCTTTACAAGGAGTACAGGCGGAGTCAGATGCATTAAAAAAGGATGATCCTAAACAGGCAACTGTAGCTAAGAAAAGAAATGAATTGTTGGCACAGGAGAACAACCTATTAAAACAGAAAGCCCAAGAATACGTCCGAATCCAGCAGGCAGAGAACAAGCCTGTGCGAGGTGGAGGGGGCGCCATCCACGCCACCGACACGGGCGAGGCGGAACGAGTAGCCAAAGCCAACGAGGACGCGGCCCGGAGGGCGGCGGATGCGTGGGCGGGAGCGCAGTCCGAGATGGTCGTTGCCGCGATGGACGCGATGGCGCGAGAACTTGATGCCATCGACAAGAAGGAAGCAAAATACAAGGAAGTACTTTACGCCGCGACGGCTGACGCCGAGGCGATAAAGACCGGCCTCATTCAGATCGAAGAGGACAAACAGAGGGCGATCTCGGAGATAAGGGAGCGGTACCGCCAGGAAGAGGCACAAAAAGCCCGGCAGGCCTTCGAAAAGCAGAAGCAGGAACAGGAGAGCGCCTTCCAGCAGCAGAGGTCGGCGCTTCAGCAGTATGTGCAGAACCTGATGAACCCGTTGCAGGCGTGGGTGGACAGCGTCTATGACACGCTGAACAAGCGGGCGGCAGTCTTCGCGGAGGGGTTTCAGAGCATGATGCAGCCGCTCTCGAACGCCTTTGCAGGACTCATAACAGGGATGAAGGTGAGCTGGGGCAATGTGCTGAGGCAGATGATCGCCCAGTTCGCACAGATCTTCGTGAACAAGTTCCTCGCATGGGTGGGCGAAATGATCATGCGATGGGTGTTCGGGGAAACCGCCAAAACCACGGCGAGCGCGACCGGAGCGGCGGCAAGGACCGCCATCGCGACGGCTGAGGTGGGGGCGAACCAGATCATGACGGTGGCGGCGCTCGACCTCGCAATCGCGGAGATATTCGCGGCGCATGCCTCGATCCCCTTCGCGGGTGTTGGGATCGCGACGGCCTTCGTGGCGCAGATGATGGCCACTTATACCGCCTTCGCGGCGATGGCGCAGGGAATGGCGGCGGCGTCCCTGACGGGGTTCGCGGAAGGGGGGCGGATAGACAAGCCGACCTGGGGCGTCATCGGCGAACTGTGGCAGCCGGAGATCGTCGCTCCTGAGGCGGACTTCAAGGCAGTCATAGCCGAGCTGATCAACGGCACTCCCCGGAGGCAGGAAGCGGCAGGGGGCACGCTGAACTTCCACACCCACTACCACGGGGCGGCGATCATTGACACCGGCAATAAGGCGCTTTTGCGCTCTTCAGTGAGGAAAATCAACCGGGAAAACAAGGCCATTTCGAAGAAAACCATGGGGTCGTAGATGGGCTGGTTCCAGCATGTCGTCAAATGGACGGGGTCCAACTCGGGGACAATGCCCACGCCGATCTCGGTGGAGCCCAAGTACGAGTTCAAGCAGGCCATATTTAAAACGGCGGCCGGGACGATGAAGGTATCCCGCAAGGGTATCTGGGCGGGTGTCAAGGCCAAGTGGTGGATCGAGCCCGACGAGCTGGCAACCCTTGAGCTGATGCTGGCGGCGGAAAACGCGGATACGGACGCGGTGCCGTTCACGATCTCGTTCAACAACGGGACGACCTACCGACGGGCGCGGCTGACGAAAGACTTCGACCCCAAGCCGCTGCAGGGCATCAACGCGGCGGTCGAGGTGGAGCTGGAATTCGAATTCACGGCGAGAATGTCGAGCCTGCCGTCGCCCCTTCACCTGGGGACAGCCTAGTGGCGGAATACACCCTTGAATTCAGGGATAAGGCGGGGACGTACAGCGCGGTCGATCTTGGGGAGGAGGAGTCCGGGTCTCTCGTCCAGCAGTTCGAGGACGAGGAGCACCGGGTGGCCTTCGACGCGCTGAGCCTCAAGCTGGGCAACACGTCCGGGGAGTGGGACGCCATCCTGACGACGGCAAACCTGCCGCCGACGGATTATTACCCTGCCAAATACGGCTTCAGGGTGAAGCTGGGCGGGACGGTCATCTGGGAAGGGGACCTGGATTACGATACCGTCAAGTTCGCGGAGGACCGGAGTTTCGTCAATGTGACGGTGGATGACGCGCTGAGCAGGCTGCAGAGCTACAACGCGGAGTCGTTCAAGCGTGATTACAGTTCGATCTCCATCGTGACCGGGACGAAGCATTCGAGGAAACTGACGGTGAACAGTGTCCTGGACGCAGGCGGCGAGCCTCTGACGGCCGGGGACATCATAAAAATCGCCCATGTAAAGCCGAACAGCAACATCCTCGAGCAGGAGCTGAAGGTCAAGTCGGTGGATACGGGCACGAACGAGATCACCTTCAAGAAGCGGCTGAAGGCGAACTACACGGCCGGGGACGCGATCGTTGTGGACAACCCGTGGTATAGGGGCAAGACGGCCCACTGGCTTATAGACGGCCTTCTGGACGCGGCAAACTGGGACGCGGCAAAGCGGTCCATCAGCTACAGCACGGCAACCTTTACCGACATCGTGGACATTGCGGATTTCAAGGGGAAGACCATCGGGGACGCCGTCGCGGACCTTGCGTCCTTCGTGAATTCGACGACCTCCTGCGACGTGGACACCCTGATCATCTCGGAACGGAACGAGACCGGGGTGGGGTCGGTCATCCCGATAGACAACCTGTTCGCGGAGGACGGGCTGCAACCGGAGCCCGTCGGGGCGGAGAGGTATGACCTGATCAAGCTGACGGGCACGGACGACAGGACGGTCAAGGTGGGGGTGGCGCCGCTGGCGGGAAGCAAGATGGAGAAGAGTTTCCCGTTCACGGACAGCTATACGCGGCTTAGGAGCGCGGCTGAAAGGCTTTACGACTACTGGTCGCGGTACCGGGAGGCCATCCCGGGTATCGCGGTCTATTACACGGCGGGGCTGTGCTTCAACGGACGGGTGAGCATCGGCGGAGTGGAATACCGGATCGTGAAGTACGAGCGCGACCTCGAAAACGCCGATGTGGTGATCCTCGACCTGAAGGCGCAGACGGGCATATTACCGGATACCTCGCTGTATGAGGACAACCAGCTCGAAACGGACGACGAGGACCCGCCTCCTCCCCTTAACTTCACCATGACAAAGAGTTACAGCTCGATGTTCAACAGCCTGTGGCCGGCGTCGGATTACCCGAGGCTGAAGACGGTCGAGACGGTCGTAACCACCGCGCCGGGCAATACGGACACGGTGAAGAAGCAGTGGCGGCTGTATGAGCTGAGATGGACATACCCCTATGATGAGACCATTCCAGTGTGGCGGTTCCACGTTACCATCTGGAAGGACGGCAAGGACCGGGACACGGAGAAGAAGCACAAAACCGTGATGCCGGTGATCCAGTCGGACGGGTATTACTACGCGAAGGTCTATCTACCTGCGGGAAAACTCTGGTGGGCGGACGTGTTCGCCAAGCTGGATGACCTGAGGGAGTCGGAGATCTCGGACGAGAACAGCTCGGCGATAGACGATGACGAGGAAGTGCCGCCGGGAAGCGAGTATACCCTGCCGGTGATCACGGGGTGCACCCTGGCCTCGTCTGAGGATGATGTGTCGGGCACGGCGGGGGTGGAGTGCAACCTGACGGCGGCCGTTTCCTGGACGGGAACGGCAAGCCATATCCGGGTGAAAGTGGTCGCCCCGGCTAACACCTATTACCACACGTTCGAGGCGGACGCAAGCGGGGAAACATTCGAGTTCCCAAGGATGTTCAAGCGCGGGAAGTCTTTGCATGTCTATGTCCGGGCGTGGAATGTCGGGAAAAAGACGGATTGGTACGACGCGGGGACGATAACCAGCGGCGGGGCGGCAATACCGACGCCGCAAGTCCCGGTGATCGCGAGCGTCGACCGGGCGGAACAGTCCGCGACGGTGAACATCACCCTAACGGGGAGCGGGACGGACGTTACAAGCATCGGGAAACTGGTGGTTTACCAGGCCCCGGCGGGGACGACGGGCGATCCCACTTCGAATACGGCATGGCATAAGGTGTGTCAGCTCGACATAGCAGAGGATGTGGCGGCGGGGATAAGGCAGTGGGAGGCGCAGATAGCCAAGCCTCTCAGGAAGAAAAAGTCCTTTATTGTCAAGGCTATATCGAAATATGACACCACAGTGAAGAGCTGGTCGAGCATCTACAACGAGGCGTCGGCTTCGAACATCTTTACCGGGATCTCGGTGACGGTGGTCAAGGAGGTCCTGGACAGCCGGACGAAGAAGTATACGCTGACATTCAGCGCGCTGGTGGCCCGCATGGTGAAGATAAAGGTGTGCAAGAGCGCAAGCTCGACGACCCCGGACCCGACAAGGCTTCAGCCGCACATCGACACCCTGGATTATGCCCTCGACCCGCCGGAATGCAATTCGTCGACATTTTCGACGGAGGTGACCCATGCCGAGGGGGCGAACCCGGCGGTGTGGTTCCAGCCTGTCGGGGACAACGGGGACAAGATGCCGACCGCGGCGGGGGTCGTGAACGGCTGGTTCTGCGTGGATGTGGGCGGCGCCACGGCGGAACGGCTGGCGGGGCCGCAGGACGGGAGCAACAGCATCACGACCGCGATCAAGGACGCGGGCAGAAAGGTGACCCTCAATTACCCCGGCGGCGTCCCGGCCAACTACAGCACGATAAAGGTGTTCTGCATAGCGGGGTCGTCTCCCCCCTCCTGGGATCGGTCGTCCGGTGAAATAGGCGAATGGGGCAGCGAGCTGGTGGCGTTGGGGAATACCTACGTGAAGAACATAGCGAAGGCAGGCGACAACCTGAGCGTGTCGTTCGAGGTTCTTCAATACTATAGCGGGGGGAGTTATCACGCCTTTACGGCGGCAAACGACCTTTCTTGCTGCTTTCTGGTGTGCCTGGTGGACAACAGTTCCCCGGCTGTGGACGGGTATTGGGGTTCTGCCCTGAGGCCGGGCTCGACGGCGAGCTTCGGGACACCGGAAATCGTAAGTATCACAAGGGGAAGTGGAACGGCCACACTGGTGGTGAATTATCCTTCTACGGGGACGCCTACATCAATGGGGGTGGTGGTGCGGACGCTGAATCCCTATGTAGGGGCAACACCCGCGAATTCCCCGACGACGTGGGCGTCGTATTCGCCACAGACATATTTCGCCAAGGCAACCATTACCGGGCAGGCTGAAAGCGGAAGAAAAGCATTGACCGGATCGCCCATGACCATAGTGGTGACGGGGATTGTGGATACCGCGGTGGCATTTGCGGTATGCGTGGGAATCGACGGGACGGGATATGGCGCATGGGGCCTGGGGTATGACGCTGGGAGTGGAGGCGGGGGCGGAGGCACGCCACCCACGCCGGTGATGGCGAATATAGGCTCTTCCTTGGTCAGTTTGCAATTCACGTGGAGCGACGGGATCCAGTATCAGGTGCAGATGTATTACGGGAACACTTCGTCGGCATCCACTTACCTGTGCAACAGCGGCGGGCTGGTGTCTTCGGGATGGACCAAGGGGGTCGCGAGCGGGAAATATTACAAGGCAAGGCTGGAAAGGCTGTCCGACGGAGTGGTCGGGGAGTTTTGCACGGCGGTGAGATACTGATGAACGACTACTCGGTCCTGATAAAAGGCTTGTGTGTAAACGCCCACCAGGCGCTGCAACCCCAGAGGATATTGGGGATAGGCGCGGATATATGGATGGGAACGGGGGTCGGGGCGGTGCAGGACGCCTGCATCAAGAGCAGCAATACCACGAGCGACAAGCAATCGGCGAAAACCCTGCCTGCTTACCCGGAATTGAGGTTTGCCTTCATGGGGGCGGTGGACAGCACGGCGTTTTATTTGGCAACAGCAACAAGCGGCGGGGATGGATATAAAATCACCTTCCCTACGACCTCGACCATGAAGGTTGAGCGGCTGGACAGCGGCTCGGCAACGGAGATCCTGACAGGGACATTGTCCGCGGCGCTTGGCTCGACAAGCTGGATAGGGCTTGTGTTCCGGGTGCTGGCGGACAGGATCGAGATCGAGGTGGACGGCGAGCTGTTCATGGTGGCGGATGTTACCCACCGGCTGACGACGTGGTACCTTTTTCTGGACCATTCGGCGACGTTCTACGTGCTGGTGGGGCATTTGCTGGCCTATTCCAGCGGGATACTGACTTATCAGAGCGCGATGCACGACGTGAACTGGTGGAACGCGGACATGAGCGCGGTCGCGGCATCGCTGGCGCTTTCGGCGGGGTGGGATGTCAAGTATGTGCCTTTCCTGCTGCCGAAGACAGGCTGGCAGATCACATTCGACATCACACCGGGAAGCCATAAATACTCGAGCTGGGGGGTATGTTCCCCGGACGGGAAGCATGGGGTTTACGTGCGGTTCTTGCAGTTCGGAGGGCGGGATGTTGCCAGGATGTACGATATGGACGACAACCAGCTGGCGATCAGCACGGATGTGCGCAGTTGTGAGACGTTTACGCTGGAATGCGGGACGACAGCGTATAGTGGAGGGGTGAAGGCGACAATACCGTCGGGGACTGACACACTGCTATCCTATAACTCGCTGAATAAGGTGCTGCCGAACATGCTGATCTTCTGCAAGGCTGACTATGCAGCGTTGGATCGCAGTGGGAGCAAGGACGCGTATGGGGTGACGCTGAACTCGGTGCTTATTGAGGCTGCGGCAACAGCGATGACGTATGGGACGCTGAGTAGGCAGGTGGGGGACTTGGGCGGATCGGTGTCGGCGTTGAGCGGTGGTGGCTTGCCGATTCCTACGGCTGACAACGGCGGGTTACTTTAGATTTAATCCGAGCATATACTTATTAAGGAATGTGGGTAAAGGGCAGGAAAAGTGGGAAAGTGACAATAATTGACAGTTTGATGAGGTAGTTTTCCACAGATGAATTTCTAAAGATTTAACTGCGCAATTTCTAACTTTTAACTGCGTGATATACTAATCGGGCCTCGAACTCCGGGACATAGTAGGCGGTAAAGAAAGCCTTCCGGTCTGCCGAAGAGAGGTCGACGAACTCAAATAAGGAGAAAAGGGCTTCCGAG
>Ga0209096_1000872_pt1 | contig 36261 bp, 26 predicted proteins | sample AD_UKC034_MetaG_FD_184407 | JGI IMG/M metagenome (GOLD analysis project Ga0209096, IMG submission 184407) | Active sludge microbial communities of municipal wastewater-treating anaerobic digesters from USA - AD_UKC034_MetaG (SPAdes) (version 2) | ecosystem: Engineered > Bioreactor > Anaerobic >...
AGCGACTGGTTAGCCGTCCCGTTGTATCGTGTAACACGCATTGAGCCTGAGCTGACGAGTATCATGCTTCTGCCAGAAAACCGACTCCGAAATAACGCCGCCACGTGTCGCGCGTGTCGGGCCGAACGGCCAGTCCGTGTAAAAGAACACTGACTGCACTGGCGATGCGTCGAGCAATGCGCGAACGAGACGACGAAAGCTCTCGCGGAACTCTGGCGCAAGCTCGAAGAACCGTCGCCTCTGCCGGTGACGACTCTCCTGACTTAACACCTCGTAGGCGAAAAAGGCTCCCCGATAACCCGGCTTGGCGCACTGAGGATTGCCGACGTGATACGTGCAACCTCGCAGCAGTGAAAGCTCGCGCTGGAACAAGGGCTGCGTCCGATGCGATACCGGCTCGCGATCTGCAATCAACGCGAAGGGTAAATCGGAAAACTCCAGCGGCTCTGACTGCTCTGTGCATACAAGCTCAATGGATGGCATGTGTGTGATGACGGCTAACGCTCCGGCTCACCGACGCCGGGCCAATGGTGTCCGATTGTCAACTGAGGCGCGATCCCGGCGTTCGGTGCAGCCGGTTTGTTCGGCGATCTTCTTCATCTTGCGAATGATGCGTCCTGCGTGGTGCTGAACGACTCTCCAATCCCATAGAGACGGATCTCGTAACTCTGGATATGTGTCAGCCCATCCCTCTGCCCGCCTCTGGGTGTTTACTGCGACGTGGCACTCGACCGCAGGAGCGCGTCTGAGGTCACCTTGGAACTGGATCAATCCCCAGCCCTGAACGGTGTATCGCCATGTGTGCCCGTCGCAGTAAACAGGATCGAGTGTGATCTTGCGCTCGGCAACGTGCCCCTTGGTATCGGGATAGTGGAGCGCGAAGCCGAGTGACTTCTGACCGTCCGCAAATGCCGCCTCAATGTCAGCGATCAGTTCCGACGGACTCCTGAAGCTGCGAAGGGGCTGACCGTAGCCTGAATAGGCATGGAACACCACAGGCTCGCCTGACTCGAACACGAACGCCGCCAACTCGGTGAAACCTTCGCGGCTCAATGTGGCGGTGGACTGCATACGCTTACGCCGAACGCAAAGGTCAGCGATCGGAGCCAGCCGGCACTGACGCTCGATTCGTCTCAGCGTGAATCGGCTGGCTCCGATTCGCTGCACCGTCTGGTTCGGTGATGTTTGTCTCTTTCTCTTTCCACTTCAAATACTCCAAGACCATATCGTTCGGCTCTTTGCCTGAATAATGAGTGGACTTGCCATTCCGAAGCCAGATCACGCGGAAAGGACGGCCCGTCTCTTTGAACTCCGCCTTCGCAAGCGTCTTCGGATCCGCCTTCCAGTCAATCTCGACGCGCTGCTTCAACTCGTCGATGGTGTCACGCGGTCGGAACTCCGCAATCCAAGTGCCGTCGCGGTTGGTCGAAGTGGTGCCTTTGTATGCCTGATCGCTGGTCGTCTGAAGCTCGTCCCAACTGCGGGGCCAGGAACCGCCGTGCTTCTCCATGTGCTCGATCACGAGATCGGCAGTCCACCAGACGGCGTAGGCGTCCCTGGGAACCTGCAATACCTGGTAGCCAAACCAGACCACGAAGCCAGCCCCAGCGAGCAGGGCCGCAACCACGATGAGGATGATGTTGCGCTTGCGGCGTGTCACGAGCGGCGAGGTTTCACCGAACGATTCAGCTCACCGATGGCGGCCCCTCAGGGACTCCCGAATTGCCTAGCTGCGTGGCGGGGCCGCCATTCGGTGGAGCGCATGGTTCGGCAATCTCGGGGTTTCGATTAAAATACGCGACGAAGTAGAGATGCTCCGTCGGGTCAGACATTGTCCCGCGCTCGATAGCCTCGGTGAGGTGCTTCCACTGACGCGCCTCAGCTTGAAAGTCCGTCTGCTCGACGACTTGCGTGAATGCGCTAAGAACCTCCGAGTTCGCTCGGCCAACGTAAGTGTCCCAATCCTCACCCTGCCGTCGGGGTGCAGAATCGGCATTCAGCCAATACATCTCGGCGGTGCCGATTGGTCCTCGGAACTGAAACTGCCCGCCGACACATGCCAACCTGTGGAATGATGCCCGCTTTAAGACGGCAGGGAAATCGGCCAGTCGCCATGCCTCCTCGTTGGATTCCCGATTTGCAGTAGCGAGCATGTCCTCTGGCAGCGTCATGATGTTGCCGAACGTTGATTATACGACGGCTGGTTCGTATATTGAATACAAGGAGGTTCGTATATGACTGCCACCGAAGCGATCACCAAACTGCGGGAAGTCATTCGCCGGCAACACAAAGCGCTCGCCACCGAGGCCAGCTACGTTCATTGCCTGCGGCGCTACATCACCGCCCTCGCTGACATGCCCCGCACTCTCACCAGCGAGCAGCACGTCGAATGGTCCCTGGTCGCCTTGGCGCAGCGCCATGATGTCGCCGCCAGCACCCAGAACCAAGCCTTCAACGCCATCGCCTTCTTCTACAAGGACGTGCTGGGCACCCCCTTGCAGAACGTGGACGCGCTTCGCGCCACACGGCCGGCTCACCTGCGTCATGCCCCGACCATGGCCGAAACCCGCGCCCTGCTGCAAGCCTGTGTTCTGAGCCTAAGCCGCCGGGATTTCCCACACGTACCCGCCGGCGTAGCGCTTGATGTGGCCCGTGGTGACGTTCAGGATGAGGTAACCCGTTGGGATGGTGCCGCTGGCCGGATCGGCGGGGACCGCCGCCGGCTTGATCTGGATCCACGTCCCGGGCGTCCCGGCCCCGGTGCAGCGCCACTCTCCGCCCAGCGCATCGCGCCAGAACTCGGCTGGCGAGGCGCGCGTCAGACCAAGTCGAGTCCTCAGGTCCGTGAAGAGCCCGGTGTCCCTCCCCACCGCCCGTCCTGCGCCTCGCCACTGTAGAGTCCTCGCCGGAAGGAGGGGAGGGATGGAACAGGAGGGACCGAAGCTCGAGACGTCACCACGCCTTCCATGAGGCGAGGACTCTGGGCGGACGTCCCCGCTGTCGGCGGGCCGATGATGGTGGTTGGGCTGCCGTTCTGGTAGCTGGCTAGGCGCAGGCCGATCTCCTCGGCGAGGATAGCGAAGTTGTCGGCGGTCACTTCGCGGAACAGGGCGGCGTTGCTGACGTCGGCGAGGCGGGAGTGTGAAGGGATCGTGGACATGATGGGGGTCCTTTCAAGGGCTGGGGCGGAGGGACTGGATGAGCCGGGTCAGGGCGTCGACGGTTTCGGCGACGTTGGTGGCTCCGTGTTGTCCGAGCCCGGATACTCCACGAGCTTCGCGAGGCATCGGTATCCGGGCTGTGGCAAAACCGCGCCGGGACAGGAAGCGGCAAGGACCCTCTCGCTTCATGAAGAAGGCTTCCTTCCCAGGGCTACGTAGTGGGATTCCTCTCTTTCCCCGTGTTTGTCTTTGGCGCGGTTTTGCTCTTCTGGCCCGCATCCATTCTCAACTTGGGTGCCCAAGCTGGCAGCCACCCGGAATGGGGAATCGATGCGGGCCAGGCCCAGAGTTCGAGCACGCAGGCGTCGGCGCGGCAATCGAGGTCCACCTCGGGATCGCTGCCGGCGCGGGCTTCGCTGGTCAGGGTCCAGTCGAGAACCACGTTCTGGCCGCTCGCGTAGGTCGGGTGCGCGCCGTCGCCGTTGGCGGTCAGGTTGGCCGGCCCGAGCGGCCGCAGGGAGCGGCGCTGGATCGAGTGCGTGATCTTGGCGACGTCCGCGAGACTGATCTCGCGATGGAGCAGCTGGGGCTGGACCTTCAGACCGACGGACACCGCATCCTTGGGCGGGGACCACTCTAAGAGCGGCAACTCGCCGAGTTGCACGCACCAACACTCGGCCCCGACGTCCTGCTGTCCTCGCGTGGTGCCGAGCTGCGAGCGCAGGACGTTGACCGTGTACCGGCCTGCGCTCACCAGGGTTGGTTCCCAGCCAAGCAGGATTTCATCCCCGATGAAACAGGCAATGGGGTCGCATCTAAATAGTTGACATATGGGGTGGTGAGAGGGTGTTGTGTGGGCCTAGGGCGAGGGCGTCACGGGCTGAGGCTGTACGCGCGTGGGGGCCTGTGACGAGTGGTGGGCGCTGAGGCGAAGCGTTGCTCCCGGTCGACGTGGATCGGCGCAGGGTTCCGGGTTCGGTGTCCGAATCGTCGGTGCGCAGGTGCCGCCTGGCGGCGTTCGGCATGAAATGTCAACTCTTTAGATGCGACCCCATTGGCCACTGTGCCGGCGGCATGTGTTGCCCGCATTGCATTTTCATCAGTGGGAAGGCATGCGGTCCTTCCGATCGAGGGCGTACTCGAGCAACCAGAGCGCGCCGACGAACCCGGCCAGCATCGCTACAACCAGCACCTTGGTCGGCCAGTCAGCGCCCGGATACGTCGATGCCGGCGACTCCAGGGCGTCGGGAAAGCGTGGTGGGGACTTCGGCAAGGGCGGGTCGAAGTGACGTGCGAGTGGCGGTGGAGTGTCGGGGTTTTCGAACGGAGGCAGGCCCAGCGTGTATTCGATGGGTGGCGGGTTGTGGGCATAGTAATCCAGAATGCGGCCCAATCCGCCAAACGCGCCGGCCAGGACCATGCAACCCACCACGACGAGGATCAGAGCCAGGAAAGTGTCGCGAACCGAAGTCCGCCTGGCGCGTGTCGGTTTCTTTGGGCGCAATTCCGGCCGGGGAACCAGCACCAAGCGGAGCGATCGCAACGGGTGGTGACAGGCCGTGCATACGTCAAGGCCGCGGAAGGTGAGGTGCCCGCAGGTCCCGCAGACAACGTAAAGGGCCTGCCCGCAATGAGGGCACGTCTCGGTTTGTGTGTCGACGGGAAGCAGGCATTTCGGGCAGAGGGCTTCAGAGTGAGCAGGGGACCGCTCTGAGGCCTCCGAGCATTGTGAGCAGGCATCGTCGTTCATGCAGAACGCCCTCGACGGCTGACCTTTTGCTCGGAGTTGAGAATTGTCAAGCGGCACCGGCGCAGCCGGGACGGACAATCATGATCACTTGGTGATGCGGCGGCTTCGGGTCCTGGAGGGCTAGCGGTGGAGTTCGTGGCGGGTGTATGGGGGTGCGGAGCGGGGGCCGGGGTGGCTGACGACGGATGTGGTGGGCAGCGCGTGCGGGGGGGCGTTGGGAAGAGCGGGCCAGGGCGTTACGGGGATGGAGGGATTGAAGTACGGGACCGCGGCGCAGGGAGTACGGCGGTTCCGGCGATGAAAGTGTTCACGGCTTCCTGACCTCAAGGTCTTTGAATCGAATGCGCAACGTGCCGCCGGGGTGGATCTGAAGCCCAATACGCCCTTTCATGCCGACGTTCCTGGCCCGGTGCGTCTCGTCGTCCAACCGTCCCGCCCCGTCGTAGTCGGCGATGGTGACGCCATTGACCACGGTGGTGATCCGGGTCTTTCGGCAGGTGATCTGGACGTCGTTCCATGCGTCCCGATCGCCTGCATGCTGCCAGGTTGATCCCGGGGGAGCGTGCTCCGGCCTGGCATTGGCCGGCGGCCCCACGTCGGGCCACAACCAAACCTGAACACCCCTGGTCTCGTCGTAGATGAACCCATTACGCCACGGGCCAGGCGGGTTGATGTCCACCTGCGGACCATCGAGCCACCCTGCGTCGTCGTCGTACCGGCTGCGGACCTGGATCCCGCTGTTTCCGGTGGATGCACTGTCCGTCTGGACCTTGAGCCGGAGGGTGAAGTCCTCATACTCTCTTTGTGTCAGGAGCCAGATGTAGTGGTGTTTGCTGCCGGGCGGGGTTTCGGCCGTGATCGCCCCGTCCACCACCTGCCAGTATCCCGCCTTGTCCCGGTCAGTTGGCCGGCACTTGACGGTCCACCCTTCCAGGTTGATGCCGTTGAACAGACGGGTCCATCCCGCCCCGGCGTCCACCGTCGTGTGGGATACGGCCACGACGCCCACGCGGTAATAGCCCCCGGCATCGCGCGCCGACTCCTGAAGCGCGAACTCCACCGGTCGCTCCTTCGCAGCGGCGGCATCAAAGAGGCCGATGGCCAACGGATAGTGGCCCGGCTGGAGGCCGGCTGGCAAAGGCAGGTCGAACCGGACGACAATCGGCTGGCCCGGCAGCCACGATTTCCCGGCCCTGCCCGCAACGTGCACCCAGTTTGTGTCCCCGCTGGAAAGCTTCACCCGCAGCTCATAGGGCGCGTAGGGCGGTGCAACTCCGCGGTTCTCGAGCGTCAGCGCCATGGGCACAGTGGCGCCGGTCACCACCGGGTCCGGCAGCTCGAGGGACTTCGGAAAGAGCCAATACCCGGACTTGTTCAGCAGTTCCCTCGTCAGCTCAGGATTGTCGGCCAGCCACTCGCGCGCGTCCCCGTGGTAGCCGATGTAGGTCGCGTGCAACAGTCCAAGCGCCCCGCGGCAATAGTCCGGGCCCTTCTTTCCCTTGCCGAACCTGGCCACGCCGGAGTCTGGGCGGCCGTCCCAGTTGCCCGGCTTCTTGACGGAACCGTAGTGTTCCAGCTCGAACACGGTCGGGGTCTGCAGATAAGCCTCCGCAAAGAACTCCGGGCTGCGGACGGTGAAGGTGTCGCTCGTGCCCTGCAAATAGCCGTTCACCAGAATGCTGTCGTCGCGATAGCTGATGCCGTTAGCCAGGAGGTAGTGGTGCAGCGCCGCGCGCTCGGCAGGGTCGTTCAGGGCGTGGACATAATCATCGGAAACGACCAGCCGGGCGCGTTTGAAATGCTTGAGGTGAAGGTCCACGTGCTCTTTCCGCACGGCGAAGGACAGGTCCTTTCGGCTGCCGGCCCAGCAGTGGCCCTCGCCCCAGTCACCGATGCTGCCGATGTCCACGTAGCGCAGCCAGGGCTTCGCGTCATAGCGTGCCGCGAAGGCGGCGAGAAACTGGTCGAGCTTGGCCAGGAAGATGGGATCGCCGAACTCGGGTTCCCACGGTCCCTCCGGCCCCACGGCCTGACCCATGCGGTAATGGCCGCCTCGGGCGCCGGCTTCCATGACCCAGCGGGGCGTGGCGAACTGCTGTTCCACCCGGTCGGTGCTGGTTTCCTTGCAGCTGATGCGGAACGCGATGCCCAACCCGTGCGCGGTCCACTTCTCGATGAGGCGATCGAGGATCTCCCAATCGAACTGGCCTTCCTTCGGTTCCAGGTAGGCCCACGCCAGCCGGATGTAGAGATGATCCATGCCCGGGAACGCCAGCAGGTCCTCGTCGCGGGCGATTTGGTACTTGTTGGGGTGGTTGTCCGGAAAGTGGTGGTACCACCCCTTGTGCGGATTCACGAGGACGCGCGCGGGATCGTGGAGCGGGGTGAGATCCCAGACCATGCGATTCGGGGCCGGCGATCCGGCCGCCGGCGACGCGACGCTCGTTGCCAGCAGGACAGCAACACGGAACCGTTTCCAGTAGGAGTTCATGGCGGGTTGGGTGGCGATGCGGCCGCTTGATTGGACGTGGGTTCGAGCTTGCGGACGACCTCCTTCAGCGCGGCAGGCCCGCCCCATGCTTGGCGAGCCACGCCTGCAGCGGATGATCCGGTATGAGAGGTTCGACGAACTGTAACGGGGCGTTGCCCAGGTCCCGATGGGTGAGGCGAATAGTGCCGTTATTGACGACTTCTCTGTAGAGGACCGGAAACCCAAGGGTGTCCCGCCCTACGGTCAATGCCATTTCGGTGTCAGGCACGGCGATGGCGAGATGATCGAGTCCGCGGAATCCAGGCACCAAAGTGGCGGGGACTTCATGTCCCGAGTTGGATGGGGCGTCGGCGCTCATGAATTCGTGGTCGATAGTGGTTGGTTCTCCGAAGCAGCCGTTGGTCTGCGCTCCGGTGGGGTGAGCTGACTGCGGGTCAGAATCACCTGGCAGCGCACCTCGCCTTCCGGATCCACGATGCGGATGGTGGCGGTTGGATCGGCGACGGTGGTGTCGAAGGTGCATTCGCCGAACAGGGCCTGCTTCGTGAGGCCGAAGGGCTGCATCGACGGTTGGGCTCCTATCGCTGCCGGTCCCGCGTGGGCGCCCAGGCTGCCTAGTTCGAATTCCCAGAACGCGAAGCCCGACGGACGCGGAATCCGCAGGATGCGCGCGCCGTGCCGGTCGCCGGACAGCAGCAGCACGCCGCCGAGGCGGCGGTCCTCGATGAGCGACAGGATGCGCTCGCGACCCGGCGAATCCCACACGCCCCAGGAGTCCTTGCCCGCCGAAATGTCGTCGCTCCACATGGTGCCACTGGTCAGGATGACGAAGGGTCCCCTGCAGGTGGCCAGTTGATCGGCCAACCACCGCATCTGTGCGGCGCCCAAAAAGCCATCGTCTTATCCGGGCTTGGTCCGGAAGTAGCGTGTGTCTAGCATGATCAGGTCGCACGGACTGAGCCGCGTCCGGAAGAAGATCCCCTGGCCGCGGTCTTCAAAGCCATAGGACGGATTGTTCCACGACTGGGTCCAAACCCTGCGTACCGCCGTTCGGTCGGCCTCGGTGAACCGGGACGGGATGCCGGACTGGTCATTGTTGAGGTAATCGTGGTCGTCCCAGGTCGCATAGACGGCGGTGGTGGCCACCAGTTCCCGCCAGGCGGGAGAGAGGTCCCGCAGCAGGTAATCCGAGCAGTGCAGCCCCACCCGGTTGTCGCGGTCGTCCAGGGCGTTGTCGCCCAACAGGAGCACCGCGGAATTCCCGCGGATCCGGATGCGGTCCAGCAAGGGGCGGTTCCACAAGCCCGTCTTGTGGAAGTCCGCTCCGAAGGCAAGGGTCATTCGGGTGGCTGCGCCCGGCGCGGGTGCGGTAACGATGGCTGCACCCGCTGGCATGGGAACGGGATGACCATCGACCAGCACGCGATACGGATGACGGGTGTCCGGCTGGAGCCCGTGGACCCGCACCACGGCGGTGAGATCGCTCTCGATCGTGCTGGGCACGGGGCCGAAGGGGCGTTCCTGGCCTGCCACCGAGACCAGCACCATCACTTGGGCTGGCTTCACTGTCCTGACCCAGACCCGGGCGCTGGAGGCGGAATCGTGCACGGCCTGCCGCGACACATCCACACGGAGGCCGTCTACGGGCAAAGCGGCGATGCGGCAGGTCTTCGCGTCTGCGGCTGCGCTGGGTTGGCACATCAGCCCGCATCATGCCGGAATAGCGGCTCACTGTCCATGCGGGATGGCGTATCGAGTAGGCGTGATTGCGGCAGTTCTGAAACTGCCGCGTCCTTCCTTTTCATGCCTCAAAGGAAACGCCTGCCTGTCGTCGCACTCCTGGTGGAGACCTCCAATGCCTTCAGCCGTGAACTCCTGCACGGCGTGCGGGACTGGATGCGTGCCCACGCGGGCTCGACCTTGGTGCCGGTCATCAAGAGCCAAGGAATGGTCACCTTCCCGAAGGAGTGGCCGCTCATGCCCACGCGCGTGAGGTCCAGGCGGCGGGCCAGCGGAGGGTTCGTGGTACGCTCCCAGCGCTCGAGCTGGTCGAGCACGGCGGTAACGTCCTTGACGCGAAGCAGGAAGTTCGCACCTGAGGATGCGTCGCGCATGGCGCGGTTGCGCTCGCGCAGCGGCTGGTTCTTCCACACGCCGTCGTCGCTTCCGGGGTGCTGGAGGAAGACGGCGACATAGCCGCGCGCGGCCCAGCGCCGTCCAAGATAGCCGGAGGCCTGCCGGTTGCCGCCGAGTCCGTGGCTGAACAAGACGACAGGCGCGGCCTTCGGGTCGGCGGGCAGAAAGACCCGAATTGGTAAGTCGCGGTGGCGATGGGTGTCTGTGACGGTCAAATCGGGCGGTGCGGGCGGTTCTGGCGCCCTGGTGATCGGAGCGGGCTGCGCAGGCGTGACGGGCCGCGGATCGCTGCCTTGGCTGGCCGCGCGACGCTTCGCGCACAAGGCCGTGGCCTGCTCCAGCGTCACTTCTCCGCCCCGGTTGGTATCCCACGGATCGAACATCAGTCACTTCGCCGCCTCCGCGAGCGTCACGTCACCGTTGTTGTCGTGTTGGCTGAATCGCTCGGCAAGGTCGCTGCCGACACGGGATTGTGGCAGGGATTGCTGGGCCGCGAGCGATCCAGCCCCAAGAACCATCGCCCCCAGAAAGACCCGGCGCAGACGCAGTCGATGCTCGTTCATGCCCATATTACGTCGCGCGGCGGCGATTCGTTACCGAGAGCCTCTCCGGGGGGGATGGTGTCGGCTGAGGAGTCTTGCTTGGCCCGACCGAAACGGGGTAGATTAAGCCCATGAAGCTACTGCTTGACAATCTGCCGCCATCGCTCCGCGCCCAACGGGAGACGCTCGCCCGTTGCCTGGAGGTGATGGAGACAGTCGCCCATTCTCGCGGCAGCTTCACCGCTGGTCCAGGGTCTCGACCAGGTCTATTTCGCAGTTCGCTATCCTGGCTTCGACTTTGACGACCCGGATTGGCCAGGCTTGCGGCAACAGGTCGAGGCCGTCGGCAGGCTACTCGACCTCGTGAAGGCGCGGATCGGCCCACCGCCAGCGACGAGCGCGAACGGGTAGAACCTGGTGGCCGTGGAACGGCCGGGTGGCGGTTGGCAAACATCAGCGCCAGAGAAACCAATGAGAAACCAATGGGGTCGCATCTAAATAGTTGACCTATGGAGTGGTGCGAGGGTGCTGGTGTGGACGTGGGGCGAGGGCGTAGCGGATCGAGGCAGCGCGCGCGTGGTAGCCTGTGATGCGTCGCGGGCGCCGAGGAGACGTGTTCCTCCTGGACGACGTGGATCGGCGCAGGGTTCCGGGTTCGGTGTCCGAATCGCCGGAGCGCGGGTGCCGCTTGTTGGTGTTCAGGCATGGAATGTCAGCTCTTGAGATGCGACCCGAATGGCAATGGCGCTTGTGGCTGGCAGAGGTCAGGCGGAGCCTGGCGGGGCGGGTTGGCCTGTTGCCATGGCTCCCTTTTTCCCGGGACGAACTCGAGGCTGGCGGATGGTCTGCGGAGGAGGTAGAAGAGCCTCTGTTCCGTGGTGCGTATCCGGCGGTTCACGATCGCGGGGTGGAACCGAGCCTGTGGTATGCCAACGACGTCAGCACCTATGTCGAGCGGGACGTTCGTCGAATGATCAACGTGCGCGATCTGTCGAGTTTCCAGCGGTTCCTGCGGATGGGCGCGGGTGGGGCTAGAGTCCTCGACTTGTGGAATGTGTGGTCAACAGGTCAAGTTTGGCCCCTGCCGTTCCAGGCCTCCCCACCTTCCGTCGAGGACTCTACATTAGCGAGGCACGGAAAAGAGGATGGGCGAGCACAGCAGGCTCTTCATGTGCCTGGGGACTCGACTGGGTCTGAGGGATGCCTCGCTAGCCAATGGTTTGGTCTCTCGTCGCTGTCGGCATCGTTGTGGGGCGCGGGATGAGACCCATGTTGGAGCGTGCGACAGGGCGGGGATTGGGGTGGGTGGCGGCGCAAGTGCTGCTGATGGCGGCGGTGGCGGTGCTGGGGCCCTCGAGTGTGGGCGGGTGGCGGGGGTGGGTGACGGCGGGGTTAGCGGTGGCGCTGGTGGCAGTGGGGGCGTATTTGGGGATCGCCGGCGTGCTGGCGCTCGGCCCGCATCGCACGATTTTCCCGCAGCCTCTTGCGGGATCGAAGCTGGTGCAGGACGGCGTCTATGGTTGTGTCCGGCATCCGCTCTACACGAGTGTGGGGTGTCTTGCACTGGGGTGGGGTTTGTGGTGGGGCAGCGGTCCTGCCTTGGCCGCGACGGCGGTCCTGATCGCGTTTCTGGGGTGCAAGTCAGCTCGGGAGGAGGTGTGGCTGCGGGAGCGGTTTCCGGAGTACGACGCCTACGCGCGGCGGGTCAAACGGCTGATACCGTGGGTCTACTAAGTCGCCCCGGGGCTGCATCGATGGCTTGACGGCGCTGCGGGAAACCCGTAGCGAAACCGGTGTGCAAACCTCCGACGCCCGACCCGAAGCCACCCGATCCTCGACGAGTCCCAGTCGGCGCGAGTTCTTGAAGTCCGTGGGGACGGTCACCGCGGCGTCCGCTCTCGCGTCGGTGGCGCTGCCGCACGTGCATGCTGCGGGGAGCGATGTGCTTCAAGTGGCCTTGATCGGCTGTGGCGGGCGGGGGACGGGTGCGGCGGCCAATGCGCTGGCCACGCGCAAGGGCCGGCTCGAGCTGGTGGCGATGGCCGACGTCTTTGCTGAACGCCTGGGTCGAAGCTACGAGACCCTGCGGACGGCCAGCGCTCCCCGGACGCAGGGCACGGCGGACAGCTGGATAGCCCGGATCGATCCCGCCCAGGTGAACGTGCCGCCGGACCGGCGGTTCCTGGGTTTCGACGCCTATCGGAAGGCGATGGACTGCTTGAAGCCGGGTGGCCTTGTGATTCTCACCACCCCGGTGGCGTTTCGGTGGCCGCACTTCACGTATGCCATCGCCAAGGGCCTGCATGTGTTCATGGAGAAACCGATCACGGTCGACGGCCCGACGACCCGGAAGATGCTGGCGCTGGCCGAGGCGGCGTCGGCGAAGCGCCTCAAGGTGGGTGTTGGCCTGATGTGCCGCCACTGCGAAGCGCGCCGGGAGCTGTACGCGCGGATTCGCGCGGGCGAGATTGGCGAGATCACGATGCTGCGGACGTACCGGCAGGTGGCGCCCGCGGGGTTCGTTGGGCCCCGGCCGGGCTCGATGAGCGAACTGCTGTACCAGGTGAAGGGGTACCTCGGCTTCTTCTGGTCCAGCGGCGGCGTGTTCCACGACTATGTGGCGCACAACGTTGACGAATGCTGCTGGATGAAGGACGCGTGGCCGGTCAGCGCCCAGGGTCAGGGCGGACGGGTCTACCGCGGAGATGCCGTCGACCAGAACTTCGACAACTACGCGATCGAGTACACGTTTGCGGACGGCACGAAGCTCTTCCTGAACTCGCGTTACATGGCCGGTTGCCGCGAGGAGTTCGCCAGCTACGCAACCGGCACGCGCGGTTCGGCGGTGATTTCGACCTTTGTGCACACGCCGGCCAAGTGCCGGTTGTTCAAGTCTCATCGTCTGACCCGCGATCAAATGGTCTGGGAGTTTCCGCAGCCCGAGCCCGATCCGTACCAGCTCGAATGGGATCACCTGGTCGAGGCGATCCTGCAGGACCAGCCGTACAACGAGGTGCCCCGCAGCGCGCAGGGCAGCCTTGTCGTGGCCATGGGCCGGAAAGCCGTGCACACCGGCCAGGTTGTGACCTACGACGACATGCTCGCGGGCGACGAGGAGTTCGCTCCCGGGGTCGACCGGTTGACGATGGACTCGCCGGCGCCGTTGCTAGCCGATGCCAACGGACGGTATCCGCAGCCCGAGCCCGGGGTGAAGAAGACACGGGAGTATTGATGGGCTGGGAGGGCGGCAGCCCCCTCTGTCGCTCTCGATGCTGCGGGTCGCCGCCTTCGCCGAGGCTGCGGCGCCCCCCGGAGGACGACCCGCGGCCTGGGAGGATTGCTGCCGTCATTCGTGCGCCTGGCCGGCGGCCTCGGCGCGAAGGCGCTGCTGTTCCGCGGCCTTGGCGAACGGGAAATAGACGGCCATGGCGATGAGGATCGAGAGCGCGCCCCAGACGGCGGCTTTCCAATCGCCGCCCGAGACCAGGTAATGTCCGATGATGGGCGGCGTGGTCCACGGCACGTTGACGAAGGGCCGGTGGATGATGTTCCAGTCCATCAGCAGGTAGGTGCCCGTGGTGAGGATCAGCGCGTTGAGGATGTAGGGCACCATGAAGACCGGGTTGAGGACGATCGGGAAGCCGAAGAAGATCGGTTCATTGATGCCGAACACCTGGGTAGGGAGGGAGAGCCGGCTGACCTTGCGGAAGCCGGGTTCCTTCGAGTTGATCATGATCAGGGCGAGGGCGATGGTGGCGCCGGTGCCGCCGACATTCACAAAGGACGTGAAGAAGCCGAGCGCGGTCACGTAGGGCAGGGGTTGCCCCGCCGAGGCGGCGTCCACGTTTGCCGCGAGGTACTGCAGGAACACGGGGGCCACGATGGCGTCGAGCGTGTTGTCGCCGTTGATGCCCACCGACCAGAGCAGCGTGACGCAGAACGCGTAGACCAGGATACCGGGCAGGGTGTTGAGGGCGAACACCACCGGTCGGAAGACCGTCTGGACCACGGCGTTGATATCCACCCCGGCCACGAACCGGATGGCCCAGAACACCAGCACCAGAAAGAGCATCGGGCTCAGGGACAAGAACGACTCGTAGACAATCGGCGGCACGTTTCGGGGCAGCCGGATCACGAAGTTCCGGTCGGTGAAGAACTGTTGCACCCGGACCGAGACCAGGGCGACGAGGATGGCGGTGAAGAGCCCTTTTGAGCCGAGGCCATCCATCGCGAGGGCCTGATCCTGCCGTTGGACCTGGATCATGAGAAACACGAGCGTCGCCATCGAGGCGCTGACGATTGCCTCCTGGCGCAGGCGTTTGCCGTAGTCGTACCCGATCGCGAAGCAGACGAAGAGGCTGAGCAGCCCGAACGTGGCGGTGACCGGGATCTGGAGCAGGCTGGCGTAGGGGGCGACCCGCTCGTTCCAGCCGGCGACCGGCAATTCCGCGGCGATGATGAAGAAGCCGCCGATGATGGTGAGCGGGACCACGGACACCATGCCTGCCCGGATCGCGGAGAGGACCGTGTTTTCGCTGAGCGCGGACAGAACCGGCACCACCCGCCGGTTCACGAAACCCATGGCCGCAATCATACAGTTTCGGCCAGCGTGGCGCGCCCTGCGATGCGGTTCAAGGCGAGAGCGCCTCTTTGAGGGCCGGCGTCTTGCGGGCGGCAGCGTCGGTGCGGATCAGGCGTTCCTGGTCGGCAAGGCGGTCAGCGATCACGCGCCAGAGGCCCTGGGAGACATGGGCATCGATGTCGACCGTGGGTCCGGATCCCAGCACCGAGCCGAGGAGGCCGCCGCCTTTGAGCATCACCGCGTTGTAGGCTTCGCGGAGCCTGGCGCCGACGGCCGCCTGCTGGACGATCGCCAGCACCTGGGGTTCGAGTGCTTCCCGGTGGGCGGTCAGGAAGGCCTGGGTTACCGCATGGGTTTCGCCCTTGAGGAGAGCGGCGGGATCGTCGCTGGCGAATTGCGCCGCGGTCTTTGTCAGCAGCGCGAGGGCTTCGGGGGCCGCTTTCTCCGCGGTGAGGTTCATGGCGGCCGAGAGGGTCTGGCTTTTCTTGCGGTCGAAGGAGGTGACGCCCTGGGGGATTTGGATTTGGTGGGCGATGTTGCTCGAGAAACTGCCAGGGGCGCTGATCTGGTTCGAGCTGGACGCCAGGCCCAGGATCAGGACGTCGCGCACGGCCCTCAGCTGGGTCGCCTTCAGCTGGGTCGCCTTCACCACGGCGGGATCGGGTCCGGCAGGCTTGGTTTGGGGGACGGGAATGAGTCCGGGCAGGGGGGTCTTGTCGGGCCCGACCGGCATCAGGAGTTGGCCCTGGGCGTTGTAGAAATTGGTCGTGACGATGGCATTCGTCACCACCACGTAGTTCGTGACGATCACGATATTGGTCTTGTGGGTGTAATTGGTGACGATCTGCATGAAGGCCGGCTTCGTGTCGAGCACGGGCGCTGGGGCCTGACCCCAGGCAGATCCCGGCGCCAGCGCCAGGAGCAAAGACAATCGGGCCATGGTTCTCATGATGAGCCAGCGTAACCCTGACCTCCGTTCCGTCAAGGCGGATCCTCTCGACAGGGGGTCGGCGTTGGAGCATGGTCTGCGGTGATGACCCGAATTCCCCAGCGCGTGTCGCTGGTGGCCCAGGCGGTGGCGATCTTGCGGGAGGACATCCGATCCGGCTACTGGACTCGAGGGCTGCCGGGGGAGCACAGTCTCTGCTCACACTTGCAGGTGAGCCGGGTGACGTTGCGAGCGGCCTTGGCGCAGCTCCAGCGGGAAGGCCTGATTCGGAGCCGCCAGGGGCAGCGCCGGGAAATCGTGCCGGGCACGGTCGTGGGCCGTGAGGCAGGCACGCGCAATCTCGTGGTGCTGCTCACCCCCGTGGCGCTGGAAGTCATGCAGCGTTTCGCGCTCTTCTGGATTGACGATTTGCGCCAGACGCTGGTTGGAGCCGGGTATGAGATGGAGGTGCATCGCTGCCGCGCCTGCACGACGGCCCGGCCGGAGCTGGTGCTCGAAGGCCTGGCGCAACGGCTTCGTCCCGCCGGCTGGGTGCTGTATCAGTTCGGTCTTCGCGTCCAGCGGTGGTTCTCCGAGCATGCGCTGCCCTGCGTCGTGGCCGGCTCCTGTCATCCGGGCGTGCGATTGCCCTCGGTGGATGTGGACTATCGGGCGGTCTGCCGGCATGCGTGCGGGTTGTTTCTGGCCCGGGGACACCGGCAGGTGGCCTTCTTGAAAGTCGACACGGGACTGGCGGGCGACGAGGCGAGCGAGGAGGGGTTTCTCGAGGGCGCGCGAGGGACGCGGGGACCTGCCATCGAGGCGGTGATTGCGCGCCACGACGGCAGCATCAAGGACATCTGCCGGCAGCTTTCCGCCTTGCTGGGGCGCGCCCGCCGGCCCACCGGATTGCTGGTGGCGAAACCGGAGAATGTCCTGACAGTTTTGGGATGCCTCAGCCGCCGGGGAATGCGCGTGCCCCAGGATATTTCGGTGATCTCGAGGGATGACGATCCTCTGCTCGATCATGTGTTGCCGACGGTGGCCCGGTATTCGGCCGACTCGGCCGCGATGGCGCGCAAGGTCTCGAAGTGGGTTGTCAGCACCGTTCAGACCGGAGTCATCCGCCCCCGCGAGGACCGGCTGATGCCTCAGTTTGTCCCCGGGGAATCGCTGTCGGCGTGTCCCTAGAGTCCTCGACTTGTGGAATATGCGGTCAACAGGTCAAGCTTGGTCCCTGCGGTTCCAGACTCACCCCCCCGCCTTCGAGGACGCCACACTAGAAGCGCAAGACCGCGGCCCAGCGAAGGCAGGGGGAAAGACGGCTGACTTGATCCGCTTTCGCCGAGGCTACGGCGCGACAGGCCAGAAGCTCGCGCCCGCGCCATGCGCCGTCGTTCCGCGCGATAGCGTCGTGGAGTGCGGCTGCCCCCAGCCGCTTTGTTCGCAAAGCGCCGGAGGAGGCTGCCCGCGCCCCCGGCCTTGTCTGAGCATGAGACAAGTCGATGAGCCTTGGAGAGCCACGGGGGCATTCCCTAGACTGGGGGGAGCGATGAACATGTTCTGGATGGGGCTTGTGGGGTCAGTGCTCGCGGTGGCTTCGCTGAAGGCTGCGGCACCGGATCCGGGTTCGCTTTACGCCTGGTACCGGGGGGACGCGGGCTTGGTCGCCGATGCCTCGGGCCGCGTCACTGCATGGCAGAATCAGGCCGCCACGGGCACACCGGCGCTGCGCAACCTGGACCGCATCAGCGGGACGCCGCAATCCGTAGGGGTGCGCACTCCGGCGGGCGTGCGCAGCATCGTCCGCTGCAATGGCACGTCGGGTGTCTGGGTCGCGTCATCGGCCTTTGGAACGCTCAGCGGCAGCCGGACGGTGATTGTCTATTGCCAGCGAACGGGCTCGGGCGATGGCTTTCTCTTTGACAGTTCAGCCAACGCCGGGGGCCTGACGCGCGCTCAGGTTCGCGGCGGCACGTGGCAGGTTGGACTGCAGCCCAGCGGCGGGGGTGCGAATGCCGATCCCGTCACGTTGTCCGCCTCGACCAACACGTGGGAAGCGCACGTCTTCACCTTCGAGCGGCTGGCGGCGTCCACGGTGGTCACGCACGCGATTCACGGCGGCCCGAGTTTCCGTTACACGAACAGCCTCACCGGCGGTCTTGGCGGGTTTATCCTTGGCCAGAACGTGGCTGCGAGCCGCGGTCTCGAGGTCGAGGTGGCGGAAGTCCTGATTTATGATCGTGTGCTGACCGAGACGGAGAGCGAGGCCGTGACGGGTTACCTCGTTGACACGTGGGGGACGCCGGTCGAGATCCCGCCGGCGGGGTGTGCGGTGGCGCAGACCAGCCGGGTGGTTCCGGACTTTGGCCTTCATGCGTTGCTGGATGTGCAAGTGCTGGGTCCGGGCGTCGTCACGAATCTGACGTTCACCCTCGAGGGCACCACGGACGTTGCCGACGTTGCGGCGCTGAGTGTCTATGGCACCGGCACGGGGGCGGACTTCCGGCCGCTGGCGCGCTTTGGCGCCGTCGAGCGTCCTGCGGCCGGTGTGCTTTCCGTTGCGGGCACGCAGACGCTCGAGCCCGGCGTGAACCACTTCTGGATTGCCATCGAGCCGCGTCGGAGCGCGCCGTGGGGGCACGTGTTCGATGCCGCCTTGCTGGACGTCAGTCTGGTGGGCGAGGTGCGGACGCCGCTGGTCGGCAGTCCGCCCGGGGTTTTGACCCTCGGGAACGGGATTTTCAGCACCATCCTGCGTCGGTCGGGCGACGATGGCGTGCACACGTATCGGATTCCGGGACTCGTCACGACGCCACGGGGCACGCTCATCGCCGTGTTCGACCTACGATGGAACAGCTCGGCGGATCTGCCGGCCAACGTCGATGTCGGGTGTCTGCGCAGCACCGACGGCGGGAGCACATGGCACTGGCCGACCCAGGGCAAGGCGATCCTGGATTACGACAAGACCGTCGTTGGTTCGAGCGGGAACGGGGTGGGGGACCCGGCGATCCTGGTGGATCGGGAAACGGGCACGTTGTGGGTGGCGGCCCTTTGGTCTTTTGGCAACCGCGCCTACACCGGTTCGGGGGCGGGCCTTGGCACCAACCAGACCGGCCAATACGTCCTGACCCGGAGCGACGATGACGGCCTCTCCTGGTCGCCGCCGATCAACATCACCGCGCAGGCCAAGGTCAAGACCAGCTGGGGCGTCTGTTTCCAGGGGCCGGGCCATGGGATCCAACTCCGCGACGGCACGCTGCTGTTTCCCTCGCAGCACACGGATCCGGGGGGCGTCAACGCCCGGGCCTTCTTCATCTACAGCACGAACCGGGGCGAGAGTTGGCTGGCCAGTCCGGATGTCAACCCGACCATTCCTCCGCAGCTGAACGAGAATCAGATGGTCGAGCTCAACTCGGGCCAGATCCTGGTGTCGTCGAGGGCGCCCAGCGGCGGCGGCGGCAAACGGGTCTGGTCCACGTACACCCGGGGCAGCACGCCGGGCAATGGAAGCTGGTCTCCGCTCGTCTACAACCTGCCGGACCCGGTTTGCCAGGCCAGCCTCGTCCGACACAGCTCGACCCTTGATGGCGCGCCCCGGAACCGGCTGTTGTTCGCCAATCCGGGGTCGGCGTCCTCGCGGATCCAGATGACGATCCGGATGTCCGAAGACGAGGGGCAGACCTGGACCGTCGAGCGCCGGATCGACAATCGTCCTGCCGCCTATTCCGACCTGACCGTTCTTGCCGACGGCACCGTTGGGCTGTTGTATGAGACCGGCGACAGCACGGCCTACGAGACCCTGACGTTCGTTCGCTTCAGCCTCGATTGGCTGACCCGGGCGGATGTCGACACCGACGGCGACGGCCTGAGCGACTACTACGAGGGCATCAACGGCTTCACCCAGGGGGTGAACGATGCCGACGCCGACGCCGACGGCGATGGCCTGACCAACCTCGATGAATTCGAGGCTGGCACGATGGCGAATGATCCCGGGTCCGTCTTCCGGCTTTTGCCGCCGGTGGTCGGCCCCGTCGGTTGGGAACTGCGATGGACGACCGTGCCGGGCAGGGTTTACTCCCTGTGGGGCGCCTCCGATCCCGCGGGGGACTGGAGGCTGGAAGCCGACGCCCGGGACCGGATCGCCACGGGCCCGTGGATGGCGCATCCCCTGGCTGCGATGACGGAACCGATCCGTTTCTATCGTGTCCTGACCCCCTGAAGCGTGAGGCATCGGGGATGGCTCTGGCTGGGTAGTGGCGCTTGTTTTATGATAATACAAGAAGAAACCCCGTGACGAACAACCCCCATTCGTCCTTATGATCACAGGCAGATAGAGAACAACGGCACCTTCGGTGCACATCGTCCATGAGAACTCAAATTGGCATCGGCTCGCTCCTCGTTCTGGGTGCGGCTTTCGCGGCGAAGGCGGACACGATTGTGAACTTGTGGTCGGGCGTATCCGGCGACAAGGCCAATTGCGCCGCGTTCGCCTTCAAGGCCGACGCCGGGATTTACCCGGACAGTGTCATCCCGGTGGGAGCCCTGACGTCGCCGTTCTTCCTTGACGCCGTCACGCTGTACCGGCCGGCGGACACCACCACCCCCGCGATCGGCACGGGCGCGCGCCAGATCACCTCGGCGGACGCGCCGGTCTATCTGGACGTCTACAGCGGACTCGAATCCGGCGTTTTCACCGGGTACCTCGGCTCGTCGGTTTCCTCCGTGACCTGGAACAGCACGGCGTCGGACCAGCCCTACACCTTCGATTTCGGCGGGCTCACTCTGGAATCGAGTGTGAAGTACTGGTTTGTGTTTTCGGAGGACAACGCCGACGGCGAGGTGTCGAATTTCCGGTTCAAGGTGAACACGAGCGGGGACAACCTCACGGTGGGCCAGGGCAAAGGTTACCTCCTCAATGACGCGGCGCAGGTGATGAAACAGAATGGCGCCACCGACGACTGGGGCACGGCGTACGAGGTCACCTTCACCGCGGTACCCGAGCCGTCGACCATGGCCCTGTTCGCCCTGGGGGCCGTGGCGCTCTTTTTACGAAGACGGATCTGATCTTCCCATGCCGGTGAGGTTCACCGGAAGCCACCCAAGCCAGCCCCGGATCCGGCGGACCCCAATCCGCCGGGTCCGGGGCCTCGGCGGAAGGTGGGGAGGCCTGGAACGGCAGGGGCCAAACTTGACCTGTTGACCACACATTGCGCGGGTCGAGAACTCTAGTGCGCCGCCGGGATTGGGTCGCCGCGCGATTTGCGGGTCAGACGGCGCCCGTGCCGACCGGGCCGGCTCTCGAGGTGCTGGCCAATCACGGCCCCGTGATCAAGAACGCCCGGGCTGGCAAGCCACTGCGGATCGCAGGCGGGGACTTTGCCCGGGGGCTTCTGTGCCACGCGTTCATCCGGTCTCTTCACCTACCGGCGCGCAACCGAGTGAACGCCACCGTCGGTTGCCTGTTCCAGTTCCAGCAGCCGGCGCTTGCGCCACACGCCGCCGCCGTAACCGCTGAGCGAACCGTCCTTGGCGATGACCCGGTGGCACGGCACCAGGACGGAGAGGGGGTTCGTTGCGTTCGCCCGGGCCACCGCCCGCGCCGCCTTCGGCGAGCCGATCCGGCGCGCGATGGACTCGTAGCTGGCGGTCTGTCCGTAGGGAATTCGTTCGAGCTCGCGCCAGACCTGCTCCTGGAAAGCCGTGCCTCGCGTTGTGGTGGGCACGGTGAAGCGCCGGCGTTTGCCCAGCCAATACTCCCCAAGCTCCCGTTCGAGGCGATTCATCACCGGATTCCGGCCCGGCACGACAGGCAGGCTCCACCGCCGCCGCAATCGATCAAGGATGGCCCGGTGCCGACCGCGCTCGGCGAACTCGAGATGACAGACCGCCTTGCGAGTCACGACGGCCAGCAAGGGGCCGAGCGGCGTCTCGATCAGGGCCATCCGCAGGCAGTCGTCGGCGATGGCCGTTTCCCGGGTTCGCACCTTTGATCTAGCGAGGCGCGCCTCAGACCCGGTCGAGTCCTCAGGTTCATGAAGACCCTGCTGCGCCTGCCCATCCTCTCTTCCGCGCCTCGCTAATATAGAGTCCTCGAAGGCAGGGGGGTGGGGTTGGAACGGCAGGGCCCCAACTTGATCTGTTGACCCCATATCCCACAAGTCGAGGACTCGAGAGCGTCTCATGCTGGTGGCAGCTTCGCACGAGCCGACCGGCAAGGCGAGCCCGCAGACCCGGATCCTCGCCTAACGCCTGCGGCGCGAACGTGGGCCATCGGCTCGTGGTGGGTTTTCGCCTTGTAGGCGCGTGGGGTGTCGGCTCCGGGGTGGCCCGCCCGCTGGCGGGCGGGCGCTATAGGGTTTGCAGGGAATGGGCCCGCCCCGGGGGCGGGCTTTCAAATCCGCGAAAACCCCGGACTGGGCGGCTCAAGGCGTCTGGTCAAGCCCAGGAAGTTGAGCCGCAAGAGACGCTTACGCGCGGATTTGGGCCGCAGGTTTCCGCTTGTGCAATAAGCCGGTTTCGTGGGAGTTTCCTTGCATAAAGCGTGAAAGCTCCCATGAAACACCACTGTCCATCCGGCGGTGGAACGCGCCGAGCACACTCTGGATTTCGTTGGATCCCCGCAGGGGTGCGGCTCATGTTGTCCCTCGCCTGCTCCGCGCTCGGGCTCAGCGTGCTGGCCAGTACTGTCACGCTCATCCCCCAGGGCGCGCTGTGGAAGTACCTGGACGATGGCTCAAACCAGGGCACGGACTGGAAGGAACCCGGATTTGACGATCAATCCTGGGCGTCAGGCTCGGCTGAGCTCGGCTATGGCGATGGCGGCGAGGCAACCCTCGTCAGCTACGGCCCCGATTCCAACAACAAATACGTCACGACGTATTTCCGGACGGCATTCTGGGTCGCTGATGCCACGGCAGTCACCGCTCTGAGCCTCCAAGTCCTTCGCGATGACGGCGCGGCCGTCTACCTCAACGGAACGTTGGTTGCCACCTACGCGATGCCTTCGTCCTTTGACTACCGTACGTACGCCACCACCGCAACCGAATACACCTGGGACCCGACAGCCACGATCCCGGTCGGCCTTTTGAGGTCAGGTGCGAACGTCCTGGCCGTCGAAGTCCACCAGGGAAACGCCACAAGTACCGACCTCAGTCTCGACTTGGTCCTCACTGCCGAAGTGCTCCCCCCGGGCACGGCCCCGGATGTGCCCGGATTGGTCGGACCGGAAACCGGCGCGACGGGCGTGAACGTGCCCCCAACGTTGCAGACCCAGGTCAGTGACCCGGATGGCGATGCGCTGACAGTGACGTTCTACGGCCGCGAAAGCGTCACGGTCGATCCCTTCACCGTGGTCGTCCTGCCGGATACGCAAAAGTACGTGGCCAGCAGCACCTACGCCCCCATCTTCACCCAGCAAACCGAGTGGATCGTCAACAACCAAACGGCCCTCCAAATCGTGGCCGTCAGCCATGAAGGCGATATCGTCGATACCTACAGCAGCACCACGCAATGGGATCGGGCCAACACCAGCCTGAGTGTGCTGGACGCCGCCGGGTTGCCTTACGGGCTCTCCCCAGGCAATCACGACCAGCCAACCGCCTTGTATAATCAGTATTTTCCACCCACCCGCTACGCCGCCAATCCCTGGTACGGTGGCAATTATCCCGCGGGCCAGAATGACAATAACTACATCCTCTTCAGCGCAGGGGCCACGGACTTCATCCTGCTGCAACTCGAGTTCTGGCCCACCTCGGACACCATCGCATGGGCGGACGCGGTCCTGAAAGCCCATGCCAACCGCAAGGCGATCATCACCACCCACGGTTTCCTCGACGTGGACGGCTCCCGTGACGTCGGCACCATGGGCAGCACGGAGTACATCTGGACCAGCCTCGTCCTCCCCAACCCGAACGTCTGGTTCGTCCTCTGCGGTCACATGCACGGCGAAGCGCGCCGCACGGATTTCGCCAACGGCCATCCCGTCCATCAGCTCCTTGCCGATTACCAGGCAGACCCCAACGGCGGCAATGGCTGGCTCCGCATCCTGCGCTTCATCCCCGACGAAGACACCGTCCACGTTCAGACGTACTCCCCCTACCTGGGCCTCTACCAGACCGATCTCGATAGCGAGTTCACCCTCGAGTTCCCGATGAACGGCTTCAAGGTCCTCGCTGTTCAATCGCAGATCGCGAGCGGCCAGACCGCGTCCCACACTTGGTCCGAGGCCAAACCCGCCACCCCGTACGAATGGCTCGTCACCGCCACCGACCCCACGGGCCGCACCACCTCGAGCCCGGTCTGGTTCTTCACTGCGACCTCCCATGACACGACACCTCCGGTCATTCGCGACGTGGCGGTGACCGAAATCACCGACCATTCCGCAGTGGTCACCTGGACCACCGATGAACCGGCCGATTCGGTCGTCCTCTACGACGTGTCCCCGGCGACAAGCCTCACGCTCCTGGCTGAAGACCCAGGCCAGGTCACCGAGCACCGTGTCGAACTCACCGGCCTCGATGCCGGGGCCGCCTACGACTTCGTCGTCCATTCAACCGATGCCTCAGGCAACGCCGCCGCCAGCGCGCAAGACTCCTTCACGACACACCTGCCCGATTACAACGCCTACGTCCTTCAGGAGCCCACCATCACCTACGGCACCGTCAGTGGAAGTTGCACCGCCCTCCGCCCCGACGCGCCCGGAGCCCAGACCCTCACCGAGCTGAAAGTCGCCTTGCAGGGCCTGCTCGACGTCCAGTACCTTCTCCAGACCACTGCCGACCCCGCTCAGATCACCTCGGTTACCATCCGACTCGCCTACACTTACTCCAATTACAGCGACCCACTGAACGTCTGGCTCTGGACCGGATCCGACTGGCTCTCCATCACAACAGACCTCCTGCCGGATGGCGTCTGCGTCGTGCCCAACCCGGCGGGAATCGTCGATGCCAACGGACTGATCCGGATCCGCTTCACCGACAGCGTCGCGGCGCGCAAGGAGAAGCTCGATGTCCTTGCACTCGACCTGCTGTATGCGGAAATCACCGTGGGACCAATCGCCAATCGCCTTCCCGTCGCGGTCGACGACGCCGCCACCACGACGAGCGACGTGCCGGTGCTGATCGTTCCCCTGGCAAACGACCACGATCCGGACGGCGATCCGCTGACGATTGTCGGCGTGACAGCCACCGCCCAGGGCGCGCTCCTCACCCCCAACCCTGACCAGACCATACTCTACACGCCACCGCCCGGATTCTCAGGAGTCGACACCTTCGAATATGCGGTCGGCGACGGCCAGGGCGGCGAGGCGACCGCCACCGTCACCGTCGCCGTCAATCCGCCCCCCAGCGAGACGACCGTACACGTCGCCTCGATCGACCTGCGCCTGATCCCTACGGGCAAGAGCTGGAAGGCCACAGCCACCACGGCCGTCGTCGACCACCTCAGCCACCCCGTAACCGGCGCCACAGTCCAGGGTAATTGGTTGTTCAACGGCGCCGTGTTCCAGAGCGGGGCCACTGCCATCACCGATTCCGCCGGCATCGCTGCCTGTACGTCCGCCCCGGTGAAAAGCAGTGGCGGGACATTCACGTTCGAAGTCGTCAATGTCACCCTCGACGGAGCCGTCTACGCGCCGGAGCTGGACGTGGAACGTGCGGATAGCATTGACATCCCTTAGGACGTAGCCCCGTCCCCACTTGGATGCGGACCGCGTGCGCCTTCCCGGCGCATCCTGTCCGTCGCCGCGGTGCTGCGCGACTCTCCAATCTCCAATCTCCCGCCGTCCGCCACGCCCTTGCTACAGACACCGCCTCCAGCGTAGATTCCTCGACATGTGGAACCCGCCGTCAACAAGTCAAGTTCGGTCGCTCTGGTTCCAGGCCTCCCCTCCTTCCGTCGTGGACTCTGCATTAGCGAGGCGCAGAGCAGAGGGTCCGGAAAGGCGGCAAGGCTTCATGCCATCGCGAACTTGGTATAGTCTGAGGCGGCACCTCGCCAGCGCTCTCCTGCTGCTGTCGATCGGGACTCTTCAGGGACAGCCGCTCCTGCCCAACGGGAGTCTCGCGGAGGGTGTCCAACAGCCTGCCGGCTGGCAACTGACCGATGGCAAGGGCGAATGGACCGCATCAGCGGCGGCCGATACCCGCTTGGTCAGTGTCCAGGGCACCGGCGAAGACCAAAGCTGCTGGCGCGCCCAGCCGCTCGCCAATCCTGCCGGCGAGGTGCTGGCCTTCCGCTTTCGAGGACGTCGCGCCCCCGATGCCGCCGGCGGCACCGCCATCGCCGGACTCAGCCGCGTCAACCGCGACTTCCCTCTCACTCCCCAATGGCAGAACCACCGCTTCGTCTTCAACGCGCCGGAAGACGGCGGCGGCGACTTCGCTCGCGTGGGCCAATGGCACGTGAAAGGCCGGCTCGAATTCGATGACGTCGAACTGGTCCCCGTCCGGGTGTCGCACAGATCGTTCCCTGGCCGGGAGGAAAGGACCGCGCGCCTCATCGAACGCGCACTCTACAAGCGCTACGGAATCCCGCTGCCCGCAACCCTCGCCGATTCGATCGTCCAACTCGGCGAAGCCGAGAGCCTCGAAGGCAATACCTATCGCTTCCAACCCCAGTTCGGCTGGCGCGGCGCCAATTACCACCGGCCGCTCTGGCGTAACCGGGCGAGCTTCAACACGGATCGCTGGGTGTTCTCGAAAAATGCCGAAGTCGCCTACGGCTTCGACGTCGGCGGCCGACCCCAAACCGCCGCAACGGTCCACGCCGCCATCAATTACCACAACGGCGGTATTCTGCGTCTTGAAGCCAGCCCGGACGGGGCCCATTGGCTCACCGTCGCGGAGCTCGGCGACACAAGACGCAACGCCACAGTCGCCCTGCCGCCCTCGCTCTTCCCCACACGCATCGTCTTCGTCCGAATGCTTGCCCCTGCCGACGGCACCGACCTGCAGGTCAACACCTTCGCCTACGAGGCGACGCTCGAGAACGCGTTGCCGGGTTCCTATGAAGGGGCCACGCGGTTCCTGGAAGTCGATGCCCTCGCCCCCGATGCCAACCTCTCTCTCGAGGGATTCACTCTCGATCCCGGCCCCACCGCCGGCGAGATCACCGCCACGCTCGCCGTCGCCAACCACTCCAACGAATCCCGGCGGATCGGCGCCCAACTCTGGACATCCCCCCAGCCCCCTGCCCGAAACACCGCCGCCGTCGAAACCCAACTCAAACCCCACGAGTCGCAAACCATCAGCCTCCGCGCCCAGGTCGGATCCGCCGGCGACCACCCGGTCGAACTCCGAATCACCGACCGCCGCGGCCGATCGCTCCTCGAAGGCCGTTCCGAAGTCCGCGTCCCCTGGCTCCATGACCCGCGCATCGGCTACGCCATCCTCCCCGGCGCCCACGACCCCCAGGTGTGGTGGTGCGAAGGCGGCTGGAAAGTCGGACGCCATACCCCGCCGCCGCCCCCCGGAAAAACCGGCGGCTATAAAGCAGTCACCCTCTCCGCCGCCCAAGGCGAGTACGAGCCCGTTCAAATCGTCCTCGTACCGCAACATGAAGGTCGCTTGCTCGAATCCCACATCGATCCCTGGAAGGGAAAGACCCGTGCTTCTGCCCCGATCGAGACGCGTCTGAACGAGGTGGCGTACGTCCGTGTCACCACGCCCACCGACGGCACCGCCGACCGCGGGTGGTATCCCGATCCCCTGCCGCCGCTGGTCCTGCCGCAGCCGCTGCGACCAGGCCAGAACTTCCCCCTGTGGCTGACAGTCCGCGTTCCCCCCGGCACGCCCCCTGGCCCCTACACCAGCACCCTGCACCTCAAGACCGATCTCGAGACTCTCGAAATCCCGCTGGCGCTCCGCGTTCACAACTTCGCTCTTTCGCCGACAAGTCACCTGCGGAGCGCCCTGGGCCTCGGCGCGGACTCCATCAACCGCTATCATCGCTTGACTGACCGCTCCCAGCAGGAAACCGTGTTCAACCGCTACCTCGAGAACTTCGCCGAACACCGGATCAGCCCCTATTCCTTCTTCGATTACGCACCCATCACGGTGAGTTTCTCCGGCGAAGGCGCCGGCAAGACCGTGCACGTGGATTTCACGCGGTTTGATGCCGTCGCCACCCTCTGGCTGGATTCAGGCCGCTTCAATACCTTCCAACTTCCCGTCGCCGGCATGGGCGGCGGAACGTTCCACGAGCGGTACCTCGGCGAGTTCGGCGGGTTCAAGGAAGGCACCCCGGAACACGCCCGCCTCTTCAACGACTACCTCCGCCTGGTCGAACAACACCTGCGCGAAAAAGGCTGGCTCGACCGCGCCTTCGTCTACTGGTTCGATGAACCCGACCCCAAGGACTACGCGTTCGTCATCGCCGGCATGAAACGCCTCAAAGAGGCCGCCCCGGGCCTCAAGCGAATGCTCACCGAGCAGCCCGAACCCGAACTGTTCGGCCACGTCGATGTCTGGTGCGGCCTCACCCCGGAATGGACCCCCGAACGTGTCCGCGCCCGGCGCCAGGCCGGCGAGGAGGTCTGGTGGTACATCTGCACCGCACCCAAGGCGCCTTACGTTACCGAGTTCATCGATCACCCCGGCACGGAATTGCGCCTCTGGCCCTGGCAATCCTGGCAGTATGGCGTCACCGGCATCCTCGTCTGGGCCACACTCTACTGGACCAGCCCCGTCGCCTATCCGGCTCCCGCACTCCAGGATCCCTGGCAGGATCCCATGAGCTGGGTCAGCGGCTACGGAACCCCCGTCGGCAGCCGCTTGCCCTGGGGCAACGGCGACGGCCGCTTCCTCTATCCTCCCCAACGCGATCCCAACGCCCCCGCCCCTCCCAACCTCGACGCGCCTGTCAATTCCATCCGCTGGGAAAACCTCAGGGACGGCATCGAGGATTACGAGTACTTCTGGCTGCTCGACCGCGAGATCGAACAGCGCGCCGCCCTCCAGGGGGAAAGCGCACTCACCCGTGAAGCCCGCTCTCTGTTGACCGTTCCCGCAGAGGTCTCCCAGGATCTGACCCGCTTCACCACCGACCCGCGTCCGCTGCTCGACCACCGGGAGAAACTCGCCCGCATGATCGAGCGTTTGCAGAGAACCCAACGAAAACCCTGATCCCATGAAGAAATCACTCGGCCCGAAAACCCTCGTCTATCCCACCCCCGTTTTCGCCATCGGAACCTACGACAGCCTGCACCGTCCCAATGTCATGATCGTCGCGTGGGCTGGCATCTGTAACTCGCAACCCCCGTCCGTCGCGATCTCCCTCCGCAAAGCCACACATTCCTACGGCAACCTGGTCCGCCGCCAGGTCTTCACCCTCAGCGTCCCTTCCGAGGACCACGTACAACAGGCCGACTACTGCGGCCTCGTCTCGGGACGCGAGATGGACAAGTTCGCCGCCACCGGGCTCACCCCGACTCAGGCGGAACACGTCGACGCCCCCTACGTGGCCGAGTTCCCCCTCGTGCTCGAATGCAAAATCGTCCACACGATCGAGCTCGGACTCCACACCCAGTTCGTCGGCCAGATCCTCGACGTCAAAGCCGATGAGTCCGTCCTCGGCCCCGGCGACAGCCTCGACATCAAAAAGGTCCGCCCCCTCCTCTTTGCCCCCGACACCCAGAGCTATTACGGCGTCGGCGAGTTCGTCGCCAAAGCCTTCTCAACCCGCCAGCCACCCAAGTGAACGAGAACCCTCAGGGTCCCGCGCGCCCCGCTGTCAAGCCCCCGCACTCAGGCCATCGCCCACTGCTCCCGCAAGAGCTTCACCATGTTGCGTATCAGCCGCGTCTTCTCCTCCTGCGGAATCTCCTTCTTCGAGTCCGCGGGGTTCTTCGGCCACCCCCCCTCGAAGCTCACCGCGCCCCGGTAGCCAATGAGCTTCAACCCCTTGAACCCGTCCACGTACTGGTCCGCCTCGGGATGCACCCCGGGAATGATCCGCTCCTTCAGCCCCGCAATGTGCACGTGCGACAGGAGCTTGCCCGCGCAAATAAACGCCCCCATGAAGCTCGTCTCCTCGAGCCCCATGTGCCAGAAATCCCCCATCACGGTCGCCCCGCGACCGATGTCGGCCGCCATCCGCGCCCCGTCCGCCACCTGCCGCAAGAACGGCGTCTCGTTCCGGCGCAACGGCTCGAGCACGATCGCGGTGCCATGTTTGGCCGCGTGCTCCGCCAACCGCTTGCCCGTGTTCTCAACAAAGTCCTTGCGCAGCTCCTTCCCGCTCAAATGGCCCGGCTCGCTCAACTTGCCGCGCGCCGGACAGAGGATCAAGCCGACCGACTTCATCCGGCCCAGCGCCTCGAGCACCGGCAGAAACTTCTGCACCTCGGCCTCGCGCTTCGCCGGGTCCGCGTAGGAGAAATCACTCGGACCACAAGCCGTCGCCAGAAAGAGCTTCCGCCCCCGCATCGCCTCGATCATCGCATCCGCGTTCTTCATCGGCCAGTCGCCGGACGGGATCTCGACCGCCGCAAAACCGTTCGCTTCGAGAAAGTCGAGTTTCTCCGCAATCGACTCGCCGGGAATCGCCCACCACTGCAGACAGAGATTCAGCTCCGCCGGTTTCTCCGGCGAAGCCAGCTTCGGCATGCCGCTCGCCTCACCCGCCTGCCCAGCCGCCGCCACCCGCCGCGTTCCGCACCATGCCGCCACGCTGGCCACTGCTGATGTCGTCACAAAATCACGTCGTTTCATATTGCGTCCTCTCGCTCCCATCGCTCTGACCACACCCGTCCCGCTCCGCAAACCCGGAGCCGTGTCGCGGCAACCCATAACACGCCCGAAGGCGCGGTGTCGAGCCGCGAACCGGAACCGCGATCCTCGCGCCGGTTGCGGCTCCAGCGCCTTCGCAGCGCGGCGACCCGCGGGACCGTCGGAGCCGGACGGAGACGCAAGGGCTCAGGGCTTGGGTTGCGGCCAAGCCGCGCTGCGTCCTGCGCGCACAAAAACCGGTCCACCCCATCCACCCCGGCCATGACGCCTAAACGCCCACTCGAACCCAAACCTGGTTCCAAGCCCAAACCAGGTCGCCGCCCCCAGCCGAAACCCCGGCCGGCACCCCACCCCGCCGCCAAGCCCGCCCTCAAACTGAAGTTCATCACCACCGGCGGTACCATCGACAAAGTCTACTTCGACGCCACCAGCGAATTCGAAGTCGGCCCTCCCCAAGTCCGTGAGATCCTCCAGGACGCCAACGTCACCTTCGAGTTCGAGATCGAATCCGTCCTCCGCAAGGACAGCCTGGACCTGACCGCCGCGGACCGCCGGCTCATCCGCGACCTGATCGAGCGGGACCCGCACGCCAGAATCGTGGTGACCCACGGCACTGACACCATGATCCGGACAGCCCTCGCCCTCGAAGGCATCCCCAACAAGACGATCGTCCTGACCGGCTCGATGCAGCCCGCGCGCTTTCGCAATACCGACGCCGTGTTCAACATCGGCACCGCCATCGCCGCTGCTCAAGTCCTTCCCCCGGGCGTCTACCTGGCCATGAACGGCCGGATCTTCAACCCCAGACACCTCCAGAAAAACCGTCGTCGCCATTGCTTCGAACCGACGGCCCCCGATCAGCCTCATGGCCCTCTCTGAACCATGGCCTTTCATGGGGTCTTCGGTCAGCCCGGAGCCGACACCCCACGCGCCACACGCGTCAGGCGAGGATCCGGGTCGGCTGCAAACTCCTTGCCATCATTGCCGCCGAAGGCCATCGTGCTCTGCCGATGCCCCCGGACCCCCAGCCGCACTGCCCCGACCCAGAACCGCCCGAGGCAGCCAGGATGATCCAGGCACCCCACTGCCCAGCCAAGCGGGCCGGTTTCTTCCTCGCCCTGATGCTGATCCTCGCCCTCCTCGCCGAGGGGTCATGCGCGGTGGCCTTGCGGATCGCTGAAGGCAAGTGGCCTTACTCCAGGCAGAAGAACATCAATTACCAACTCTTCGAACCGCATCCGGACTGGGTCGTGGCCCCGCGCAAGAACATCTCAGCAATCGTGCGCGGCCACCACCACCATCACAACCGGGACGGCTTTCGAGGCGCTGAATTCTCGCGCACAACCCCAAGGCACCGGATCGCCTGCGTGGGCGGGTCCACCACCTATTGCATCGGCGTGGATGACGACGATACCTGGCCCCACCAGCTCCACAGGCTCCTCCAACCGGAGTACGAAGTGCTCAACTTCGGCATTCCCGGACATAGCTCGGTCGAACACCGCAAACTCCTCCCCATGGTCCTGACCCGGTATGCGCCGGAAATCGTCCTCCTCCAGCTCGGACTGAACGACTTGCGGAACATGAACGTGACCGACCTTGGCCCCGACTACTGTAATTTCCACCAACCCTCACTCTACGCCGCCTCCGGTTTTACCCGGCGCGACCGACTCCCCCGCTCCGCCTTGGCACAGGCCGCCGTCGTCCTCCTGGAACGAACGAAGATCCTGCCGGTCTATCCTTTTCCCCACGGGTTCCCCGCCGGCGAGGTCTCCGCCTCGGTCGATCCCCGGGTGGTCGAGATCTTCAGCGCCAACCTCGACGTGATGCTGCGCGATTGCGCTGCGCGGCAGGTCCGCGTGGTGCTGCTGCCCCACACCATGACCCGGAGCCTCATCACGGAAGGCTCTTATAAGTGGTGGGCCCCCTACTTGTCCAAGGCGGGTGTCTTCAACGCCCTCAAGGCACTCAATGCCGTCATGCAATCCAAGGCCGATGGGGACCGCGTGACTTACGCCGGCTTTCTCGAGAAGGAGACCTGGGATCCATCCGAGTTCTTCGATCCCAGCCACCTCAATGCAGCCGGCAACGCGAGGCTCGCCCGACTTCTCAAGGACGGTTTGCCCTGGAGCCGACCTTGAATCGACACCCGCGGCAGCTTGGGTCCCGGCTCCATACGAATCCCCTCCGTTAACCCGCCCGCCGTGCCTCAGGGGCCGGCCAGCCGCTGCATCGCGTCGGCGAGGTCCCGCCGGATCTGCTGGATCGCAGCCCACTGGCGATCCGCCAACCGCCGCGCGCCGGGAAGACCATTCCTGCCGGGCGTGGTGTCATCCTTGTTGCAAAACCGGGCGATGGCCTGCGCCCGTTCCCCGAGCAGCGCCTCCGCCCGGCCGATCGCTTCAGACCCGGCGCCGGCGGCTTTCGCTTTTCCCAGCGCGTCCCGTAACACGGTCAGCATGCCGTAATCCTCGATGCCGTCGCGGACAGCCTCCCAGCGCTTGCTGGCGACCACCGTCTCGCCCTGGTAGGTCATCAGGTAATCCTGGGTGTTGGTCGGCTTGAACCACGGATCCGCACTCGACGTGCAATACGACCAGTACCCGATTCCCGTCAGCCCGTGCCGCCACGCAAGCCAGCTCTGCCCCCGGTAATACCCGAGCGGCGACTGGTGCTTGGCGTTCCCTTCGCATTCATAGGTCCAGAGCTGACCGCCCGAGTTCTTGATGATCTCCCACTTGTCCGCCCCCACATCCAGCAGGAAACCAATCCGGTTCGGACACCAGATATCCACGTAGGGCAGCATCTCGGTCAGTTCCTCCTTCGTGATCCGATGCACGGGGTCCGTGTACATCCAGACCTTGGGATCGGCTTCGCGCGTCAGCTTGGCGTAGAACAGGTACAGCGCCACCAAGCCGTCGTGCAGCCCCGGCTCATCGACCGGGTACATCGCGTACCGGTCGTAGGCAATTCCCATGTCCGCGAGGTGCTTCACCCAGGCCTGCATCCACGTGCGGTAGGCGCGGCGGTAAGCCTCGCTTTCCCGGCCGACCGGGCCGGAGAGGCCGCCGGTCATCTGGAACAGAATCAAACCGTGCGGCGCGTAACGCCTCACAAACTCATCGTGGCGACCATAGTCGATCGCACCCGCCAGCTCGCCCTGGGCATCGAAGGTGGCCTGGGGAACGAAGCTCGTCACAAACACATTGTTCCCATGGGCAATGCGGTCTTCGAGGCTTTGGGCTTCGTAATGCTGATGCCTCGATCCATGGATGTAACCCCAGTTGCAGTGGCGGAGCGGTTGCACGGCCGGCAGGGAGGGCTTCCACACCGTGATCGTGATCGGTGCCGTGAGCTCCCGCGGCTCGAGCTCCAACGTGCGGATGCGCACCGCGCTCCGCCATGAGCCCGGCGACAACCGCTTCGCGTCCACCGTCAGCCATAACTGCCGGGCCTCCCACGCAGGCAGCACCAGCAACTGCCCCTGGTTCAACCGCGGCAAAGCGTCCGCGCTGTAGTCCAGCGTCTGCGTCGGCACATCCACCACTTCGTGCGGGCGAATCACCTCGTGCCCCAACACCGCACGCCCGCCTTGGGATTCGCCGGGCTTCACTTCCTCGAACTCGACCCGGGCCGTCAAGGTCCGAGTCCCGAAGTTGAACAGGTTCAACGCCGCAGACTCGGTCTCGCCGGAGAAGGACTCGACCACCACCTGAGGGTCCCGAAGCCGGCCCTCGAGGATCTCGTCAAAACCGCCAAACGGCGCCCAGGGGTTCGCCGCGCTGAGCCGCACCGGCCATCGCCCCTCCGCATGATGGGCCCCCGCAACCGCAGTCAGCCGGTCCAGGCGTGCGAAAAGGTCGAGGTCGCGCCGCAACGCATCGCGCAACCCGCGCCGCGCAACGTCGTCGAGCGTCCCCGCGATGGCCGCCTGACGCTCGTGCTCCGGCAGCCTCGCCCGCCCCGCTGCAACCTGGCCGAGCAAGGCAAACGCTTCGGGCAACGCCCGCGATGCCGCCTCGACCCGATCCAGAGCCCGGCGCACGTCAGCGATCTCCTTGAGAAAGGGAACGACGTGGACCGTGGCGCGCCGCTGAGCCAGGAGTCGGTCGCCGTCGCGAACCGCACACTCGATCTGAAGCCGGGACGGCGCCCCGCCCGACACCGTGTACCTGGCCTGAACCTCGAACCGCGGTTCGGCCTGCTGGAACCGTTGCGTGCGCGCCTTCGACATACCCGCGCCGACGGTGATGTCGACCGTCAACGGCCGGCCTTCCGGGTTCTCGACGGTCAGTGCCACGGTGTTCTCGCCCACGTAGTAGTCGCCAAAGTCCACCGCCCGAATCCGAACCGGAGAACGGATCTGCCGGGCTTCAAGGCCATCTCGGACGGCACTGAACCGGTATTGGGACCAGAGCATCGCCGCCCCGGGTTTTGCGTCGGGCCATCGATAGGCGACCATCGAGCCGTTGGCGAGGGCCAGCAACAGCGTCGGCGTGCCGTCGCCAGACAAGTCGACGAGCAAAGGCGAAGCGTTCGTCACCGACGGCAAGGCGTGACTCTCCTTCAGCTCGCCCTTGCCGGTGAACAGGTAAAGCTCGCCGCTGTACCCCGCCACGATGACCTCGACCGCCCCGTCGCCGTCGAGGTCGCCCACCGCAGGCGAACGGCGTACCCGCTCGCGAACGCTCGCCGTCCAGAGCGTGGTCCCGTCGGGCGCGATCGCCGCCAGATGACCGGCCAGGTCGATGGCGTAAATCTCGAGAACGCCATCCTGGTCGGCGTCGGCGACGCAGAGCGAGCTGTCGATCTCCTTCTTCATCGGGTGCAGCCATCGCCGCTTGCCGGAACCATCCACCGCCAGCACCGCGGTCCCCAACGCAGTGATGACCTCGTTGCGGTTGTCGCCGTCGATGTCCGCGAGAATCGGACTGGCGCCTTTGCCCGATTGATCCACACGCCACCGCTCCTGGCCCTGCGCATCCAGACATACCAGTGGGACCTTCGGCCCCGAGATGAGAATGGACGGTCTCGTGTCGCCGTCTAACGGACCCACGGCAGGACAATATGTGGAACCCTGTGGACCGTCGTACTGCCATTCCCGGACGCCATCCGAGGAAAGACAAACCACGTGGCCGTCCTGATCCCCGGCAATGACCTCCGCGCGCCCGTCGCCATCGAGATCCACCGCCGCGATCGCCGAGCACCCCCACTCGATCGCCCCCGGCAAATCGTAACGCCAGATGACATCGCCGGCGCGCCCGTCCAGGCAGAATAGACTCCCGGTCTGGTTCAAGACCAACACCTCGAGCTCGGGACCTTCGACCAGATCCACAACCGTCGGCGGCAGACTGATCGGGATCTGAATGCCTCGCATCCAGACCTGTTGTCCCCGGGCGTCAATCACGACCACACTGCCGCCCGTGGTCGTCAGCACCACGTCCGGCCGGCCGTCGAGATCAAGGTCCGCCACCGCCGGAGAGCTGTCGACCGTCCCGAGGGCGACCGGGTGGGTCCAGAGCGGCTCAAGCCCGAGCACAGGCGAAACGGCACAGCACCCGGCCAGCAACACCATGCAGAAAATCAAGGCCCTCATGACGTGATTGTTGAGAGAGTGACAGATGGCATGAAAGCTGGTGGACGCGCAACGAAGTTGCCACGTCCACCAGTGTTATGCGTAAACGAACAACCGTTTCTACCGCTCAGGCTGGCGGAGCGCAAGTCGCCAGCAACCGTCTCGGATCCTCGCCTAACGCCTGCGGTGGCGGCTCCGGGGAGGCCCGCCTGCTCGCGGGCGGGCTCTCTAGGGGTTGGGTGTCAACAAGGTGACAGACTCATTGTCCCCAGTTCACCGTTGACGCGGTGCGCCCGCTCGGGCTCTACTGGCGCCCGTCAAGGAGGCAGACAGCAGACAGGAGGTTTCCCATGCGCATGGCTCGTATCAA
>Ga0209096_1000875_pt1 | contig 36164 bp, 24 predicted proteins | sample AD_UKC034_MetaG_FD_184407 | JGI IMG/M metagenome (GOLD analysis project Ga0209096, IMG submission 184407) | Active sludge microbial communities of municipal wastewater-treating anaerobic digesters from USA - AD_UKC034_MetaG (SPAdes) (version 2) | ecosystem: Engineered > Bioreactor > Anaerobic >...
GCGTTCATCCGCGTCCCACTACAGGAGGAACCCCATGGAAGACCAGTTCAAGCATAGCGACGTGACCGAACTCATCATTCAGGCGTTCTACGTTGTGTACAACACACTGGGTTATGGTTTCTCGGAGAAAATCTACGAGAATGCCATGGTTCTGGAGCTGAGACGAAGGGGACTGAAAGTAATACAACAGGCCTCCCTCCGCGTCTATTACGCGGGCGAGGTAGTGGGTGAATACTTTGCAGACCTGCTGGTAGCCGACGCGGTGATTGTCGAACTCAAAGCCGTTCAAGTCCTGCTCGACCAGCATGACGCGCAACTGCTCAACTACCTCAAGGCGACCGCCTACGAGGTAGGATTGCTGCTCAACTTCGGCGTCAAGGCCCAAGTGAAACGCAAAGCCTTCGACAACGACCGCAAAGGCGGGCTGTCGTGGATCAAGCGGTAGGACGTCGGATTGGGACGCAGATTAACGCAGATGCACGCAGATCAGAACTCCCCTCAGATCAGCGAAAATCCGCGTTCATCCGCGTCCCACCCGATCCAATAGGACGCAGATTAACGCAGATGCACGCAGATCAGAACTCTTCTCAGATCAGCGTAAATCCGCGTTCATCCGCGCCCCACCCGCTCCAACTGGACGCAGATCAGAACCCCTTCAGATCAGCGTAAATCAGCGTTCATCCGCGTCCCACCCTCGTCACACCTGATTGAAGCAGCAGAGTCGTATGCACAACCATTTTGCCACGTTTTCGCCAAGATTTGACCTGCTGCTGCGCCTGCGCAACCGCCATTTCCTGCTGCTGGACGCGCTGATCCTCTGCGCGACCCCCGCGCTGGCCCTGATGCTGCGCGTGGACGGCATTCAGGTCTTGGCGACCTACGCCTCCGCCCTGTTGCTCTACACCGCGGCCGCGCTGTCGATTCGTCTCGCCATCTTCTACGGCTTCGGCCTCTACAGCCGCTATTGGCGCTACGCCAGCATCGGCGAGCTGACGCAGATCACAGCCGCGGTGTTGGCCTCCACCATCGTCATCGTAGCCATCTTCTTCCTGATCCGCCTCCCCTCCCTGGGCATCTGCGACACGGTGGAGGCGGCCTGCGCCCTGCCCCGCTCCATCCCCTTCATCGATGCCATGCTGGTGGTGCTGGCCGTCGGCGCCACCCGCTTCAGCGTCCGCACGGCCGACCTCTACCTTCAGCGTGGCCGGGCGGGCCAACCCACCCAGCGCGCGTTGATCATGGGCGCGGGCGAGGCTGGCGTCATGATCGCCCGCGAGCTGCGCACCAACCCCCAGGTGGGCATCGACCCCATCGGCTACATGGACGACGACCCCGACAAACGCGGTACGCGCATCCGTGGCCTGCCGGTGCTGGGCGACCGCGCCGCCCTGCCCGATCTGGTCGCCCAGCACAAGATCGACCAGGTGATCATCGCCATGCCCACCGCGCCGGGCAAGGTCATCCGCGAGGTGCTGACCGCCTGCGAAGAGGCCGGCGTGTCGGCCAAGACCATGCCCGGCATCTATGAGCTGCTGGGCGGGCAGGTCAGCGTCAGCCAGTTGCGCAACGTAGAGATCGAGGACCTGCTGCGCCGCGAGCCGGTGCAAACCGACATCGCCGCGGTGCAGGAGCTGTTGCAGGGACGCTGCGTGCTGGTCACCGGCGGCGGCGGCTCCATCGGCAGCGAGCTCTGCCGCCAGATCCTGCGCTGCCGGCCGGCCCGGCTGGTCATCGTCGGCCACGGCGAAAACAGCGTCTTCGAGATCCACAGGGAACTGCAGCGGGCCAGCGGCCAGACTGGCCAGGGGGCGGCCCGGCTCACACCCCCGCAGATCGAGATCGTGCCGGTCATCGCCGACGTGCGCTTCGCCGAGCGGGTGCAGCGCATCTTGCAGCAGCACCGGCCCCAGGTCATCTTTCACGCCGCAGCTCACAAACATGTGCCGTTGATGGAGGAGAACCCCAGCGAGGCGATCACCAACAACGTCCAGGGCACCCGCAACCTGCTGGACGCGGCGCTGGCCAACGGGGTCGAGCGTTTCGTGCTCATCTCCACCGACAAGGCGGTCAACCCCACCAGCATCATGGGCGCCAGCAAGCGCCTGGCCGAGCTGCTGGTGCATCAAGCCGCCCGGCGCAGCGGCCGGCCCTACGCCGCTGTGCGTTTCGGCAACGTGCTCGGCAGCCGCGGCAGCGTCGTGCTCACCTTCAAGCAGCAGATCGCCGCCGGCGGGCCGGTCACCGTGACCCACCCCGAGATGACCCGCTTCTTCATGACCATACCCGAGGCCGTGCAGTTGGTGCTGCAAGCGGCCGTGCTGGGCCGGGGAGGCGAGACCTTCGTGCTCGACATGGGCGAGCCGGTCAAGATCGTCGATCTGGCCCGCGACCTGATCCGCCTCTCCGGCCTGGAGGAGGGACGCGACATCGACATCGTCTACAGCGGCCTGCGCCCCGGCGAAAAGCTGTACGAAGAGCTTTTCGTCACCGGCGAGCAGGATCAGCGCACCGCCCACGCCAAGATCTTCATTGCCGTGGGCGACTCGATGGGACGCCTGGACCCGACCCGGGGTGAACAAGCCATCGACGAACTGATCGCCCTGGCTGCCAGCGGCGCCGAAGAGGCCATTCGCAGCAGGCTGCACGCGCTGTTGCCAGAATTCCAGCCGCCCGTCCGCGACTCAGCCGCCAGCGCGGAGGAGCTCAGGGGAAGCCGAAGCTATTCCAGCGCGCCGCGCGGCGTGCTGAACGGCTCACCGGTGTCAACCGTCACCCCGGCGGCGCGCTAGGCGCGTCCCTCTCATGCTGGCCGAACCGCCCGCTGCTGCCCCCCGCAACGATCGGGAAACTCGTTCTGCCAGACGTCAATTGGCGCTGGCCTTGGCCGCGCAGGCGCCGGATGCGCTGGCCGCCTGGTTAGACGCCCACCCGCTCAGCCTGGCCGACCTGGAGTGGCTGCAGGCCCAGGGGCTGGCGCTCTTCGCCTTCCACCGCATGCAGCAGGCCGATCTGCTGGACCGAGCACCCGCCGGCGTCATCGCTCCCTGGCAAGAGGCCTATCAGCGGGTGGTGACGGCCACCGCGGCCATGGATTGGGAGATCGAACGCGTGTTGCTGGCGCTCCAACAGGCCGGGGTGGATTTCATCTGGCTCAAGGGCGCCGCGCTGGCCTACGCGGTCTATGCCAATCCCGCCTGCCGGCTGCGGGGCGACCTCGATCTGTGGATCCAGCCGGAGCAGTTGCCGCTGGCCGCCGCGGTGCTGGCCGACCTGGGCTTTCGGCTGGCCAGCAAAGAGGACCGGCCCGACGCCCTGGTGCTGCTGGTGGGCGGGGAGCAACAGTTGGTGGGCGATGGCACGATTCTGGAGTTGATCGAGCTGCAATGGCCGGTGCTGCGCGGCGAGTGGGTGCGCCACACCACCGCCATCGACCATCAGGCCATCTGGCAGCGCCGCGCCGCCATCGCGCTGGGCGAGCACGGCTTCCCCACCCTGACGCCGGAGGACACGCTGTTGCATCTGGCCCAGCACCAGGCCATCAGCCATCAGTTCAGCGCGCCCTGGCTGCGCAATCTGCTGGACGTGCACCTGCTGGTGGCCGCGGGCAGGCTGAACTGGCCACAGGCGACGGCGACCGCGCGCAGTTGGCGGCTGGCCACCGTGCTCTGGACGGTGTTGCACCTGGCGCAGCGCCTGTTGGACACCCCAGCGCCCCCAGCTGCCATGCAGGCGCTGGCCCCTCCCCCCTGGCAGCGCTGGCTGATCGACCACCTGCACCTGGAGGAGGCGCTGCTGACCATGCAGTCCGGCGGCTACGGCCATCGCCGCTTCCTGATCCAGATTGCGCTGATCGACCGGGTGCGCGATGTGGTCCGGCTGCTGGCGCGCGGCCTTTTCCCCGATGCTGACTGGCTGCGGGCGCGCTATGGCCTGACGCCCGGGGCCCGCCTGGCCCGCTGGCGTCTGCTGCACATCTGGCGCCTGGCCACCGCCGCCCGCGCCTGATCTGCTGTGTGAGCAGCGCTTCGACTGCGCCGCTGGCTATCGGGAGTCGAGCCTTTGGGCGGGTCAGCGCGCTCGATTCGTGCTGGCCAGACCCGGCTAAAGCCTCGACTCCGCGTCGGGTTTGCTTTGCTTTCTTGAAATAGGCCGGTTCTCAGGGTCTGTGCTATAATTTCGGCGCAGCGCCCCGGCGGCGGCTTCAGCCTTTGCGGCCCTCTGCACTCACAGCGCGCCCGGTTACTGAACAACAACACACAAGGTATCGTCATCTATGGAACTGCGCAGTTATATCAACCTCGTTCGCAAATGGCTCTGGCTGATCGTGCTCTGCTCCCTCGTGGCCGGCGCAATCACCTTCTTCGTCACTCGAAGACAGACGCCCATCTACCAGGCCACCGCGACCGTCTTCATCAACCAGGCCCGCTCCACCACCGGCCGCGCTGACTACACCGACATCATCACCAGCGAGCGCGTGGCCCGCACCTATGCCGCGATGTTGCAGGACTGGCCGACGCTCAACGAGGCCGCCATCGCGCTGGGCTATCCGGCCGGCATCGCCGCCATGCAGGCGGCGCACAACGTCTCGGTCAGCGTCACCCCGGTGCGCGATACCCAGTTGATCCAGGTGACCGTGCAGTCCAGCGATCCAGAGCTGGCCGCGCGCGTGGCCAACATCCTGCCCGAAGTCTTCATGCAGATGAACCTGGAGCGTCAGCAGGAGCGTTTTGCCAACACACGCCGGGATCTGCAGGCCGATCTGACCGCGGCCGAGGGCGAGCTGGAGACCACCGAGCAGATGCTGAACGAGCTGGCCGACACGCCCGAGAACCGCAACGAACGCGACCGCCTGACCCGGCTGACCGCGCGCCATCAGACCACCTACAACAATCTGAGCAAGAGCCTGGAGGACCTGCGTCTTGCCGAGGCCCAGACCACCGACAACATCACCCTGACCACACCGGCCCAGACGCCCACCGGTCCCATCCGCCCGCGCGTGCTCTTCAACACCCTGCTGGCGCTGGCGGTCGGCGCGCTGATCGGCCTGGGCATCGCCTTCCTGATGGAATACCTGGACGACACCGTCAAGACCCCCGACCAGGTGCGCGATCTGACCGGGCTGGCCACGCTGGGCAACGTGATCTTTCTGGAAGGCGCCACCTCCGACCAGCGCATGGTCGCCCAGATGGCGCCCAAATCGTTGGGCGCCGAGGCCTATCGCGTCCTGCGCACCAATTTGCAGTTCTCCGCCCTGGACAAGCCGCTGGCTACCCTGATCTGCACCAGCGCCGCGCCCGGCGAAGGCAAGAGCACCACCATCAGCAATCTGGCGACGGTCATGGCCCAGTCGGACAAACGCGTGGTCCTGGTCGATGCAGACCTGCGCCGCCCCTCGCTGCACAAGCTGCTCAAATTGCCCAACAACGTCGGCCTGAGCACCGCGCTGCTGGACAAGGGCCGCGATCCGGGGGTCTACCTGCAAGCCACCGATGTGCCCAACCTGCGGGTGATGACCACAGGCCCGATTCCCCCCAACCCGGCCGAGATGCTCAATTCGGCGCGCATGCACGAGATGATCGAGGTGCTGAAGGGGGAGGCCGATGTGGTGTTGTTCGACACGCCGCCGGTGCTGGCCGTGGCCGACACCTCGATTCTGGCCAGCCAGGTGGATGGCGCGCTGCTGGTGGTCTGGGCGGGCAAGACGCGCGGCGAGCTGCTGGCTCAGGCGGTGGAACGTCTGCAAAGCGTGGGCGTCCAGCCGTTGGGTGTGGTGCTGAACAAGCTGGCCCAGCGCAAGGGCGGCTACTACTACAGCAACTACTACTATTACGCCAGCCGCGAGGGCGCCGAGGAGAGCGGCAAGGGCGGCAGCATGCGTCGCCGCCGCAGCTCGCGACAGCCCAAGGCCGAACAAGCCGGGTAGAGGAACGCCGAAGGATGAGCGATGAAGGCGGCGCGGGGAGCAACAAGGCGAGACTCCTCGGTGGAGCTCGCAATGATCTGACCAGGGCGGCGGCGGCCGGCATTGTCATGCTGGCCGCCGCCGCGCTTTTGTGGAGTGCAGCCCTGCCTGCCTGGGCCAGCGTGGCCGTGGTCGCGGGTCTGGCCGTCGCCTTCCTGGCTCGCGCCGTGGCCACCGGACAGATCGCGGGCCACACGCCGGCCGATTGGCCCCTGTTGGCCATGCTGCTGCTCCTGCCGGTGGGGCTGTGGGCCAGCCCCGATCTGGCGGTGACGCTGCCGCGCAGCTATGCCCTGATCGCGGCGGCCGCCTTCTTCTGGGCGGCGGCCGCCTTGAGCGATCACCCCTGGCTGCGCTTCAGCGGCTGGGCGCTGCTGCTGGCGGGCCTGGCCATGGCGCTGGCGGTCATCGCCGCCACCCCCCTCACCGGCAGCGGCATCGGTGTCATCGCGGCCATGCAGCGGCTGCTCGACCCCCTGGCGCAGGCGATCCGCGGCCCCCTGCCCTTCCTGCACGCCACTCGCTTCAACCCCAACCTGAGCGGCCAGTTGCTGGCGGTCTTCCTGGCGCCGGCCGTGGCCCTGGCGCTGGTTGGCGCCGGCAACGCGCCCGGCGGACGTCTGCTGCGCCTGGCGGCCGCCGGGCTCAGCCTGGTGCTGGGCCTGCTCTTGCTGCTCACCCAATCGCGCGGCGCGCTGCTGGGGGTGGCCGTCGCCCTACCGGTGATGACATTGCTCGCCAGCCGGCGCTGGCTGGCGCTGTGGCTGCCGCTGGGGCTGGCCGCGCTGGGCGGCGCTGTGCTCCTGCTGCGCCAAAGCCCCCAGGTTCCCGCCGCGCTGCGCACGGCCCTGCTGGCCGATGGCGGCGGCGTGACGACCACAGCCCAGGGACGCGTGGAGCTGTGGAGCCGCGCCCTCTACCTGATGCAGGACTTCCCCTTCACCGGCGTGGGCCTGGGCATGCCGCAGCGGGTGATCGACCTGCTCTACCCTCTCTTCACCGTCGTCTCCGGCAGCCAGTGGCTGCACGTACACAACACCTACTTGCAGATCGGCAGCGAGATGGGCATCCCCGGGCTGATCGCGCTGGCCGCGCTGCTGCTGGCGCTGGGCGCGGCGCTGGTCAGACAGGCCCGTCGCCGGCCGGCAGGGGGCTACCGCGGCCTGGCGCTGGGCCTGCTGGGCAGCCTGATCGTCTTTGCCGCGCATGGCCTGGTCGATGCCCCGCTGGCCAGCCCGAAGCTGATGGTGTTGTTCTTTGGGTTGATGGGGCTGATGGCGGCCGTGGCCGCGTCCGACGGCGTTGCTGAACAGGTCGGGGAATTCGGCGCACAGGAACAGCCGGCCGCGCCGGTTGCTGAACCGGCCCAGCAGCCCGGCGCCAGAGGGCGTTGACCGGGACACGCCCGGTCGGGGGCTGGCTTATCAGGTGCAGCCGGCCGCGCTGTCCGAGGAGTAGCCGCAGGCCGCACACATCCAGGCCTCGCCGATCGCCATCAGGGTGCCCGCCCGGCTGCAGACCGGGCAAAGTGGGCTGACGCCTTCGGCGTCGAACGTCATAGAAGCGCCTTCGCCCCCAGGGGTCGAGAGTAGGCATGAAGACGCAGCCGATAACATTTCGGCTGCGTCTTTTGATTCCTCGGCAGGGCTCCTGAAATTGTTGCGGTCGGGAGGCCGCATGTCCTCGCGCGCCATCGCCACAGATCCTTCCGGTGAGACTTCGGAGGCGGCCGCGCGGCCCTGGCTGACAGCGCCAGCCCCCTCCGAAATCATCGACAGGCCGCAGACCGTCAGCCGATCTCCGCCAGCTCCTCGTGGAGGATCACGCTCTTGCCCGGCAGCGCGCTGAGCCGCAGCACCGTGCCGGCGCGCGGGGCCACGATCTCGTTCTCCATCTTCATGGCCTCCAGCAGCAGCACCGGCTGGCCCACCTCCACCTGGTCTCCCTGCTGCACCAGCACCCGCGTGATCAGGCCCGGGATCGGCGCCTTGATGCGGCCATCGCCGCTGACCGGCCGCACGATGGCCACTGTGCGGTCCTGCACCTCGACGCGATGCATGCCATCAGACGACTTGATCCAGCGCAGGTTGGCATCGACTGCAATCTCGTAGGGCCGGCCGTTGACGATGATCCACTCCATCTGGTCGGGCTGGGTCACCGTCGGCGCCGTCACATCCAGGGTCTCGCCGTCGCAGGTGACTGACAGGGCGCCGGCAACGCCGCTGGCGCCGGAGACATCCACCTCGAACGGCCTGCCGTCGATGAGAACATTGACTTTGATCATAGTTCACTCCTTGCTCAACCTGGCAACTGGCGGCTGGCCCGATGCCATCCCCGCAGGAACTGCGGCGGCGTCACCGACTGGCGGCCCTGCATGCGCACGGCATAGGCCACCGCCGCGGCCACGGCCAGATCGCGCGCCACCGCGTCGGACAGATTGGCCACGCTGGACAGAATGCTCCGCCGCAGAAACTCCGTGGTGTAGGCGCCGCTCAGGAAATCCGGGTCCTGCATGATGAGCTGGAAGAGCGGCAGATTGGTGTGCACACCGGTGATGACGAAATCCTGCAACGAGCGCTCCATGCGCTTCAGCGCGGCCGCCCGATCCTCGCCCCAGACCACCACCTTGGCCAGAATCGGATCGTAGCGCACCGGCACCGGACAGCCGCTGTGGCCATAGGTGTCGACGCGCACGCGCGGGCCGCCGGGCAGCCGGAAGTGCTGCAACACGCCGGGGCTGGGCAGATAGTGATTCCAGGGATCCTCGGCGTTGATGCGGCACTGAATCGCCGCGCCGCGCAGCCGCACATCCTCCTGACGCATGGACAGCCGCTTGCCCGCGGCGATCTCGATCTGCTCGCGCACCAGGTCGCGGCGGGTGACCATCTCCGTCACCGGATGCTCCACGGTGATGCGGCCCTTGATCTCGGTGAAGTAGAAGGTGCCATCCTGGTCCAGCAGGAACTCGATGGTCACCGCGTTGTTGCAGTTTAGCAACCGGGCGATCTGCACCGCCGTGTCGTGCAGCCGAGCGCGCAGCGCCTGGGTCAGGCCGGGCGCCGGCGATTCGCAGACCAGCTTTTGATTGTTGCGCTGGATGGAGCCATCCCGCTCCCCCAGGTGGATGATGTTGCCGTAGTGGTCGCCCAGGATCTGCACGTCGATGTAGCTGGCCGGCAGAATGGCGCGCTCCAGGTAGAGGCTGTCATCGCCGAAGATGAGGCGCGCCTCGCTGCCACACTGCTGCACGGTCTTGTCCAGCGCCTCCGGCTGGCGCACCAGGCGCGCGGCGCGGCCGCGGCCGCCGCTGCACGCCTTGACCACCACCGGAAAGCCCAGCGCGGCCGCCTCGGCCTGGTACAGCTCCTGCTCATGGGCCCGGAAGGGGACCGAAGAATGCTCGGTGGTGGCAAAGCCCGCGGCCTTGACCCGCTCCAGCAGCTCGATCTTCATGCGCACGGCGCGCATCACGTCGCTGGATGGGCCCACGAAGACGATGCCTGCCTCTTCGCACGCCGCCACAAACTCCCAATGCTCCGCCAAATAGCCGTAGCCGGGATGGATCGCCTCGGCGCCTGTCTGCTGGGCGATCTTGATGATCTGGGCGCCGTCCATGTAGCCCAGCTCGGAATGCAGCTCGACGCACTCGTCGGCCAGACGCACGTGGAGCGAATCGCGGTCAGCCGCCTCGTAGAGCACCACCGTCCAGATGCCCATGTCGCGGCATTCCCGCACGATCCGCACCGCAATCTCGCCGCGGTTGGCGATCAGGATTTTCTTGAACATGTTCGCAGCTCCTGTGGCCCGCTAGGCCGGCGACAGCCCGTGCTTTTTGGGCACGTGCCGCTCGCGCTTCTGCAAGGTGACCTCCAGGGCGCGGATCAACATGCGGCGGGTGTCGCGCGGCTCGATCACGTCGTCGATCAGGCCCCGGGCCGCGGCGACGTAGGGATTGTTGAACTTCTCCTCGTAGTCGGCCACCAGCTCCAGCCGCTTGGCCTCCGGATCGGGCGCGCTGGAAACCTCCTTGCGGAAGAGGATGTTGACCGCGCCGGCCGCGCCCATGACCGCGATCTCGGCGTTGGGCCAGGCATAGAGCAGGTCGCCGCGCAGCCCTTTGCTGCTCATGACGCAGTAGGCGCCGCCGTAGCTCTTGCGCAGGATGACCATCAGCTTGGGCACGGTGGCCTCGCTGTAGGCGTAGATCATGCGCGCGCCGTTGCGGATGATGCCGGCGTACTCCTGCGAGGTGCCGGGCAGAAAGCCGGGCACGTCCTGCAAGGTGATGATGGGGACGTTGAAGGCGTCGCAGGTGCGAATGAAGTGGGCGGCCTTGATCGAAGCCTTGATGTCGATGCAGCCGGCCAGCACCCGCGGCTGGTTGGCCACGATGCCCACCACATAGCCGTTCAGCCGGGCAAAGCCCACCACTATGTTCTCCGCCCACAGCGCATGCACCTCGAAGAAACGCCCGTCGTCGAAGACGCTGCTGATCACCTGGCGCACGTCGTAGGGCTTGTAGGGGTCGGTGGGCACCAGATGCTCCAGCTCCGGGCAGCGCCGGTCACGGTCGTCCAGCGGCGGCACGTAGGGGGGATCGTCCTGGTTGTTGGAGGGCAGATAGCTGAGCAGCTCCCGCACCAGGGCCAGGCATTCGTGGTCATCCTTGGAGAGGAAGTGGCTGACGCCGCTCTCACGGCTGTGGACCAGGCCGCCGCCCAGTTGCTCCTGGCTGACGTCCTCCTGCATCACGGCGCGCACCACGTCGGGGCCGGTGATGAACATGTAACTGTTCTCGGTCATGAAGACGAAATCGGTCAGCGCCGGCGAATAGACCGCGCCGCCCGCGCAGGGACCCATGATCACCGAAAGCTGCGGGATGACGCCGGAGGACTCGCAGTTGGCGTCGAAGAGCCGGGCGTAGCCTCCCAGGCTGTCCACCCCTTCCTGGATGCGCGCGCCGCCGGAATCGTTGATGGCGATGAAGGGCGCGCCGTAGGTCAGGGCCATGCGCATGGCCTTGACGATCTTGTTGGCATGCATCTCGCCCAGCGAGCCGCCCATGACGCTGGCGTCCTGCGACGCGACGAAGACATGGCGGCCATTGACCAGGCCAAAGCCGGTGACAACGCCATCGCCGTAGCGCGAGCCCTTGCCGCCCATGTAGCTCTCGAAACGCGGCAGCACCAGCGTGTCGATCTCGGTGAAGGTGCCAGGGTCGAAGAGCACATCGATGCGCTCGCGTGCGGTCAGCCGGCCCTTGCGGTGCTGGGTCTCCACGTCCTTGGCCGAGCCGTTGGCAATCTGCCGACGCTCGCGCAGCTTCTGAATATAGGTTTCCATCTCAGCGGCCAAAGTAGGGTCCTCCTGTAACATGTAGAGCAGCCAGTGTCAACACAAAGCGGCCAGCGCGCCGCCACCAGCCGCGAATCTGCCAATCAAGTGCGTCGGTCGGCGGCAGGCGGCCGGCCCGACTCAGCGCGTCCGACAACAGTTCGGGGTCGAGCAAGACGTGTACTTCGCTCCAGCCAGGCTCAACCTCGGCGTTCAGCTCCAGGCCGGTGGCCGGCAGGCAGATCACCCGCCGCGTGTCCACGGTCAGGCCTACTTGCAGCGCCTTGAGCACGGCCTCCTTGGCGCTCCAGGTGACGGTGGTCATCAGCGCCTGCTCGTCGCCCAGCGCCTGGCCGACCCAACGGATCTCGTCGGCGGCGAAGTAGGCCGCGACGAAGCTATCCGAACGCGGCGCCACACGCTCGATGTCGCCGCCAACCTGCACCAGGCCATCCGGCGGAAAGCCGGGGCTGATGCCGTAGGTCTGCCGGTCTGGCGACTTCCAGCGGCCGCCCGCGGCGTAGAGGGCGCAGAGCGCCATCTCGCTGCTGTGGCTGATGGAGAGGCTGATGGGCAGGCGCATGCCGCTGACCCGCGGCACGGGGTAGCCCAGCCGGCGCCCCGGCACAGCCACCAGCGGCGCGCCGCTGACCCAGCGGGAGCCCAGCGGCAGGTCCATGGGGGTCGCCTGGCTGTCGAAGACCACCACCGGCGCGGCGCTCTCTTCCGAGTCGCGCGCGATCACCAGGGCATCCAGCGACGGCTGTTGGCCGGTCTCCATGGCCACGTAGCGCTGCGCCAACCGCTTGGCCGCGCAGCGGCCCAGCAGCCATTCGCCGCGGCGCTTGGCCGTGGCCAACTGCGCCAGGCGTTCCCGTTCCGCCGGGCTCAACAGCCATCCAGGCGCCTCGTCGTGGATGATCTGCGGGCATTCAGCCGCGGGTTGCAGCAGCCAGTGGATCATGGGGTCACATACAGCTCAACAAGCCATCGGTCACGAAACTCTTGTGTCTTTGTCGCCTGAATAGCCGCTCGGGTCGGTTTATGCGCAGCCACCGAGCCCGCCATTTTCATCAACGGTTGTGCGCCCGGCGCACCGATGTCCGATCTGAAGTGACCGGGTGACAAGGCGAACCGCATGAGCTGCTGCCGCCTTGTCACCCGGTCGCGCTGTCATCCAGGTCGCCCCACCGTCCGGTAGCCTTTCAGCTCCACGAACAGGTTGCCGGCCTCGTCCACCACCTGGGCGTCGAAGGTGTCGCCGTTGTCGGTGGTCTGAACGATGCCGTAGAGGCGGCGGCCGTCGGCCTCCTCCGGCTGACGGTAGGCCGTCACCGAGGCGAAGCCCAGCGGGAAGGCCATGGCGTTGTGGGTCTTGACGTGCCACAGGGCCGCGGCCTGGAAGCAGAGCTCCACCAGCCGCGGGGCCAGCAGCGATTCCACGTCGGCCGGCGCGGTGTTGGGGGGCAGGTCATGCGGCATCAGCGCCACACACTGGCCACCCTGCACGCCAGCCCGCTCGATCACCTGGTAGGCCGGGCCGTGGAAGAAGGTCTGATAGATCTCCGCGGCCGGGATGGACAGGTCAGCCTCGGCCGGCGGCTGGAAGTCCAGCGCCGGCTTCCCGGCCGGAGCTGCCGTCAGCCGCACATCCGCCGCGAAGTGTTCCTTGACCTGCACCGGCAGGCCCTCCTTGGCCGGCTTGGTGACGGAGCGCAGCACGGCGTGGGCGATCAGGTCGCCGTTGGCCGCCGGGCTGAGGGTGGCGTTCAGGTAGAGGGAGCGCGGCTCCATGCGGAAGAACTTGAACGCGCCCATCATCTGCTCGTTCTCGACCGCGGCCACCTGCCAACCGCTCTCTCCCTTGCTCTGGCCGGTCTCCGACCGAGCCAGACCCGTCAGCGCCGTGGCCAGCTCAGCCAGCGCCTCGGTAGCCATCACGCCGGGCAGCCAGGGCGTGCCCGCGTCCGGCGCATGGTCGAAGAGGAAGGGCTGCTCGTGCGGGTTCAACAGCGTCTCCACCTCGATGCCGCCGTAGAGCTTGGTCGCCTTGACCTCGCCCACCATCAGCAGGCGGGGCTGGCGCTGGGCCAGGGCCGCGTTGATCTTGGCCACGTCCGCGCCGCCGGTGGCATCGCGCTCTTCCATCCAGGCGCCCAGCCGGCCGGCCACCACGATCTCGCCGCGCGTGCCGCCGTAGGTCAGCTCGCGCCGGATGGTGGGCACGCCCGCCTCGGCCGGCAGCATGTCGATGCCCAGCGCGGCCATGATGGCCGGCACCGAGCCGCGTGAGGCCATGCCGATCTGGCCCCAGGCCGTCCAGTCGATGGCGATGCCGCGCGTCTCCGGTCGCCAGGCCCGCATGCTGCTGCTGATCTTGCAGAGCAGGTCGTTGGCCGAGGAGTAGTCGCTCTGGCCGTTGTTGCCGAAGCGCCCGGCCACCGAGCTGAAGCTCACTGTGGCGCCGATGGGCATGCCCTTGGCCGCTTTCAGCAGGCTGAAGAAGCCATCGGCCTTGACATCGAAGACCAGGGCGAACTGGTGCGGCTCCTTGTTGGGCAGGGTGCGGTCGATCAGCAGCCCGCCGGCGTGCAGCAGCACATCGATCTTGCCGTAGCGGGTGCGGATATCCTCCACCACCGCGGCCACCTTGTCGCCGTCGCGCAGGTCCAGGCTGAAGTAGTGCGCCACGCCGCCGGCTGCCTCCACCGACTCGATGGCCCGCAGCGCAGCCTCGCCGCGCTCGATGCCCATGATCTTGTCGTCGATCTGCTTGGGCGTCACCTTCTCGCCGGAGCTTCTGGCCTCGGCGATCAGCGCCTGCTTCAGGGTATCGCGGCCCTCGCGGAAGAGCTTGACGTACTTGTCATCCCGCGCCGGCGCCTGCACCAGGTCCAGCAGGTAGAAGACGCCGCCGGCCGCGCCCACCGCCAGATCGGTGGTGATGGCGCTGGTGATGCCGCCGGCCGCGCCGGTGACCACGAAGACGGTGTTGTTATCCAGCGTCATGCCGGGCTGGCCATCGCGGGCCGGCTTCTCGACCAGGGTGACGGTGTAGCGCAGGCCGTTGTGATAGCCCACCTCGACGATGCCGGGGTCGTAGAGCGTCTCGGCGATCAGGGCGTCGGCCGGCTCGGCCGTCTTGCGGCTGGCCTCGAAGTCCACCACCTTGACCACCACGCCCTTCCCGGCGTCCTCAGGCCGCAGGGCCTGTTCCATGTTGTAGGCCTTGGTGAAGCCGCTGACCGCGCCGCCCAGGGGGGCCGTCGCGCCGGCTGCGCCGTAGCCGTGCAGCCCGCCCAGCCGTGTGGCCGACACCAGGAAGGTGTTGGGGCCGGCCACCGCGTCGTAGAGCGCGCGCATGGCGGTGTAGAGGTTCTTGGCCCGCACCCGGTTGGCCTCGCGCCACTCCTCCAGGTTCATCTCCTCGATGGGCGCCTCCACGTCCAGCGCCGGCAGCCAGTAGATGCCCTGGATCGGCCCATCGGCCAGCCAGCCTTTGAGCTGGGCATCCAGCGCATCGGTGGCCACGCCCGGCTCCAGCGTCAGCGTCGTCGCGCCCAGCTTCTCCAGCCGGTTGACCAGCGACTTGCCCACGCCGCCGCGGTCCAGCATCACCACCACGCGGCTGCCGCTGCCCAGCGTCACGCCGGTGGGCTTGGTGAGTTCGATCATCGGCCGCAGGCTGGGCACAGGCGCCCGCCGCGGCATCTTGTCCGCATCCTCCAGCGTGCCGATGGTGGCGACCGGTGAACGGTGATCGGTGGCCGGTAAACGGTGATCGGTAGTCGGTTGGGATTTCACTTCCGCCGACCGTTCACCGCTCACCGTTGACGGTTCACCGACCTTCAGATCCGGCCGCATGGTGTAGACGAAGCCGATCACGCTCTCCAGCGTCGGGTAATCGCGCAGGGCCAGGTTCTCCTGGAAGGGGATGTCGTAGGCCTCGCGGATGGCCTGGAAGGTCTCGGCCTGCTTCACCGTGTCGATGCCCAGGTCGGCCTCCAGGTCCAGGTCCAGCTCCAGCATGTCCTCGGGGTAGCCGGTCTTGGCCGCCACGATGGCCAGCACGGTGGCCGCGACCGGTGAACGGTGATCGGTAACCGGTGAACGGTGATCGGTAACCGGTGAACGGTAATCGGTAACCGGTTGGGATTTCTCTTCCGCTGACCGTTCACCGCTCACCGTTGACGGTTCACCCGCCTTCAAATCCGGCCGCATGGTGTAGACGAAGCCGATCACGCTCTCCAGCGTCGGATAGTCGCGCAGGGCCAGGTTCTCCTGGAAGGGGATGTCGTAGGCCTCGCGGATGGCCTGGAAGGTCTCGGCCTGCTTCACCGTGTCGATGCCCAGGTCAGCCTCCAGGTCCAGGTCCAGCTCCAGCATGTCCTCGGGGTAGCCGGTCTTGGCTGCCACGATGGCCAGCACGGTGGCCGCGACCGGTGAACGGTGATCGGTAACCGGTGAACGGTGATCGGTAAACGGTGAACGGTAATCGGTAGCCGGTTGGGATTTCACTTCCGCCGACCGTTCACCGCTCACCGTTGACGGTTCACCCGCCTTCAGATCCGGCCGCATGGTGTAGACGAAGCCGATCACGCTCTCCAGCGTCGGATAGTCGCGCAGGGCCAGGTTCTCCTGGAAGGGGATATCGTAGGCCTCGCGGATGGCCTGGAAGGTCTCGGCCTGCTTCACCGTGTCGATGCCCAGGTCGGCCTCCAGGTCCAGGTCCAGCTCCAGCATGTCCTCGGGGTAGCCGGTTTTCTCAGCCACGATGGCCAGCACCCTGGCTGCGACCGGTGAACGGTGATCGGTGGCCGGTGAACGGTGATCGGCGACCGGTGAACGGTAATCGGCAGCCGGTTGGGATTTCTCTTCCGCCGACTGTTCACCGCTCACCGTTGACGGTTCACCCGCCTTCAGGTCGGGCCGCATCTTGTGGACGAAGCCGATCACACTCTCCAGCGTCGGATAGTCGCGCAGGCTCAGCCCCTCCTGCTGCGGGATGGCGAAGGCCTCACGCACGGCCTGGAAGGTCTCGGCCTGCTTCACCGTGTCGATGCCCAGGTCGGCCTCCAGGTCCAGGTCGAGATCGAGCATGTCCTTGGGATAGCCGGTCTTGTCGGCCACGATCTCCAGCACGGTGGCTGCGACCGGTGAACGGTGATCGGTAACCGGTGAACGGTAATCGGTAGCCGGTTGGGATTTCTCTTCCGCCGGCCGTTCACCGCTCACCGTTGACGGTTCACCGACCTTCAGGTCGGGTCGCATCTTGTGGACGAAGCCGATCACGCTCTCCAGCGTCGGGTAGTCGCGCAGGCTCAGCCCCTCCTGCTGCGGGATGGCGAAGGCCTCGCGCACGGCCTGGAAGGTCTCGGCCTGCTTCACCGTGTCGATGCCCAGGTCGGCCTCCAGGTCCAGGTCAAGATCGAGCATGTCCTGCGGATAGCCGGTTTTCTCAGCCACGATGCCCAGCACCTGGCTGGCGACGGCATCGACGGCCGGGGCGGAAGGCGCCGCGGGCGCGGGAGGCGGCGCGACCGGCGCAGGGGCCGCCACGACGACGGGGGCCGGCGGCGCCGCCGCGGGCGCAGGCGCAGGGGGCGGCGTGACGACGGGGGCCGGCGGCGCCGCCGCGGGCGTCACAGGCGCCGGAGGAGGCGGAGTCGCCGGTCGGGGCGCGGGCGCCATCGGTTCAGCGCTCACCGTTGCCCGTTCACTGCTCACCGGCTTGCCCAGCAGCTCGCGCACGGCCGGCATGGGCTGCGGATGATAGGCGGCGCCGGCGCTGCTGTCGCCAGGGGCCGCGGCGCGCACGCAGGGGCCAAGGCCGAAGCGCCACGAGCTGGGGGCGGGGGCGCGGCCGGGGCCGGTCAGCGATTTGACGCGCAGGTTGCGCTTGACCACCTCCAGCTCGGCCCGGTCGTAGCCGCTGGCGCTGTCCAGCCAGTGCTGGTAGCGCAGTTTGTCATCGATGCGGTCCAAGCCGCCGGGGATGCGCCGGGTCAGGGTCAGGGCGATCTGCGAGCCGAAGCCGGCCGCCAGATGGATGGCATAGAGCACCGGATAGCGGCCGCCGCGGCTCAGGTTGAGCACGCCCAGATCGGGGTCCACCTCCTTGAAGTTGGGCACCGGCGGAACGATGCCATACTCCAGGATCTTGACCGCGATCACATCCTCCACGCCCACGCCCATGGGATGGCCGGTGAAGCCCTTGGTGTTGGCCACCACGATATCGCTGGCTGCGTCGCCGAAGGTGTTGCGCAGGGCGATGACCTCGGCCGAGGCGCTGCCGCCGCGGGCCGGGGTGTAGGTCTCATGGGACATGAAGACGGTCTGGCTGGCCATGGCGTAGCGGTTGACGCCGAAGCGCCGCTCGGCCGCGGCCACCAGGCTTTCCATCACCTGGCTGATGTGATCCACATCCAGGCGCGAGCCGTGGAAGGCGCTGTTCATGGTCTCGCTGCTCAGCAGCTCGACGATGCCGCGCATGCCGCGCTCGCGCACCGTGTCCTCGCTCTCCACCACCAGGCCGCAGGCGCCCATGCCCAGGATGGTGCCGTGGCGGCGGCGGTCGAAGGGCAGCGCGGCCTCGTCCACCCGGTCGTCGGTGGCCGACGCGCCCAGGGCCAGGAAGCCCGCGCCCACCCATTCCATCAGATGATCGCTGGTGACGGCGTCGCCGCCCAGCACCAGCACCCGCCGGCAGCGGCCATTGCGGATCCAGTCCTCGGCCAGGGCGACGCCCTGGGCGGTGCTGGCGCAGGCCGCGTTGACGTGGGCGTTGGGGCCGCGCGCGCCGATGTACTCGGCGAACTGGCTGTGGCCCATGCTCAGGATGCGGAAGATGAAGCGGCGGTCGAAAGTGTAGGGCTCGCGCGCCATCTGCTCACGCAGGTCGCCGATGCGGCGGTTGATCTCCTGCAAGGTCTGCATGTCAGTGGTGTAGCCGCGCAGGTCCTCCAACATGGCGAGTTGCATGCGGCGGTTTTCCCACTGGTAGTAGTTGCTGAACTCCTCGGCAAAGCGGTCGCCGCCAGGGAAGGCGCTGGCAAAGATCACGCCGGTCTCATCGCGCAGCGCCTCGGGCAGCATCCAGCGGTCGGGCAGATACTTGCCGGTGGTGGTCTTGCGCCAGGTCTGCACCAGCGGAATGCCCGCCTCGCGCAGCGCGTCCAGGCCGGCGGCAAAGGCGTACTGGGTGGTGATGTCCAGCGCCTCCACCAGCTTGGCCGGCACGCCGTACTCCTCGGCCAGGTCGAATTCGCCGGAGCGGCCGGCCAGCTTGAGCACATCGGCCGGGTCGGTGATCACCTGGAAGCTGCCGGTGCCATCCTCCGACTTGACCAGCCGGGTGATGCGCTTGTCCAGGATGCGCTGGCGGAAGCGCTCAGGGATCAGGTCGATGAACTGCTCGCCGCGCAGGATGCGCAGGGCATTGTCGGGGTCCATCAGCGGCTTGTTGGGGCCAGGCAGGCCCAAGCCGGTGCCGCTGATCACCACCGAGCCCAGCGGGACATCGTTGCGGTCGGCCGGCTGCGGATGGGACGCCGGCTGTGCGTTGGCCATGGCCTGCTGCAAGACCTGCGCCAATTGGCTGAGGGCGTCGGCAGGCAGAGAAGGTTGAGACATGACAGGTTCCTTGGCGGGAGCCGGGGGTCGGTGTTCGGTGATCGGTGTTCGGTCAGGGAGCTGCGGCGCAGGGGGCGGAGGCGCAGGTGCGGTGACCACGGGTGCGGCCGGCGCAACGGCAGCCAGCACACTCTGTCCACCGTTGACCGTCGTTGAGCGTTGAGCGTCCAGCGCCTGCACGCCATAGCCGGCGGCATAGAGCCCGCACAGCGCCTGGTTGAAGCTGGCCAGCTCGCCAGTCTTGGGATGATTGGTGAAAAGGGAGACCACGTCGGGCTTGCTGCCCAGCACGTCGTCCACGAAGCCTTTGAGCGCCTTCTTGGGGCCGACCTCGACGAAGGTGCGGCACCCCTCGCGGTACATGGTCTCCAAACCCTTGACCCACTGCACCGGCGAGGCGATCTGCAGCTCCAGAATATCCTTGATTCCTTCCACCGTGGTGGGGTAGAGCTCGCCGGTGACGTTGGCCACCAGCGGCAGGGCAGGCTCGGAGATGCTCAGCCGGTCCAGCACCTTGCGCAGCGGCTTGCTGGCCGGGGCCACGATCTTGGTGTGGAAGGCGTGGCTGACGGGGATGCGCATGGCCTGGAAGCCCTTGGCCGTGAAGCGCTCGATGGCCTGCTCCACCGCCTTGCTGGCGCCGCCCACCACGCACTGGTTGTAGGAGTTGATGTTGGCCGCCACCACATAGCCGTCGATCTCGCTCAGGGTCTGCATGATCACGTCGTAGGGGGCCATGACCGCGGCCATCCAGCCGTTGTCATCCATGGAGACCTTGGTCATCTCCGCGCCGCGCGCGGCCGAGGCCTCCAGCGCGTGGGCAAAGGGCATGATGCCGGCCGCGATCAGCGCGCCGTATTCGCCCAGGGAGTGGCCCATCACCATGTCGGGCTGGAAGCCGTACTCGGCCAACAGCTTGTAGAAGGCGGTGTCCATGGTCAGCATGGCCGGCTGGGTGATGGCGGTCTGCATCAGATCGCGCTCGGCCTGCTTCATGGCGGTGGGGTCGGCGCTGTCCACGAAGATGTAGCTGGTCAGCGGCCGGCCCAGAATGGGGGTCATCACCCCATCGGCCTCGCGGAAGGTTTCGGCCACCACCGGATCCAGCGCGGCCAGCTCGCGGCCCATGTTGGTGTACTGGCTGCCCTGGCCGGGGAAGAGGAAGGCGATCTTGCCGGCCGGCGCGCCGCTGCCGCGGAAGATGCCCTGGGCGGCCAGCGCCTTCCAGGCCTGGGGATTGTCGAAGCCGGCGGCCTTGCGGGCCTTGGCCAGCTTCTCCAGCAGCTCGCCGGGGTCGCCGAAGTCGATCACCAGCCGCTCCGGCTGGCGCAGCTCGGCCGGGTCGGGCGGGGCGATGGGAGGCGCCCAGCCGCCCTCCGCCTGTCGCCAGGCCTCGTCCAGCCGGTCCTTCAGCGCGACCGGGTTGGCCGCGCCGATGGCCAGAATGCCGCGCACCGGCTTCTTGGCGCTCGAAGGGGCGGGGACGGCCAGCGGCCGCGCGCCGTCGCCCTGGCTGGCCGGCGTTTTGCTGGGGCGCGTCACCTCCACCGCCGTGAACTGCGCCGTCTCCGGCTGCAACATGCCGGGCACGTATTCCTCCAGCACCACGTGGAAGTTGGTGCCGCCGAAGCCGTAGGAGCTGACGCCGGCGCGGCGGGGCGTGCCGTTGGGGGCGTTCCACGCCTGCAGGTTGTGGCTGAGGAAGAAGGGGGAGTTGGTGAAATCGGCGTTAGGGTTGGGCTTTTCGGCGTTGAGGGTGGGGGGCAAGACCTTCTCGTGAACCGCCATGACGGCCTTGAGCAGGCCGGCCGCGCCGGCGCCGGCCTTGAGGTGGCCGATGTTGCCCTTGGCTGAACCGAGGGCGATGCTGGCGCGCGGGGCGCCGGCGAAAACCTCGGCCAGGCTCTCCAGCTCCACCACGTCGCCCACCTTGGTGCTGGTGCCATGGGCCTCCACCAGGGTGGCGGTGGCCGGGTCCAGCCCGGCATTGGCCCAGGCCCGCTGCGCGGCCAGGATCTGGCCCAGCGGGTTGGGGGCGGTGATCCCCTTGCCCTTGCCGTCGGCCGAGCCGCCCACGCCGCGGATCACGGCGTAGATCTTGTCGCCATCGCGTTCGGCGTCGGCCAGGCGCTTGAGCAGGAAGGCGGCCGAGCCTTCGCCCATGACGAAGCCATCGGCGCCGTCGCCGAAGGGGCGGCTGCCGGTGGCGCTCAGCGCGCCGATCTTGCAGAACTTGACGAAGACGCTGGCGCCCATGTTGCGGTCTACGCCGCCGGTGATCACCGCGTCCACCTGGCCGGAGGTCAGCAGCTCCACGGCCGCGTTGATGGCGGCAAAGCTGGAGGCGCAGGCGGCGTCGGTGATGAAATTGGGGCCGCGCAGGTTGAGCACGTTGGCCACCCGGCCGGAGACGATGTTGGGCAGCTCGCCCGGCATGGTGTCCTCGGTGATGGGGGGAATGACAGCGTCCAGCCGCTCGAACCACTGGCTGAGGATCGCCTCCTGCACGGCCGGCGGCAGTTGCCTGAACTCCGTGGCCGATTCCAGCGCCTTGCGGTATTCGGGGAACTGGATGCGCATGGTGGTGAGGTAGTGCAGCTCGCCGCCCATGGCGGTGCCCAGGATCACGCCGGTGCGCTCGGTGTTCAGCGGCCGTTCGGGGTAGCCATAGTCGGCCAGCGCCTCGGCCGCGATGGTCACGGCCCACTGCTGGCCCTGATCCATGGCGGCTGCGACCTTGGGGGGAATGCGGTATTTCTTCCAGTCGAACTGGAAGCCCTTGACCCAGCCGCCGATCTTGCTGTAGGTCTTGTCGGGCGCGCTGGGGTCGGGGTCGTAATAGTCGGCGATGCCCCAGCGGTCGGGGGGCGTCTCGCTGATGCTGTAGCGCTTGTTTTTGATGTTCTGCCAATAGGCCGGCGCGTTGGGGGCATCAGGCAAGATCGCCCCCAGCCCTACGACGGCAATGGCTCGATGTGCTGTGTCAGTCATGGTTATTAACCCTGTAAGGTGAAACGGAACTCATCGCCTGGAGTTTGCGAGGCGGCGTAATGCGTAACTCGTAATGCGTAATGCGTAACACGCCTCACATAACCCAAGTTACGCATTACGCATTACTCGTTATTCCGCCGGAAACGCCTCGTTCAACTTCTTCGCCACGAAGTCCATGTCCTCGATCAGACCGGCCTGGCTGGCGTAGATGCCGGGCAGGTTCAGCGACTGAGGCAGGTTGGGATCGCTCTGGCCGGCGCCGATGGCCCAGCGCAGCCCTTCGGCCGCGATCTTCAGCGCTGCGTCGCGGGCGTGGATGCGGGCCATGGCCTGGCGGGTGGGCACGTCCAGCGGGATTGCCTCGGTGGGATGGCTGGTGACGGTCTCGGCGAAGATGGCCGCGGTCTCGGCGTAGGCGATCAGTTCGCCCAGGCGGAAGAGGATGTGCTGGTTGCGGGTCAGCCGGTCGATGCGGCTGCGCTCCAGCACCTGGGAGAGCGCGCGCATGGCCATGGCGGCCACGCCGGCGCCGTTGTTCGGCTCCGCGCGCTGAAGCTGATCCAGCCGGGCCGCCCAGTCGTTGTAATACGCGCCCTTGGTCTTGAGGTGCAACTGCCAGCGGTCACGGGCAATGGTCCACTCCATGATCTCCGAGGTGCCTTCGTAGATGGTGGTGATCTTCACATCGCGCTTGACCTTCTCGACCATGTACTCCTTGGTGTAGCCGTAGCCGCCCAGGGCCTGGATCGAGTCTTCGGCCGCCTTGTTGCCGGCCTCGGTGGCGAGGTACTTGGCCACCGCGCCCTCGGTCTGCAGGTCCGGCTCGCCGCCGTCGATGCGGCGCGCAGTCCATTCGATGTAGGCGCGGGCCGCTTCCAGCCGCACGGCGTTGGGCACGATCAGCTTGTGGGAGTGGCCCTGCTTCTGGCTGAGCGGCGCGCCGCCCTGGATGCGTAACTGCGAATAGGGGATGGCGCGCTTCAGCGCCGACCAGCCGCCGCCCAGGCCGAAGGCCGCCACCATCAGGCGGGTGTAGCCGAAAACGGCCTGCGCCTGGGCCAGACCCTGCCCCTCCACCAGACCGACCAGGTCGCCGGCCGGCGCGTAGACATCCTCCAGGAAGAGCGCGGCCGTGTTGCTGGCGCGAATGCCGTGCTTGTCCTCCGGCTTGCCCTGCGAAAAGCCCTCCGCGCCCTTTTCGATCACGAACCAGGTGGGGCCGCCGGGGGCCAGCGCCAGAATGGTGTAGAGAGTGGCCACGCCGCCGTTGCTGATCCACTGCTTGCGGCCGGAGATCTTGTAGCCGACCACCTTGCCATCCTCTTCCACCGGGACGGCGCGGGTCTTGAGGCTGCCCAGGTCGCTGCCGGCCTGCGGCTCGGTGGCGCCGTAGGCCACCAGCAGCCCCTCCTCGGCGATGCGGCCCATCCAGCGCTCCTGCTGCTCCGGGGTGCCGCCCACGGTGATGGGGTCGCTGCCCAGGAAGGTGGCCAGGACGCCGGTGGCGATGCCCAGATCGAGGCTGGCCATCACCTCGGAGACGCGGTAGATGTCATACGCGCCGCCGCCCATGCCGCCCAGCTCTTCGGGGATGAAGAGCAGATGCAGGCCGATGTCCTGATAGAGCTCGTCCAGCACCTCCTGGGGAAACTCATCGTTGTGGTCCAGCTCCAACAGGAAATCGTTGGTCAGGCGCTTCTCAGCGTACTTGTTCAGGGTGGTCAACACCTGATTCAGCTCTTTGCGGTCCAGTCCAGCCATGGTGTAGTGCCTCCGACAGGTTTTAGAGTCTAGCCGGCGGGTGCGAGCACATGGATTGCGTAGGCTGCCGTATCGAAATCCACGTGCCCACACCCGCCGGCGGGCCAAACGTTGGTTTCGGTACGTCTCAGAAGGCTACTCAACCAACGGGTGCCCGCCGGCCGAGTAGCCACGAAGAATGCCCAAATGTCCGCGCCATTTACGCATGGCGCACTGCGTCAAATGTCCGTTTTAAGCCAAAGGCAGACGCATTTCGGTTCGTCCGTTTGGACTGGCCTACATGGTCTGCCTCTGCAACGCAAGCGACACTATTCAACTGACAGGGTCAGTATACCACCTCTTTGTGAAATTAGGTATGAGCTAGATCATAAAACAGCACAGATTGTGAACTGTTTTGATGAGTATACCCCAGAAATCCCTACGCGCAAACCCATGAAACCAGGCGCAGCGATCCAAACAGGCTGGCTGCCGAGGCGGCGTCGAGCCTTCGGGCGGGGTCAGCGCGTTCGGCGCACAACGGCCAGACCCGGCTGAAGCCTCGACTCCGGCCGTCATCGGAACCCTGCACAAGATCGACCAGACCCGGCTGAAGCCTCGACTCCGGCCGTCTTTGGAACTGCACCGCACGATGCTGAACATGCCCGGCCACGGTTCAGCCCAGCGGCGCGGGCTCACTCATAGCGCAGCGCGTCGATAGGGTTCAGCCCGGCCGCGCGCGTCGCAGGATAGATGCCGAAGAAGAGGCCCACCGCCAGCGAAAAACCGGTGGCCAGCAACACGCTCTGCGCAGTCACCACCGCGGTCAGATCGTCTTGCAGGTTGGAGATCAGCACCGCGCCGGCCCAGCCCAGGCCGATGCCGATCAGTCCGCCGATCAGCGACAGCACCATGGCCTCAATCAGGAACTGCAAGAGGATGTCGCGCCGCCGCGCGCCCACCGCCTTGCGGATGCCGATCTCGCGCGTGCGCTCGGTGACCGAGACCAGCATGATGTTCATGATGCCGATGCCCCCTACCAACAGCGAGATGGCCGCGATCGCGCCCAGAAAGAGGGTGATGACGCCGGTGATCTGCCCGAAAATGGCCACCAGATCAGCCTGGTTGATCACGGTGAAGTCATCGTCGCCGCGGAACTGGATGTTGTGGCGCTGGCGCAGCAGCTCCTCGATCTGCTGCCGCGCCTCGTCCATCTGCTCCTCCGCCACCACCTGGGTGTAGATCACCGAGAGCAGCGGCTCGCCGCGCGAGTTGCGCAGGGCTGGCGTCAACCGCTCCTGCATGGTGGTCAGCGGCACAAAGATCAGGTCGTCCTCGCTGCCGAATGCGCCGCCCCCCTTCTCCTCCATCACTCCGATCACCTCGAAGGGGATGTTGTCGATCTTGATGGTGCGGCCGATGGGGTACTCGTCGGCGCCGAAAAGCCGCTCCATGGCCCGCACCCCCAACACCGCCACCCGCGTCCGGGCGGCCACATCCTGATCGGAGATGAAGCTGCCCTCGCCCACGTAGGAGTTGCGCACATCCTGGTAGTCATTGGTGACGCCGGAGATCTGCAAGTTCAGGTTGTTACGCTGATAGGTCACGTTGGCCGCGGTGTTCACCTCCGCCGCGGCGCGGACCACCAGGGGCGCGTTGAAGGGGTCGCTGATGGCCGCGTAGTCGCTCTGAGTCAGCGATGGCTCGAAGCTGCGCATGCCCGGCGGGCCGGCGCTGCTCTCGTTGACGTTGACCGGAACCACGAACAACAGGTTGGTGCCTGCACCCTGCAACTGCTCACGGATCAGGTTCTCCACCCCCTGGCCGACGGAGAGCAGCGTGATCACCGCGCCCACGCCGATGATGATGCCCAACATGGTGAGCACCGCCCGCAGCTTGTTGGCTGACAGGCCGCGCATGGCCACACGCAAGGACTCTACAAGGTTCATATCGACGGATCCTCGCCCTGGGCGACCAGATCACGCACCCGCTTGTCGTAGGCCCGCTCGCCGGCCCGCCGCTGGTGCAAGACGGGGGCATCCTCCACGATCTGGCCATCCATCAGGCGGACGATGCGCCGCGTGTGTTCGGCGATATCAGGCTCGTGGGTCACGAAGACCACGGTGATGCCCTGGCGCTCGTTCAGATCCTGGAAGATGGCCATGATCTCGGCGCCGGACTTGGAATCCAGATTGCCCGTGGGCTCGTCGGCCAGGATGATGGCCGGATCGTTGATCAGGGCGCGGGCGATGGCCACCCGCTGCTGCTGGCCGCCGGACAGTTCGTTGGGCCGATGGTGCAGCCGTTCGCCCAGGCCGACGCGCTGCAAGGCTGCCACGGCCCGCTCGCGCCGGTTCTTGCCCCCCGCGTAGACCAGCGGCAGCTCCACGTTCTGCAAGGCGGTGGTGCGGGGCAAGAGGTTGAAGCTCTGGAAGACGAAGCCGATCTTGCGGCTGCGCACCCCAGCCAACTGATCGTCGCTCAGGCTGTTGACGTCGATCCCGTCCAGCAGATATTGTCCGCTGGTCGCCTGATCGAGGCAGCCGATGATGTTCATCAGGGTGGATTTGCCCGAGCCGGAAGGCCCCATGATGGAGACCATCTCGCCCGGCTGGACTTGCAGCGAGGCCCCGCTCAGCGCGTGCACCTCCACGTCGCCCATGCGGTAGACCTTGGTGACGTTGCGAATCTCGATGACTGGTTGCGGCGTTGCGGCGCTCATGGCTCATCCACCGAACATGCTGCTGCGCAGGCGGTCCAGGCCGGTGCCGGAGCGGATGGCCAACACGTCGCCCTGGCTCAGGCCGCTGAGCACCTCGCTGTATTGCTCGTTGCGTGCGCCCAACTGCACCTCGGTGCGGGTTGGCAGGCCATCCACCAGCTTCTCCACATAGGCCCGACCGGTGGAACGGTCGATCTGAATGCTGCGGTTGGGGATCAGGAGCACGTCGTTCAATTCCTGGGTGATGATGCTGGCCGTGGCGCTCAGCCCGCTGCGCAGCGCGGCGTCGGTCTCATCGATCACCACCGTCACATCGTAGGAAACGGTGCCGCCGGAGCTGGTGGGCGTGGCCGCGATGGAGGAAATGTGGCCGGTCAGTTGGGCGTCCGGCGCGGAGTCCAGCGTCACACGCACCATCTGCCCCTGGCTCAGCTTGCCGATGTCGATCTCATCCACGCCGATGTTGATATGGAAGCCTGAGAGGTCGGTGATCACTGCGGCCGGCTGGGCCGCGCTGGGCAGCTCCCCCACGGCCACGTTCAGCGCCGTCACGATGCCGTCGCTGGGGCTGACCAGCTCGCTGTTTCTGCGCGTCAACTGCGCCTGCTCCACCGACAACTGCCCCTGGGTCACCTGAGCCTCGGCGATGGTCAGGTCGCTGGCGCTGGGCCCGGCGTGCAGCTTGGCCAGGTTCGCCTCGGCCTGGGCCAGCGAGGCCTGAGCCTGGGCCACGGCCGCCTTGGCCTGGGCGATCTGGGCCCGACCGGAGGCCAACTGGGCAGCCGTGGCCGGCGCGGTGCTGATGCGGTAGTTGGCGGCCGCGGTCTCGTAGTCGATGGTGGCCTGCTGCAACTGCAAGGCCTGCGGCATCATGCCGACGTTGGGCTGCCCCGCGATCTGGTCGTAGGCCGCCTGAGCCTGGTCGCGCACCACACGGGCGCGCTCCAGGCTGGCCGCGGCGGCCTGCTTCTGATCCTCTGTCGCGCCGGTCTGCAAGGCGGTGTAAGCCGCCTCGGCGCTGGCCAGCGCGGCCTGGGCGCTTTCGACCGAAGCCTCGGCGCTGGCGACTGCGGTCTGGGCCGCGGCCAGATCGACCTCCTCCGGGGGGGTCTTGAGACGTTCCAACTGCGCTTGGCTGATGATCAGGGCGGTCTCGGCCTGCGCCAACGCCAGGTCCAGATCTTCGGTCTCCAGCCGGGCCAGCACCTGGCCCGCCGTCACCTGGTCCCCCTTGGCCACCAGCACCTCGCCGACGCGGCCGGCGCCGCGGAAGATCAAGGCGCGTTGGCCCTCAGGCTCGATGGCGCCGGTGGCGCTGACGGTGGAGATCAACGCGCCGCGCTCCACCGTCAGCGTCTCGTAGTCGGGCGCCGGCGCCTCCTTGGCCTGGCCGGTGAAACGGTAGAGCAGAAGGCTGCCTGCCACCACCAGGGCAATGATCGCAACAATTGTCAACGGTCGTCGCATGTTCGTTCTCGTTTCGTGGGCTACAGGCCAAAGGAGAGCCGGGCGGCCAAGAGGCTGGGCGCGACGCGCACCGCCAGATAGACCATGGCGTAGACGATGGTCAGAGCCCAGGCGCCGCCGCGCGGCCGCGCCGCCTTGATCAGCGCATAGATCAGCGCCAGATGCCACAGCCAGAAGAGATCCACCTGGCCGGCCAGCAGCCAGAGTAGGTTGCCGGCGTCGGCCACCAGGTCGCCGGTGGAGAAGAAGTAGCTCAGGCCGGGGTTGACCCGCACCGCGCCGGTGGCCAGCACCCAACCGGCATCCACCAGGGAGCGCAGCGCGAAAGGCAGCCAGGTCCAGCTCACGGCCGCAACCAACGGGGCGTATTTGAGCTCCCCGCCGCCGATCGCCAGGCCGATGAACAGCAGACCTGCTGCGAACAGCCAGCCGACCACCAGCCCCAGCGCGCCGGTGACAAAGGTCGTGGCGGCCAGGAACTGCGGGCTGGAGAAGCGGGCCATCTGCTGGCGCATCTGCTCCTGCTGGGCCGCGGTCATGGTCTGCATCTGGTCGCCCAACGCCTGCATCGCGGCGGCCTGCTGCTGGGCGGCCTGCCGGCTCAGCTCCTCGGCGCTGACCATCAGCAACAGCGCTGTGGCAGCCAGACAGAGCAGCCCGGGCAGCAGCCACTTCCAGCGGGGATGGGCCAGCACGTAGGCCAGGGCGGCGCGCGGCCGGTCGATGATCCCGATCAGAAGTGCTGAGCTACGCATGGGTTTGCCTGTGGTATCCTCCATAGCAGTTATTCCTTTGGTCAGTCAACTGGACAGCCAATGTTCCATACGTCACACGAAAAGTCAAGTCCTGCATAATGCCCGTCATGACCTGCACGGCGCTTTGTCGAAAGTTGCACAATCATAGCAAACGTGATATTATGCGCGTTGGTTACTTCACAAGTCCCGGACAAGCCGGTGGACTGAATAACTCGCAAAACAAGGAGGCAGACCACAATGGGTGACAGACAGGTTCCGGACATCGTCGTTGGCCGGTTGCCCATCTACCTGAGAGCGCTTACCTTTCTCAAGGCGGACAACCGCGAGATCACGTCGTCGCAAGAACTTGGCGACCGCCTTGGTATCAGCTCTGCACAGATCCGCAAAGACCTATCGCATTTCGGCGAGTTTGGCAAGCAGGGCACCGGCTACGAAATTCGCTATCTGGAGGACAATCTCCGGGAGATCCTGCATGTCGATCGCATGTGGGACGTGGTGCTGGTCGGCGCGGGCGACCTGGGCAATGCCTTGGCCAGCTACAAAGGCTTTGCCGACCGCGGCTTCCGCGTCGCGGCCGTTTTCGACGCTGCCCCGGAAAAGGTCGGCCAAAAACTGCCGGGCGGGCTGGTGATCGAAGACGTGAACACCCTGGAAACGCGCGTGCGTGAGGCTGGCTGGAAGATCGGCATCATCGCGGTGCCGGCCGACGCGGCCCAGAAGGTGGCCAGCACACTGATCGGCGCCGGCGTCGTTGCGCTGCTCAACTATGCGCCCATCTCGCTGATCGCGCCCTCCACCGTGCGCGTGGAGCAGATCGATCCCACCGTTCACCTGCAACACCTGACCTATTATCTGGGTTGACGATCCCGCCACCCCTGGCGGTGTTCCAGACAAATCAGCCCTGAGGTGTGTACCTCAGGGCTGATTTGTCTGCCCGGCCGCCGGCCCCGTGAAGTGGCATGGTTGCGGGTGGGCTGAGGCCAAATTCGTGGCAAATCGGCCCAAAGTATGATGCTCGTCATGTACCAACCGCCCAGAATAAGGTATAATGGGCTCACAGACAGACGCTCAACGTCTGAACGCGGCCCATCGCCACAGGCTGATCACACCGCACAGACGCGTTGCTGCTAAGGATAACCCACATGTTGATTGGCAAGATCATGACCCCCGAGGTCATCAGCGTCGCCCCCACCAGCTCCATCGGTGCAGCCATCGAGTTGATGCGCCAACATGGCATTCGCCGCCTGCCCGTGGTCGAAGATGAGCGGCTGGTGGGCATCGTCACCGATCGCGACCTGCGCCAGGCGACCAACTCGCCGCTGGTGTTGCGCGAGCGTTGGTACAGCGAGTTCCTGCTGGAGGCGATCAAGGTCAGGTCATGCATGACGCCCGACCCGATCACTGTAACGCCAGCTACCCCGGTGGCGCAGGCGGCGCAGGCCTTGCGCAGCCACAAGATCGGCGGCCTGCCGGTGGTGGATGTGGCGCAGGCTGACCGGCTGGTTGGCATGGTCACCATCACCGATATGCTGGACTGCCTGATAAAACTGTTGACCCTGACAGAAGAGAACGACCCGGCGCGCTGATACGTCGAAGTCTGGCGCGCCAACCTGTTCCGTAACAATCGATGCGGCCATGGCGGCCGCAATACCACAATGGATGTGGAGGTAAGCAATGGCACGAGGCACTATTGTCGTCGACACCAACCGGTGCAAAGGGTGTGAGCTCTGCACCACCGTCTGTCCCCAGCAGGTGCTGGAGATGGCCAATTCCTACAACACACGCGGCTATCGGCCGGTGCTGTTGGTTGACCCAGAGGGGAAATGCACCGGCTGCACGATCTGTGCAGTCATCTGCCCCGACGCTGTGTTGACCGTCTACCGCCTGCCTGCGATCGCCAAGGCGCAGCGTGCGCCGGCGGCCATGGCTCTGGCGGCCTAGGGGAGGAAACTCATCATGGCAAAAGAACTTTGGAAAGGGAACGAGGCCATCGCTGAGGCCGCGCTGCGCGCCGGCGTGGAGGCCTATTTCGGCTATCCCATCACCCCGCAGACGGAACTTCTGGAATACATGGCGCGGGAGATGCCCAAATATCCGGGGCGCGTCTTCCTGCAGGCCGAAAGCGAGCTGGCCGCGGTCAACATGGTCTACGGCGCAGCCTGCGGCGGCGTGCGCACCATGAGCTCCTCCTCCAGCCCGGGCATCAGCCTGATGAGCGAGGGGCTGAGCTACATCGCCGGCACCGAGCTGCCGGCCGTGCTGGTGGACATCATGCGCGGCGGGCCGGGCCTGGGCAACATCCAGCCCAGCCAAAGCGACTATTTCCAGATGACCAAATCGCTGGGCCACGGCGACTACCACGCCCTGGTGCTGGCCCCCTCCACCGTGCAGGAAGCGGTGGATCTGACCTACGAATCGTTCGAGCTGGCCGAGAAATACCGCACCGTGGTGGTGATCCTGGCCGACGGCGCCATCGGTCAGATGATGGAGCCGGTGGAGCTGCCCCCCTGGCGCGAGACGTTGACCGAGGCGCAACGTCCCGATTGGGCGCTGCGCGGGGCCAAGGGCCGCCCACACCGCACCCTGACCTCCTTGAACCTGACGCCGGAAGGGCTGGAGCAGACCAATCTGCGCCTGCAGGCCCGTCTGGCCACGGTGCAGCGCAACGAGGTGCGCTGGGAAGAGGAGATGACCGAGGACGCCGAGCTGTTGCTGGTGGCCTTTGGCACGATGGGGCGCATCTGCAAGACGGCGCTGCGGGCGGCGCGGCGCAAGGGGCAAAAGGTCGGCCTGTTGCGACCCATCAGCCTCTGGCCCTTCCCCGAACAGCGACTGTACGAGCTGGCCGGCAAGACGCAGCACATCCTGGTGGTGGAGATGAACGCCGGCCAGATGTTGCTGGATGTGCAGGCGGCCGTGCAGGGCCGCGCGCCCATCGATTTCTACGGCCGGATGGGCGGCATGATTCCACTGCCCGACGAGATCAACGAGCAGATCGACCGCTTGATGGCGCCGCCCATCAGCCAGCCTGAGCTCAATCAGTCGGGCAACGGCTATCACCGCCACGCGGCCGCGGCCGCGGTGGCCAGCCGCGCCTGAAGGTGATGGAGGAGACAAGCAATGACTTCTATTGAATTGGCTGGGTACGATGTGGTATACCGACGACCTGAGGCGCTGGTCAACACGACCACGCATTATTGCCCCGGCTGCACCCACGGCCTGATCCACCGGCTGATCGCCGAGGTGATCGACGAGCTGGGGATCGGCGACCGCAGCATCCTGGTGGCGCCGGTGGGCTGCGCAGTCTTCGCCTACAACTATTTCAACGTCGACGGCTGCGAGGCCCCTCATGGCCGCGCCCCGGCCATGGCCACCGGCCTGAAGCGCAGCCAGCCCGACAAGATCGTCTTCACCTACCAGGGCGACGGCGACCTGGCCGCCATCGGCACCAATGAGATCATCCACGCGGCCGGCCGCGGCGAGAATCTGACCGTGATCTTCGTCAACAACGCCACCTACGGCATGACCGGCGGCCAGATGGCCCCCACGACCCTGTCCGGCCAGGTAACCACCTCCAGCCCCTATGGCCGCGATGTGGAGCTGGTCGGCGCGCCGATGCGGGTATCGGAGCTGATCAGCACCATCCCCGGCGCGACCTACGTGGTGCGGCGCTCGGTGCACAACGTGGCCAACATCAACAAGACCAAGGCGGCCATCAAGACCGCGTTTCAGGTGCAGATGCAGGGGCTGGGGCTGAGCCTGGTCGAGGTGCTCTCCACCTGCCCCACCAACTGGCACATGACCCCGGCCAACGCGCTGCAATGGATCGAAGACGCGATGATCCCGGTCTTTCCCCTGGGCGACTACCGCATTGCTGACGCGGTGGTACCCCTGACGAAAAGGACGCGCGGCGGCCAGTGAGCGGCGAAGGACGCCAGGATGCGACGATGCAAGGATGATGGGTGTACCGCAGCTTGACGCCGACACCCTGCACCTCCTCGCCCACCACTGAACCCGTGAAACTCAGGAGCATCTCATGCACGAAGAAATCATCATCTCCGGCTTTGGCGGCCAGGGCGCGCTGTTTGCGGGCCAATTGCTGGCCTATGCCGGCATGGATAGCGGCAAACACGTCACCTGGATTCCCTCCTATGGCCCAGAAATGCGCGGCGGCACCGCCCATTGCACGGTGGTCATCTCCGACGAGCCCATCGGCTCCCCCATGGTGCGCAACCCGTCGGCCGTGATTGCGCTCAACCTGCCGTCGCTGGACAAATACGAGGGGCTGGTCAAGCCAGGCGGCGTGCTGGTCTACAACAGTTCACTGATCGAGCGCACCGTTGCGCGCGACGACATCCGTGTGACGCCAGCGCCGGCCAATGCCATCTCCATGGAGGAGACCGCGCCCCTGCTGGAGGGCAAGCCGGGCGACGCGCGGCTGGCCAACGTGGTGATGCTGGGCGCGCTGGTGCAGGCCACCGGCATGCTCCCGCTGGAGGCCATCGAAGCCGCGCTGGCCGCGCACCTGCCGCAGCGCCATCGACGCTGGCTGGGGCCCAACGGCCACGCCCTGCGCCGCGGCGCCAGCATCGCCGAAGCGGTCGCGCTCTAGTTCATCAAGGAGACAATGTTATGGCAACTCCGTGGCACAACCGCTACGCGCTGCGCACCGAAGGTATGGGCAGCTCAGTTATCCGCGAGCTGCTGAAGCTGACCGAACAGCCCGATGTGATCTCCTTTGCCGGCGGGCTGCCCGCGCCAGAGATGTTCCCGGTGGCGGAGTTCAAACAGGCAGCGGACAAGGTGCTGACCGAGTTCGGCGCCAGGGCGCTGCAATACGGCGCGACCGAGGGCTATCTGCCGCTGCGCAGCTTGATCGTGCAGCAGATGGCCCGCTATGGCATCCAGGCCAAAGAGGACAACGTGTTGCTGACCAGCGGCTCGCAACAGGCGCTGGACATGATCGGCCGGCTGTTGATCAACCCGGGCGACAAGGTGTTGACCGAGCGCCCCACCTACCTGGGCGCGCTGCAGGCATGGTCGGCCTACCAGGCGCGCTATGTCACCGTGCCGGTGGACCAGGATGGGCTGCGCACCGAGCTGCTGGAGGAGGCGCTGCGCTCCGGGCCCAAATTCATGTACATCCTGCCCAACTTCCAGAACCCGGGCGGCGTGACCCTGTCGCTGGAGCGGCGCATGAAGCTGGTGCAGATGGCCGATCACTACGGCATCCCCCTGGTCGAGGATGACCCCTACGGCCAGTTGCGCTATTCGGGCGACCACCTGCCGCCGCTGGTGGTGCTGGACTGCGATCATCTGGAGAGCCGGGCGTGTGAGGCGCATGGCTACTTCGAAGGCAACGTAATCTACACCAGCACCTTCAGCAAGACGCTGGCGCCTGGTCTGCGCCTGGGCTGGATCGTGGCGCCGGTGGATGTGATCAAGCGCTGCGTGCAGGCCAAGCAGGGCATGGACCTGCACACCAGCAGCTTCGTCCAGATGGTGGCCTACGAGGTGGCCAAGGATGGCTTCCTGGAACAGCACGTGCGCCGCATTCGCCAGGTCTATTCGCACCGGCGCGATGTGATGCTGGCCGCGCTGGAGCGCCATTTCCCGGCCGAGGTGCAGTGGACGCGGCCGGACGGCGGGCTCTTCCTCTGGGCCTGGCTGCCCGAGGGAATGGATGCGGCCGAGCTGCTCAAGATCGCGGTGGACACCCAGCGCGTCGCCTTCGTGCCCGGCCACGCCTTCTATCCTGACGGCCAGGGCAAGAACACCATGCGCCTGAACTTCTCCAACGCCTCGCCGGAGATGATCGAAGAGGGCATCCGCCGGCTGGGCCTGGTGCTCAAGGGGCAGATGGCGGGCGTGCGCCGGGCCGAGCAGGTCATCGAACGCGTCTTGGCGTGACGAGTATTGCGTAATCGGAGAGCTCTTCGGTGATGCGGAATCGGTTCTGATTATGCGTAACGAGTAACGAGTATTGCGTAATCGGAGAGATCTTTGGTGATGCGGAATCGGTTCTGGTTATGCGTAACGAGTAACGAGTATTGCGTAATCGGAGAGACCTTCGGTGATGCGGAATCGGTTCTGATTATGCGTAACGAGTAACGAGTATTGCGTAATCGGAGAGCTCTTCGGTGATGCGTAACGAGTAACGAGTATTGCGTAATCGGAGAGCTCTTCGGTGATGCGTAACGAGTAACGAGTATTGCGTAATCGGAGAGACCTTCGGTGATGCGGAATCGGTTCTGATCATGCGTAACGAGTAACGAGTATTGCGTAATCGGAGAGACCTTTGACATTGCGGAGATCGGTTCCGGTTACTCGTTACGCATTACTCGTTACGCATTACTCGTTACGCATTACTCGTTACGCATTACTCGTTACGCCACAACCCCTTCTGCCGGGAGAAACCGCTCGCTATGCCAACAGCCACCCTGTACCCCCTGCTCTTCCGCCCCGTGCTCAAAGATTACCTTTGGGGCGGGCGCAACCTGGCGACGAAGCTGGGGCGCGCGCTGCCGGCCGAGGGGGTCATCGCCGAAAGCTGGGAGATCGCCGGCCACGAGGACGGCACAGCGACGGTGGAGAATGGCGTCTACGCCGGCTGGCCGCTGACCCAGGTTCACGCCGCGCTGGGCATCGACCTGATCGGGACCCACAACGCCTGGGCGCAGGCGCGCGGCAAGTTCCCCCTGCTGATCAAGCTGCTGGACGCGGCCGCGCCGCTGTCGGTGCAGGTCCACCCCGACGACGCCTACGCTCAGGCGCATGAGGGCAACGAGCTGGGCAAGACCGAGATGTGGGTGGTGCTGCACGCCGAGCCGGGCGCCGAGCTGATCGTGGGCGTGGCCGCGGGCACGACGCCGGAGGCCTTTCGCCAGGCCATCGCGCAGAACCGGCTGGAGCCTTTCCTGCACCGCCTGCCGGTGCGGGCCGGCGATCACGTCTGCGTGCCGGCCGGCACGCTGCACGCCATCCTGGGCGGCCTGCTGATCGCCGAGATCCAGCAGAACTCCAACACCACCTACCGGGTCTACGACTGGGGCCGGGTCGGCGCGGACGGCAAGGGACGCCCCCTGCACGTGGATCAGGCGCTGGCTGTGATCGACTTCAGCCGCGTCGAGCCGCGGATCGTTCCCCCCACACTGTTGGTCGAGGAGGCGGGCCTGCGCCGCGAGCTGCTCTGCCGCAACCGTTACTTCACCACCGAGCGGGTCACACTGGCCGCGGGGAGCCAGTTCCGCGGCGCCTGCACCGGCGAGAGCCTGGAGATCTGGGGTGCGATCGAAGGAGAGGCGACGGTTAACGAACTGACGCTGGCCGCGGTGCGCTTCTGCCTGCTGCCGGCCGCGCTGGGCGAGTTCACAGTCACAGCAAAGACAGAGACAACGCTGTTGCGGACCTATGTAGAACAGGCCGGCGGGAACTGAAAACCAGCGGGGGAAACGAATCAATCAGTCGGGAGCAAGAACCGGCCCACCAGCGACTCCAAATTCGGGGGTGGAGTCGAGGCTTCAGACGGGTCTGGCCCATGCGACTCAAACGCGCCGACTCGCCT
>Ga0209096_1000877_pt1 | contig 36150 bp, 28 predicted proteins | sample AD_UKC034_MetaG_FD_184407 | JGI IMG/M metagenome (GOLD analysis project Ga0209096, IMG submission 184407) | Active sludge microbial communities of municipal wastewater-treating anaerobic digesters from USA - AD_UKC034_MetaG (SPAdes) (version 2) | ecosystem: Engineered > Bioreactor > Anaerobic >...
TCGTGGAGGACAACGGCGCGGGATTTCCCAACAGATCCTTTTCAGCAAAAGACGAGAAACTGGGGCTTTCGCTTGCGAGATCTATTGTTGAGAATCAGTTCGACGGTACGCTTGAGATCGCCTCAGAAAGAGGAGCTAAGGTTAAGATCTTGATTCCAAAAGAGAGCCTGTTGCTCACGAGAGGCTCATAAAAGAATTATTGGCGATTATGTGCTAGACCTAGCCGAAAGGGGAGTCAATTCCTATGGACAATTCTTTAAACATACTTATTGCAGAAGACGAGTACATAGTCCTGAGAGGTCTTAAGGAAACACTAATTGGCCTCGGTCATAAAGTTATAGGAGAGGCTATGGATGGAGAGACATTTGTGAAACTGGCACTTGAAACGGATCCAGACTTACTGATAGTAGATGTAAACCTACCCGCACTAAGCGGAATCGAAGCAATTGAAAGAATTGGAAAAGTGAAACTCGTACCCTCGATAATTGTTACGGGTTACAGCAGCGAAGAAACCGTTAAGCGCGCGAACTCGGCAGGGGTCTTCAACTATCTCGTAAAACCCGTTGATGAGAAGGAGCTCAAGCCCGCAATTGAGATTGCTATGGGTCGATTCAAAGAGTTCATGCTTCTCAAAAAGGAGCTCCATGAGCAGGAAGAAGCTCTAGAGGCTAGAAAACTTATAGAAAGGGCTAAAGGGATTTTAATGGACCGTAACGGAATCAGAGAGTCAGAGGCAATGAAGTTGCTACAGAAGATCAGTAGAGACAGGAATTTGAAGCTCGTTGCAGTTGCAAAGGAAATCATAGAAGCCGACAATGCTTTGCATTACGGAATCTAGGTTCGCAGTTCCTGCCATTCGGAATACGCGAATGATTGAGCTTTTCTATCATAATTGCTGTTAAAGACTCTTAGATCTAATAGAGCTCGCGAGATCGGATTTTGTATTGGGTGTTCTTCTGTGCATAATTGTCTCGTAGATATCTGAAAAGCGAATATAGTTGCGGCGATACTTATGGTTGGTATTGCTTAGCAAAGGAAGATAAAGGTTATGGGTGCCTGATTAGATTCGGGCACCTTTTTTTGTTTTGTGAGTTCCATGCATTCAGTTTCTGAAAAATAGATTTCTGTTCACTGTGTGAGCAAAAGAATCTAAGAATGGAGGAGAGAGATTATGGCAGTAGTTGATGTAAAACTGGAAAAACTGAGTGAAGTAAGTATGAGAGATTTCAGTACCTTTGGCAGAATCATTGGTAGAGATGAAGACACGGAAGAAGGCAAGTATGAGTTGCATCCCGTGGACGCAAAAGCCGCAGTCGAAAATAGCATGATCAAGGCTTACTGGGATCTAGTTCCTTTCAAGGACAACAAAGAAGACCGATTCTCAATGGGAATGCTTTTCGTTTATCCAAAGCCAATAGGGGAAATCCTTAACTGGACAGAAGTTCATTATGAAACTCTTGAGTTCTTTTTCCCTCTGGGTGGAAAACAGTTCATATTCGTTCTTGCGCCGAAATCGAAGATCCCCGAAGCCGAAAAGACCAGAGCCTTCCTTATAGGACCGAATGAAGGAGTCCTTCTGAACAAAGGGACATGGCATTACCCGCCTTTCGCAATTGATGGCCCTACCCCCGTCTTAATGCCTCGCTTTGGAAAACTTGGAGAAATCACCGGCGACGTAACCGAGGCCTATGGAAAGAAATGGGAGACTCCCGTTGGAAACCGTTATTTCAAAGGACAACTGCACGCATTGAAGACCGATTACTACGGCGAAGGTTACGGAGGCGAATACAAGATAAGAATCATTCTTTGATTCCTTTGTTTGAAGGGAGGTTGGCACAAAGAAAAAAAGCTATTCGTGTGAATGTTTCGATCTATGAGAGTACTTCTTTTGAAGGAGGATGGTACAGGTGAAAAAGCTCAGTGTTCTGTTAATTGTTGTTATTGCTTTGTTTGGTGTTACTGCACTTTCAACGGAGACAATGGTATGCACGTATTCACAGATGGCAAACGACTTCTTCCTTACCTTTGACAAAGGCGCAAGGGAGGCTGTCGAGGCTCTTGGAAACATGTACATAGCAGCCAGCGACGACAGGAGCCCCGAAAAGTTCCTGTTCCAAATCGAGTCTTTCGCTGCCGCCGGTGTCAAGATGATATTTGGTTACTCCCCAACAATCGAATCTGTTATTCAGGCATCGAACTTCGTTAACAGAGAGAAAGTCTATTACGCAAACATTCTCGAGATAGCCGACTGGTGGACTCCGCTGGATGCAGGCCCATACTACGGTCAATTCATTGGACCTGACGCTTATGTCGATGGTTATCTTGGCGGACTAGAAATGGGCAGACTTCTCAACGGAGAAGGCGAGACCTGCATTCTCTGGGGATTCCCCGGTTCCAAAGCAGGTAACGACAGAGCAAGAGGTTACAAATCCGCTCTTATGGAGAACTTCCCGAACATCACGGTTATCGGTGAGGAATATGCAGACTTCATAAGAGACAAGGGATACTCTGTTACCAAAGACTGGATCGCAAAGTTCGGTGACAGGATAGACGGTATTTTTGGCACTGCGACAAGCATGAATGTTGGCGCGGCAATTGCCTGTGAAGAGGCCGGATTGGACCATGTTTTCCAGGTCACAACCGACGCTAACAAGTCCAACCTCGTCGATATCCAAGATGGAAGTCTCGACGTTGTCGCTGGAATCTACGGATTCTGGATGGCCGGAAGACAGGCCGTTACTGTATACGACATGAAGAACGGCTGGAAATCAACCATTCCTGAAACGATGATGTCAACTATGCAGACCTTCATTACTCCTGAAAACGTTGACTGGTACATCGAGACTTTCGGACAGGAAGGACCATACGACTACGACTGGAAGATGATGTCAAGAACGCTTCATCCAAACGACTGGGATCCACAGGGTCTTCTCGTTCCGATATACCCAGAGAGATTCACCAACTGGATTTACCTAGACAAGCCCAGGGGTTACGAAGTTCCCAAGGAATACAAGGACGCTATGGAATCCGGTCTTTACCAGGAGATCTACGAGCTTTACCTTGACAAGTTCACCGCTGCATGGGTTGTCCCTCCATTCGAGAGCTCCCCATACAACTACGTATTCGTAGCGAACAACCTGGAAGAGGGTCTCAGAGCAGATATCGTTAAGAGAATGGAAAACGATGTGCTTGTTCATGAAGTGATTGACGTTCCTTACCGCTTTGATATTCCGGGTTTTGGAGAAGGATGTAATAACTAAGCACCTTATGATTCTAAAAAAACACTTTTGAATGCTGGAGTAGACTGTTCCAGCTCACAGGGGATCAGTCTACTCTTTCTGGAAGGATGAGGAATTTGGCTCTCAAAAATCTCTTGAAAAAAGGACTTAAAACAGAGAACCTTATTGAAGTACTTCCTTACTTATTGCTTGTTGGAATCTTTGTGTTTTTCGCAATCTCATATCCGCCGTTTGCAAGAATAAGGAACATCACAGGCATTCTGACAGTCTCGAGCGTCTTCCTTCTGGTGGCCGCCGGAGAGACTTTTCCCATACTCATGGGGAGCATAGATCTCTCTGTGGGCGCCATGCTTTCATCGTCAGCGATTGTTGCCGCTTACTTCTTTCCTCAGGGTGGATTAGGGATGATAGTTCTTGCGATAGTCGTAGGATTCCTTTCGGGACTGGTTAACGGTCTACTGGTAGTACTTCTGAAACTTCCGTCTTTCATCGTTACACTGGCGATGATGTATGTCTATGTGGGAATAGCTACTGGTCTAACAAATGGTTATAACATATCCATTAGAAACAGGGACTTTGCCTGGATTTCGACGGGACAGATGATTGAAGGCATTCCAAACGTCATTATTTGGTCTCTGATAGTATTTGCAGTTTTCGTATTCATAAGCAGGAAGACAGTAGTGGGAAGATACATTTTGGCAATAGGAAGCAACGAAGAATCCGTGAAGAAAATGGGAATCAACACCAATAAATACAGGATAATCGCGTTTATGTTTTCAGGCTTGTTGGTTGGCATTGCCTCGGTTCTGCTCTCTTCTTATCTGGGAATGGCCCCGTCCAGACTTGGAGACAAATATCTCTTCAATACTCTGATAGCCGTCGTTGTAGGTGGAACTTCTATCATGGGAGGTTCCGGTGGTTTAATGAAGACACTCATAGGGGTTCTTCTCATCAGTATGTTCGATAATGGAATGAGTCTAATTGGAAGTACATCGAATGTACAGAACATTGCAAAAGGTATACTGTTAATCGCGGCAATTTCACTCGTAATGCTTCCTCACAGAAGAGGAAGATTACTTCTTACTAAGTAGGCAGGGAGGTGGATGAAGATGGATAATCAAAACAGGAAGCTAAAGTTCTCACTTTCTAAGTTATGGACTCCCTTACTGCTTGTGGTTTTGTTCTTGATATTCGGTTTGCAGTATCCTACGTTCTTGTCCGTAAAGAACTTCAACAACTTGCTCGTACAGATGGCTATTCTGCTGATTGCATCAATGGGCATGTCCATGGTCGTTCTGATGGGAAGCATAGATGTCTCTGTCGGAGCGACGATAACGATTACCGCCGTGGCTTCTGCAATGGTCAGCTCGGCACTTGGGGGCGCATCGATCATAGTGGGAATGATAGTTGGGGCTCTAGTAGGTTTAATAAACGGCCTTCTGGCTACTTTCCTCAAAATTCCGACGTTTCTATCTACTATCGCTATGATGGGAATCTTAAATGGAACTGCAGTCTTAATACTTAAAGGTTCTCCTTACAACGTCCATTCAGAATCCTTTTTGGCAGTCGCAAGAGGCAGCTTTCTAGGTGGCATATCGAACTTGATCACTATACCAATCATTGTAGTGCTTATAACCATAATAATAACCAAAAAGACAGTGCTTGGCAGAATGATTTACGCTATTGGCAACAACGAGTATGTATGCCAGTATTCAGGGATCAGTGTTGTAAAGATTCAGACTTTTGTATTCATGATTCATGGTTCGCTCGTAGGGCTAGCCGGTGCGCTTGATGCATCTATGCTTGAAGCCGCTTGCCCATACTGCGGGGATACCTATACCTTGCCAATAATTGCGATAGTTGTCATGGGTGGCATTCCTCTTAGCGGAGGCCGGGGAGGACCAATCGGCACAGTCCTTGGAGCGATGCTGGTTACCGTTCTGATAAGCGGCTTGAATTTCATGGGCGTTACACCCGAGTTCAGAAATGTCGCCATGGGCGCTCTAATAATTGCCGGTGCGCTCATGTCCAATGTCGGAAGACCAAAGATAATCACCGTTAAGTAATCTTTGATTCCAATAGGTGAGACAAAGAATGCGAGGTTTATCTGTATGGATGAAAACATAAAAGGAAACAACAAAATCCTCTTCGAGATCAAGGGAATTGAAAGAAGCTATCCAGGTGTGCAGGCACTAAAGGACGTTACTTTCAATATCAACAGGAACGATGTTATTGGGTTTGCCGGGGAAAATGGAGCGGGAAAGTCAACTCTGCTTAAACTGATAGCAGGAGTTGAATCACCCGATAAAGGAGAGATGTTTCTCGAAGGAAAGAAGTATGCTCCTCAAAGCTTTCGGGAAGCGAATACACTCGGAGTTTCGATGGTCTTCCAGGAGCAGAACCTTGTCCAAAGCCTGACTGTTTACGAAAATCTCTTTCTTTCACACGAGAAGAGATTCCAGGTGGCCGGTACTCTGAAGAAGAGGCAGATGATCTCCGAAGCGAAGCGCTATCTGGAGAGTTTTGGGCTCGATATCGACCCCAGAAAAGAAGTCTCTAGATATTCATTCCATGAACGTCAGATGCTTGAGATCATCAGGGCATTTGTAATAGCAGACATGTACAAGATCAAGACGCCTCTAATACTTCTTGATGAACCAACTGCTGCACTCCCAGAAAAGGAAAGAGAGATTCTTCTCGACAGAATTAAGAGTTTTTCAAACAAGGCAACATTCATATTTGTCTCACACCGTCTTTCAGAATTGATGAATGCCTGTAACGGGATTCTAATTCTCAAAGATGGGCAGCTGGTTGGAGAAGTTGATCCCGAGGTTTCGGAAGAGAGAGAGATCCATCCGCTTATGGTAGGGAGAGAGTTAAGTGCCGACACCTACAGAGTTGAAGATCAAAAGGAATTCAATGGGGATGAGGATCCCGTCTTGAGGGTGAGAAATCTTTCCAAGAAGGGCCTTTATGACTCTGTTTCTCTGGAAGTCCGTCGTGGGGAGATCCTTGGAATAGGTGGACTGATTGGCTCTGGAAAAAAGTTTCTGGGCGAGACACTTTTTGGGGTGGGAGAGCCAACAGAAGGAGAAATCATTATAGATGGTCATTCCGTGCCTAAAACCACGATAAGAAATATGACCAAGCTAAGAGTCGGGTATGTTCCTTCCGAAAGGAAGGAAAACGGAATAATCGGTTTGTCAACGGTTGCCAACAATCTTACGATTACAAGATTCAGTGAGTTCAGCAGTCGACTGGGCTTTATAAACAACAGGCAAGAATCCAAACTGATCAAAGAGGGAATAGAGAAGTTCCGAATTAAGGCAACGAGCGAAGATCTGTGCTTTTCGTTGAGTGGAGGAAACCAACAAAAAATCGTATTGACCAAATGGATTATGAAGAATCTCGATATTCTGATTCTCGACAATCCCACCAGAGGCATAGACATCGGAGCAAAAGAGGAAATATACACCTTCATAAGAGAAGCGGCAAATAAGAACCTTGCCATCATCTTAATAACAGACGACTTGCTCGAACTAATAGGATTGAGCAACAGGATAGTCATTATGAAAGATGGAAATATCTCGCTTATCGTAGATGCCGATAAGAGGCGGAAACCAACCGAGCAAGAACTAGTAAGAGATATGGTATAAGAATAGCTAAGGTGGTGTAGAGAGATGAAGAAGCTGATCAACGATCCCAAAAGTGTGGTAATCGAAATGTGTCAGGGAATGGTGAAGGCTTTCCCGGAGAATCTTGCACTCGACGAGGAATTCATGGTGATTTCAAGAAAGAATCCCGACAAGAACAAGGTTAACCTAATTAGTGGCGGTGGAAGTGGTCATGAACCTGCTCATGCAGGGTTCGTAGGCAAGGGAATGCTTGATGCGGCCGTATGTGGTGATGTCTTTGCTTCACCGTCTGTAATGCAGGTCTTCAACGCCATAAAACACAACCATTCGGAGCAGGGGGTTTTGCTGGTTATAAAGAATTATTCTGGAGACGTCATGAATTTCGAAAGCGCTGCTGCAATGGCTGAAGATTACGATATTAGAGTTGATAGCGTTTGTGTGAATGATGATATCTCAATCGAAAAAAAGGAAGACAGACGGGGCGTGGCCGGAACGATCTTCGTTCACAAAATTGCTGGGGCTCTGGCCGAAAGGGGAGCTTCTCTCAGGCAGGTAAAGGAGATCGCCCAAAGAGTTATCGACAATGTTAGAACAATGGGGATTGCACTGACTTCCTGTACCGTCCCTGCAAGAGGAAAACCGACTTTCGACCTAGAAGAGGACAAGATTGAGGTCGGTGTCGGAATTCACGGAGAAGCCGGAATATTTAGAGAAAGATTACTCTCGGCGAAAGAAACCGCTGAACTGATTATCGAAAGAATACTTGGTGAATTATCCGTGTCAAAGGAAGAAGAGGTTGCCGTGTTGATAAATGGATTCGGTGGAACTCCATTGCAAGAGCTTTTCATATTAAACAACGAGGTAGCCTCGCTGCTTACTAATAAGGGAATAACGGTTGCAAAGACTCTTGTTGGAAATTACATGACGTCTATAGATATGGAAGGTGGGTCGATTTCCGTTCTTAAGCTCGACGAACAGATGAAGAGACTTCTCTCTGCACCCTGTGAAACCGCTGCCTGGAAGGAAACGGAGGCTTAGAACATGACTGTACTCTCGAAGGATGAATTCATAGAAATCGTTGGATTCGCTGTCGACTCTATACTGGAAAACGAACAGTACTTCTGTGATCTCGATTCTGTTGCCGGAGACGGTGATTTCGGAGCTTCTCTGGCGAAAGGCTTCTCTGAAGTCAAGTCAAAATGGCAGGATCTCGAAAAGAGCAATGTTGGAACCTTTTTGAGAGACTGCAGCATGATAATAATGGAAAAATGCGGTGGAGCCTCCGGTCCAATCTGGGGCAATGCTTTTTTGAGCGCTTCTAGAGCTTCGAAAGGAAAGGAGAGTCTCGAAATTGCAGACATCGCCGAACTCTTCCAGGCAATGGTAGATGGAGTGCAAAAGGTCGGTAAAGCTGAATTAGGTGACAAAACTCTTTTAGATGCGCTTATCCCCTTCAAAGAATCTTTGAAGGAAAGTGCAAAGCTGAACGAACCAATAGAAGAGGCCTTTTCAAAGGCCGTAACCAGAGCAGAAGAAGGAGCCGAATCTACAAAAACGATTGTTGCGACGAAAGGAAGGGCCAGATATCTGGGTGACAGAAGCATTGGCGCATACGACGCGGGTGCTAGAGCGGTTGCAGTCATTTTCTCAGACATTCAAAATCGCTTCTTCAAAAAAACGTAGTGAGACTTTGTCCATGGAAGGTGGTTAGTTTGTTTTCAAGCATTTTAAGACTCTGTCGTTTCTTATTACTTATCTTCATGTTCATCGGAAGCTTTTGTGGGGCCTTCTGGGTCGATTCTTATCTGGATAATATTAGCACAACCGGAGTAAAAAGGATTGAAATAAAAAACTATAATACTCAGGACGGGGAGTTGTGGATAAAATTTGCCACTCTGACCGCTGAGTACGATGAATCAGGAAATACTATCCGTGAGAGCAAAGTAGCCGGAGATGGTGTTCTGGAGTTTGAATATTCCTATCAGTACGATATAGAAGGTAACATGATCACGATGCAGGGGAAGAGGATAGTTGAGGACTCTGTATTAGAACACAGTTATGAATACAAATACGACGAGAACGGGAGACAGATCGAAGGAATTCAGTACTCCACAGATGGTTCTATAACCTCGAAATACTCTGCAAAGTACGACGAAGGAGGAAACTTCGTCGAAGGAAATGATGTTCAGTATGATTCAACAACCAGCACAAGATACTTAGCCAGCTATAACGAACTCGGTTACATGACCGAGGAAACCAAGTATATTGTTTATGAGTACAAAGAAGAGGAAGGACTTCAAACTGAATTCAGAAACGAGTATCAGTATGATGACCTTGGAAACTTACTTCTGGAGATCGGTTACGGCAAATACGGAGACTTCTCTTACAAATACGGTTATGAATACGACGAAGACGGCAATTTGATAAAGGCATACAATTACAATGCGAGCGATACGCTCATTTCTTTCTACGAAGCTTCTTACGATGATGAAGGGAACCTGATAAGGTTCATCCTATCCGACGCAAATGGAAAGATACTCTCTAAGCATGAAGCTCAATACGAGAATGGCAATATGGTTCTCGAGGTCGACTGTCTTTCTGAATCTAGCAATCCTGTATACTCGGCCGAATACAATAGTGAAGGACTGAAGCTGAAGGAGACTAACTATAACAGAAATATCGGCGGAAGTCCGCTCACTTACAGCTATGAATACCTCTACGACGAAAGAGGGAACTGTATTCAGGAAAGATACCTTGTTTACTTCGAAGATGAAGATCTGTGGAAACCGATAACGAAGACAGTTTACCTGATTACCTACTATGAGTAAAAGGAAACTTTGACAAGAAAACCATTACACTGTTTCCGAAACCAAAATCTGTTCTAATTAGCTGCGCTAGAACCGCCGGGAATACTAGAAATAGAATTTAATAAGAATCCTTCGCGCTCATGGTTGGTGCGATGGAAAAGCATAGAGCTTAGAGGTTATGGGTGCCTTGAGTTATGGGGCACCTTTATGCTTTTTTCTTTGAGAATTTGATCACAATTTTGCATTAATGAAGAATGTTTCAAATAAAGGCCCATTGGTGACCTAATTCAAAATCAGAAGGAGGTATTTTAGTGCTTAAAGTATTCTATTGTGGAGATCAGGTCATGCTGATCACAACGTACGTAAAAGGTATGAATTCCTGGACAGATGGAGTTGTACATGATGAAAGTTTTCATCTGAGAAAGGCTCTTGAGTCGGATTCGGAAATCGACTTGACGTATCTTCCGACAAGCGAAGTCCAGCGAAACTTCCCAAAACCGGATGAGCTTGGCCAGTACGATGTAATACTTTTCAGTGATGTTGGAACAGACACAGTGATAATGTACGAGGACAGGTTCAACAATTGCCCCATGGGAGTCGACAGGCTCGGCGCACTGAAGAAATGGACGCGTGATGGCGGCGGCTTCTGCGGTGTAGGCGGCTGGCTATCATTTGGAGGCATGTTTGGGGTAGCCAAGTGGCATAAGACTCCCGTTGAGGAGATACTTCCCGTCACCTGTTATCCATACGACGACAGAGTCGAAATTTCCGAAGGCATGACTCCTAAAGTCCTCAAGAAAGACCATCCGATCTTCAAGGGAGTAGACTTCGATTCAGCTCCCCCTCTCTTCTCCGGATACAACGAAGTAAAGGCAAAGCCCGAAGGAGAAGTCCTGGCAGAACACAACGGAGATCCAATAATCGTGACCGGTCAGTATGGAAAGGGTAGAACGCTTGCATTCGCAACCGATCCAGCTCCTCACTGGGGCCGCGGGATGGTCGAATGGAAAGATTACGGTCAATTCTGGGTAAATGTGGTGAAGTGGCTTGGAGGCAAATAACCATGAAAAAGATCATTAACTCCACTGACAATTTGATCACGGAAATGCTCGATGGAATTGTCATGGCCTTCCCAAAGGATTTCAAGAGAGTCGAAGGCTTTGACAAAGCCTTGATCACACCAAGAGCACCCGTGAAGAACAAGGTAGGCATCGCAACCGGTGGTGGTTCCGGTCACCTGCCCCTCTTCCTGGGATATATAGGCGAAAACCTTCTCGATGGTGCCGCCGTTGGCGACGTCTTCTCATCGCCTTCGGCCGAAACCATGCTTGCAGTTACGAAGGCCATAGACAGCGGGAAAGGCGTACTGTACCTGTACGGAAATTACGGCGGAGACATAATGAACTTCGACATGGCCGCCGAAATGGCAGAGGAAGAGGGAATCAGGGTTGAAACAAGTATCGGTTGTGACGATGTAGCATCGGCTCCAGCAGATGATACCGGTTCAAGAAGAGGAATCGCAGGGCTGATTTTCGCATATAAGATTGCCGGTGCAAAGGCTGCCACTGGTGCCTCTCTTGAAGAAGTGAAAGAAACAACCGACAGAGCTCTGAGTGTTATCAGAACAATGGGAGTTGCCCTTTCACCATGCACGATTCCTGCAGTCGGATTGCCTACTTTTGAGATTGGTGATGATGAAATGGAAATCGGCATGGGCATTCATGGTGAGCGAGGTATAAAGCGCGAAAAACTCAAGAGTGCCCACGAGATTGCCAGTTTCATGACGGAGAGAGTAATCGACGATCTTCCATTCGAATCGGGAGACGAGGTTGCCGTGCTTATCAACGGGCTAGGTGCGACAGCACCTCAGGAACTCTATGTAACCTTCAGAAAGGTCAAGGAGATACTCGATCTGAAGAAAATCAATATATACAAGTCATTCGTGGGAGAATACGCAACTTCAATGGAGATGAAAGGTCTTTCGATAACTCTCTTCAAACTTGACAAGGAATTCAAGGAGCTCCTATATGCCGGTTCATTCGCCGATGCTTCTGCAGCAATTCTGAGGGACGGTGGTCAAATGAAAGAAGCCATTAGTGCAGCAAAGATCTCAGAGATTCTCTATGGTGCCTGCAATTCACTTGAAAAGAACTATATTGATGAGTTTAGAGCCCTTGACGCGGCTATAGGTGACGGAGATCTAGGAATCACTATAAGAAAGGGCTGTACGGCGATAATCGAAACACTAAAGACTTTTCAGACTGAGGATACTGGGGCTCTGATAAAGAAGTGTGGAATTCAGTTCAATCAAGCAAATCCCTCCACCTTCGGAGTTCTGACGGCAAGCGCATTCATTGAGGGAGGCAAGAAGGTTCTGGGAAAGGAGTCTCTCACTCTGGATGAAATCGCCGGTATGTTCAGGGCTGCACTAGAGGGAATTATGAAGAGAGGAAAGGCAAAAACGGGAGAAAAAACGATGCTCGATGCTCTTGAGCCTGCTGTGGAAGCTCTTGAAAAGGCCGCTTCTGAAGGCAAGTCTATTAAGGAGGCCTTTGAGAAAGCTGCAGAGGCCGCAAAAGATGGACTGGAAAGAACAAAGAACATGGAAGCAAAGACGGGTAGAGCAAAAGCATTCGGCAGCCGCACGGTCGGCGAGCAGGATCCCGGAGCTACAGTTGTTTACCGCTTTCTGAGGGAAGTTTCAGAAGAACTACACAAATCTTGAAAAGGGGTGAAGGAATGAAGAAGCGTTTTATTATTTCAATTCTTGTAATCATGGTTCTAACGCTTTCAGGCATGACGTTCGCAGGAACTGAATATGCAAAAGACGTTACTGTTGCAATTTGTGGACATGGGCTCGAAGCCGAATCCTGCCAGAGAGATTTCCAGCAGGTGAAAATCGAATGCGCTCACAGGGACTGGGAGTTCATTGATGCTATGACTGTTAGAGATGCAGCACAGCAAAGAGAAACAATGGAAACTCTCATCCAGAAAAATGTAGATGCAATAGTTATCATCTACTGGGACATGGAGGCTATTGCAGACTTGATCCTCAAGGCTGCCGAACAAGGAATAGGCGTATACTGTGTGGATACAGAACTGAAGCCTGGTGTCATAGTGAGCTGCACACAGAACAACGCCGTTGCGGGAGCTTTAATGACCTATTGGGGAATCCAAAGACTGAATGAAAGAGGAAAGGTCGCCATAATGAGCGGAAAATGGCACATTATGCGAAGAAGAGCTTACGTAGCTGCAACCCTGTTTGAGAGAGACTGGCCTGCAGTTGAGCTTGTTGCGGAAGAGTTTCTGCCTCTAGTTGGATACGAAGAAAGCGCATTCAACGTTGCTGTAAACTGGGTGACGAAATACGGAAATGATCTTGACTGGATATTTGCAGGATGGGACACGCCCGGACAGTACGCCGCACGTGCAATTGAACAAGCGGGATTTGACAAGGATGATATCTTCGTTACCGGTATAGACGGAGGTTCGTCTGTGTACTCTATGATCCGCAGCGGTTCTCCTTTTGTGGCAACAGTAAGTCAGCCATTTGAGTACTACGTTCACACCGTATTTGAAGTCATTAATCAGGTAGAAACGGGAATAGGACCTGATCATCCTGACTCTCTCGTACCTCCTGGAAGAGTCATCTATGCAACTCCATATTTAACAGATGAGACAAACGTTCCCGAACCAGGAACTTCTATTCATGCTGTTTTTGGTTATTACGGAATGGATCCTGACGATCCAGATGCTTGGTTCAACTGGCAAGATGCTGGCGGTCCATACAAGATTCAGTAATCGCCGGCTTTGAAAGACAATATCGGGAGAGGCTTCTCTCTCCCGATATTGATTCTAAATTACCTAGTGAAAGAAGGTCTGACATGTCGGATAAGAGTATTGTTTTGAAGACTGTATCAATATCTAAGTCCTTTCCAGGGGTTAAAGCCCTGAACAATGTAGACTTTGATTTGTTCGAGGGCGAGATTCACGCTATTTGTGGTGAAAACGGTGCAGGAAAGAGCACTTTCTGCAATGTTTTGACCGGAATAGTCAGACCTGATGATGGAAAGACCTTTCTAAATGGAGAAGAAATTAGACTCACGCATCCTTCCCAGGCACTTAAAATGGGTATAAGAATGGTTTATCAGGAGCGGAACTTAATCCCATATCTCACCGGTGCTCAAAACATTCTTCTTAGAGAAGAACCGGTTAGGGGAGGGTTCTTAATAGACGAGAGATCCATTCTAAAAAAAGCAGAAAAGATAGCTGCTTTGTACGACCTTAAAGTGCCTCTTGACGTACCCGTGTCGCTTTTGAGCGCTGCCCAAAGGCAGGCTATAGAGATTCTGCGCGCCTTCCTTTATAAGCCGAGGATACTTATCTTGGACGAGCCCACTTCAAGTCTAACCGAGTCAGAAGTCCAATCATTGTTCAAAGCGATTCATCAGATAAAGGATGAAGGAGTTTCTGTAATCCTTATAACCCACAAACTTGAGGAAGTCTTCGAAAACGCCGATAGGATATCAATATTCAGAAATGGTGAGCGGATTATCACAAGGGATAAAGAAGATCTCTCTGAAGAAGAGGCGATAAGACTTATGGTTAACAGGAATATTTCCAGCCTCTTTCCCGAAGTGACGAATCGTGCCGGGGATACTATACTGCAGGTTGAAAACCTCAGCGGTTCAGGATTTCTTAGGGACATAAGCATTTACCTAAGAAAGGGAGAAGTTCTAGGATTTTACGGACTTATTGGATCTGGAAGAACTGAGTTCATAGAGCACTTGTACGGTTTAAGAGAAACAAAGACCGGCAGGGTAATTGTCAAGGGGAAAGAAGTTCATCCCAACGTCCACAAAATGATTGATGAAGGTGTCTTTCTCGTACCGGATGATAGAAGAGAAAAGGGTTTACTTGCAAGTTTGAATTTGAAGAAGAATTTGACAATATCATATATTAACGAGTTCTCAAAACTCCTGGGACTTGTCTCAGCCAGGAAAGTAAATTCTCTGGTTAAAACGATCCTTGACAAGAGCTCACTAAGTCTCAAATATTCAAACATCAATCAGGACGTCCAGGTTCTGAGCGGTGGTAATCAGCAAAAAGTTGTAATAGGCCGATGGATCTCAAAGGATCACATGAGCGTGTTGATTCTAGACGATCCGACAAATGGAATAGATGTCGGAACGAAGTTCGAAATATACAAGATGATCAGAAATCTCGCAGGAGAGAAAGGTGTCGGTGTGATCTTTATCTCTTCTGAGCTCCCCGAACTTATAGGAGTTTGCGATAGACTTTACATTTTTAAAGAAGGCAAAATAGCCGGTGAGCTACATCGTGAAGAATTCGACGATGAGAAGATATTATCGAAGGCTATTTAGATTCCAAATTTTGTGTTCAAATTCGAGGGAAAATACCTGGAAATGTTAGATGAGGAGGATTGGTCATGATCTCAAAAGAAAATATGGCTTCAGTAGTGAGAAGATACGGTGTGTTATTTGCATTGATCGCCGTATTTGCCGTATTCTCATTCATGGAACCTACCTTTTATAGTGTAAGAAATATTCTATCGATTATTAGACAGGCAAGCATAACGGGAATCCTCGCTATCGGGCTAACTACTGTTGTAATAGCCGGTGAATTCGATATGTCATTCGCATCATTGGCAGGCTTCTCCGGTGTACTAAGTTTGATATTGATGGGGAAAGTCTTCATGGGAGCAATTCCAGCATGGATATTATCTGTACTGGCAGCCCTGGGAATCGGTGCACTGAATGGTCTTATCATACTCTTCATTGGGGTTCCATCGATAATAACTACCATTGGAATGATGACTCTGCTCGCGGGATTCACAAAGTGGCTTACAGGGGGGTCGACTTACTATGCCGCCAAATTCCCCGATCTCTTTCCTTTCTTGGGGAGATCTTTCCTGTTCGAAATCATCCCCATGCCTGTCGTGATTTTCGGCATAGTAATCACTGTCTTTGTAGTTCTTCTCGAGCATACTAAGATTGGAAGATTTTTTCACGCTGTTGGCGGAAATCCAAAAGCATCGGAGCATGTGGGAATAAAGGTTCGCAGGGTAAAGTTCATCGCGTTACTGATTTCGGGATTCATGGCAGGGCTTGCCGGAATAATGATAGGTTCGCTTCTCGGTTCCGGTGCTCCTGGAATGGGCGACGGATATCTTATGCCGGGAATCAGTGCAATGTTTATCGGAGCGGTATTTCTACGGGACGGGGTCCCGAACGTCTGGGGAACTGTCATAGGCTCGCTACTCCTCTCGGTTCTTACAAATGGATTTGTCATGATAAATCTGCCTTTCTATTTGAAGGAAATTGTGCTGGGATCAGTTCTGATTGGAGCTGTCAGCATGGTCGCGATTTTCAAGAAAGGCTCTATACCAGGAGTGAATCTCCTTTAGAACTTTTCCTCTCAAGAACCTTGTAAAATAGAGTCATTGTTTGAGTGATTTGTCAATTATTGAGCAAGAAGATGAAGGGCTCTGAGGAGAAAAAAATGAGTCTGCATACTAAACTGTTCTAGGGCAATTTGTTTTGGGATCAATACTTCTTACCTATGGACCTCCCGAAAAGCAAAGCTCAAGCGCTTTTCTAAATGGTTATTGACTTTCGAAAGTCGCTATTTTGGTTATTTGGCTTATGTGGTCTATCTTATCCCAAGAGCGTTCCCACAACCTAATCCACGGGCAATTCCGGTGTTTTCCCCATTCAGAATAATGAATCTCCTTATTCGGTATTCTAGTGAATCTACATTTTAAGCTTACTGATAAGCTCTTTGACTAATGGAGGAATCTTGTCTTTTGTATTACCTTACTCTACCTCAAATCCCCTCTTTCAAGCATCATCTTATCGAATCACTTTGCAGTACAATCTCTTTAACAGGAGGTGGGTCGAATGACTAAACGAATCATAAGCATGTTGTCCGTTGCGTTTTTTGCACTTTCTTTCGTTATTGCCAGCAGCGTCTGGCTAGCTATCTTCCCTGAATACTCGGACAGTCCGCTTGAATGGATGGCTCCAGGATTGCGACTTAGTTTCCGTGCAAGCACTTCCGTGATGAAACCCGGGGGAGGTTTATCGGATACCGGTGGTTCAGGTGTGGGTCTCTATCAAATGGATATGGTGGCAGTGGAGCAGGGATCACTAGCTCTCTTACAGACGTATTTCATGGAGATGAAGGGTGGTTACTATCCCAGCGTTTCGTTTGGAACAATCGAGAAACCGGGAGTGTCAGATATGTGGCTAAATCCCAAAGTTTTCGACGACCTTTCCAGATTCAACAGCGACAATACAGCCGCTGTGGAGATGCCAATTCAGTACGGTGGTCAGACCGTGCAGGCAGTAAGAATTGAATCTAGAGGAGTAAACACTAAGCATGTATACACGTACGATCGAGCATCGGGAATTCTTCTTTATCTCTTGACTCAAGCTCCTTCGGGAACTGATATCCATCAAAACATATTGGAGTTTCTTTCGGCGAGATATGTCGAACTTCCGTGGTTCAACTCACAGAGACCCGCTTGGAAACTAACAACCACATCATACTCAGGTACATATACAATAAATATACCTGGATCATATACGACTCCCACGCAGATGCAGGTCAAAATAACTCCAACAACATCATCGCTTTCCTGGGATTACTTCAAAATGACTATCTCGCAGTATGGGAGCATTCCGCGGGACAATTACAACGTAACCGGCGTAGCTCAGCTGAATGGACCGATTTGGCTTCCGGAGAAAGCTCTTGATTCGCTAAACAAGTTGCAGAGCATTGATCAAGATCCCATAACAAATGTAGTAACAAGTGTGAGTTATATCGGTGAGCTTCAAGATGGAACTGAAGCAATTATGCTTCAGCAGACAAACGGGACGTACGCCAATCAACACGTTTATGATAGGAAAACGGGTCGTCTATTGTACACTAAGCAGATGAGCCCAAACAGTCTTGATTATAATATAACTGAGCTCTCAATTGTTGGCTACTAAAGCCCTGTAAGTTTCAACCTTAAGTAGCCGAAAACGATGCTTAAGATAAGTGTTATCGAACTAGATGCCGTGAAGACTGCGATGTATTTGAGGGTTCGACCCTTCTCTTTGACGTAGATTCTATAAGCTATCAGATTAGCCAGAGAGGCAATGATTTTGCCACTGCCTCCAATATTTACGCCCAGAAGAAGTTCTTTGTAGCTCCCGGTAAATGATGAAAAGAGAATCGCTGCAGGCACGTTGCTGATAAACTGCGATAGAAGAGCGGAGCTGGTCATTGTCCTAATCTCACCGTTTGTTGCAGACTTCATCATAGTAGCTATTATCTCCATTCTTGAGATGTTGTCAATAAAGACAAAGAAAAGCAAAAAGGTACCCAACAAGAAGTAATCAATCTTTTGAGGTTCACGGATCTCCGAAGATGGAACATCGAAAACAATCTTCCTTTTGGTGTTCAGAAGATTCATCACGAGAGTCCAGCAAACACCAAAGACAACAAATGGCGGCATGAGGCTGCCAAATTCCCAGATACCAATTTCGTACTTTTCGAAGAGAAAAAGATTCTGCGGATTTCCTATCGGCGTCAGTGCGCTGCCAATATTAGCGGCCTGACTCTGAATAATAACAATCCACACCGGCTCGAATTTTGCCTTTTCAGCTATTGTCATTGTGAGTGGAACAAGTGCGATAAGGGCAACATCATTTGTAATCAAAGCGCCCATGAAAGCCGTTAGAATTACAATTATTTAGGGTGTCTCACAAATCAAATAGCATGGATGATATCCATAATCTTTCTCAAAGAGCGATGGTGTAGATGATTGTAAATGACCACGAGATTGTAAGTGAGAATCTTAAGGCCGATGGCTGTGTCAAAGTCTCTGTTTCTTGTGTACCATATGAATTCGGAATCAAGGATACCTTCAAGTATTGAATTGGTTCTCTCTATCTCTTCCCTTAGCTGGTACCTCAATGAGTGAAGCTTTTTCAGTCCAATTGCCAGCCAACGGAATTGTTTCTGCTTTTCTGTATCTAGACCTCTCCTTCTGTTTATGTCAATAACCGGTATTAAACCGGTCTTCTCGAATATATAACCGTAGAACTGGTTGGAATCATATGCGCTGTCTGCAAGAATGTACTTGAATCCTTTACAGGTGTCTGCCATCTTCGGTGCTACCTTCGAATCGTGTGTCGATCCTCCGGTAATGATCCAGTCGATTATTAGCTTGTTGACCAGATCAAGAGATATGTGCACCTTTCTTCCATACTGCCAGCCTTTGTTCGTCTTCGTCCAGCTGGCTCCCTGGTCTTTATACTTCCCTCTCTTCCTCCTTCTCTGCGCCGTAGAACCTTTACATGACTTGCTCACGAAACGAGTCTACCGCAACTTCTTTCCTTTCGAGCCCTTCCGCATCTGTGAAGAGTGTAGTTGCCTTCTGGACTATTTCATGAAAAGGTAGCTGTCTGGCTCTTCGAGACAAGGTCTGGAATGATGGTATCGTCTTCAACCCAAGATACTCGATATACTCACCATTCCCTTCAAGAAACCCCTTCGCTCCTCGATACGATATCTTCGCAAGTGTCAGCAAAACCAGCAACTTCAATATCGTTATCTCGTCGTACTCTTTGTTCCTTCCTCTCCCTTTCTTTACAGTTCCCTTTACTATGAATTTGTCCAGGTTATCCAGTACCTTAATGATTTCCTTTTTCTCCATCCCTTGTGATAACATCTATTCGGGCCTCCTTTCTAGTTCTTAGTCAATTCAATGGTATCACCATTGAATCTTTTGGAGGCCCTTCTTTTCGAGACACCCTATTACAATTACTGATCCGATGCTTCTAGCGCTTCTTAGATTTGAGAGCGAGATAGTAGCTATCTTCTCTAGAACCTTGTATTCCTTAAGAGCCTGAACAACTATCATGAGGCTTAAGAGCTCGGCAATTACTCGCCAGTCAATACTTTCAATACGAGGGGGAATAATTATCGATGTGATTAAAGCCAATAGCAGAGATATCTAGAACATCATCTCCTTTACGAGATGTCTCTTAATAAATAAACCGCTTGTTCAATATAGTCTTATAAATAGCTCCTGAAATATTGGGCACTGAGAATGACCTCCGATCATCACCAAGGGAGATAATATCACCGAAAAAGAGATCAAATTAAGCATGTTTGTTCTGCTAAATGGAGGTAAGCGCAGTTATAGGAATCAAAATACGTCAGGTTTCTTTCGTTTCGGTACTCTGCATAAAGGATCTATTAATGTCGAAATCTCTTTGAACAGCATCCTAAGTGAGGAAGTACGATAAGGCTTCTCAATGTAATATACTCAAAGGGGTCGATCGAATTTATTTAAACAAAAATGAGTAGCAGGGAATCATTTTTTGTCAGAGGGTGGGCCGTTTGTTACGAAGAGTTCATTCGAAGCATTATGGACATGAATGGAATGTGGCCGCCGCGGTTCTCAGAGGCTGCAATACGAAGGAATTACTGAAAGAGTACTTCTCAGTGATGGGGAGAAGGTTCGGCATTTTCTTCGAGGTCTTTCCCTATGGCAAGAGGATGCACGAAGCCACTGATCTAGATTCATTTCTGGATTCCGCTATAGAAGACATGAAAAAAGATGAGTGGTTAATTCAGAATAGCGACACATTTGAACTGACTGAGAGGGGAGAGTTTGAGGCAAGGAAGATGCTCGCCGAACTCGAGAATAGTGGCAGACTTCTGGAAAAAGCGACAAGAGCCGAAACTGGCTCGAGAGTAACGATAGTAGTTCACTTCATCCTTGCTGCCTTGAAGCTTCCCACCGCTATTCTTTCCGGCAGTGTAGGCCTTCTAAATGATTCGTTCGATACTCTTCTGGACGGAATCTCAAGTGTCTTCGTGTACTGGGGAGTGAAGAAAAACCATGAACATCTGGTCAGCCTAATTCTTCTATTATTTATGGGAGTAACTGGTGTTTTTTCATTGATAGAGGCTCTGTTCAGAATCATTTCCGGTGAGATCCCTTCTCCTGATCTCCTTACTTTTACTGCAGTGGCAATTTCGGGAATAGTCTGCGCTCTCTTGTGGTTCTATCAGAAGTACTCAGGCCTCAAGAACCGATCCTTCCCGCTGATTACCCAGTCGGCGGATTCAAGAAATCATGTTCTAGTAGCCGTTAGCGTAGCAATTGGCCTTATCGTATCTCTCATGAGGATTCCCTACGCCGACGCTATTGTAGGGCTGATCGTTTCCATTCTGATTCTCAAAGGGGCGGCAGAGTTACTGATAGATCTTATAAGATCTGCCAGAGGAGAGGCCATCGACTTCGAAAGATATGGCTTTTCTCTCTTCAACAAGTTCAGAGCGAAACAGCTAAAGCACTGGTTCCTTTTCATGATAGATCAAGGGAACATACAGACTCGCGATCAGCTCGAGTGCGAAGCAAAGGCATCTATGGCTTATCAAGATATAGAACCACTCAGAGCCTTAGGAATTTCCGGTTCGCAGTCTGACGAATCGATAGTTAAGACCGCCCTCGAGGCGCTAGATAAGGAAATGTTGATAACCGAGTACGACGGACACCTCAAGCTTACCGAAAAGGGCTCCTACGAGTTGAGATCTACCCGTATGTGATTGCCAATTTGAGGAACCAATCAATGTCTTCTCAAATCTCACTTCCAAAGTCGCTTATCTCTTGTCAACTACTAATCTTTCAAGATAACCATAATGATCGAAGTAAAGCATAGATTAAGAATTAGTTAAGCGTCCGTATGATTATTTCTATGTTGCTTTTTCAAAGAGCCAAAGAGAAATCACAGTCACCGATTTTTCATTGCGCACAACTCTATTGACAACGATGAAATTGGCAGAGTAAAATCAAATTGTCAACGATTTGGTTTTGAAAAATATAGTACAAAATATTCTGATTGAGGTGATAATGATGAAAAAGGTATTTCTGGTATTAGTTTTAATAGGATTAGTTTTCACTGGTTTCTCCAAGAACATAGTAGAAGTAGCGGTTTCAGCAGGCAATTTCACTACACTCGTAGCAGCAGTTGAAAAGGCGGGTCTAGTGGAGACTCTAATAGGAGATGGACCTTTTACTGTGTTCGCTCCAACTGACGAAGCGTTTGCAAAGCTTCCGGAGGGAACCGTTGAAAGTCTCCTAAACGATATACCGGCACTTACAAGAATTCTTACATATCATGTGGTTCCTGGAAAGTACATGTCTTCAGACGTGGCCTCTCTTGAATCGCTCAAGTCAGTAGAAGGCAGCTCTATACCAATAAAAGTAGAAGAAGGAAAGGTTTACGTCAGTAATGCAATGATAACGGCAGTTGATATTGAGGCAAGCAATGGAGTAATTCATGTTATTGACACGGTCATTTTTCCCCCGGAAAGAGAGACAAGGAGAATCCCTGAAATTGCTATCAATGCGGGCTCCTTTACAACACTGGTAAAAGCACTTCAGGAAGCCGGTCTAGTCGAAGCGCTTATGGGTGATGGGCCTTTCACAGTCTTCGCTCCAAATGATGAAGCCTTTGCAAAATTACCCGAAGGGACTATCGAATCGTTGCTCAAGGATATACCGACTCTAAAGAACATCCTCCTATACCATGTCGTATCGGGAGAATACATGGCTGAAGATGTACTGGGTATGAGATCTTTGACCGCTCTTAATGGCGGTCAGCTGATGATAAACCCAACCGAAGTCAAGATTCAAGGATCAGGGATAATAGTAACGGATATAATTGCGGCAAATGGCGTAATCCACGTAATAGATACAGTGATGATTCCTTAAAGTTAGCCTCGTACCACTATTGAGCGATAATCAGATCTTTCAGGCGGAGCATTTTGCTCCGCCTTTACTATTCCTTATCCTCTGCCAATCTACTTTTCCGAAGCTGCATAAAACTCTAGGAGATGGGCATTCCAATAATTTAGAATTCTTATAGACAAGATGCATTTATTGATCGGGGGGTGTATATGAACGGTAAGTTCTTTCCCGAAAGCAAATACGACGTTGCGGTAATTGGATCTGGACTCGGAAGTTTATCGGCTGCCTCTCTGCTGGCTAATAAGGGACTGAAAGTGCTTGTTGCGGAGCAGCATTATCTTCCCGGAGGATGTTGCTCGATCTTCAGAAGAAATGACTTCACGTTTGATTCTGCAGTCGGCATGGTATTCGGATTCGGAAACCGCGGCTTCAATTCTCACAGGTTTGTTTTCAACGAGATCGGTGAAGACATTGATATGGTAAGACACGAGGCACTATACACTGTGATTTTTGGAGAGAAGAGAATCGTCTTTTGGCCGGATCTCGACCGATTTATAGAAGAGCTTGGAAATAACTTTCCAGGTTATGAAGAACAGCTAAGAAAGTTCTACAACTATCTAGCCGACTTATATCATAACGTGATAGTTGCAGATCCTGTAATTGTACCTCCCACCGAAATAAAGAGAAGCGACAGTCTCAGATCTCTGCTGAAGCATCCTGTGCGACAGGCCAAAATGATCAGGCTTCTATTCAAAAGCACTGAAGAACTTATGAGCAGTTTTATAGACCCGGAAGCGAAGGAGCTCTATCAGTTTTTCGATGTTCTAACTTCCACCTACTGCTATACGACTGTAAAGGAAACCCCCGGCGTCCTGGCCGTAACTATGTTTATTGACAATCACGAAGGAGGTGGCTTCTATCCCGTAGGTTCTTCTCAGATGATACGGAACAAACTTGAAAAGGCGATCGAGAAGAACGGCGGTTACATGCTTTACGAAAATCGCGTTAATGAAATACTCTTTGATGATGGGAAGGCAACGGGGATAAGGCTCGAAGATGGGAGCGAAATAAGATCTGACTTCGTGATTTACGGGGGAACGGTCTGGAATCTCTATGGAGGTATCGTTCCCAAAGAGTATGTTAGTCAGGAAAGTGTTAAATGGGCGGGGTCCCTTGAGCCGACTTTTCCCGCCATGGTCGTGTACGCCGCCGTAGACTCTTCTGCTATCCCGGCCGGAACGAATCCGGTAGAAATGTTTGTCGAGGAATTTGACGAAATAGCCGAAAGCGATGTCACAGTATACATACCTTCGATTGACGAACCCTCTATATGTCCAGAAGGAACTCACGTGATGTCCATGATAGCTCCCTCAAAGAAGAGGTGGCCGCCTCGCGGCACAAAGGAATACCGTGAGATGAAAGAGGACGAGACCGAGCGGGTTATTAAACTGATAGAAAAGAGATTCCCCAAACTGAGAGAGTCCTTGAAACATCTGGAGACGGCAACTCCACTTACAATCGAAAGATATACCCTCAAGAACGAGGGTCGCGTTGGCGGTCCGAAGCAATCCATAGGTCAGGAATTGCTAAAGAGACTACATGCCAAAAGCGAATGGGAAAACCTCTTTATCTGCGGAGATTCAACAGTTATGGGAATGGGGACACCTGCAGTTACGGTCTCCGGGATCGGAGCTGCAAATCTTGTTCTTAGAAAGCTAAAGATGAAGGAATACAGCTACAGGGAGCCTGAAGTCGAGAGAGTTCACTACACTGCGGGAAAGAAAAAGGTTCCAGTAGATCTTGAGAATACAGTTCTAGACAGAGAGACCGTTCCATTGATTAGCAGTTCCTGTCAGCTCTGCGACATTCCGAATTGCACATTAAAGTGCCCTGATGGAAAGGATATTCGAGGAATTCTCAGGCGTCTCGAGGCGGGCAATTTCATAGGTGCTAAGAAGCGGTTACTTGAGACTACAATCGGCACACTTTGCTCAGACTGCGCCGGTTTCTGTGAGAAAAGCTGTAAGAGACTTTCCTTCGATAAAAAGCCCGTACCAATTAAAAGGCTCTTGAGCTGGCTTGAAAAGGAAGTGATTGTATGAAATTCGACTGTATTGTTATCGGTGCGGGAATAGCTGGCCTCAGTTGTGCCGCCTTCTTGTCCAAGGCGGGAAAGAAAGTTGCACTTGTTGAGAGAGCGGAAAAACCCGGCGGCTGTTTCTCGTCATTTCAGTACAGAGGTTACCATTTCGACAGCGGAATCAAGGCGGTGGAAAACGCCGGGCTTCTATTTCCAATGCTAGAGAACTTCGGTATCATGGATAAGCTGGATTTCGTAAAGAACAGAGTGTACGCTGGTTTCGAGGACAAAGTATTTTCTATGGAGTCTGACGAAAGCCTTCTGGCGTACTTCGACTTCCTCGGCGAACGGTTCCCCGAAAGCAGATCCGGCATAGAGGATCTACTTAAGGAAATGGAAGAACTGAACAGCTTCATGGGTTCGTTATCGGGAATGTCGGGACCGCTTTATGGAAAGACTACGTTTCTGACTAAGTTGAAATCAATTCCCTGGTTTTTCAAGAACGGCAAGAAGCTTCTAGGCTTCTTGAAGAAACTCAAATACAACAATGTGCCGTTCAGGGACTTCTTGAGAGCCAGAATACTCGACGACGAGCTGGTAAGTATCATCGATGAACCCTTTTTCGACGGGACTCCTGCATTCTTCGGTCTCGCCTACCCAACTGTCTTCAGGGATTACTTCTACCCCAAAGGTGGGATAGAAAGGATACCCCTCGAAATTGCAGAGTTCGTGAGAAATACCGGAGGGACCGTCCTTACAAACACCGAAGTTACGAAGATTATTCTCGAACGCAACTTGCCGGTCGGGGTGGTTACAGATACCGGTGACGAGTTGAAGGCATCCTCCATCGTTAACGCTGCAGACGCTAAGCGTTTGTACAACAGGCTGCTTCCTGAGAATACCCTCGACAAAGACTTCTTACAGAGACTGAACAGAGCGCAGCTTTCCGACTCTGTCTTCTCCGTATTTATGGGAGTTGATACACCTCCGGAAAATCTCGATAAACCTGTAGAACACATAATCTATGTTCCCGTCGCTGCAAAATACTGCGACTATGAATCTCCAGATTACTTCAAGACAGCGGGAATGGAGATCAGCATTCCCTGCCTTAGAGACCCGTCTCTTGCTCCAGAAGGCAAGACAGGAATAATTCTGAACTTGAATACGACTCAAAAGGCAATGAACGGCTGGGGAAAGGGGATTTCTGTGGAGGAATATGAACGTACGAAAGAAGAGGTGGCGGATGATGTAATGGCCAACTTCTTTAGACTATACCCTTCACTTAAGGAGAAAGTTGAGTTCAGGATCGTCGCTACTCCTTTCACGATGGAAGAGAAGACCTTGAACAGCGGTGGTTCGATTACTGGATGGAATTATCATCCTTCCGAGACATTTCCTTTGAGGGACTTCATGAAGATGAAGAAATCGATCAATACACCGGTGAAGAATCTCTTTCAAGTAGGTCAGTGGAGCTTCGATCCGGCCGGTCTTCCTGTATGCCTTATTACAGCAAAAATCGCTGCTGACAGGGTGGAGAAAGCTCTTGGCTAGTTAGTTTTGCAATTCCTTTGATAATGTCTTGATGTTGGAATGCCTTTTTCCGTGAGAATGATACAATCTCTCAAATGCTTTGCGGGGGAATTCCATGAAGAGAATCGGGGTGGTACTTCTTTTTGCTTTGCTTTGTGCAATTATCTACGCACGAGAGTTCAGAAGCATCGAAGAGATTAAGAAATCCGGCGTATTACGGATTTTGCAGACAGAAGACTACTGGTATCCCTTCTATTATCTTGACAGCGACGGCAATCTCTCAGGTATCGACATAGAACTTGGAAGACATATCGCTTCTCAATTGGGCGTAGAAGCTGAGTTCATTCGAACTGCTTCAGGTCATGAGACTCTTGCAGAAAACCTTAGTACCGGGGAGGGCGATATTATTCTCAGTTATTACTCATATTCGCCTCGCAGAGCATCACAGATATTCCTGTCACGTGCCTATCTTACAGAGAGACTTTCCGTGCTGGTCAACACTCAGCTTTTCGAAGAGATCAAGAAGAACGATCCGGAAATGTCCGTTGAAGAAGCATTCGAGACTCTTAACAGACCAGTGGTTTCAATAATGACTGTAGCAGACACTGTATACGAATCCCTTGCCAAACAGTACTTCCCAAATGCAAGAGTAACGGCCGTAGATAGTACCGAAGAAGCTTCAAGAAGGTTAGTTCAGAGAACGGAAGAAGCTTTCTTCCTGAACAATCTCTGGACTGAGTCCTTTCTCGTCAGAAACACCTCTCTTCTCCTCCATTACTCTCTCTATCTGTTGCCTAACGAGGATCAGATTGTAATCGGTGTAAGCCAGAATAATCCGGAGCTTCTCGAGTGGATCAACAGGTTTTTGAGCAGCGAATACAACCGTACAGAAGAGTTTGTCTCTAAGTACATTGACTTCGATCTCGTTTCGAAGCTATACGATCCAGTTGACAAAAAAGAAGAGATTCTCTTGGTCGGCGATCCATACAGATGGATAATTCTGGTTCTGCTGATCGTTTTTTCCATTGTAGTCGTTCACAATAGCCAAAATAAGCTACGAAGAAATAAATCACCTGAGGATATTCCACACTGGCTACTGAATATATGGACAATTCTCTTTTCAATGGTATTGGGATTCTATGTGGGTGGCGCATTTCCCGAGATAATTGATTTTCTAAGTCCCATCGGAACTCTCTTTTTCAATTATCTTCTGTTCTGCGGTCTTCCGATTTTGTTCTGCGTCGTTACGCTAAACTTTCTAAAGCTCATTGAAAGATCAGATGGGGCGCGTTTCATTAAACGATTCGCTATGGTAATGATCTTCTTCTTTGTCATTGGGGCGGCAATCGGACTTCTTACGGCATTAGTCCTGAAACCCGGCGTTGGAATCCCTATCGAAGCTCAGGAGGCTCTAGTTTCTTCGATGAGAGAGACAGATCCATATGAAGAAGTGGAGCTTTCGGCAGGCTCCATAATTTGGGCCTTACCTTCAAATATGATTGGTAATAGCGTGGTTAAGGCATTTTCAGAGAACAGAACTCTGACTATTGTCTTCTTTTCAATAATCTTTGCCTTCGCAGTGAGGTATATTCAATCTTCTAAGAGAACCGGCATCGTAAATTCAGTAGAGACAATAAATGATGCCTTCCTCTTTCTCTTCAGGCTTTCCTACTACGTTCTTCCAATAGGAATTTTCAGTCTCATGCTTGGGCAGGCCTCGATCTTCATCAGAGATACTGAAGTGCTGATAGCTCTAGTAATGCTCATAGTATGTGAAATCGTATGTTTCATTATCTGGTTCCTCATCGGCACATTACTTGGAGCCAGGAAGGCTTCTCTCTCCCCGAAAAAGTACCTCGGAGTAATAAAGAAGCCGATGATGCTTTTGTTCGCCCTTCTTTCTTCGGTTGCCGTTATTCCCGAAGCGGTGAAGACATGTGAGAAAAGCGAACAGTTCAACGATGAAAATCAGAAAGGCGTCATTCCTTTGCTTCTGGTTATGTTTCAGCCTCAAACGGTTTCCCTTTTTGTGGTCGTAGCTATCTTCAACATGCAGCTTCTCGGAAAGTCTTTGAACGCTGGAGATTACCTGTACATAATGTTTTCATCCATCATTGCCGTATTTGCATCGATTGGCGTTCCCAGCCCACTGGACCTCTTCACTATCTCGATGGTTGTGCTTCCGTTCAACATCCCTCCGGCCCAGGTGATCTTCTTTCTTCTGCCCTGGATGTACACAGGGAGAAGGTTAGATACGCTTGCAATGGCGACAAATGACTTTGCCGTAGTACAGTTTTTCAGGAAGAAGCAAACTAAGAATTCAGATTCCGAAGCGTTATAATGACCGATTTTCCTTTGCTTCACGGCAGATTTCGCACTCTGAATCTTTTCATCTGCTGAGGTACCACACACTCTAGATTGCCTTGAGTTGGCACTCGTATATCATATAATCCACTTGTTTGGGCTCCAATAATTTCTACGGGGGGATTCTTAGTGAGAAAAGTACCATTGGTCATTTTGATTATTTCGATTCTCTTTTGCTCTCATATTTTAGCTACGAAGATAATGGTTGTCCAGAGCTACGATAACGATTATAGCTGGTCTAGAGAGCTTCTTGATGGTATTCAAACCGTATTGTCCGATCCTTCGTACGAGTGGAAAGTCTTTTACATGGATACGCGCCTTCAGACTTCGGAAGAATGGAAGATCAAGTCTGGAGTCTTAGCCTCAGAAGAGGCGTCTGCATTCAATCCGGACATATTGATTGCCTGTGATGACAATGCGATGGAATACTTCGCAAAAGATTATCATGATGCGCCGGTTGTCTTTTGCGGTGTAAATCTCGATCCTTCGATCCATTATTCAGCCAACGCAAATCAAACTGGTGTAATAGAGACAATCTTCGCCAATGGAACAATCTCTATGATCCTTGAACTCTTTCCAGAGATACAAGCCGTTCGATTTATCGGAGATGACAGCGAGACATTTGAAGGAATGAAGGAACAGATACAAAGGCTCGATTTTGGAGATACATCGGTAGAGATAGACGGGTTCAAAGTTTTCGAGGATTGGAAAAACTACATAGAAGGAGTTTCCCCTCGCGAAGCGGTAGTGCTTCTATCAGTCAGGACTATAGAAGACGGATCTGGCAATACAATCGGCGCTCACGATATCACACAGTGGACGGTGGAAAATTCCTCTGGTCCAGTCTTCGGTGTATCTGACTTCATTGTTCGAGACGGAGCTGTCGGGGGAGTCGTAAATTCTGGTTTCGAAGAGGGAAGACAGGTAGCGATTCTGGCATCCAGGATCCTCTCGGGAAGTTCCGCATCAGAAATCGAGATAGAGACTTCGAAGAATCCGAAAACACTTCTGAATACCGAAGCTCTCAGTATGTGGAATATAGAGCTAGATGTTGGCTGGACCGACATAGTTGATGAAGTTATCACAGACTGGTCGATCCCAGCTCAGAGTATTCTGAACCTTATCATGACGTCTTTTGAAGAGCGGCTGTTAGGAATTATTAGTTCACTGAGGATTTTAGCATCCTGCGCTGAAGTTAAGTCTGGAGACTGGTCACTAATCCGACCCCTGCTTGAAAAATTCAACATTAACTATGAAGGGCTTGCTCTATATATCCTCCCCGATGGTGGATACTATACCGTTCAGAGAGACTGGACCGGGTTGAATCTGTCGAATCGCGGTTACTTTCCGGATCTTTTGGAAGGAAAAGAGGTTCTGGGCTATCAGGTACTTAGTCGATCTACGGGAAAGAGATCGGTAGTCTTCGCAGTTCCTGTTATGGATAACGGTAAGATTTCGGCTTTCGTAGGTCTATCTGCCTTTTTTGAAAACTGGAATTTCTCATTGATAGAACGTTTAGTTCTGCTTCCAGATATTCACTTCTACGTCTTCGATGTACAGAATTCACTTGCTATGACAGACGATACCGCACTTCTCCTCGGTTCTCTTGACTACCCGGTGGTCGGTTTAAGCGAAAGATTGGGAGGACTCTCAGCGGATGATGGGAGTTTGATCTATTCGGACGGTGAGAGCTTGAATACTGCTTACTTCAAGAAGTCAACACAATGCGGTTGGACATTTGTGATATCCAAACCGATAAGTGATGTTGCAGAAGAGAAGGACATGGATCTCATTCTAAATAGTGTACAGAAAAGCATTCAGGAGCAGTTCAATCTCATGGACAGTTCCCTTGCAAAGGGAGCGGAAGAGATAAGGAGCGTTCTTCAGGACCCTTCCGGCATAAGGAAAATTCTGAAAGATCTGTACTCAAACAATCCTCAGGTTGTAAACGTATCTTTCATAGACATAGAAGGTGTTTTGAAGTATATATACCCTGATGAATTCGATTATGTTGAAGGAGACTGGATTGGAGATCAAGAACAGGTAGTTGAACTCCACAGGAGGGGATTACCTGTATTGAGTCAGAGTTTTGTTGCTGTTGAGGGTTTCCCTGCTCTTGATCTTGAATGGCCAGTATTTACGAAGGAGGGTGAACTATCCGGTTCTCTAAGTCTCTTGATAAAGCCGGAAACCTTCCTTGCACCCCTAATAATCCCGAAGAACTATGAACCTTATGAATTTTGGGTAATGCAGCCAGATGGGTTGATATTCTATGATCAGGATGAAATGGAAATGGGAAGGAACCTCTTTACTGACCAGCTTTACGAGCCCTTTGAGGAGCTAAGAGTATTGGGTATTGAGATATCTCAAAAGGAATCCGGGTGGGGAGAGTACAGATTCTTTTCACGCGGAATGGATACGGTTGTTGTGAAGGAAGTCAAGTGGAGTTCGGTTGGGCTTCATGGAACACAGTGGCGTCTGATACTTACGAAGAGCAATTGATTTACAATAGACCCGTTATATGCTAACGGGTGAAGGTGGTGGATAGCATGGCAGAAGCAAAGAAGTTCGACTGGATCTCTCTTCTCGTAGGTTTTGTGCTCATAATTGGAGGTATTTTTTCTCTGAGCAATCCTCTTGCAACGTTCCTTACCCTTGCAATAATGTTAGGTATCGTTGTTCTTGTTCGTGGAATTATGTTGATAGTTGCCTTCTTCAAACTTGAAAACCGAACCGGAGCTAAGGTTTTCTTCGCGCTAATTCTAGGAATATTGTTGGCTATTACGGGGGTAGTATTTCTCTTCAGACCGCTTTTTGCCGCAAATGTATTTGCTTTCATAATAGCGATATGGTTTATTGTGGATGCCATTAACAACCTGATAAACGCCGATAGATTGAAACCGGCGGGAAAGGGAATCTACTTTTTGAGCATAGTCCTAAATGTACTTGTTCTCGTTGGAGGAATAATACTCGTTCTACACCCGCTCATTGCCGGTCTGTCGGTTGCCGTAATGATTGGGATAACTCTCCTTGTTTTTGGTGTAAACCACATTGTTCTAGCGTTTATGGGCAAAGAGTCTGCATAGAAGCGTTGATTTTCAGTTAAGCGGAATTCAAATAAATCTTCAAAATTGAGATGGGATCGCGATATATGAATCTAGATCCCACCTTCTTTTTTTCTTCATAATTACTGCTTAAAAAGGCAAATCTTATAAGTGTAGATTAGATATAATAGTCATGCTTTGTTCCTGATTAGGTTTTTACTTTGTTGTCACACTCCTCTTTTCTGTGTTAAATTTTTTGGAAACCTCTCGTGGACTTCATGGTTCAATCGTCATTGTATTTTTAGATTTGCCGCAAAAAAAGAAAGATGTAATTAGGTAAGAAAATTTACAGTGGTCTTTCTTTTGTTAGCTTTCATTTCCGCTTCGGTTGGATGTACGGAGTTTCTTCTTTCGCCTGAAAAAAAACGGTATAGTTATCTCGGGTAGAAGTATGGAGTTACTATATCCTTTGAACTCGAAAGTTGTATTCTTCAACAGGGGTGACAGTTTTAGCAGTCATATGCCCGATGGGTCTGAAGCGGCCTCGTGGGAAAATAAATATGGATTTGTGGGATTGAATGCTTTTGATATTCCCACAGCAATTTCAGATGGATTGAATGAAATGGGATTGTCTTTGAGCGCATTGTGGTTGCCGGGAACTGAGTACGAACAGGTCTCTACTGAATCAGATCCTACAAATGTTATAGAGCTGTTCGATCTTCCTTCCTGGATTCTTGGAAACTTTGACACACTTGAATCTGTAAGAGAAGCTCTTGAAAGTATGGCAATTTGGGGTGAAGAAAATGAACTGCTCGGTGAAGTTCCCCCTCTTCATCTCTCTTTGCATGACAAGTTTGGTGGAAGCATGGTTGTCGAGTTCATTGGTGGTGAGATGAAAATCTACGATAATCCTAATGCAGTTCTTACGAATGCTCCAGAGCTTTCATCGCATCTCGAAAATCTGAGAAACTACGTTAATCTTAGTCCATATATGAAAGAAGGTGAAATAAACGGAATAACATATAAGGAAATGGGCTTTGGCAGTGGATATGTTGGAATTCCCGGTGATGGAACTCCTCCCTCTAGATTTGTTAGGATAGCTCTGTTAAGAGAGTTTTCAAATCCCGTTGAAACGGAAGAGGAAGGAGTAATGCTTGCCCTTCATCTTCTAAATACAGTGGACATTCCTTCCGGGGTTTCAAAGAGAGAAGGAGATGGACCTGCATCTTTCGAGAACACTCAGTGGGTTACCATAAAGGACAATAAGAACCTCAAGTTGTATTTCAGGTCTTATGATTGCTCCAGTCTGTTTCTTGTAGATCTAAATAAGGTTGATTTTTCTAATGGAAGTGAGCATGAGTCGATAATTGTGGATAAAGAATTTTCAGTCATAGATGCTTTTTGATTTGCCTGAAAGTCTACTATATTTTTCAGATTTGTGTAATCGATTATGGTAAGTAATTTTCAATATAGTTGGTTTTGATGGAGTGTAGTATAGGTCTTTTTCTTATTTTATATATCTTTATAGATAATAATAATTAGGTATGTTCAAAACTCGTCGAAAACTCACAGATCTCTTTTCTGCTAAGTGTTTGGAGTCATGTTCAAAACTTTTTCGCTTTGAACATTGAATGTAGACAATCTTGAGATGGCTGTTTAGAAGAGAGTTTTGGGGTTGTTCAAAAGCGTATAAGTTGTAATTAGCCATGATGGCTGGATACACAAATGGTCTTCATTAATTGTTGAGAATTAGTGGAGCAGTGATGTTCAAAACGAGGTTAGCAGAAGGGAAAAATGGAGCAAAATGATTCTGTAATTGACCTAGGAGGCAACACTTTTGAACATGCGTGGGAAGCCATTTCAAGGTGATTCCTGTCGAAAAACAAGGGTTATGAACTTAGTATGTTCAAAAGATAGGTTTTTTCAGGAAAAGAATTTCCCTACATTGAAGGCTTTTTTGAAGAAGGTTTCCAGAAGGAAAAAAAGAACAGGGTGTCGCAGCCATTATGCTAAAAGATCCGCGACACCCTGTTTCAGTACAACTCCCGTAACGTTAGCCTAACCCCTTCTGACTCCGTTAAGCCCTTCAAATGTCTTCTCTAGAGCAAGATATGATTCTTTGAACAGCTCGTAGAGTCTCAGGTAATCTTCTTGCTGTTCCCCGATCGGCTCGATTTCTTCGACATCAACGACGAAATTCCGAACCGCGGAGAAATTAAAAAGACCGGCACCTACTCCGGCAATCATGGCCGCTCCGATAGAAGTAGCTTCATCGACGTTTTCCGGAATGGTGATAGTCTTTCCGAGAATGTTTGAGATAATTCGCTTCCAAATTCTGCTTTTTATTACTCCTCCAATAACCCTGATCTTACCTATAGGCAAGGATTCTTCCAGACTTTCCAGAATCCATTTCAGATTCATAGAAACGCCTTCGATTACCGCTCGCACGATATCGACCTTCTTGTGGGAGGCCGACAATCCTATGAAAGTACCTCTTGCATTGGAATTCCACATCGGACTTCTCTCTCCAAGCAGATACGGAAGATATAGTATTGATTCGCTATGACGGTGAGATTGGCAGAGTTGGGTGTCGAGATAAGAATAGATATCACGATCGCTTTCTTTCATGGATCCATCACAGTACATAGTATCCTTAATCCAGCTGTATGAGGTTCCGGCGGCCTGCATAGTGCCGGACGGAAAGTAGAGGCCTCTTACTGCATGTGCCCCAGAGAACACTCGCATTTCCTTATCAAGTAGAGGCTCTTCTGTAATTGTGGAAATCCAGGCCGAGGACCCTAGATAAAGGTAAGTATCGCCCACTTCAACTGCGCCTGCTCCCACGGCCGCACTACAACCGTCTCCCGCCCCGAGAATTACTCTGCATGAGTTTGGAAGACCGATGTCTGTCGCCACCTCTTTCCTTATTTCTCCAAGATCTGTAATGGAAGCGTACACATCTGGAAGCTTTGAGCCTTCAATTCCGAGAGCGGAAATCAGTTCTTCAGACCACGTAAGACTCGAGATATCAAATAGAGCTGTCATGACGGCATCGGAAAAATCTGTCGCAAACCTTCCTGTCAGGCGAAGATTGATGTAATCCTTTGCTTGAAGAAACTTGAAAGTTCTTTCATAGAGATCGGGTTCGTACTTTTTCAGCCAGGCTATCTTCAACCCCTGATAGGTTGGTGAGAGCCTGGAACCGGTTATTTTGTACAGATCGCTTGCCGGAACTTTCGCTAAAAGTTCTTCTACCTGTTCGGTGCTTCTCGAATCTGCCCAAATTATTGACCTTCTGAGCAGTTCGCCCGATCTATCTACAGGCACCACTGCCATCATCTGGCCGCTAATGCTGAGTGCAGAGATTTCTTTTCTGTCGATTTCCGCCATCTGAACGATTTCGGAAGTAGTCTTGCAGAAGGCAGTCCACCATGCCTCGGGATCTTGCTCAACCATTCCGGGCCCGGGGTAGAAGGTTTCATAACCGGCGAATGATGAAGCAACGAGAGAACCTGTTTGGCTGAACAAAGTCGCTTTATCTCCAGTTGTTCCCAGATCATGTGCCATTATATACTTCAAGGCAAAACCTCGCTTTCAGATAGAATGGTATCTCATGATTTCAGAGGGACCCATTCACGGTCTTCAATAGAATCCCAATCGGCCTCGAAATTGTCGATCGCCTTCAATGTGCCGCTGTGTGAGAAGAACTCGTTGTACATACCTACAGGAAGCGACATTCCGTAAATAGGTAGCTCGGCCATCTTGGAGATCTGTGTCAGGGTCTTGAAGCTTGCGGCAATCAACTTCGTCTCGTAGTCGCCGTTGGACAAGACTTTCTGCATACTACCGACAACAGAGAGATCTATTCCCAGGTTTTCGATCCTGTTCGCATATGGCGCCACATAGTCGGCGCCTGCTTCTGCAGACATCAGCACTTGAGGAACGGAGAAAACACCGGTAATCAAAGTATTTATATTCATCTTCTTGAATTCTCTCAAGACCCTTATGCCCGTTCGCGAGAAGGGGATCTTGAGAATTATCCTTTCGGGGTCTAGCCCGAAGAGTTCCTGTCCCTCCTTTAGCACTTCATCGTGACCTCTAGAGGCACACTGGACAAAAAGAGAGCCAGTGAACCTATTCAACATATCCTTTATGACTTCGAGCGGTTTTCTTCCCGTTCTCTTCAAAATACTTGGATTAGTACTTATCCCGGAAAAGAAACCTAAATCGAACAACTCACTTATTGCCTGGACGTTTCCATCATCTATAAACAGTCTCATTTATGCCTCCATTATTATTTTTTCATGCAAGATCGGTTCTCCCAGGGTATTTTTCGGTAAATTCCCTGTATATTGCTACCGCATTGCTGGAACCGAAGATATCCGCTCCCGCAGCGATGAAATCCTCAACTTGAGAGAGAGATTTCACACCCCCTGATACCTTTATTCCTTTCTCATCTCCCACGACTCTCTTGATAATCCTGACGTCCTCTAATGTAGTGGGTCTCGAACCGTATCCCGTACCGGTCTTTACGAAATCGACGTGAGGTAGCTTCATCAGAATAGAGCAAGCCTTTTCAATTTCGACTGTATCGAGATAAGATACTTCGATAATTACCTTGCAGGTGACATCCTTCAGGAGACCGGAAAGATAAGAGACCTCCCTTTCAAAGTAAT
>Ga0209096_1000885_pt1 | contig 35913 bp, 48 predicted proteins | sample AD_UKC034_MetaG_FD_184407 | JGI IMG/M metagenome (GOLD analysis project Ga0209096, IMG submission 184407) | Active sludge microbial communities of municipal wastewater-treating anaerobic digesters from USA - AD_UKC034_MetaG (SPAdes) (version 2) | ecosystem: Engineered > Bioreactor > Anaerobic >...
CCTCTTTATCCGTTGTATGGATCCGCACCAACCACGCCAGGTCGTGCACCGGCTCAGGGTCGGTCGGATCGGGTGGCTCGGGATCAGGGTCGACGGGTGCGGGCAGCCGTTCAACATACGCCGGTAAGCCCGAGAACCAGCGGCCAATGCCAATGCGCAGCCAGTTATCCTTTTCTTCGAACACATCCACCGTCGTACCCTTCAAATAGTGGTATAAGGCGGTGTAGCTTGTGCCAACACCCGTGCGCACGTTCAGGGCACCCGCAATCACCCTGGCGCGCATGATGGGCTTCTCTGTGGTATGGCTGATCAGCAAAGGCAGCACGTCGACCGCGTTGTAAGCATATCCCCCAGGCACTTGCGGTGCGGTCACATCCCAGCGGTACTCAAAGTGCAGATGCGGGCCCGTACTCATGCCCGCGTACGGGTCCGATGTGGCCCCACCGGATAAGCCGATGCGCTGTTTGGCGTGCACCGCCTGCCCCACCGAAACATCGATGCGGGATAGATGCCCGTAGATGGTCAGCCCGTGACTGTGGCGCAACCTGACATGACGCCCGTAGCCTGTGGTTTGTTCCATCGCCACCTCAACCAGGCCAGCTTCAGCGGCATAGATCGGGTTGCCAACGGGGATGCCAAAATCCAAACCGTTGTGGCCTCTGCTGATGGTGTAGACGTTCGGGCGTTCTCCGAAGTACTGCGTTACCTTCCATTTCTCATCACACGGCCAGTAAAGCCGTTCTAAAGGTGAGTGTTCTGGGTCTGTCATGTTATCGCTCCAATCCGTGTTGTTTTCTGCGATCGCCTTTCCCAGCTCAGGGAAGCGGTGAAACGCCTCGTAATATTCCCACCAATTGCACCCGGTCAAGCCGTGCCGCTTGGCTTCGTTGATGAAGATTGCCTGGTCTGCTGGAACCGCCGTCCAGCCGTGCTCGCCAAAGGCTGCGCCGGTCGGGATCATCGGTCTTTGCGGATAAGGCTCGTAGGCTTTGATCGTATTTTCAAGCTGCGCTGGCACCGTGCCGTTGGCCTGCATCCAGTACACCTGGGGCATATTGAAATTGCAGTAGGTCAGAAACTCGGTGAACGGGAACCTGGCGTGATAATGCGGGTAGCGGTAAGAGGACAACCCCAGCGGCAGGTTCGGGAAATCCTGGCGGATCCGCTCACAATATTCCTTTGCGGCCGTTTTATTGTTTGCCAAATCCCGGAACTGATGCTCGGCGTTGATCACAAACCCGTCAAACGGCAGCCGTCTCAGCTCCACCACCGCCCGGATCGCCTCCTGGACCGGGTTGCCGCCGTAAATATACTGCCAGGCGAACACCTTGATCCCGGCCTTGTGGCACAGGTCCACCAGGGCGGGCAGGTAGGTCCAGTTTCCGTTCACATCGCTGTGAACCCCATCGGCGATTTTCGGCAGCACGTGGGTCATGCCCGCCCATTTCAGGCGGTCAACCACCTTCGCCATATCCCCGCCCTCACAGCGTTTGAGCTGCCAGATGTAAATGCCTTTACCACTGATCATCACTTCACCTCCACTTATATTTTGATGATGTAATTCAAAATTATGTAGGGTTGCAGGTTGTTATGCGCTTTACCTCCGCCCGTATTTTTATTTGTAGCCGTTGCATTGTTTACAACGTCGCTTGCTGTTAATTCGCCATTTACTGATGCGATAGTTGCCCCACTGCCTGCCTTAGTAGAGGTGTATTTAATGGTGTGACCATGAGAATTTTGGATATGTGTGTGGGTTGGCATTTCATCAACACTAAGCACATGCGACTTTTCCCCTCCCATATTTCCTAAAGCATCAAATTTAGAGTCAGCTAAATCCAAGCCAACCGGAACTTTACCCCTTAGGTCCGGCAGGTTGAACGTTGTCGATCCATCCCCCGCCCCATAGATCGTACCGATCGCTGCGAATAGTTCTTCATAGATAGCCCTGGATACAGCCTGGCCCTGGCACAGTAGCCAACCGTTCGGTGCGCTCGTGCCAGCGTATTGAATTACCGCGCCAACAGGCCCAACAGACAGGTTCGTCAGCTTAACCCTTTTCGATTGTGCCGCCTCCAGCGCTTCAGAAACATCCCTGATCAGCAGCTCATCGTTGGGTGCTGGCTCGCTCAGCACGTTCAATTCACTTATTTTAACCATCATTATCTCCTTATTTAAGATCCATCCGGTATCAACGGGTATAAAAACACCGTCGTGCGCACCGCCTGGGTCGTTCCCAGCGTCTCATGCTTCAGTCCCGCCACCCGGTAATCGGCATCAATTCCCAGCTGGTCTGAGGTGTAATGCACGCGCCGCTCCACCTCCAGCCCAAACTGCACCTCTGGCCGCTGCTCGATTTGCAGCACCGGGAAGGGCTGTTCCTCGCTCAGGTAGTCGATCAGCAACCCGCCGATCCGGTCCAGCCGTGCCTGTTGCGCAGCGGTGATGTTGGCCATCACGCTCGAATAATAGGATGATCCGGCAAACAGCCACATAAAAACAGACCAGTACAGGTTATTCTTGATCACAAACTCGCCGTTGCAAAAGCCGGTCCGCTCACCACCATAACTGAACATCCGGTCCTTCGGCTCAAACTGATACGATCCGGCCGGGTCCAGCACCACCTCGTGCACGTAGCGGGTCACCCCGCTGCTGTTGCTGAAGGTCATGATCATAAAGTCCACCCCGTTAAAGTCCACCGTGCCTGTTACAAAAGATGAAATTGCCCGGTCCGCGTAGTTGCCCGTCGTCGAAGACCACACCTGCATATTTGTAAAATTATTGCCCGGCCAGCCGCCCACCAGCACTTTGCGTATTATCGTGCCATCATCCATAGCAAAACGTAAGTGCCATTTCCCCTGGACGGTCACGCTTTCCCCGGCGGGCACGTCCACCCGTGGTGTGTTATCGCCAAAGGGCCTGGGGGTCACGGAATAGCACCAGTCCAGCTGGTAGCCGTGCACCACCACCCGGTCACGGACATATTCCCAGGGCAGGGGCAGCATCACATCACTCAATGTGTTCTCGTCCGTCAGTGTGATCTCCGCCGCATCCGCATCGTGGATGCTGTGATAGGCCAGGGTGCCGTCGGCCTCAGCGGCAATCGACCCCAGTGTTGCGCTGGTCAGACGGTGCAGCTCCTGCAGCGCATCTGTCGGCGGGATATACATGACCGCCAGAAAGGCGTCATTCGGGTCATTTTCACTGGCCTGCACATCGTAGGGATACCCGGCCAGGTCAGCGATGTTCTTGATCCAGCCCGCCACATCGTCCTGGTAGGCATCCGTGCCAATCTGCTCAATTTCCACCCCGTTCAGCCTGCCCAGCCCGTCTTCAAAATCCATATAGGCATTTTTGTTCCAGCCCGCAGGCGTCAGGTTGGTCAGCGTCCCGGCAAACAGGTCATAACTGACAAAACCCAGCGGCTCGGCAGGGTCATACACGGCCGCCTGGAAGCGCATCTGCTTACCGGTGCGCAGCTTGCCATACAGCGGCCCTGCCGTATTGTAAGGGTTGTAGCGCCCGCTGCTGTTATCCAGGGTCACCCGCAGCGTCCCCACCCGGTAGGGCTCAAACCCCTGCCCGCGTCCGCCGATCAGCCGCTCTCGGCCCCGGTCTGCGCTCCAGCGTACAATAAAATCCTCCTCGCTGCAGCCGTGACCAAACAGGCCCAGCCCATCCCAGTCCACAATCAACCCGTAAGTAATCGCCCCTTCAACCAGGCAGTACAGCAAAATATCCTCGCCGCCTTCGGTTTCCAAAACGTCGCCGCCCTCGGTTTCCAGGTAAAAGCAATGCTCAGTGTTCATGCGCCAATCATCTCCCTGCGCAGCACATCCCGAAACAGCGGGATCAGCTCACGTTCAGCCCAGGCCCGGTCCGCCAGGTTGATCGCACTGTGGATGTGCACATGCAGCTCACCTAACCCCTTACCACCCCCGCTGCGCGCCCGCTCCACCTCCCGGTGCGGCATCACATAGCCCGGCTGGTTGGGGATGAAAAACTCATCGCCAAACTCCCGCCAGCGATAGACCTGCCCCGGGTACACCGGTCCGCCCGTCGCCGTGGCAAATGTGTTTACATGTCCTTGCCCTTGGCCACCAATCCCTGCACCGATATTGCCCGCCCCCCCCCACGTCCCGCCCTGCGCCTCATACCAGGTCTGGATGATGTCAATTTTAATTTGGCTCGGCAGCCCGTGCAGCAGGTCGCCGATGTTCTGCACCTTACCGCCCCATTCGCCAAACATTTCTATGACTGGCGAAAGCTTTTCAGGGTAATCCTCAGCCAGTTGGTGTGCAAATTCCAATGCGGCATTGTACGATTCCGTGCTGAGCGCATTTTCCGCCCACAGCTTGGTCAAACTCGTGTTCAGGTCAACCAACAGCAAATCTGTTGCGGTCAGCTTCTCTGTGGAACCGTTCAGCTCGTCCATCAGGCGGGCTTGTTCTTCAGCTTCCACACCCAGTTTTTCCAGCGCCTCCCGGGCGATGTCGCTGGCCCCGCCATATTCCTTGGCCCGCACCGCCGCCCGGTTTAAAGCGCGCTCGTGCTCGTCGATCGCGTCCGTGGCCTCATCAGTGATCTCAATGCCCGTTTCGGTCTGATCGTAATAGCTCTTCATCACTGCCGCACTGTACGCGTAGGCAGATCCCAGGTCCTTTTGTGCCTTTTGCTGCTCCCACTGTTCTCTGGTCAGGATCACGGTTTTACCCAGCGTATCTGCCAGGTGCACGCCATACCCGCCCGTCACACCCGCCAGGTTATCGATCTGGTTTTCAACCCCCGCCATCGATGCACGGTAGTCTTCGTATGAATCTGAAGCCTCCAGCGCCGATTGCGCCATTTCCTGATGATCGGCAATCAGCCGTTTTCGTTCATTCGCCTGGTGGACCATGGCCGCCGTCACCGCGTAGATCCCGGCGGCATAAATCCCCAGTGCTCCAGCGGACGTGCCCAAAGCCTTCGCCAGCGTTGTGGCCCAGATCACCGCCTGCCCGCCCACCAGCAATAGGGGGCCCATCACGGCTGTCGCTGCGGTCATATCACCGATAAACCCGGCTGTGGTGGGTTTCATCCCCTTCAATTTGTCATCAAACTTGCCGATGAACCCGGCCGCATCGTTCAGCTTATCCCCCCAGCCTGCCAGCACCGGCTCCAGTGCGCCGCCCTCGCTCACCATCTCGCTCACCGTGCCCAGCAGGTCCTTGAACCCGAACACGGCCGTGTTCAATGCGGGCGTGAAGTACTGCCCGGCATCCACGGCAATATCGTTGATCATCCGCTTGAAGCTGCCCATTTGCTTGAAGCTGTCGCCCATGGCCGCTTCGTAGGTCCCGGCGATGGTCGTGCCGTATTCCATCACCGCATTCACCCGGGCCTGGACCCGTTCGGTCTCGCTCAGCTCGTCCACATTTTTCCCCAGCCCGACTGCCATCGCCTCGTAGGCGCCGCTCAGATCCAGCGTCATGTTCATGCTGCGGAACATCTGGCTGTTGCCCGTGATCAGGGCATCCGTCAGCCGTGTCATCGTCTCGGTGCTGTTTTCCCCGCTGATCACCGCCTGGTCCTGTGCGATCCGGGCCAGCGTGGCCGCATCCCCCAAATCCAGCTGGGCGGTGATGAACTTGCTGATGATTTGCTGGGCGGCTGCTGATTCAATCCCCATGCCCTTAACCGCCGCCGCCTGTTCCTGGACAAACTGTGATGTATAGCCCGCACCCTTTGCCAGCTGGTCATTCGCCAGCTTCAGCCCGTCCACCCGGGCGGCAGCCATGGCCGATGTGGTGATAAAGCCCACCAGGGGCGTGGTCACGCCAGCGGTGATCGCCAGCCCAGCCTTGCGCATCCCCTTGCCGGTTTCCTCCGCCACCTTGCCCAGGTTGCCCAAATCGCCAAAGGCCTTCTTAAACTCGCCCGAAGCCTGGTTGCTCGCCTTGATGATGATCTCTACGATTGATTGACCCATTAGTCATTCCTTCTTGTCACTTATGCCTATTTTGTCACCTGTGCCCGTAAGGGTATTGCGAGCACCTTTGTCATTGCGAGCGAAGCGAAGCAATCTCTCATCAGATCGTCACCTTCGCTTTACGCAGCCACTTGAACAGCTGCTTTTCGGCTTCATTCAGCTGGGTAAGATCCTTCACGGCCATCCCGCGCCACTTCTTCACCAGCTGGTACACTTCCTCGCACATCACGGCCCGTCCCATCAGCCTCGCATCCTGGTCCAGGTATCCGCCGCCCTCGGGCAGGCAGCCAAACTGCCTGCACATCCACAACACTTCCAGCTCAAACGGCGGCGGACTTTTCCCGGCGGCCGCATCCGCCGCCTGCTGGATTAGTTTTTTTCCAGTACCTTCAGCCCTTCCATGTGCCGGTAAACGCTGTTGCACACTTCCATCACCAGCACGGCCACCCGGGGGTCGTCCACCTGCTCCAGCGGCGTGTCCAGGGCAAAAAACGCACAGTCCCAATCGCTGATCAACCCCAGCTTCACGATCACAGCCCACAGCTCCAAAAACATCATCTGGCTGTTGTGGATGGCGGTAGAAAACACGCCCCAATACTGCAGGCTCTGCTGCACTGTCACCTTTTCGGGCAGGCTATAGCTCACGCCCAGCTCTTTGATTTCCTGTTTCATAAGGCTGCCACCTCGTTCACCAGCACCATCTCAAAGAAGCTGGCGCTCTCGGCGTTGTAGCGGCAGCGCAGGGTGCCCGTGATGATGTCATCGCCGTCATCGTCGCCCAGGGGGTCAAACTTATCCCACTTCGCGGCTGCGTCAACGATCAGAGTCTTGTTGGCATAATTGGTGCCCTCGGTGGTCAGCTCGCTGCCCTCACACACCAGGCGGATCAGCCGGGGAACGCTGGCGCGCCAGTTCTCGCGCTCGGCAGCGGCCACGGAGGCCGTCATCTCCAGCGTCAGATTCAGCATGATCTCCGGCTTGCGCTGCTTGATGTTGCTGTAGGCCAGCGACCCATCCGCGGTGAACAGGGCCTGCCAGCCGGTTTCCACGTTCAGTGTGGCATTGGTCAGCACCACTTCCGCCTGGTTGGCGCCAAAGGCCCCGTCCTCATCATCGATGTAGATCTTTGAAAGGTTGAACATCATCTCTTCCACATCCGGCACGGTGGCAACCACAAACCCGTCCCCATCTTTGGCCACTTCCTGGGTTTCCCAGTTTACGGTCAGCATCCAGGCTTCGTTGCGGGCGCCTTCCAGCGCAAAGCTCTTCACGAACGCCCCGCCGGTCTTATCCACCGCCGCATTGTCGCCGTTCTTGATGTGGTAGGTCTGCAGGTCATCGGCATCCACCGCATCATCCGCCGCAATCGGCATGGTGTAGGTGCGGATCTTGCCGCTCCCTGCCCCGTCATCCGCGGGGGTTGCCCGGGCAATGCCTGCATCCAGAATGTGGCCCAGCTGCTCAAAGGTGGCCGGTTGGCTGGGCATGTTCAGCTCACCGCGCAATTGCGGGAAATACTGCCGGTCGGTGCCGCCAAAAATGCCAATATCCTCCTCCGGGAACACCGAAACCCGCTGATCGTCCAGCAGGCCCAGCCCGCGCCAGTTGAACCAGCTGGCCCCCGGCGTACCGATCGCCGATTCCCGGTTCATCTGGAGCTGTCGAAATGTTTTGATACCATAATCACTCATTGTAAAATCTCCTTAATCAATCAATTGTTTAGTCATTGCGAGACCACGTAGGGGTCGAAGCAATCTCATTCATCCTGCGAAGGTTCAACCTGATCATCCTCCAATAAAACCTCCAATTCTCCTAAATCGGTTTCCACCTCTACTTTAAGGCGAGCGAGGTCAATCTTATCGCTATCAGCTTTCAGCTTCATCGTCCCCGAGCGAAGCGAGTGGGATGAGCTTTCAGCTAATGCATACAGCCCGCTCCCCACCAGCACATCCGGATCCAACCCCAGCCCCTCAACCTCGTCTTTGGTCAAATCCCTGGCCGGAACCTTCTTCAAAAACCCATTTCCTAAATATTTCAGCATCACCACAGCCTTCCTGTTAAATTTATCTGTCATAGTTTCACCAAATTTCAAGCTGGGCGGGCTCAACCCGCACCAGCGCAGTGCCAAGCGCCATGAGGCGCTGGCCCAACCATGCTCTATGCACTAACGGCTATTCTTTCCACTTCCTTCACCTCCAAATAAAAATTCACACCCGTGTACGTCCGATCGCCGTACATCATCGTTGCCGGGCCTTCATAGAAGTTCCCGTTCGGATCAGGGATCATCTGCGCCACCGTCCTGCCCAGCGTGATGTGCTGGGCCAGCTTGTTCCGCACCGCAGCGATCAGCGGCACCGCCTGGCCAACCCCCTCCGGCAGCAGCGCCACGCTGACGAACAGGCTCAACTGCACCCGGTGAAAAGCCACCGCCGGGCTGCCCATGCCGTAGGACTGCGATCCGCTTACCGGGAACCAGATCAGCGTCGGGCTGGCCACGATCTGCCCGGGCAGGTCATCATAAGCCCGCACCTCCGTGATTCCGCTGATCTCACTCAGCACCCCGGTCAATTCATCCTTCCAGTTTTCAATCGTCATAATGCCTCTTTTTTCTCCTCCCCCTCTTTAGGGGGGAGGTCGGGAGGGGGGTCTTACTCCGTCAGCTTCTCCACAATCCTCTCAACCGCCCGCTCAAACTCAGCCTTGATCTTCGGCTCCGCCTCACTCAGCCCATCCCGCATGTAATGATGTCCCTTCAACCCGCGCCGTGAGATCGCCCTTGCAATCAAAAACGTAGCCCGCTCGGCCTCCACCCCCTTCAACCCCAGCTTGCGCACCACCCAGAAATGCAGGTTGGCCATATTCGGCCAGTGGGGGTCCGCACCCTCTTCCATCACCCGGGCATAGGGCACATACGCGCCCACCACGCCTTCCACCTGGGTCACCACCCCGCCGCCCTGCACCTTGCCCGTGATGCTCGCCCGCAGCCTGCCCAGGTTCACCGGCGCCTTCTCCCGAGCCAGCTTGGCCACTGTCTCCACCGAAATGCCCATCGCCGCCCGGAACTCATCCACCGCGATCTCGTCAAACTGCCCGAAGCGGTCCATCAGTTCCTGCAAGCCCTTAATCTCGATCGAAACGTCCATACTTCCTCCGCCTCCCCCTTTAGGGGGAGGGTAGGGTGGGGTTATCCCACACCTGTCTTTATGTACCGGCTGATCTTATCCTCCGCCTCCGGATCCCAGCGGCCCACCCACAGCATCTGCCCGCCCACCTCCAGGCCGCCGCGTGTATCCACGTAACCCTGCTGCGTCCGTGCCAGGTCCCGCACCGCACTGATCATCGCCGCCTGGCTGATGTCAAATGGCGGCATCCATAAATAAATTTCATCCGCAGGGTCATGTGCTGCCGCAACACTGCCGTTCATGGCACGCACCACGCCAACCGCATTTTCTGCCGCATCCACATCGATCACCAGCATCATCTCGCTGCCGATCTTAATCAGCCGCCCCAGCTGCAGCGCCGTGCCCATCACATACCGATTCTGTTTATCAGCCTCGCTCACCTCGATGGCTGTCGATGAAATTTCCAGTTCACTCTCCAGGGTGATCCCGCTCGGCTCCCAGCATGCAGCCCGGTCATCGGTAAAACCCCATTCACCTACAATCCGCACCGACCGCATTCCCTGCGGAAAGCCCATCCTGCTGCCATCCTGGTTCAGGATGATCATGTTGTAGCTCCACGGGCTGTTAAAGTTCTCAGAAACGGCACCATAATAATCATCTGCGGCCAGGGTGGTGTAAGTCCTTCCGCCATCGGTGCTCACCGCCACGGCATTTATTGAGATCAGGTCGTCAATCCACAGCACCCCGTTGCCAGAACCTGCATAATAGCGCGTCTCCATCCGTGGGTAAAAATGACGCTTGCAGCGGCGGTCAATCGCCCGGCTCACGCTCGCGCAGCGCCGGTATAGCGGGTCGTCATACTTCGTTGTCGTCGACCGGATCAAATCCGGTGCAGCAGATTTAATTTCAGCAGGTGTGATGTAAAGGTTCATCGCTCACCTTATCCATAAATCAAATCTCGATACCCGGCGGGTCACAATCGGCGCTGGGATCACGGGTTCAATCATCAGCACCATCGGCACCGGTTCGATGATCTCCGGTTCGGGTTCGGCAAAGTATTCATCACACATCTCAGGCTGCATCCAGGGCGCTTCCTCGCAGATCTCATCACTGGCTGGCCCCCAATTCGGGTCAATCGGGTACCCGGCATCAATCGGGTAGCCTGTATCATCAAAAGCCAGCGCATCCATCGGGTTGATCAACAACACCCCGATCACCACCGTCACCAGGATAACTGCCGCTGCCACCACACAACTGTATAAAATCGCACCAATCGTTTTCACCTCAAACCTCACTTCCTGCTAATCCCGTCATTATCAGATTTCATATACAGCTTCATCTATCTTCCTCAGTGCTAGCTTTTAGTTTTGTGGTTGATGGTCCTGGCTTCTTCCTGGTTGTCGTTTTTGGCTTCGGCGTGTCTTCAACTTCCTGGTAGGGCATCTCTATAACTTCAACCAGTCCTGCTCCAGCGTAATGTTCTGCGCGCACATCATCCCAGCCCACAACAATATCCCCCGGGTGATAATCTCGTCCGGTTCTGGCATCCATAAATGAGGTCACTGCCCTCACCACACTTTCAGCTTTCTTTTTTGTTGCCATTTTCTGTACCTTCCTAATACCTGTTACCTAATTCCTTCTTCCATATTCCTCACCGTTAATATTTCTTTTTGGCCGCCCAGTTCACCCAGCGTTACTTCCATGCTTTCACCATGCCGCACCACTCGTATAGGCAATTTCCCATTCACTGGGTCTGGTAGCGCCTCCACTCGGTATAAATCATCCTTTTCCGGGTCAGGCCAGATCACTTGCGGCCATGGTTCATAGGTCTGATGGCCGCACACCACGCCCAGGTCACACCGCTGGGTGAAACCCAGCCGTTGCGCATCCAATGCCAGCATCCAATCACTGCTCACGGCCTGGGGCGTTCCGGGCCACAAAGAGAATGTAATTAATTCCAGCACATGTCTTTTGATCAAAGTACATCCCTGGCCCACACCGGCCACATCCACCACCTTGCCCCAGGCAGCTCGGGCTGCGGCAGGGTCTTTGCTGATACTTTTTCCTGTCAGCCCTTTCAGATCTGTATATGCGCTCCACTCCCTTCGTCCATGGCGCCAGACATACAACCCATAAGCAATGTCAGCCCCCGTTGCTGCCAGCCTGTCCACCGTGTCCGTCGGAATGATCATGTCACACTCAACCGTCAACAAGGCGTCAAATCCCATTCTCAACACCAAATCTCGGGCAATGTTATAGTTATGGGTCACATTTTCATACGGATATTCGTAGGGGTTATCCCATCCCCTCAACCAGTAATCAATCCCAATCGTCTCTGATCTCAACTTAAATAAGGATTGCACAGTCCTGCCCCACAAACGCGGCATCGTCGGGCTCATCGGGCAAAATACCAGCACATTCTTAATTGGGGCGGCCTTATCCAATCTCATGTCCTTCCATTTTTAACCCAACAAACGGGTTTAAACTGTATACCCGGCATCCAAACACCTCGATTAGCTTATTTCGCACAGACATTGTTTGCGGTAGGATCTCTCCCAGCCACAAGCGGTAATCTTTTCCTCGTCGGGCATTATCAACCATCTCCTCGTCCTGGGTCATATACGCACCCATTCGAGTCCGTCCGTCCAGAGTGCCGCAGTCATGGCCGCAAAGAATGATGTTCGCTGCGCCCATCACGGCAGCCACGTGCATCGCACTCGTGATCGTGCTGTAACTCACTACAATCTTTCTGCTTCCCTGCTCGATCACGCTCAGATCGATGTTTGTTAATCCGTTATTCGCATGGTCAAATACATAATCCGGTGGTGGGTTCAACCCCATGCGGAAAGTTGCACAGTTATAGCGGCTTGCTATCAAAGGGATGCCAGTCTGGTCTGCTTCATCAAACATCGCGGTCTCTTTGCGCAACAGGTAGTCCGTCCTGAAGCGCCGAAATACCTGGTTCACCCCGATCGTGATCTTATTCTCAAAAAATGTCGGATCCACATAATCCATTGTGGGGCCAGCTGCCACGATCCATATGTCCGCACCGCGATATTTCCCAGCCAATTCATAGACGTTTTTCATACGTTTGTCACCACCTGGGCGGCTAAGAGGTCATGCCGCCCAGGTTCATAAAGATTCTAAAAGATCGGCCTAATAGACGATCTCATCAACCGTTGACACATCGAAATTGCTGGCGGGCATATAGCGTGGGTCTGCACCCAGCACCAGCACGCATGAATCAACTGCATCCACACTGATCGTCATCAGACCGCGTACAAAGCGATAGCCATCACTCAGCTCGGACGCCTTCACCACCACGATCACCTGCTTATCATCGTCTGTTCCTGCGGCCGTCAGTTGGGTGATCGCCTTACCGCTCAGGTCCTGCACACCTGCCCCGGCGGCACTCGTCGCTTCCTGCAGCTTAAAATCAACCTTGGCGCCGCTTGCAAATACGCCCACCTGCACAACAAACGCCAATTGATCAAACTGCTTCATATCGACATAACCAGTCCCCAGCGTGCCTGTCCCATGGGCACCGGGGTCAATAGCACCCAGAACCGCCACTTTTTCAGTAAATATTGTTGCCATTTCAAAACCTCACTTTTTCTAATTCATTCCCCCCTCCCCCTAAAAGGGGAGGGTAGGAAGGGGGTGTTAGCTCAACACCACGAAGGGGCTTACCTCGGTGGCACCATCAGCTAATTTAATTTTGCTATCCAGCCAGGGTTGGCCGTCGATCGCTTCAACTGCCCGGAACACTGTCTGGTTCGTCCGGAACTTGTGCTCACGGCTGATGTCCATTGTCACCGCCTGTCGATCACCCCACAGGTACCAGCTGTAATCGATCAGACACACATCACCTTTAGTGCCCAGCACCGGCAGTTTTTCGGTAAAGATGATTGGCCATCCCAGTAATGTCGTGGCGGGGCCTGCTGCCGCATTCGGCTGCCAGATCTGACCCGAAGCGCCATCGATCATTTGGAACAACTGCGGCATCACAGTCTGGCTCATCAGCCAGATGGGTGAACCGCTCAAAATAACCTTGCTCGCCATCGACACCGCATCCACAAATTTGAATTTAGATGCTGTGTTCCGGCTTACAGTGGCTGTTGCAGGAGCGTTCAAAATACCCAACGGACGACCCCCACCCGTTCCGTTCAGCGAGTCATAGTCCTCTTGCCAGCCCAACGCACCGCCAAAGCTGCCCGGACCAGCCAGGAAAGCCTCAACCGAAATCGCTGAATCCCGCAACAGACCGTTGGGGATCTCAGTATAGCCAGCCAGTTCCTTGGCCTTCAGCTCAATCATCTTAAAAGATGGTTCGCTGGCCGTAATGTCGACATTTTCTTCGGTGTAGTATGTGCGCACCCCACCAAAGAACCCGCTCACCCCGGCTTGGGCCAGTGAGTAATCCACTGCTGGGAAGGGCACCGAACGCGATCCCATCGGGACGATCCGTGCACGCGGGCGCATGAAGCTCGCCTCTGCCCGTGTTTGCAACAGGTTGCCAAGTGGCGCTTCAGGGATCAAAAACCCGCCGTCCACGCCGATCTCTCCCGCCATAGCCTTAGTGACCAGCAATTTCTCCAGTCGTGGGTCATGGGCGTGCTTGGTGTACCAGTCGTTCATCGCCTTCACATAATCGGAAAAGCGCTCAAACCCGGCTTCCTCGGTCTTCCTTCGCAAACTTTCCTTCTCAGCCGCCAGCTGTGCTTTGGCCATCCGTTCCGCAGTTTCCTGCTCGAGCTGCATCAGCTTCTCGGCCCGTTCGGCCTCTTTTTGGATTTGTTCGGCCTGCTGCAGGTAAGCGTTCACCTGCTCCTGTTGAGTGTCGGTCATCTCACTGGCCATCAGCTCCTTGGCCCGAGCTAAAATCTGTGACGCCTCGCGGTACTTCTCGTCCAGTGTTTTTCGATCAAAAGCATTATTCATTTCAACCTCCGTAGTCTGGCCATCGCCAGATCAATTTCTAATTGTTTAAGTTTCATCGCCATCTCCCTGGTTGGTGTGAGTGCATCTTCATGCGGCTCGGCACCACCATCCGAGTTAGTTTCATCATCATCTTCTTCTTTACTATCAGCTATCAGCTTTGAGCTATCCGCTTTAACCGCCGTCGTCACCGTCGCCGGGTTCATCCCCCACGTCACCGGCGAATACTCCCACAGCTTCAGCTCCTTCAAAATCCGATAAGTATCCTCTTCCTCGCTCTTCAGGTACTCAAACTGCAGCGTATCAAACCCGATCGACCATTCATCCATCGCACCGGCCTTATACAGCGCATACGTTTCTCTGCCCTGCTGCACATCCATCACAAACTGCGTCCGGGCAAAAAGCCCGCCCGTGGCCTCCGGATACAGCGCCAGCAGCTCAGGTGGCAGCATATCGCGGGTGTGCTCCACCAGCGTCAGCGGGGTCCCGATAACCCGGTCCCACTTGTGTTGGTGCAAAACCCGGATCTTACGTGCTCCCTGCGGGCCGCGCTCCTGGATCGTCTTCGCAAACGCCCCCATCTGGATCACATCCGGTGGGCTGTCCAGGTCTTTGATCCCCATCAGGCTCACATACGCCTCCACGATCCCCGTCTCAGCATCCATGCTCTTTGTAAAGCTCGGAAATATTTTTGTCGTCATCTGTTTGTTATCCATAATCCCTCCGTAGGGGCAGACCTCCGTGTCTGCCCTTCTAATCACCAATCACCGGCTGCATCACACACCGGCAGTTCGGGTGCAGCGGCGGCCAGTACACATCGCCATAATCCATCACCAGCCGTTCCTGGCCCACATACATCTCGCTCCCGCCCTCAAACCACGCCTCGCCAATCGCAATCTGCTTCCCGTGCATCTCATTGCAAAACGGGCACAGACGTTCATCCAATGCCGCATACCACTCGATCTGCGTGATCCCGTTCTGCTTATACCCCTCCACCAGTCCTGCGTTCGAACTCCGGATCGTCTCGCTCCGCGCAATCATCTCCGCCCGCAGGTCAGACCAGCCGCCATACACCGCCTTCAGCTCATCCATCAGCCGCACCGTGGACCAGCCCTCACCCTGTGCGGCCAAAATCAGCCGCTTCACATCTTCCATCGTCGTATCGCTGATCCGCTGCGCAAATGCAAACGAGTGGCTCCGGATAAAATCGGCCACCGCCGGGTTTTCAATATCCCAGTCGATCCCCACCGAGCCAATCCATGCGCTCAGCTGCTCTTGCATCAGTCCCATCATCAGCGGTAAAAATTCCGTCTGCCATTTCTTCACCGATTCAACCGCCATGAAGGTCGCAATCGCCGTCAAAATCGCTTCAAAATCAATCGCCTTGATCGACTTGCCCTTCATCCCGTTGATCCGCCCCTCGATCTCGCGCTCTTCCTCCTCGAACAGCCTGGCCGCAGTCCGCTTGAACTGCCCCTCCCATTTCCTCGCCACCCGATCAAACGCCTTCCAAGCTGAAGCAGCATCAAGCTGCATCAGCGAAGTGCCAGCGTCAGGAGACGCTGGCCAAACTGAAGAACCATCTGTTTTTTTTATTCCTCTCTCCTTTAGGGGAGAGGTTAGGAGAGGGGTCATCTTCCTACTCGCATCTCCCGCCCCATCATCCACCGCCTCGCTCATCAGCGGCCGGTACAGCACATCGCCCACACCCATCGGCAGCGGGCCCAAACCCACCTCACGCCTCGCCTCATTAACCGTGATCCATCCGCCAATCACCGCCTGGTTTGCCCTGGCAAATCGGTTCGTGCGGTCATCCTGCAGCGCCACCACGTTGCTGTAATCCGCCACGATGATCACGTCTTCATCCATCTCATCCGATAATGCCCGGGTCAGCGCTTCGGCCAGCTTCGTCGTTGTCGGGATGATGTTGTCCTCCCACAGTGCCCGCCTGGCCAGCGCATAGTTTGAATATGTGGCCGCATCCAACCCGGCCTTCACGCCAATCAGCACCGGCGGTACCTTGAAAGCTGCACAGATCCTTGTCTCAGAAATCGCCCGTAGGTCCGGAAATACCATCTGGTCCAGGTTCAATCCCGTCTGCTGGTACTCCGCATCCGCATCCAGCACCATCACCTTGTGCCAGTTAGCCTCACCAGAATACTGCTCTCCGATCCGGCTCTGGATCCGCCTCACCTCGCCATCATCCAAAATATTCTTCGATTTAATAATGCCAGATGGCACCGCGCCGTTTTTGAAAAACTGCTTGATAAACGTGGTCTGATTATTGTCATTATCCGCATCAGCGGCCGCAGCCATCAATGGCGGATGCCCTCTTCCCATCCCGCCGTGCGGATCATTCGGGTTCGGGTACTTGATGTGGATCACGTCCTCCGGCAAAAAATACAGCTTTTCGCCCGTCTGCGTGATATAGGCATAACCCAAGAGAGCGTTTGCCTCAAAGATCGACTTTTTCCCGTCCACCACGGCCGACATCAAATCCGGCCTCGGCAGCCACATCGCTTTTGTATTAACACCTTCTCGTTCTCGGATGATGTACGCGTTCCCGTCCAGGTTCAAATACGTGATCAGCGTCTCCAAAAAGTCATAATGGCTCTGCCATGGGTTCGGAAAGTCCAGCAGGTCCTGGATCGGGTTATCTTCCTGGATTTCCGTCTGCCCCTGCCCCAGCCGCTTATGCACCTGCAGCCGTGCGCTCGGTGCCGTCCTCGCGATCTCACGCACCGCCGAATACACCACCGCGTTGCGTTTATAACCCTCTTCGCAATACGTGTTGAAGTCCACCAAACGGGTCACTTCCACCCCGTTTGAGCTGATCGATGTGATCGCATACTTGCGCGGGCTGATCGTCTTGACCCATCGCGTCACCGTCTCCAAAAAAGTGCTGCGCTTCTGTCGTGCCATTAAAATACGCCGCTCCTTCCGCCTCGGGCCAGTTTGTTATATGCACCCGCAGCCGCATCCACCTGGTCGTCGTGCACGCCCTTCGGGAACATCATCAGCTCTTCCATAAATTTTTGATTCCATTCCGCACGCACCAGGTGCACCAGACCGGCCTCGCAGGCTGTCGAAAGCGCCATCGCACGCACGTCTTTACTCTTATTGCCCACTGGGTCAGCGATAATCCCACGGCCCTGCATCTCTTTCACCGTGTTGGCTGCCGCTTCCTTACCGGCTGCCCCGGGCTCCACCTCCTGGTAAGTCTTCACCACCGGCCCTTCCCGTTCCCCATCAGCATCGATCATCTTGGCCATCGTTTGGTTGCGCACATAAAAACTCAGCTGCTCCCGCTTCACATGCTCGATGTAAAAATGCTTATCATTCGTCATCGCCATCAACACGCCAGCTGAATAGTCGCCGCCCCCCTCCGTCCCGGCCTTATCCCAGTACCGCACTCGGGCGATCACCTTGCCTGGGATCCGGTCAACAACGTCCACCCACTCCGGCTTGAACATCGCCCCCTCACGCTGGATCGGGCTCTGCTGATACAGCGAAATCCAATCATGCGCACCCACATTCGTCTGGATCCGCAGTAAATCCTCCTCAGAATACTTCTCCGGCCATAACGCCTCGCCCGGCTTCCGTCCCAACGGATCCTCTTTTTGCACCCACACCCCGTTCAACAGCATATCCCTGAAATGCACCGGCCAGGGATCTTCTTCTTCTGTCATTGCGAGCGAAGCGAAGCAATCTCCCCTGTCACCCGTCGCCTGTGCCCGTGAGGGTATCGGTTCCCCGTCCCCCTGCCGAAGCTGGGCGGGCTCAACCCGCTCCAGCGAAGTGCCAGGGCTTGTCCCCGAAGCCTGCGGAGCGGGATCATGAGAACCTGGCCATATCGCCGGTAAATTCACCACCTGCCACTGATCCGCCATCGGGTCGCTCGCCATCTGCTGCAGCAACCGACCGGCCAAATCATCCGGATGCCAGCGGGTCATAATCAGCACCACCGCGCCGCCATCCTCCAAACGGGTATAAGCCGTAGAAGTCCACCAGTCCCATACGCGGTCACGCTGGGCCCGGCTCTCTGCCTCTTCACGTCCGCGCAAGGGGTCATCCACCACCATCAAATGCGCACCCGTACCCGTGATCCCGCCGCCCACACCGGCCGCCACCACACCGCCTCTGTGCGGGTTCGCCAGGTCCCACGCCGTCACCGACCGGCTGTCAGAAGACAGGTCCACCGGCGCATCCACCGATGATTTCATCCCAAACACAGCCCCATAGCGTGGGTCCATCACCAAATCACGTGCGCCGCGGCTGTTCGCATTCGCCCGGTCGCCGTTATACGAAGTCAAAATGATCCGGGTATCCGGCATCAGTCCCAATAACCATGCTGGGAACTGCCGTGAGCACTGCTCCGTCTTTCCGTGCCGGGGCGGCATTGTGATCATCAATCGGCCGATGCCCTCCTTCCCTCGGCTGCGGATATAATCAGCCACTTGCTCCAGGTACAGCCCCACCAGCCGGTGATGCCGGTACCCGTGATACCATGGGCTCACATACTCCGAAAAATCCACCAGGTGCCGCCTGGCCAGCGTCCGCTTTGCCAGCTCAGCCTGAGCAATAGCAGGATCTATGACCTGTAATAACTCAGCCACGATTACCGCCTTGTAAATCAGACTCAAGCTGGGCGGCCTCAAGCCGCACCAGCACAGTGCCAAGCACCATAAGGCGCTGGCCCGCCTGGGCCACCTGTGGATCAATTGCCGTCAACATCTCAGGCATCCTCTTGCCCGTCCTCCGTCTCAAGCCGAGAACCATCAAGGTTCAAAGTCCCCTTTTCGGGGATCGGCGCAGTGCCGACATCAGGAGATGTCGGCCCACTATCAGCTTTCAGCTTTGAGCTTTCAGCTTCCTTATCCTTCAACCGCTCCGTCAACCTGCGCAGCTCTTCGTCACTCAGCTCGCTCAAATCATCATCCGAGACCTTCTTCATCCCCATGTCCACCTGCGAACGGGGCACATAATCCCCGATCATCTCAAAAAACAGCTTCCGGTCTGCATGCCCCTTATAATCCGGATCGCTCGCCACAGCAATCAACGCCTCGATCACATCTCGCCGATGCTCATACAGCGGCTCCGTTTGCATCACCGAGATGATCTCATCGATCGCCGGGTTCTTCTTCCGCCAGGTATAAATCACCCGCGGCGACTTCAATCCCAACACCTCCGTGGCCAGCTCCGCCACGGTTCCAGGCCACCTGGACCCCCTCGGGCTGGCTTCCCACGCAATATACGCCGCCACCCGCCACGAAAAGCCCAGCTCCTTCAGCCGCAAATAGTCAGAAAACCAAGCATTATTGTCACTGCGAGCTTGCGAAGCAGTCTCCTGCCCAGCCTCCAGCGCCTGCATCGCCGCCATACTCATCCGCATCACCTCATCGCGGCTTAAACCCGCCTCTTCCTCCGGCTCGGGCAGGTCTAACCCCAGCGCCAGCTGCTCCAAATCCTTTGGATCATTTTTCCTGATCACGGTCTTTAACCAGTTCCTCTAATCGCCGCTCCAGCTCGCTCACCCGCACCTTCAGCTCGGTGTTTTCACTCTCCAGTGCCTCGATCTCGCGGTCTTTTTCCGCCAGCTCCCTGCGCAGATTTCGGATTTCGTCTTGCATAGTGTTCGCCTCTATGTTCTTCTGCGTGAGCTCCCTCTCCAGGCGGTCGATCTTCCCCTCCAACCGGCCGATTTCACATACCAGGCCGCCATTCTCACGCTTCAATTCACCAAATTGTTTCCGAAGATCATCCATCTGCTCGTTGGATTGCTCCACCAGCTGGCCTGCCGTCTCCGCAAAAATCTTTGAGACCTCCGCATTGTATTTCTGGCGGTTCGCCCACGCGTTAAACGCCGCAGTCAGCAAACTGCCGGTCAACAACATCCCCACCAATTGCAGCCAGACTGGCATCGCTTAGAACGGGCCGTCAGAGTGTGACTTGCCGATCACTGGAACCTTGCCGCCTGAAAACACGACATGTGTGCCTTTGGAAACCCAATTCTGTATAATAAAGGCAAAAATCAAGCTCAAAATCTCAGCGATCTGCGCCAGGGTAGCATCCAAACCGGCCACCTCGAACTCCGGCGCCACGATCCCGGCCACAAACAGCCCGATCAATCCCGCCAGGTTGAGGCCGGATGCCCAGACCCCCGCCTGGCCGTCCTTCACCACGCCCAACGTCTTCAGCACATTGATCACCACCGCGATCAAAGCCGCAAACCCGCCCAGCGCCATCAACTGTTCAACAAAACCCAATAACCCTTCCATGTTTCTTTTCCTTTCCCAATACCTGATACCTGATACCTGATACCTGATATCTATCCTTATACAAAAACCCACTGCCACCGGGGCGTCGGGGGGACCGTAGAGGGCAAACCACCGCCGGTGACAGGGCGCTCATCTCCTGTCGTGGTCCGAACTGCATCGGACCTGCAACTATAGTTTAAAACATCCCCACACCCGCGTCAATCGACAGCCCATTCGAACCAGCCACCCCCTACCAGCTGATACACCCACAAGACCCCCGATCGCTCGGGGGCCTTGTGAGTAATCGCTTTTTTTGCTTTCTCGCTCATTCAATGTACGAATTAACCAACACCTCCAGTTCACCCATAAACTCGTTAGATTCAACACCATCAGGATATTTCTCTAACAACGGCTCAATTTCGCGGATCAGGCTTTCCAGCTGATCATCTGTTAAATCGCCCATCTCCTCAAAATCGCCAACCTGAAGATCAAAAAACTTTTGCTCTAACCATCGCCTGCGATTGTGTGCCATTTGCGTATCTCCTTTTAGTTGATTTGCTAACACCGCCAGTGCCATCTCCACTGCAGCGGTTTTTGTGATGCCAGTTGCCTGGGTGATGATCTCTAAGCTCTCCAACGCTTGCTCGCTGATCCTGTATGCTACCGAAGTTTTTTTTGTCATCTTAGTAGGCCCCATCGTATCGCATTAGGTTGAGGCTGCCAGCTTCTCCAGCCTTGATCATATCGATCAACCTGCTGGCTTCGCCCTTGGTTAATTTTTCCTCAACGTCATAACCCAGACTGCGAATATAGCCATACTGTCGGCTGGTGGCTGGCTCGTCACGCCAGTGAGTCTGTGTTGTGGTTGGAGGTTGAATCACTTCGTTGATAATGTGCCCATGCTTTGTGTCATATGCCAGGGCTGCAGCATACTGCTCTGAGGGCAAAGTAACCTCTTTTGCATTAATGATTTTGTTGATATCGCGATTATCAAAATACTTGCCATATCCGTCCTCGAGCGTATTGAGCGATCTTACACTGGCGGTCCTATAAAAATCGTTGGTGTCTCGGTTTTTCACTATGATGTTCATGTTTTCTCCTCATCTATATGCTCACTATACATAGTATAGCAAATTACTATACGCTTGTCAATACCATTTTTCGATTATAGGGAAACTCTAATGTTATGTTCTATAATATGTTCTATTCTTAACCCACAAGACCCCCGATCACTCGGGGGCCTTGCGTCCAAAAGAGTAAAAGGAGTCTCGAAGGAGGAAAACCACGTGTCGTGCCTGACAATCTAAACTTACATCACCCCAGTCTCCCTGTCAATCGACAGCCTATTCGAGCCAGCCACCACCTATCAGCTACTCCCTATCCGCTATCACCCTGATCAGCATCGGTAAATACTCCCCGATCGTCTGTGTCGCAATCGCCGTCTCCTCGCCCGCCAGCTGCCACAGCAAAAAATACGCATCCGCCGCCTGAGCCAACATCCGCACCTCGGCATCGCCATGTGATTTCAGCCGAACCATTACCGCATCAAACGCCTCCATCGCCATCTCCTGCACATACTCCTCCGGATACGTTGCGGTCATCTTCGTCATCGTCCCTCCCTCGCTAAATAGAACATCCGTTCCATTATAACCGCTTCCCTCCCCCATTTCAAGACCTTCATTGTTAATCATTTGCTCGTTCATTTGGTAACTCCTTTATCAGATAACAAAAGACCGCAGTGGGCTTTCGAGCCGCCGGAGCTACCAACTCTGAGCGATACTTTTAGCCACACTGCGGACCTTTGTCCACAATTGATTTAATTGTAGAACGGCTCTTAAAAACAAAGCTCGCTCAAAAGAATTGGTAGCTCAACTGCTTCCATTCTATCACCTTAACTGGGCAGTGTCAAGCTCAGCTTCACCCCGTCCCCCCTTTAGGGGGGACTACAGGGGGGTGTATGCCCGATCCCCGGTCTGCTCTCCAATAACCGCACCATCGCAGCTTCACCGGTCACCCACGTCCGCATCGCATCACACACGCTGCAGCGGATGTCCACCACCGTCCCCTCGGCAATGCTCATCACCTCCGGCGCCTGCGGCTCCTCCGCCGCCATATCCACTGCTTGCCGGTACACCAACAGCTGCGTGATCCCACGGCCGTTCCGCCGCACCAGCCCCAGCACATGCCCGTTTTCACACGTCCATACCCGCATTTCATCCATCATAATTTGTCCTTTTTGTCATAGACGCCCAACAGCTTAACTTCCAATCCCGGCCACAAATTAGGTTCTGCCCACCGCTTCACCGGCGCATCCAAAATCACCCGCGCCATCTTGTCATAATCCACCTTAAAGTTTAGTTTACACTTTTCCACTTCGGGCATCACGGGTCGTCCGAATACCTGGTACAAAAATGTGCAGGTTACGCCAACAAGGATGCCAGCGATAAAAGTAAGTAGGGTTTTGTAGAACTTACGTTTCATTGGTAGGATCGCTTTCTAATTTCGCCTTATCTACTATCGAACACAGTACCTGTTTGATAAAATCTTTGTCCATCATCTCGTTGTCGATATGAAAAGTTGGCATCTGTCCAGGCTCCATCGTTTGTGTAATCATCAGAGGTCCAAAACCCTTTTCCCTACAAAGCCAATCCAGGTAGACTCTGACAATTTGTTCGTCATCTAAACCGCAAACATACTGAACAGACCTAATTTCGGCTTCCATCACTCACTCCTTGTGTCTAAGGTTCTATTTGCCACTGAAAACCTTTGCTCACTCGCTTTCGGCGGCGGTGAAATCAATTCACGCCTTGAATGAAATTTATTCATCACTCCTCGCCTTCTATCTCATCATTAGATACTTGTAGAACAAGTCCTTGTTTTTCCTCATCTTCCGATAAGCTAACTGCTCGGCAATCGTTTCATAAAAAAGCCACGCCAGGTAAATCATCATAAAGATTATGTCATTCATAGCTTATTCTCAAATTCTTCCCACGCAAAAACCATATTTTGAAATGATTTTCCATTTGTCATACGTGGCATGTACCCGACAACGGTTCTTACCGACTTACGTAAAGCAAACGCCATGCCCAAATCAAATAAGCATCCTGTAGATTTGCCGTCCCACAAAAACAACACGGCATCACAGTCTTCTATTGCCCTGCGATTGTCATTGCAAATTCTCAACCCAATAGAGTCAAGTTGATTTGTGTCTTTAATCGGGTCGTAGATTTCATGTCCTTCTTTTCTGATTGTTTCAAGTTGCAACTCGATTGCATCAGCATACTCTTGAGTTATGCCCCTTACAGGGCGTATTGCAAAATATTTCATCTCTCCACCTCCACCAAATCCACCTGGTTGATGTCCACCTTCAATATCTCCCCGTTGTCCATCCGCACGCACGCCATCTCGCCGCTCATCGCCGTCACCACCCCCTTGCCAATCACCGTGCCGCCGTCCACCACAATCACCCACCTGGGCGGCTTCTTCCGGTACGCATCCAGCATCAGCCACACCTGCTCCAAATGCCGCTTCGCCTCAGCCAACCGTGAATCGCGCTCCGCAAACAGCGGGTTCGTCTGGATCCGCACAATATGGTCCTGCAGCATCAACGCTTGATATTTTTTATCCATCATATGATCCATTCTCTATAATAACCTGTACAACCATCCACAGCGGGTAAAAACCCGCCGCTGCCAAAATCACAACCAGGGCCACACCTGCCAGCTCATCCATCATCACGCTGCCTTCCCACAGCAGCTGCACCGCACATCGCCGACATTAATAAGCCAACACACGCCCCGATCATCATCCCAATTACCATCCACATCCACCAGCTCATTTTCTATCCTTTCAGCTTTCAGCTATCAGCTATGCCTAAACCCACACCCATCTTCGCCATCCAATCTGCCAGAACCAGGGTGATCACATGCCCGTCTACATCCACCGTCTTCCCATCATGCACCGCCATGTCCGCCCCGATCCAGGCCGTGTCCGGCCAAACATCATAAAACGCATAGTAATACCAGGCGCAGGTCTTCACCGCAGTGCTCACACGGTCATCCCTTTTAAAAAGCACCCAAATCACCACGCATTGGTCTTTGATAATATTTACAAGGTTTTCATACTTCACGATCTGCCCCCGCAGCGGCCACAGGATCACCCCGTGCTGGATCCCGGCCTCGGTATATCGCTGGGTGATCACCGCATCCGCGCTCTCCCATGGGATCGAAACCAGCCGTTGATCCCATGCCTTCTGAAAAGCACGCTCATCACCGCTCAAAAAGTGCACCCGCCGCCAGCACTCGTGGTTCAACGTATCCTCCAGCACAACCACACCGTTATCTCCTGCCATTATGCAGCTCCATACATATCTGGCGGATACCAACACCCGCCCACCACCTCGATAACCCGGATGTTCCCCACTTGCTGCGGGCGGGCGATCTTGCCTTCATCCTCCAGCTTCTCCAGGTGATAAGCAACCATGCTCGTCGTCGTAAGCCCCGTCCCCAGCATCATTTCCCGGTACGTCGGACTGTTCCCATCGTGCGTCGACTTATAATCCACTATAAACTCAAACAGCTTTTCTCTCATTTCACACATAATCCCTCGCTTTTTCTTTTTCCGTTTTCGGTCTCCCGTCTCCGGTCCTTCTCCAATACCCCCTATCCCGCTTTTCAACCGGCACCCAATCCACCCCCAGCGCCTCAAACACATCCTTTTCTTCGGGCGTCTCCATCGCCTCTCTAGTCGGGATGGCAAACGGACCTTCCCCGTCAACCAGCCGCCACACCCGGCCTTCATTCACAGTCCGGCAGCTCATCCGCCCGCCCCCCTTTTGCCGGTCCGTCACCAGCCACTGGCTGAAGTCCGCGCTCCCCGTCCGCAGCGTAAAGATCACCGCCTGCGGATGCTCCCCGCATCTGCTGCCTCCGTCTCCACAAAAATCCGATTCACCCCACAGGTGATCCGCCAGGCCGCTTTCCATAATCGTTCCGCACCAAAAGCCGATCCAAACGCCCCTCGTAAATCTTCAAGCGTCTCAAAGCCCTCATCGGCCAGCTCCTCCGGCCGGATCTGCCCGGGTTCATGCACCACCGTCAGGTGCAGCACCACCAGATCATTGCCCTCGGGCGTCCACCCGATCCTCTGCCCCAGCCAGTGCAGCGGTTTATCATCCCGAAAAATCCGGGTCAAAAATCCTTGGTGCGTCCATTCGATCCGGTCACCCTTCTCAACCGGCACCATCATCGTCCTGGCCTCACCGTTTCGTAATCGTTCTATGCCATACACCACAATCTTTTCCATCAAAATCTCCTTTTTTGTCATTGCGAGCCTGCGACGCACTCCCCGAACCGTCAGCGGAGCGGGGATCAATCTCACAAATTCCACTTCTCCTCAAACTCACTCTGCCGATCCATCAACCACTTCCACCGTTCCCTGGCCTCCTGCTCTTCCCGCGTCGGGCACGGGCTGGACCAGTTGCACTTCGGCTCCAGCGCCTCCAACGATTTCAACCGCACCTCAGCTGCAGCATTCTCCCTTTCAAATTCTTCCTTATTGCACATGTTTTCCTCCAATCCTTTCCTTTCAACTTTAAACTTTCACCTGCACCCGTGTAGGAGTGTATATTCACCCTTTTCGAGTGTAGTTTCTTTACCCAAAAAACCTTCACATACATCATTCACCAAAAGCATCAGAATCACCCCTAAAACCGCCATGGCAAAAAATTCTCGGTATCGCTTAGAAACCTTCAATAAATAACATATATACATATAAAATTGATTAAATAAGCCATTTTGATATGATCCAGGCCTATGTAAATTGCCTCGTCTGTGTAGGAGTGTAGGTTGTGTATATTTTCCAGGGTTGTGTAGAATATTTTGTTTTGTATTTCCCATCGTCGCACATGACAAAACAAATTTTCTTTCGGTCTCCAGGGCATAAAAAAACTTCATAATATTCACTCCTTCACTTAAAACGGTATCTTTTCCTGTTTTTGAGCATTTTTCTTTCCTTTTTCGATGTTTTCCCGGATCAAATCCACATCCACACCGTATCTTTTCGCCAAACCCTTCAGTCGGATCTCGTTTTCATCAAAGTAATATGCAATCCCTGTGTTTTTCCGCCCGCCAGGCACCAATCCCAAATCGTTTTTCATATAACGCCCTACACCCGGGCTGGTCAGCCGCTTCTTCCGCCGCGCTGATTGCCCTTCTTCCTCGTCGTCATCCTGGACGTTTTCCAGGTCGATCAGCTCATTCGCAATCTTGGCCACGTCCCCCGGGTGCGTGTACCGCCGCCCGTCCGCATCCACCTGGGTGTGTTCCTTCTGTAAATCCTCATACAGCCAGATCTTCCACAGCGCTTCCACCACCTTCGCAAATACCGTCATTGACCGGCCCAGGATGATGTCCTGGTTATACGCTCGCAGTAGGCTCCGGATCTCCGCTTTCAGTGCATCGTCCCCCTTGGCCAGCCGCAGCAGCGAAGTCGTAACCTGGTTCAACCGGCTCGAGATTTCCAGATCGATATCCTCTTCATCGATCTCAATCTCCGGCTCCCAGTTCGTCAGCCGCCAGCGCAGACACATATTCCGGATTTCTCGCGCATGCTGCCGCATTTCATTATTCATCGTTAGCTTGACCCCCGCCTCCTTCAGCTCGATCGGCTCCCTGGGGATCAGGTTCATCGTCAACGACCGGGTCGCCACCGCATCGTCTTTAAATTCCTTCCGCATGGCGATCAGCTTCGGGCAAAATGTCGAAAACGGCTGCACCACGAATATCCGTTCCCCGTTCCGATCCCTCGCCTCCACTGTCCGGCTGATCGGGTTGCCCTTCATCGCCCCCAGGTTCAAGAACTTGATGATGTCATTCGCCATATCGCCGCCGTCGTGCAGGTCCGCTTCATCGATGAACACCGTCCCTCGATACATCTCCGTCGCCCTGAAGAACGTGCTGGCCGTGTTGGCCCCACTTGCCGTCATCATCCGGTAACAAACATGCCCCACCCGCCGCATCATCTCGCTCTTCCCCGATCCGGGCTCGCCCACCGCCCGCAGGTAGGGCAGCGCATTGAACGCGTCATAAATCCACGTCAGCAGCACGTAATAAGCCACCAGCTTGGGCCATACCGTATCCGGCCACAAATACACCGACCGAATATACGCCTCAATGATCGCCACCAGCTCCCTGGTCGATTTCACCGGCCCTAATTTCGATGGGAACAGCACCACTTCCTGCTTTACAAACGCATTTGGCTCGCTCGGGTAATAGCGCACACCGTCGATGTCCACGTATGGCTTCTCACCGATCTCGCCTTCGGGATTGCGGTACGCCAGCCTGGCCTGGTCCTGCTCCGGATCATATAGATACTCGATCAGCCACCCGTTGATGATCCCGCCCAGCGTTTCCCCCTCCACCAGCGTTTTCAGGTCCCGTTGTTCCGCTGTTTGCCTGACGGCCTTCAACATGTTCTGAAAATCCCGCACCCCGATATTCAGCGCTTTGGCCAGTGACGCCCGGTACTGTGCGATCACCACATCGTCCATTCGCGCCACCAGCTCCATCGCTATTCGTGTAGCCTCCTCCCCATGGGCACCGGTAAGTTGGCCCGCCTGGACGCACACCATCTCCACCCAGGTCTCAGCCCCTGCCAGCTTATCCCGTACACGCTCCCTTTGCAGCTCATCGTCAATCCCAGCCGCCGCCAGGCTCTTCAGCCAGTCGTTGGCATCCCTGTCGCCCTCCCGGCTGTGTTCATCACCCCAGCTCACAATCCTGATCAGCGGGTCACTGATCTTCTCCAAATTCTTTCGAGCGGATGTCTCCCCGGCCTTGTCAGAGTCCATCGCCAGGTATAGCGCCCTGTTTTTGTTCAGCTTGCGGATCAGATCCTCATTGATCGATGTCCCTGCCAGCGCTACCGCCGGGATACCCCACTGTGCCAGCGTGATTGCGCAGGCTTGTCCCTCTACAATCACGGTCTCAAATGCCTCAGGGCACCATTCTGTGTTGAAATACGCCTGTCTTGGGCCTGCCAGCGTCTCAGGGATGTTGTAATGCGTCTTCTCATGCACGCCGCGTCCCGAAAAATACAACACCAGACCGTACTGCATATGGGGATAAACCAGCATATCCCGCCCAATCAGCCCGGGGATCGCCCCCTTCTGCACCCACTTCTCACTAACCGCTACTCCATGCTTTTCGCCCCAAGATTTTACGTTACCCGTCCACCCGAGGATGCCAACAGCAGCAGGAGCATCCAATTGCACACCTTCATATGAAAACTCATTCTTTAGATCCTTGATTAGCGCATCCCTGTTGGACCACTGGCCTGAATATCCCAGGTTTGCCTGTGCAATCGTCTCATCGGTCCATCCACGGCTTTTTACATAGGTCAGGGCGTCAGCATCGGCCAGCAGCCACTTATGAAACACCCTGGCAGCCGCTGTGAACGCATCCTGGCGTGCTCGCGTGGTCATCCTCGTCTTCATATCCTGATGACCCCAATCCGGGTCAGGCAACCCTGCCATCCGGCATAGGATTTCAACCGCTCCCTTGAAATCCGCACCCTTACGCTTCATCACCCAGCTGAAAATGTCACCGTGCTCATCAGAGCTGTTCCAGTGGTAGGCTTGTGCCCGCAAATCAACCACCAAGCTGTCATGCTGGCTGTCCCTGCGATACCTCCCTGTCCCTTCCAGGTGGTACCCATCCGCCTCTATCACCTGCTCGATGGTTAGTTTGCTCTTCAATTCTTCAACGATATCCATAACGTTTCCTCTAAAATTGCTGCGATTATCTGGAGCCCTAACTCAGCCGGGTCCAGCTTTTTCACGATAAAAACAGGCCACCCCCCGCCCGACAGCCGCCAAACCTGCCCTAATTCCAGTTCCGATAATAACCAGTTATCGGAAGTGATCGACGCCACGACCGCTTTTCTACGCACACAGCCAGGCGTACCCCTCCCCCCAATGTAAATGTGAAGTTTTGGAATTTTTCTGCTACTTGTCACAGAGACCTCCGTGGCAGCCGAACACGCACGGGTTACTTGCTTTGATCATGTCCTGTGTGTGGTTGAGTAGGTACTTGAGATGGGATAGATCATCCAAGGCGGGACCCCACATAGGCCCCTGCCCGGTGTAATCAATCGCTGATCCAACCCGGAAGGTGAGAAGGTCGATCAGGAACAGGGCGTTGCCAAGGCATGCCAGCTGACCCTCCAACCCCTCACGCCTGATTTCAACTTCTCTTGTTGGCCTGGCCACGCAGCTGCCTCCCTTCTTCTTCTGCAATATCCGCACGGCCACGGGCTTCAATGGACGCGTCCAGGACGTGCAACAGGATCACTGTCAGCCCACCGCAGACCACCACAGACCACACCAGGACCAGGTTGCTCCAATCCTCCTGGACGACCCACAGCACCGACAGCGGGCCCACCAGCGCCAGCACACCGAGTACATACCTGGCCAGCACCGGCAGATCCCGACGGAACAACCCCCGCCATGGGAGATAATGCAGCAAGGCCATCAGGACACAGGTAAATAACACAGCCACAACACCATCAAACATCAATAAATCCTTTGCTAATCCAGGCCGAAACAACCGGCATAACAAACCGGGTGAGCTCCCCCAGCCCACCCGGGATCAAACATCAAATCGATAGCATCTCGCAGACCTTACCCCAGCTCTCATCCTTGCGTCCGCCCACCTGAAACAGGTACCGGGATGTGGTCCGCAGGTCGCTGTGACCCAGGAAGCTGCTGATCAGCCGCACATCATCGCCCGCCTCAGCCCGCAGCATCGCTGCTGTGTGACGCAGGTCGTGCACCCGCACCAGGTCGGGATCCAGCCCGGCCATCCGAGCGTACTTTTTGACCAGGTCCCGCACATAACGGCTGCTGAGCGGACGCCCAGGGTCGTGCTCCACACCCGGGAAGTGCCTGGCATGATCGCTCAGTGCGGTAAAGATGTAATCCTCAGCGTGCATATCATCCAGCCGTGAAGACGAAGACAACCAATCGGTTATGGCCAAGAAAACAGCAGCAGGCAACTCGTAACGACCACTCGTACACCCCTTGCCCTGCCACCGGTACCAGATCCGCCCGTCACGCTGCTCCAGGTCACCCCAGCGCAGGTTGATCACCTCGCTGTTGCGGCGGCCGGTGAGCACAAAAGCCAGGATCAGCGCATAATCCCGCTTGCCCTGGGCTGTGGTCCGGTCGATCGCATCCAGCAGGGCCTTGACCGAGTCAACACTCAGCGGATGGGCCTTGCCATAGGCCAGGACCTTGGGCCGCTGGACTGCCTTGGCCGGGTTGTAGTGGTGCAGGGGCATCTCGACCCCGTCCACAAAATCCATGTACTGCTGCTTGGCATAGGAAAAGAAACTGGAAACGGCAGCCAACCGCTGCTGGACCGTGCTCTCAGAATATCCCTTGCGCAGCTCGGCCGCCCAGGCCTCGATGTCCGCCGAACCCATCTCCCAGGGCATCTTGCCCGTGAAGTCCATCAGCATCTCCCAGGCCAGCTCATACGCCCGGCGGGTGTTGCCCGCCTTGCTCGACAGCCACAACCCAAAGGCGTTGGCCCACTTGTCATTGGTGGTGGCCTCACGCACATCCAGCCGCTGCGCCTCTTTCACATTCAATAAGTTCTCCATGGCAGTCTCCTTTTATCCCTAATACCAGATCAAATGTGCTACTCTGTAGATGCCCACACCGAAGGGCGCAGCGCTGCCAGGCACTCGAGCGCAAAGTCGTACCGCCAGTCGTTGTAGGCCATCAGGACCGCAATCAGGAACATATAATCGGGCGTCTGAGCGCCCCGCTCCCAGTTTGAGATCGCCTGTTTGGTCAAACTGACGCCAGGTAATTTAACACAGAGGCTCTCAGCGAAGTCCTCCTGGGTCAGATCGATCTCTTTGCGGTATTTTGTAACAATTTTATTGATCATTATCATCACTTGATTGAGAATAACAGTCTGTATATATATTATCAAATAAATTCTAAAAAGTCAATAGCCATTTACTTATTAATCAGGAATGCTTAGAATTGTTAACATGAATAGCAAATCAGAATTCGCCAGTTGGCTTGAACTTCAATTTATTAACTGGATGCGTGAAAGGGGTGAAGTTACAACGCAGCGTGAATTTGCAGAATACCTTGGTCTTGATCAAGTTCAGCTAAGTCATTACATTAATGAACGTCGGAAAAAGCCTGATAAAGCATCTCTGGAAAAGATCGCCGCCAAACTCGGCCCTGAGATCTACGATGTGCTGGGCCTGGCCCGGCCTGACCCCCAGTTGAAACAACTCACGGCGGTGTGGCATCTGCTCAGCCAGGACCAGATCAGGCGGATCCTGGCGATTGCATTTGAGAATAATCACACAACCTCCGTACCCACGGATGACTGACCGGCGTGCGCACGGATGGGAATACCGGCAACCTCACGGATACTGGCAATCACCTGCCCATGAGGACGCCGGTTTGATTTACGGGAATAACGGTTCGGGTCCGTGAGGCCAGCGGTTCAAATCCGCTCGCCCCGACCTCAGTCCCCACGGATGACCACATCCACCCATCCGTGGGGACACAGGTTTGCAAAAACCACACATTCCCCATAACCTCCGTGCACACGGATACCAAAGGCAGGTGATAAAAAAAAGTCTGATAATAATTATCGGAACTGGATTTTTTATTATCGGAACTGCAATCCACCAACCGGAGGCCTCACGGATGAACGCATTCAATTTAACCCTTTCCCAGGTGATCGAAGGCTATAACCTCGCCGCCCAGGCACGCGCGCTCAGCGTCCACACCATCAGGGATTACAACAACACTTTCAATCAATTCAAAAAACATCTCGGATCAGACCCCTATTTTTCAACCATCACCAAAAAGCACATCCGCCAGTTCCTGGCAGCCCAAAAACATCTCTCCAATAAGACCCTGCTCAACTATCACACCGGACTGAGCGCGCTCTATACCTGGGCCGTGGCTGAAGGCTACGCCCACGAGCATCACATGCACGGGATTGACCGGCCCAGGCCCGAGCAGCGCACCATCCAGCCGATCCCCCTCGAGCACATCCGGGCCATGCTGTCCGTGCTCGGCCAATCCAAAACCTACACCCGGCCGGGCAAGCGCGCCAGCACCCACAGCACACCCTGCGCCAACCGCAACCGCGCCATCATCCTCACCCTGCTGGATACCGGCCTGCGCGCCTCGGAGCTGTGCAACGTGAAGATCCACCAGGTGGATCTCGAACAGCGCAAGATGAAGGTGTTTGGCAAGGGATTCAAAGAGCGCATGCTACCCTTCTCAGCGCGCACCGGCCAGGCCATCTGGCGCTACCTGGCAGCGGACCGCAAGGACGATCCCATGGGCCAGCACCTGTTTGCCACCCAAAACGGCGGGCCGCTCACCCGCACCCACCTGCGCCACATCCTCGAGCGGATCGCCGCCCGGGCCGAGCTCCCCCATTACACGCCGCACGACTTCCGCCACACCTTCGCCGTCAATTACCTGCGCAATTACCCCAACATCTACACGCTGCAGGAGATGCTCGGCCACACCACGCTCGACATGGTCAAGCGCTACCTGGCCATCAGCCAATCCGACCTGGATGACGCCCACCGCCACGCCTCACCGGTTGAGAAGTGGGGGTTGTAATCGGTATTTAGTGCCATCCTAAAATATCGGCCATATATATTAATTCTTTTTATGACCGGCGTATAATTATTAACACATGCACCCGTAGCTTAATGGAAAAAGCTTTTCCTTCGCAGGGATAAGATATCGGTTCGAATCTGGTCGGGGGCATGTATTGAACCCATACAAATTATTGCAATTTTCCCAAGAATAAACTATAATGAGTTCACCTGCGAAGGAAAAGCCGGTTGAACCGGTAGAGAGGCAAGGAGAAAATTCTTACCCTCCCCCTTCTCAGCAGCCGCTAAAAAGGCGGCTGCTCCCTTTTAATTTCCTTATGGAATGCTAAATATTGTTCACTTTATCATAATGGGCTTTTCGGTTGGTCTTTAATTCCTTAAGTTTCTCTTGAAGTTTTTCTTTTTCAGGCTTTTTTTCAAGTGAAGCAACAAACATCAATATTCCAATTATTCCAGGAATTATCAACCCAAAACCAGCGGTAGCACATTCAAGCCCAATCCACAAAGCTACGCCAATACCAGTAATAATCAAGCCACCAACCAAATATCCTGCTGATGCGTCGATTTGTGTCTGCAAGGTCGCAATTTTCTCGCTAATTTCGTCAATTTCTTTATCTAACCGAGCGATTGCCAATTCACTTGCTGTGTTATCAACCCCCTTTGACATTGCCTCAAAAACTGGCTTCAAAGATACAATGCCGCCGCTTCTTTTTACAACATGCTCATTACCGCAATGAGCACAAGCGAAACGATCAATATCTTCAGTAATTTGCAGTTTTCCACTGCATGTTGGACAAGATAAAGTTAAGAATTCAGACATTTCAACCCTCTTTTCCCAAAACCACTTAAGTTCGTGTAAGTTAATTATATATGATTTTCCCCATTTGATGTAATATTTATATCATGGATCAACTCTCCACCCCAGAAATCGTCGTTTATGCGCTGATCGTGATCATTTTCCTGATCGCATACTTTAACTCGCCCGATCCCAGCTGACTCTTTAAACCAAAACACCGCCATCCCTGGCGGTGTTTGCTATCGTGCCTACTCGTGGTAGGTCGACTAAGATTGCCTTCCATGCCCATTTTACGCTCTTGCTAGCAACCCATTGAGTGTATGGGACAGATTACCCTGCATGGTGGGCGGCTATCGTGTACTCACTCCAGTACGGCGCCTTTTCTAAAAAGGCAATCAGTGGACGTGGCGGGAATCGAACCCGCGTATGAAGCTGAGCAGGCGCACCCAACAGGGCTGGTTAAGCTTTAAACGCTGTGCTGCCATGGATCTTCCTGGTACCTGCTCCCACACCAGACGGTTGCTTCATCGAATACCTTTCACGCCCAAGCTGAGATTGCTTCCTTTACAGGACGCAAGCAGTCGTCGCTGCGCTCCTCGCAATGACAAAAGTATCTCCTAATCCCTACTCACTATTCCCCATTCCCTAATCCCTTTCCTCCCTCACCATCACATTGCTATCGATCATCAGCTCCGGCCCCTGCTCCCGATCCCACACAAACGCCTGCGCCTGCCGGATGGCCCGGAAGCCCTTCTCGACATGCCAGGCATCCGCCGCGGTGATCGAACTGATCCGCCGCACCTTGACGCCGCCCTCCTCTTTGGCTGCCTCGTGGTGCAGATCCCCCAGGTGCCACTCCCGGTAGATCGTCTCACCCCAATCCTGGGCTCGCTCCTGCTGCATCAGGTTGAAGATGCGCTTGCCCTCCTTGCCATGGGAAAAGCCGATCAAATTCACGCCATAGCGCACATATTTCCTGGGACCCGGGTTCAGGTCCACCGCCACCGCCTCGCAGTTTTGATAATAGGCATGCAGCGTGTACACCGCACAGTAGCTCAGCGTCTTGTCGTGGTTGCCGGGCACGTACATGATCTCCACCGGGGCGATCTGACGCAGCTGATCCACCGTCCACACCAGCAAACGCACCCCGCTGTCATACATCTTAGCCCAGCGCGTGTCCGTGTCTACCAGCGTGCCCCCCGTGGTCATGCTGGTGGTGTTGTCTACATGGAAAAAATCCTGTCCCACCGGGAACAGGATCAGCTCGATCGGCAAGCTGTAATGGCTCACCTTGCCCAAAAAATCACGTACAGTATCCCTGTACAGCTGCTCAGCGATCTTCAGGTCGTAATCCTCGCCGGTCTCCTCGCCCCAGGCCAGCTTGCCCAGGTGCAGGTCCATGATCGGCAGCTCCAGCATCTTCCGGCCGGGCTGATAGCTAAACAGCTCCAGTTCCGGCGCGGGCAGGTCCGCAAACACTTTAGCCACCACATCCGTGCTGATCAACCCCGAAGGCTTCACCCTCAGCTCGACCAAAAACTGGTAATTGCGCCGGGACGTGGCGTGATCCACCCCGTCCTCATCCTTCAGCTTCATCGGCGTATCCCACCAGTTGCGCTTTATTTTAAAGCTGACCACATCCCACTTCAGCGGGTCCAGCCCCATTTTGACCATGATCGCCTGCGGGTCCTGGCTCTCCTCCTCCGAAAGCATGATCAGGCGCTTGGTCGTCCAGGTGCCGTCCTCGTGGTAGCTGCGCTCGTCCAGGTCCTGCTGCTTCTCCTCGGGCGTCTCCATCTTCTCTTTAAAACGCACATGCCGCCGGATCCCGGCAATCTGCATCTTGGCCGCCTGTTGTGATAGGATGGCGCCGTACAATTCCCGCATGATGTCCTGGGCCAGCCCCTTTCGGCTGAGCACCTCCCGGTCAAACGCATCCAGTTTCATAAGCCTCCAAACATGTTGAATAGCATCTTATTGCAAACCCTCCCCTTTCAGGGGGAGGGAAGGGAGGGGGTGCCTACGGATGCTCTCCTGTATCCGTTGTATGGATCCGCACCAACCACGCCAGGTCGTGCACCGGCTCAGGGTCGGTCGGATCGGGTGGCTCGGGATCAGGGTCGACGGGTGCGGGCAGCCGTTCAACATACGCCGGTAAGCCCG
>Ga0209096_1000888_pt1 | contig 35827 bp, 18 predicted proteins | sample AD_UKC034_MetaG_FD_184407 | JGI IMG/M metagenome (GOLD analysis project Ga0209096, IMG submission 184407) | Active sludge microbial communities of municipal wastewater-treating anaerobic digesters from USA - AD_UKC034_MetaG (SPAdes) (version 2) | ecosystem: Engineered > Bioreactor > Anaerobic >...
GATGGCGCAGTGGCTGGAAGCGAAAATGGCCAATGAGCAGAAGTTCAAGGATAAATACCAGGCGTTCTGGGATGCGGCGATGGCGCAGCCGGGCAAGGACAGGGCAACGGTCATAGCCGAAATCCTGGGTGATTCTTCGAACCTGCCCAAAGACCTCAAAGGCAAGTTTAAGGATCTGGTCAAAGAGTTGTCCGCGCCGTTCAAGAGCGAGCTGTGGAATTTGCCGGAGAACGTTGCCGACAAGATCGACAGCGCGCTGTATGAAGAGTTCAAGCTTATCTTCGGCAAGCTGGGAGTCGTGAATACCAAGGACCTGATCGAAAAGATCATGCCGTATGACGCCTATCCGGTTGAACTGACTCCACGGCCCGCAGCCGTCGCTACGGTGTTCGCTAAAAAAGCGGCATTTGACAGCGCCGTGGTCGTTGATCCGGTGCTGGTGACAGCAGGCGGCGTAACCGAGATATTAAAGACTGTGGCCGGGATGCAAAATAAGGCGATCGTCTTTTACGGGCCTGCGGCTCAAGCCATGAAGATCCTGGCAAAGGGCAGTTCGAACATCCTGACCGCGGACAACGAAGTTGCGGCTGTCGAGCAGTTGATCAAGGACAAAGGCATATCGCCGGCGAAGATCAGGCTCGTGACCACTGAGTTGAAAGAAAGCGTCAAGAGCACCGGCATCACGCAGAAGATCGTTTCGGCAGAGGATCCGGTCGGCATTATGTTCGCCCTGGCTAAAGCGGAAACGGAGAACACCCCGGTCCCCGAGGCGGCTGACGCGTTCGCGAAGCTGTATGCCGCGGTTGAGAAATCAGGGGTCATTCCGGTTGACGCGACTGCGCGGGATAAGATCCTCGCTGTTGCGAAGATGGTTGCCGAGACCGTCGAGATGAAGTCAAACGTCCAGGTTACCGAGGACCAGAAGAAGGTAATAGAACAGATCTTGACCAAGATCGGCGTGTAATCTCACATACGTAAGCAAAACGTTCCGTCCCCTGCCTCTCCCATGGGAGAGGCAGGGAGCATATCACAGCACAGGCTTATTTTTTCTCATAAAAAGAAAACGTTTACAAAAAGATTTTTAATGGATCAACTCGCGACATGGATATAAAAACCAGCCAACAAAGGAGAAACGCAATGGCCCCGTTTTTCAAAAGATCCGCTCTTTCAAGGGTTATTATTTTTGCCATCATCACAAGCTTTATCCTGTCCAGCGTGCCCCAGGGGTTCTGTTCGAGTAATGCCGATGCTGACCATTTGCGTACTCCTCAAACCCTGCCTGCTGATGCAACGGCAAAAAAGATCACCAAAGACCTGATCGACCAGTCCCATAAAGACGGCGGCAGTTTCCCCTACGTTGTCAACTACGATCATAAATTGGCTGAGAAAAAAGAAGTTGCCGGCGGTAAATGCGCGCAGCTTGCCTGGGCATATAACCGCGGAATACCCAACCCCCTGGGTTTTAGCATCAGCGTTGACGCGGTCAGGGCATATTACAACCATAATCCGCAGCTCATAGAGATGATCAAGGAAGTGCGGGAATTAGATACTACCGATGCCAAGAAGCGCATGAACATGGCTCGACGTATCCAGGATTTTATGATGAAAGAAACCCGGCTTCCCCCCGACGTCTTAAAAGAGATCGCCGACAATTATATCGCGATCTGCAAGAAGATCAGCAAAGAGCGCGGATATGCCGAATGGCAGTATATTCCCATGGCCTACCGCGGGAGCGGGGTCATCGAGGATTTTGAGGGCGCGATCCCGTGGTTCACCAAATCCATCGGCGCGCAGCCCGGACAGGGCACCACCCTGCTGAACAAGGTCGGTCTTGAACCCATCGAGGCCTCGGTGATCGAGGTCATTGCGGGGCTTTTTAATTATCAGATTTTCGGATATCGCGATGTCCAGGCGTTCTTCGATTTTGTTTCAAAGATGAAGGACGTTGCTGAATACAATACCCTGATCGCGCTGGCAGAGAAATACGGTTTCGCTGCGGAGGCGGGAAGATTAAAGGATCAGGACACTCCGGGATACGTCAATCTGCGTAAGGTTCTGAAGGAGATAGAGAGCAAAGAGCCGGCGGTAAGATCGAAATACAGATGGCTTGAAAAACTGGAAACAGCAGCCGCCGGTATCTATGAACCGATGAATTTCACAACCGGCATCGCGGTCCTGGAAATGGTCGATGCGGATTTTTCCGGAACAGCATTCACCTCGAACATGGCCACGGGTTTTGACGGATCGACCTATGCCCGGAAGATGAAAGAGAAAGCTAAAAAAGATAAGGGTATCCTGAGCATATTCCCGTCATTTAAGAAAAGAGGAGAAAATTTCAAAGGCTATACCCGTTACGTCAAGATAAACCTTGGCACCGGATTAGGGCCGGGGATCGTTGAGGGCAGGTTCCAGCCGAATATCGTCACTCTTTTTGACAGGACCGGTAACGGCGACTGGGTGTATTTTGAGAAGACCGTGGGCCGCAAGCATATGTCTTTGATCGGCATTGAGAAGGTCATCGATTCCCTTAAGGAAAAATTCACCAAGAAACAGATCTACTTGCTTGCGAAACTTTATGCAGACTGGGCAAAAGCTGAAAAAGACAACGATGAGGATTTGAAGAACGATGTTATTTTTGAACTCAGGGAGCAATTTGGCATTATGGCCGACCCGTGGGCGCGGGCAATGAAAGATATATGGTTCTTTTTTGAAAGGCCGAATAAGTATCTGGCTACCGATGCGGAAAAAGAGGCATTGCGTGCAGCCCTTAATGTTAATGAAAAGGAATTTTTCACCTTAGCCTCGCTCGTGAGCGCCATTAACAAGATCAATACAGGTTACGATACAGCCGCGTATATGCAGACCTCGCCCGAAATGGCTGCAAGCCCGTTATTGAGCGACGAAGGATATAAGAAACTCGCGGAAGTTATCGTCATGGTCGGCGACAACATGGCGCAGGAGCGTTTTGCCGCCGGGGACAAGGGATGGAGAGAACGCAGGGACGTGGAGTTTGCCGTTACCAAATGTCTCCCGAACGACGCCAGCAAGTTCAAGGTCCTGCTCGACCATACCTATGATCTGGTAACCGGAGAGGATCTCGGCCCCGGCTGGGTGAAGATCGTCCATCTGCAGAACCGCCCGATCAATCCCGACAAAGAGATCAAGGACCCGAACAATATTATCTTCCAGAGGATGAAGGTGGATGAAGAGTATATCGAAGCCAACGGCATCCAGCCGCTTGCGTCAGGCGGATTGATGGGATTCGGCGCTGCCGAAGGCACCATTTATTTCGTGGATCCGAATAAAGACCTGGCAGATCAGGAAACCGAGATCAGAGAGCTTAAGAAGACTGAACCTCAGGTCGCTGATGTCGAAGAGATGGGGCCGGAGCACGATTCGATCGTCGAAGCGGCAAAAGCCGGCATCGTGCGCAAGGGCAATGATACCAGCCACGCCTATATATTCAGCCTGGAGCTTCGGCTTCCGATCGTCATCAATCCGGTTGTCAAAGCCGGGGTTCAGCTCAAGCACGGCATGAAAGTCGTGCTCGACGCCTTGCATGGCGCGATCTATCCCGGCGACCGGGGGATCAAACTGCTCAAAGACGACCTGATCATCCGCGTGAACATGCTTCCCAAGAGCATTGTCGGATTCATCGCGTCAACCCTGCAGACCGCCATGGAGGTCGCTCGTATCGGAGGCAAGGCGGTGCTCGTCAGGCAGGAATTCATCCTCAATAACGTCATTAAAATATATCCTCAGGCAGCGCGCGCATATGACCTTATGCTGTCGTTGCAAAAAGGCGATATCAAAGAAAGCGATCTTACGGCTGACGATCTGAAAGACGTTGAGATCTTAAAAACCGTTCCTGAGGATATCGAAGGGATCAGAAAGATCATTACCGGTTTTCCGTCAGCCCAGGAATTCATCGCCGAACAGATGCGGTACGCAGCTAACCAGCTCGGCACTATCTTTCCCGAAGACGACGAGATCAGGGATTACGACAATAAAGAGAAAGAGGCTTTGTTGGCCGGGTTGGTCGGCGCAAAGGCGTATCTGCGTTACGATGACAAGGATCCCCGCTGGGATTCGCCTCTTGACGGCATGCGCGGTTCGCAATTGATGAGCCACCCGCATCTGAAAAAGGCGTTCTTCCCTCTCAAACGGGGCGTTTTGCGTTCGATGAAGGACGGATACAAGAACAACCAGTTCTTCTTTGTGTATCTGAGGACGGCGGAAGAATTAAATATCCAGCTGGCTGATTTTGCAATGCTGTGCCGCGAAGAGGGCGTGTTCCCCGAATATATCGTTGTCATGATCGAGAACGGCGGCAATGTCTGGATCATGGACGATGTGGCGCGGATCATGTCCGATTTTGCCAGGGAACATCGCGCGGACGGCGTGAAAGGATGGAAAATATCATTCGGCACCAATGATCTGAATAACTCTCTCGGCGGCACATCCCGCGACGATAAGGATTTCACCGGCGAGGTCAAGATCAAGCACCCTGCGCTCATCAACGTCGAGCCTGCGGCCGGCAAGATCGAGGTCAATCCCGGCTATTCCTATGGGCCGAAGAACAAAGGAGAGCCGTTCGCCATCACGATCAACGATGAAACTGCTCCCGTTGTTCTTCGTGCCGTCGAACACGTATCGGCGGTCGTTGACAATAACGGCGGCAAGAAGAATCTGTGCGGCCAAGGCCCGACCAAAGCTGCCGGTAAAGGCGATTGGAAGGGCGCCCGGACGTATCTGGGTATGTTGGATGCGGTCGGCACTCAGAGCGTGGCCTATGTCCCCATGGTCATGCTTGATTTTGACACGCAGGCGTCGCATACCAGGATAGAAGCCCGTGCGTTGAAAAACGCTGCCATAGCGACCAGTCTTCATGGTGTGCGCGAAGACGCGCGGAATATCGTCGTCAAGGGGGACGTTGTCGTTGTGAACGAGCCCAGAGATATCCTGAAGATACGCATAGGCAAGAATAAACAGAAGATAGTCGTCATGAAAAATACCTGGAGCAGGGATGATCTGGAGAACCAGGGTATTCCGTGGGACTATTTGAATTACGCAGGAGCAATTTTGCTGGATGAGGCTATGCAAGGCGGAGATGCCGGCGTCTTGAGGGAAGCAACGGTCCAGACGCGCATTAAAGGCGTAATACTGCCGGATGCATCGCTGAAAACAGGCCAGGATGTAACCATTGATTTTTCTACCGGGACCGTGTATCAGGGCCTCCTTGCTACCTATCAGGAAAAGCCGGTATTGCGGCAGATGCGGATGCCTGCTCCGGGGCTTGTTCCTGAACTCAGGCCGGTCATGCGTTTCAGCGCAAGCGACCTGTTCGTTCGCCAGGCAGACAAGCCGGCGGCGATCGATATTCACCCCTTGGCATTTGTTTTAAGCGACGAGGAACTGGCGAAACAGTATGGTTACGCTGCGGATGAGGAGTTCCAGAAATCATTTGCTCCTGTGCGCAAACAGGTCAAGGCGCTGATCGGGAACCAGAAACCGATGGATTACTTGCAGGCACGGATTTCCGAGTATGTGGCGCAAAAAACACAGGAGGCTCAGAAAGACGGTTTAGTGCCGGTTTATTCTGTGTTCAGGCTCACCCGTAACCAGATGCGTCCTCTGATCGGCGGGGAACTGATTGAAATGTACGCCGGCGTCAAGGAAAAAGAAGGCAGCAATTTCGATGATCCTCGCAAACGTCTCCAGGGCGGGACGCGCGCTCTATCTGATTTCTGGCCCATCCTGAATCTGGAGCTCGCGGTATTCAGTGACGCAAAAGCTGGAACTCCCCGGTTGGCCCTGCAAACGTCAAAGATGGGTACGCGCGTGCAGGAAATAATCGAAATGCAGTTGCGCGTGTTCAAGACGTTCGGGATCAGTCCTGAAAATACCGATATCGGCCTTGAGATGACCACGTCGGCTGACCCGATCATGATCCAGGATTATATCAACCAGGGTATCAAGTTCTTTACCTATAAGGATAAGGAGTTGGCTGAGGCGCTTCTGGCCGCTAATCTCGAGAATCCGGATATCTTCGCTGTCGAAGGCAAGGAAAAGGCGGCTCAAGAGGCATTAGTGCGGCCGCTCGCATACGTCCAAGGTATTGTCGCGGAGAATAAAAATAAGGGCGCATGGCTTGGCCTGACATCCGATCAGATCAAGGCGCCTGTGATTCCGGAGGGTCCGGATAGCGGCGCGTCGCGGCCTGCGACATTGCCTCTTGTTGTCGATAGCAGCACCGTGCACGGCAATATTAAGACTATCGGCGGCGGAACTGTTGTTCCCGGCGGCGTCACTGCTGCAAGCAGAATGCCGAAGTATAGCACGATCCAGCTGATTGAGGCTGCAGCTAAGATAAAGGCTACAAGCGCTGCGGTCTACCAGAAACTTGTTACCGGTTTTGGTAACTTTGTGACCGCACTGCGGGATGTGAAAGTCGACGACGAGCGGGTCGGCGTGGTGGTCATGGGCGCCAATGCCGTTCTCGATAACGCAGGCACGTTCGAATCCTTGAAACAGGTTAAAGGCGCGCAACACGCGTTGAAGGCGGTCGTGTGGGGAGAAAAGCCCGCTTCCGACGAGGAAGACGTGGATCTGAGCAGTGCGCTGGCTGCTACCGGTATTACAAAAGAAGCTGTCGTCATGCTTGACAGCATGGAAAATGTGCTCGAGCGCATCGGCGAAGAATACAATATCGGACAAAGCAAGATCATGCTCATGCTGTCCGAAAAAGACGTCCTTGCTCTTGAGAAAGAATATGACATGGACATCAAAGAATTCTTAGACAGGCATCCGCTCTTAAAGGCCACGATCGTCAAGAATAGCGCAAGCGGAGAAGCCGCGCCTATGACGCTCGCGTTCGCAAACCTGCTGGCGCGCAACTTGAAGGTCGAAGCTCCGGCATTGGGCTCGGCTCTTGCGCGTTTAACGGCTATGACCTATAAAGATGCTTCGTCCGCTGTCATTGCCGCAGTGACCGATCTTACCGCAAACCTGGTCACTATTATGCCGGTTAATGTTGATGCAGAGACCGCTCAGGCTGCGCAGGACTATAAGGATGCTACGGCAGTAGCCCGCAAGCTTGATATAGGCGTGTAATCAAAGGAAAGAAAAAGGAGAAGGTAAAATGAAGTCCATCCGGAAAAGCCTGTTCGCGAAATTTATTATCGGGATCCTCATCGCCGCGTTCTGCGCCAACAGCTCGGGTCTCGCGTTCGCGACCAACAACCTGACGCCGCCCGTGGCTTCGCAATCAAAGAACAGGCTCCCGGGCATCGAAGATGAATTGAAGAAAGACGGCGGAAGCAAGCCATTGTTCCGGCTGTCGCATGAGTCCGTAGTGGTCCGCTGGGAAAAATCCGTCGGTTCTCCGGTTAGAGTTGAAACCTGGATGGAACCAAATTCGCCCACCAGATATGCCATTGACGGGACAATCCTCGGCCATTTGCAGCAGCTCAAGGACAGTATAAAAGATCAGGCCCGGATGGGCGTCAGAGCGGAAAAGGCAGTGGATGCTTTTGCCTTGAGAGTTGCCAGCCGGTTATGGACGATATACGAAACGGCAAGAGAAGAAGGTCTTTCCAAAGAAGTAACGCTTATGATCGGGACGTGGCGTCCGGATGAAGAGCGGCCTTCTCTTAAGACCCAGATATCAGATGGCTTGTATTTGCTGCATCTTGAGCTATCTCAAATGTCTGGCAGAAGGCTGGTAAGCGGAGTCGTTCCATTGCGGATCGCTTTTGAGATTTCACCACAAACATCGGAAATCGTATCTGGAAGATTAAGCAAAATCGAAGCCTCTAAACAGGCGCATAAAGCGATATATGAATGGTTCAAAACAACCTATATAGACTGGGATATCGACGCTCTTTGGGGCAACCGGATAAAAGTGTTGGCAGTGGATCCGGATCCGGTCAAAAATGCGTCCATTGTGAATAACTCGGGGGTTGTTCTCAACCATGGAATTCTGTTTGCTTCCGGAGGCCTGGACGTTAACAGCCTTATCAAGATACTGAAAAAAGCAACTAGAACAGGGAGAGTTTTGGATGTATTCATGGATTTTAAGTCTTATCCGCTCAGCAAGAGAAATCCTTCTTCAGTGCGGGAATTCGCGCGATGGCTTTACGAGGCGGAGAAGAACGGCGAGATAAACGGCGATCGTTTCAATTTGATCATTGCCGACACCGAAGGCAATCTCCGTGATTGGATGGACGCAAGGGTTGAAGGCGAGGCCAACCGCGTTATCGCGGTAAAAGACGGCGGAAACGCGATTCTTGACCTGGCGCATATCGTGCATTTCAAGGAATGGCTCGGGGCGAACGCCATTTTGGGCGCGTCTGCTGCGGCAGTGCGGCTGGGAGCTGCGGTGAACCGCATGCCCGAATACCAGTACATCAATGAATTCTTCGGTAATGATCCGGACAAAAAGAATAAAACCATCCAGGATTATCTCGAATCGTTCTATACGGTATTCCCGGAATTCAATATCCTCAATGGCGGAGCGCATGGGGCCTGGGTCACGGATGTGCAGGAGTTCATGATCATGGTCGGGTTGTATCTGCGGATGCCATACTGGCAGAGAGTGGACATGGCGAATAAGGTTTTTGCCGCGCTGACCGAGATATTCCAATCCAAAGCGCTTTTAGAGGAGGTCCTCGGACGGCCTGTAGACAGGCCGTTCGCCACCACTGTCGGCGATGAAGGCGGATATGCGCCGACTGATATCCGCGGCAATGAAGAAGGATTCAAACTTATTGTTGCTGCTATCAAACGCGCAGGGCTTGAAAACGTGGTCCAACCGGCTAATGACGTGGCCAGCAGTGAACTATATGATGAGGAAACAGGCGCGTATGAGTTAAAGTCAGAAGGCAGAATATTGGGCCGTGAAGCATGGATCGCCCAGTTGAAGCAATGGTACGATGAATATAAACTCATTGCCACAGAAGATTCTGTCGCGGAGAACGATCCTGAGGGAGGCCGTCAGCTTTATAAGATCATGGGTAATACGATGATCATTGTCGGCGACGACCGCACGGTCACCAATCTGGACCTTCTCAAAGAAACCATTGAGGAAAATAACGAAGAGATAAACTGTATCCTTATCAAGATCAATCAGAACGGCTCGATCTCCGGAACGCTCGAGGTCATCCAGTATGCGCTTCTTCACGGCATAAGCGTGGCAATATCCCATCGCTCCGGCGAGACAGAAGACGACCTGCTTGCGGCTATTGCCGTTGCCGCGAATATGTTCCTGAAAAACCCGCATCCGAAAACCAAAAAAGAGCCGGTTGTTATCCTTAAGACCGGAAGCGTGCGCAGGACCGACAGGCTGGTGAAGCATAATTATCTGCTCAAGAATGAAGCTGAACTTGAGAGGTATGTGGAAAAGGGCATGGGCGATCAAAGGCCGGTCCAGCGTATGGCTCTGAGTGAAGAGCGGATCAATCCCAAATTGAGCCCCACGACCATCATCGATATGTGGGCAACCGAGATCCGCGATTCCCGCGGCAACCCCACGGTCCAGGTATTCATCAAGCTCAATAACGGATTCATCGCGAGCAATGCCGTGCCTTCAGGCGCTTCGACAGGCATACGTGAATCCAGGGAATTGCGCGACGGCACGATCGTCGAGACCCAGCCATACCGCATTACACAAGAGCTGGTCGACTGGATATTCAAAGGGAAGGTCAAGGATCTGGCGACCGCGCGCAGGATATTGTTCGAGCGTGAATCCATCCACGACAAAAAGGGAAAGATCAAGGCAGGCAAAGGCGTTTCCATTGCCGTTGCCAACGTGAACTATCTTATTGCCCCGCGTATCATCGCAGAGCATATCGATGTGGCAAAGATCTCATCGCTGGAAACTCTGCGCAGCGATTTCGATCAGGTCATGTTCGACCTGGAGATCGAGCTGGCAAAAGAAGACGCCAGGAAGATAAAGGTTAATATCATGGGCGCGACCGGTAACATGGGGCCGCAGATGGTCAGCCGGCTCAGCCTGGATCCCGCTAAAGTTACGGTCATTGCAAGCGCGCGCAAAAAAGACGACGCGTCCTATATCGATAATCTGTCAAAAGGGATCATCGAGAACAGTGTTGCCGCAGCGCAGTCAAAGGTCATCATTCCCGCGGTCGATGCGCGGGGACTCAAAGCGGCGATATCCGACAATGTCCAATATATGCAGAAGGGCGCGATAATCTTTTCAGTCGCTGCTCCCATGTTCTTCGAACCAGGCAAGTTCCCCGTGTATGCGCCGCCGCAGGGATATGACTCGGCAGCGCAGATGATCAAGGCCCTGGCTCCGGACCAGGAGGTCGTTGTCGGCTGGCAAAGCGTGCCTGCCGAATGGGCGGAAGATATGGATTTCGGCCTGAGCCATATGCAACTGGTGTTGCTGGGTAAACAAGAGGCCTGCGAGTTCATCCGTGATAATGTCCTGAGTGTCATGTGCGATGCCGATGTCGCCATTATCAACGACCCGGACCTGAAAATGGCATGGGCGCTTGAGAAGCTCACTTCAATTATAATCGCAAGCGGGAAAGAACTCATTGTAGAAGGCAGCTTGACCCTTGCGGAATTAGCCCGGTTCATATATGAAAAAGGGCCCGATGTAACCAAAGAAGAGGTCATAGAGCATAACCGCAAAACGCTCGATGAAAACCTGTTGAAGCGCTATGCGAATAATGAGATATTTGTCAGCCATCTGGCAGAGATCACCGATCGCGCTCAATCGAGCGCTCATCGCGAGCACCGGATGGTCGGTATGCGGCGTTACGCTGAGATCCTGTCCGTTGCTGAACAGGCAAAGAAACCTCTGATCGAACGCGCGATCAACTTATACAAAATAGACGTTGCCGATACGAAAACTATCAGCGCAATGCCCGGCAAGTTCAATAGCGTTGTTAAGGCGGCTCAGAAACTGGAAGGCCCGCTTGCGGTTGCCGCCATTGACGGGGAAGAGGTATTAAAGAACCCCGGCATGCTGGCAATTGCGAAAGAAATGCTCTCGAAAGAAACCGCGAATGTGAGCATTGTCGTTTCCGCAAATAATGATGACCAGGCCGGGGTGTTGAAAGCGATCGGGGTCGAGGATGTGGCGAAGATCGTCCAGCGCGATATCAGCGAGATAGTAAAAGACCTGAGAGCGCAGAAGGAGAAGAATAACATTATTGTGGGATTGGTCGCGGATGCGGAAAAGGTCAAGGTGATCGACACTAAAGGTATTATCGTATACAAGCTGCGGGCGCCGGCTGAAATAAAGGAGGGCGTTGCATATACCGCTCCGTGGACGCTGATCTTCGCCGACTTCTTCGACCGGGTATATAAGAATAAGAAGGTGACCGAGCGGGTCGACGCACTGAAAGATAATTACCTGAACAGTGGAAAGATCTCGTCGGCAGATCTGGCAAATCTCAATAATCTGCAAGACGTGCCTCTGGTCCCGGAAACCGACAAGAAGATCATTAATCAGATAAACATGTATCGAAAGCTCGTGCAGTCTATCTAATATTATTATTTTACCATGTGCAAAGCGCTTCCCAGCCACGAGCGCTTTGCCACAGCAAGGAGGAACAGATGGTTGTTCGCAACAGCATGGTCACGCGGATCATCGCAGTTCTCATCGGTATCCAGTTCGTCGCTTCCGGCATACCCTCCAATGCGCTTGCGCTGAAGGCTAAGACCGCGCGCGCGAAAGGCACGACGGTATTTGACGTCGCCGACTCACTCGATAAACAACAGAAAGACGGCGGCACGCGCGATATCAACGAGGTCCTTATCCTGAGCAATATTGTTTCTTTGCGGGAAGGCGCCCGCACCGGCGGCTACAATGTGGAGCACGCGAAAGCCGATAAAGCCAACGGCGCGATCTTCAACCATTCTGAACCCCGCGCAGAGCTTGAGAATAAGATGAAGAATCTGTTGCTGGCGACAAGGGACTTGGCCCATCAGAAAGCGCGGCCTGAAACATACTTTGGTCTCTGGAATCGGACGTTGCAGACCGAGAATCTTTCTGAAGACGTTATTAAGCAACTGCTTGCGAACGTCCTCGTTGATTTCCTGGATAACCCCCGTTCCGCCGAAGCCGTCGATACCACTGCCCGCACGCTTGTCAACAACGTCATCAACGCCAACTTGAAAAAATGGATTTCCAAAGGACCTTTTGAGCAGACGGTCCTTTGCGCGGGCGAGACTTTAGAACAGTATAAGGCAGGAAGGACCAATGAGATCATTCTCCAGGATCTCCAGGAAATGCTCGAAGGTATCACGACCGCGCAGGCCAAAAGCATAAACCTGCGCATTGCGTATGAACCGCGCTGGGCCATCGGAACCGGTCTTACCCCGACCAGCGATGAGATCCAGGCAACGCACCGTTATATCAAGGGCGTGGTCAGGCCGCTGATAGATGGAATAGAAGTCGATTACGGCGGAAGCCTTAAACCCGAAAATGCGGTTGAAATACTGGCGCTGCCTGATGTCAACGGAGGCCTTATCGGCGGCGCTGCAAAAGACCCCGCGGTGCTCGGGAAAGTCATCGATACGGCTGTCGATCTGTTTGAGGGTAAATTCGGCGCGAAAAAAAGCATGATCCTGAACATCGGCGGAAACTGGAAAGCCGAAGATGCCGCTACAAAGCTCGCCGATTTCGATGCGTTTGGTGCAATGCTCAAGACCAAGGACCTTGCCAAGGTCAGGGTCGCATTCGGAACTCCCCGCGTTGCCGCTATTCAGCCTGCAGCCGAAGAGCTCAATCAGTATCTGGCAAAAAGCTCGCCTGAAGCAGAGGCATTGGTGACTGCGCTTGCCAAGAATCTCGGCGACGAAGCCAAAAGAGCTGAGGCGCTCGCGAAGATCGAAGCGGTGAGCCAGGACATGAAGGATTTTACAGACCTGTTCCTTATTCAAGGCAAAGGCCAGATCGATGCCGAGCAGCTGGCGGCATTGAAATCGCGCATCAGAAAAGAGAAAGACCCTGAGATCGCGCCCAAGCGCGTTGCGATCTACGGTTCTGACTCGGTTGCGCGTCTTGCTGCTCGCGAGATCACGGCGAACGGCTATGACAACCTCGAATTGGTAGCGGTCATCGGCAAAGCGAATGAGGAACTATTTCCTTTTATGGTGCGCGACAGCCAGCAGGGAGTATTCCCGGGCCGCGCAGAAGCGCCGAACAAGGATTTTATGTATTTAGGAAAACAGCCTGAGGCAGTGCGTGTTTTCTCAGACCAGTCATTCGTCAATGTGGTGGACAACCTGCCGTGGAAGGCATTGGCGCTCGATGCCATCATCATCGATGAAGGGATGTTCGGGAAATTGAATGCAGCGCAGCTGGCCAAGCTGGAAGGTATCCAGCTTGTTGTCAGCAGGGCTTCTGGAGAAGGTTTTATCACCTATATTCCCGGATTATCCGATGAAGCGGAAGTGCAGAAAGAAGCAAAGATCAGCGCGGCAGCCAGCGATGCCACTGCGGTTACCATGGCCGTAGAGACCATGAAATCATTCGGCCAGATCGCGACGGTCACGACCGACGTCATCGAGGCGGGTAAAGGCCAGGTTCCCTCGACCTATCGTATCGAGAGCGCGTATCAGACCGTGATCTCTCTCACAGACCGGTTCAAGTCGGTTTTGGCCAGGATGGGCTTCGGCGACAACGAGAATCAGCAGACAGGCACATATCAACTTCGGACACAGGTCTCGCACGGCCAGCTGGTCATGGTCGGCGTTGTGATGAAGACCGAGAATCTTGATAAGAAGAAGGTCCTGGCTGCGTTCAATAAGCTGGCGGCGGAGAATGAGGCTGTCGGGATCCCGGAAAAATGGGTAAAGATGACCTCAAATATAGTCTGGGGAGAGAAGCGCGCATTCTTCAGCCCGGATGACCTGTATATCAAGACGTTCCCCGGCGGATCGTATGTTTCCATGCTGTTCCTTGTCGATGAGGATACCGCCAATGTCGATACTATCCTTCGCGCGATCGCAGGGAAGTCCTCCATAAAGCAGGCTGCTGCGCAAAAGGCCGAAGCCAAATATGCGGAAAGCCAGATCATCGCAAAGTTAGAAGCGCAGAAAAAGGAAAAAGACGCGAAAGACAAGGCTGATAAGGCTGCCAAATCAGCGGCCCGGGTTGCAGCGGTGAAGAAAGCAAGAAAAGCCGCGCTGGCGCATCCGACAGACCTGTCCTCCGAAACGATCAAAACGTTGTTCGGCGAGGATGTCCGGAATGTGCAGGTCCTCACAGGAGCTGATAATAAACCAGTAGGCCTTTTTGCAGTTGACGAGCAATCCACTATCAGGGCCGTGAACCTGCTCACTCCGAAATCCCTTGACGCGACTCAGGCCACGCTGGCAGCGTATTATACCGCTTTACGCGATGTAGTATTGGGTTATGCCTTTCTTTCGTCTGAAGCAGGGAATAGCGGAGTCATGGAGGTTCTCGATGTTTACAGGCCGGAAGCGCAGTTGCGCGTCCGTTTCAGCGTTTCGATCCATGATCCGAAAAAGACAACATTCAATGCGGTCGAGGAGTTGACAAAGGGCGCGTGGAAAACCATTGCAGAACCCAATACCGTGCTCGATCCTGTTGAATTCGTCGGCAAGATTGTCATGGCCATAAACGGCGCAGGCGGCAACATCGGCAGCGCTGAACTTGAGCATTTAAGCGCCGAAGACAGGAATAATGTCCGTGTCATCGCCATCGGCGGCCCTGAAGCGGAACTTCTGGGCGCGTTCTACCTGAGGCGCGATCCTTTCCACGGGCCTTTCCAGGGCACTATCGAAACAGGAAAGGATTGGATCGAGTTGAACGGCAGGAGATCGATCATTTTCTCAAGCCGTGATTCAAAGGCGTTCCGCGAGCCGGAGAATTATCCGTGGGGAGCATTCATATTCGCAGGAGTCCCGATCAATCTGGTCAGCGACGCAACAGGGAACTTCCTCACCGTGAAAGGCCTGAACCTGCATCGGCAGGCAGGCGCTCTCAGGTCATACGCCACTGCACCGGGCGATAAGGAAGATGCGGAGTTCAAAACCGCAACATTCGTCATGAACAGGAATGAAGGCAATTATGACCCGAATAAGCACTTCGTCGGGTCGAACGCGTCTTGCACCACAGGCAATATCGGACAACTGAACGCAGGCGTTAAGAACGGCGTTGCGAAAGCGCTCGGCTTGATCCCGCCGGAAGTGCTTGAAAAGGCCAATGCCTTGGTGGAAAGCGCGCGGCAATATTTTACCGGAACAACCAATACGCTTGCCCATCCATTCTGGTCAGGAATTGTCCAGACAACGCGTAAGGCAATGGTGGATATCCAGAAGAAAGTCGGTTTCAACATGTTCGGCTACACTGACCATGCTTTGACTGACGAAGCTTTGGGCCCGGACAAACCGGCAGCTCTTAAGAAACAAAGCCGTGCCCGCGGCGCTTCGGAAAATATCTTCCCGACCACCACCGGCTTTAAAGATGCTATCGGCCAGGTTGATGTCGGCGTAGATGCGGATGGCCTTGCGATACGTTTCCCGACGGACGTCGGATCTCTGGGAGTCGGCACATATTTTGTCGAAGGCACGATTTCCAAAGAAGATATCCTGTGGGGGCTGTATCTGCATGCCGCAGTGTCCAAGGGCGTGACCGTTGCCCATATTCCGGCAAGCGGCCAGATCAAGGTCGATCCGGAACTGCGCACCAACATGGCTGTCATCAGCCCTGATATGCTCGAGGTAAAGCATTTCGAGAACGCGCAGGGCAAGCCCATGACCATGGTGAAGCTTACCGGCTGGTATCAGAACGTGTTCTACTATGCCCTGGAAATAGCCGATTTCTACGACAAGGTAATAGGCGCAAAGGAAGGCCCCTCGATCGTCACCATGACGTCGGACGGAAGGCTCTCCACCGGAGCAGTAAAGGTCGCAAATGTTCCGCTCATTACAGATCTGCCGAGAGAGTCTCTCAAAAGCGCCAAGGTCCTCATGAGAGTTGATTTCAACGTCTCGGACAAGAGCGGCAATATCAAGAACGACAGAAGGCTCAGGGCGGAACTCGATTATATCAAGTATATTATGGACAGCGGCGTGGATTATGCGGTCATCGAAGCCCACAACAATAAGCCTAAAGGAAAAGTGGTTCCCGCATTCTCCATGCAAAAGCCTGCGCAGAGACTGCAGGAATTGCTGCCGGGTTATAAAGTTGTTTTTCATCCGGAGAGTGTTGATGTCAATGGCGTGGCTGCAGGCGCCAGGCAGAAGATGGTCAAAGGCGCCATTAACGTAATAGAGAACACCCGTTTCTGCCCCGGCGATGAAGCCAACGACCCGGTTTTCAGCAGGGATCTTGCAGCCCTGGTGGATAATGACATGTTCGTGTTCGACGGCTTTGGGGCCGGAGAGCGCGTGCACGCTTCCACTGCGGGCGCAGCGGCGTTCGTCAACCGTATCGCCGTCGGACAGCTTGTCGATAAGGAAGTATCGAGCATGAAAACAGTGCTTGAAAACCTGTATCTTATCGGCCTGGGCGGCGGTCCGAAGCTGGAGGAAAAGGTCCCTGCAGTAGAGAACGGGGTTGATAATCTTAAACCGGGCGGCGGTATTGTCACCGGCTCAGCTCCGTCTGTCGCATTTTACAAGGCAATGCACAATATCGAATTCGGGCAGAAACCGAGCGAAGGAAATGTCCAAGCTGCCGGTAAAATAGCTGAAAAAGTCAAAGCAAAGGGCGGGACCGTGTTCCTGCCTGTTGATTTTGCCGGAACAACCGTGGATCTTGACGCGAAGGTGCCCGGAACCGAGAAATCATGGCTGGAATCACAGAGGTTGCCGGAAGGGGCCAGGGTCTATAACCTCAGGCTCGATGTTGACAGGAAAAAGCTCGTCGACAAAGACACCGGCAAAGAGTTCGACACCAAGGATGTGTTCATCTATGATGCGCAGCAGGATTATGAAAAAATAGCCAATAGCATTCCCAAGGGCGGCACCATGATGTGGAACGGGTCCATGGGTGTCAGCGAGATGCCGCAGTTTGCCAAGGGAACCATGGATTTTGCCAATGCCCTTGCGAAAGTCAGCAAGAACGCGGATAATCCCGACGGCGTGTTCACCGATATCGTTGGCGATGATACAGGCTTGGCAGTGGACCAGGCAGGGGTCGCTGATAAGATGACCCATATCTCTACCGGCGGCGGCGCTTCATTAGGCCTGATGGCAGGCAAGAAGCTGAAAGCGATACGGGCGCTGGAGCAGATCCAGGGCAATGTCGTCACTGCCAAGAGTATCGGCATCAAACCAACTGAACTCGTATCGTTACGCGCCTCCGGAGAGATCGTCTCCGCCGCGCGGGTCGGCTCGTTCCTTGCCGATTACACCAAGGGCGTCCGCGCGTTCCTGCGTAATTCCGATGTCATGAAATCCAGCCGCGCGCTTATTCTCGGCCCCGAATTTTTCCGCGATGCCACGTCGCTTGACGCTGCCAAAAATATCGCATCGTTAAGCAAGCTCGGCATCAAGGTCGCGATATTCGGGGAGAACGGCAAGGCGGATAAGGTCCGGGATATCGTGGGTAACAACGACATAATCGTCGGGAACACCGAAAATGATGTTGTCGCTGAATTAATGGCCATCGGCATCAAACCCGAACAGATGATGAAAGTCGTCCCCGGCGATAACAAGACAGCCGCAGAAGCTCTGGTCGAGGCGGTCACCAAGCTCATCGGAGCGAAAGAGGTCAACGACCTCTTTGCCGGTTTCACCAGCGGCATGGCGTCGCTTACGAAGGACGTCAGCGAAGATGTGCAAAAAGCCGAGGCGCAATTCGCCGCGATCATGGATAAGGTATAAGCTCTGCGTATATGAATAAAATACTCATCATCCTGACATCCATATTCTGCGCGTGCGCTGTTCCCGTGTATGCGGGCCAGGGCGCGTATGACGTCAGTTCTTTTTGCCTCAATTCCCTTTCGATAGATACTCATGCCGGCAGGGAAACGCTTACCTTCGAAGTCGCGGCACGCAGATCCTCCGGTTTCGAGACCTCCCTTAATATCCAGAAGGCGACGGAAAAGGCCATTGAGTACTTTTTCATCGGGCTCGTCATGCCCGATGAGGCGTTCTGGGTCAATCTGAATCCGAAAGGCATGACGCAGATCATGGACCCGGGGCTGGCGGATACGGACCTGGGCAAGGTCATGCTTGCCGCGGACCTGCGGCTCAAAAAAGATACGTGCGATCTCACGAATCCGCAGAAGTCAAAGATCGGCCGCGACTACTGGGACCGGTTGTATGCCAAAGCGGATGAGTTGGGTATTGTCGATCAGATCCCCGTTTATAACCGCGTTTGGATCATGCCGGGTGAGGCGCTGCTTGTTCAGACGCAGGACCGGATCGAGATCGCGCAGAGCGCTCTTCAGGTATGTTTCGACGCTGATGTTTTTGCCGGGAATGTCCCTTCAGGCGGAGCGAAAGCAAAAAAACTGCAGGTCTACGCAGGGCAGCTTATGCGGGAGATGATCATTCCGGAATTGAACAGGCGCGTCAATGAAAGCCGCTCGTATTCCGATCTTCGGCAGGTATATAACGCGCTGATCCTCGCGCGTGCGTATAAACAGAAAACGGTCCTGAGCGGCGATACGTGGCTGAGCGGCCTCAATGCGAAAGCCGTTCTGGCGGATGTCAAAAAAAGCATTCCGCTTGATAAGGATAAGATCTATGCGGATTATTTGAGGTCTTTGCGTCAGGGAGAATACAATTTCCAGGAGGATGTTTCCGGCAGGCTGAATTTTTATATGGAAGTCATCACACGGCAGTATATGTCAGGCGGGATCGATTTGCGCAGGATCGGCCTAAAAGATGCCGGCGTGCATGTTTCAGGAGCGCTGGGCAGCGGCAGGACAGCCGTGATCGATCATTCGTTCACCGTGTCTTTTGCCCATGGCGCGGCAAGGCCTCTTGCAGAGGTTAAGGCACAGCTCGCGCAGCGGTTCAACGCATATAATGAGTCGCGCTCGCAGCAGACAGGCCTCTCAGTCGATAATCTGCCTGCGCCGGGGCCGTCGGAAGGTTCCGTAATCATGCCGTCCATCAGGAATATGGAAATAATGCTCCGTCATTTGTAAGGACAGACACTACACCCTCCAGCCACGGTTGGTGAGCAAAAAAGGTTCTGCAATGAATGCTTGCGCAGGGAGGTAAAAGTTCTTTACTAATTCGCATAAATTGGTATAATACGATTGATTAAGCAAGCGCTGTGACCGTTCCAGGAAAGCCACGGATAATCCCGCATAACAGCGGGATGGTCTAAACTCTTTAACTCTCTGTATTATAAAGTTTTATTCATTGGCGAGGCAAAAGGGGGGTCTGAGGATGCAGAATATGGGGTATGAAGACCTGAGGGTTTTCGAAAGATTCCCGGTAAAGCTGGCTGTGAAGTATCTTGATTTAGGTTTGAACAAGGAAGGCCAGGCTCAAACAATGGATATCAGCGCAAAAGGGATCGGCGTTTCGACAGATGATATGTTGAGCCCCAACTCAGCAGTCGAAATGTGGTTGAAAGTCCCTGACCGGGGAGATCCTCTTTATACAAGAGGCGAAGTTGTCTGGTCGCAAATGATTGGCCCCAATAAGTTTAGATCCGGCGTTAATCTCGATAAAGCCGATCTTATGGGCATCTCGCGCATACTTCGGGTCATTTGATACGCTGCCATTGTATACTTTGAACGCCTTGTAAGAGACCCGTTTTCCCGCCACTGTTTTTCGCTGAAGCGCCTTGAAATAGACTTGAGTATATGTTACACTTATTAAGCATGTTATCTTTAATCGCAAGCCTTTTTCCTTCAGGAGGATGATGAAACGCCTGAGGTTTTTTATCGTTGCGGGCCTGGCTGTTGCATGTTTCTTAACGCACGAAAGTTTCAGCCAGGAGGTGTCGTCATCCGGCGAATTGATCGATAAGGCCTGGTTCAGCCACGGCAAGCGTGATATCGAGAATACGATGCGGTACACGCAGCAGGTGATCGATCAGTATCAGCAAGAGGCTGATAAAATTCAAGCGAAATTAAGCGCTTTGCCAAAGCATAAACACGAGATCGATGCGGTTCAGGTCTTGAACGATGTGGCGACCGCATATTTTATCCAGGCTGAAGCGTATATGCGTCAGCAGGATATTTCGAAGGCGAAGCAGACGTTCCAATTGATCATTGACAAATATCCGTATGCCCAGGCATGGGACCAGCGCGGCTGGTTCTGGCGTATCGCGGAAGCGTCTCAACAGAGCATACAGAAGATCGAGAAAGGGACGATCGAGCTTGACACGCGCAGGCCTTTGCCTTTGGGCCCGGCTACTACGATCGTCCTGTATGATCCCGGCAAAGAGGATTTTGTGGATTATGCCCGATACGGCGAGTTCCGGAATGCGGGCACCAGGGACTATCAATACGTCATCACGGATCAGGAAGGATTGAGCGCGGCTGTCGGCGAAGGCATTTATCCGAACACGACGTCGCTGCGGTGGGACCCCGCGTTCAAGAAAGCGCAGAAAGAGAAGCGGCTCGGGGTTTCTGCCAAAGACGAAGAGTGGGATTTTCTTTATACGCCCGACCTCCAGGCTGCTTTTTTCAAATGGGCGCTTGCGCCGCAGCCCCAGCCCGTCAGGCAGTTTTATATGGGCTTGATCCTGGAAAAATCAGGATTGATAAAACATGCGCTCAAATGCTATTATTCCATCGTCGTGCATTATCCCGGTTCCTACGGGATCACCTATTTCAAGACGCCCTGGTATGTGGGCCAGACGGCGCTGACGCGGATCCAGGTGCTCCTGCGCCGCAATCCCAAGCTCGGATTCCGGCTCGAGGGCGCTGACATACGGATCGAGAACGGATTCGATAAGGACCTTTCGAACGATATCGTCATCGCGAACCCGGGGAAGTTCGTCAAGACCAAGATCCTCGACCAGTTCAAGCCCAAGCCGAACCGCTGTCTGCTCAGCGTGGTGAAACGCTCCGGCAAAGGCAGGGTGCAGGTCGTGAAATATGAGACCGGCGACTGGGACCTGCTCGTGGATGAGAAACCGTTTATCATCAAGGGGCTCACCTATGTGGCGTCGCGCGTCGGCGAGTCTCCGGACGACGGCACGCTGCAGAACTGGATGGAGCAGGACCTGAACAAAAACGGCAAACCCGACGGCCCATACGATTCGTTCGTTGACAGGAACCGGAATAACCGCCAGGACAGGAACGAGCCTGCGGCAGGGGATTTCAGCCTCATGAAAGACATGGGGTGCAATACCATCAGGGTGTACCATCATCCGCTTCCGGTCAAGAAAGAGGTCCTGCGGGATCTGTATGAGCGTTACGGCATCATGACGATCATGGGCGATTTCCTCGGTAAATACACGCACGGTTCAAAGGCGCAGTGGAATCCGGGGACCGATTATAATAACGAAGAGCATCGCGCCAACATGATAGAGTCGGTGCTCGGCATGGTCAATGAATATAAGGACGAACCGTTCGTCCTGTTCTGGCTGCTCGGCAACGAGAATGTTTACGGGTATGCCTGCAATGCGGATAAAGACCCGGACGCATTCTTTTCGTTCGCCAACGAGGTTGCCGGAAAGATCAAGGAGATCGACCCCGACCATCCGGTCGCGATCTGCTCCGGCGATATCCTGTTCCTCGACCGTTTCGGCGCGCGCGCGCCTGATATCGATATTTTCGGGACCAACGCATACCGCGGGGATTTCGGTTTCGGGTATCTGTGGCGGCAGGTCAGGGAGGTTGCGGATAAGCCCGCGTTCATCACGGAATACGGATGTTCCGCGTATTATGAAGGCAAATCCGAGGACGAAGGCGAATATTTCCAGGCGGAATACCATCAGGGTTCCTGGGAAGATATCATGCATAACAGCGCTTTTTCCGGCGGCGCCGGCAATGCGATCGGCGGCATCGCGTTCGAATGGCTTGATGAATGGTGGAAAGGGTATGAGCCTTCCATGCATGACAAGAAAAGCCTGTGGAAAGGGCCGTTCCCCGACGGGACAATGCACGAGGAATGGCTTGGCCTGTGCGGACAGGGCGATGGCACTCTCTCTCCGTTTTTACGCCATCTGCGCAAGGCGTATTTTATGTATAAAAAGATATGGAGGTGAAAGGAGGCGCACGTACGGACGGGCGTTCAGACTGGATCATTGACGGGGCACAGCGGTTGTGCCCGATGAATAATAATAAAGGAGGAAACATGAAGAAGTTATTGGCACTGGGATTGATGCTCGTTTTTTGCGGCAGTCTGGCGTTCGCTGCCGATCAGAAAGCGGCGTCGGCCAAGGAGTTCTGGGTGTACAAGGACAAAGGCGCAAAAGAGAACCACTTTGTCCCGTCCGGCTGGATGGGAGACGTCGGCGACATCAAGATGAACGATCAGGCCGCCGGCAATCCGTATTCGGGCACGACGTGCATCGAATTCACGTATACCGCCAAGAAGTCGCAGGGCCAGGGATGGGCGGGCGTATTCTGGCAGAATCCCCCGAACAACTGGGGATCCAAAAAGGGCGGGTTCGACCTGACCGGCATGACGAAGCTCACGTTCTGGGCGCGCGGCGCCAAGGGCGGCGAGGTGATCCAGAAGGTCGCTGTCGGCGGCATCAAGGGCACCTATTCGGATTCGACGGCAGTCGAGTCAGGGCCCGTGGAGCTGACCGATACCTGGAAGAAATATACGATCAATCTTGCGGGAAAGGACCTTTCGTATATCTCGGGCGGGTTTAACTGGGTGATGACCGCGGACCATAATCCCGACGGAGCGACGTTCTTCGTCGACGATATCATGTTCGAGGCCGATGCAGCGATGAAGCCCGAGACCCGTAAACAGGAAGGCATGCCGTTTTATGTCTATGCCGACCGGTCGAGCATGAACAATCATTTCATCCCGTCCGGATGGCTCGGCGATTACGGCGATCTCAAGTACGACGGCGCGTCGAAGGAAGACCCGTACCTGGGAGATACCTGCATCAAGATCGGTTATTCCGGCAAGGCGTCGAACGGCGCCCGCTGGGCAGGCATCTACTGGCAATACCCGGCAAATAACTGGGGCACGATCGATAAAGGGTACGACCTGTCGAAAGCCACCAAGGTCACGTTCTGGGCGCGCGGCGCCAAGGGCGGGGAGCGCATCGAAGAGTTCAAGATAGGCGGCATCATGGGAGAGTTTTCCGATTCAGACGGCGCCGGTATCGGTCCGGTCATCCTGAACAAGGACTGGACGCAATACGCGATCGATCTCAAGGGCAAGGATATGTCGTATGTCATCGGCGGATTCTGTTTCGCGACCAACGTCGACGTGAATCCCGATGGTGCAACGTTCTACCTTGATGAAATCAAATACGAATAACACGCGTTCGAACGGAACATTGAACGTCGTGCGCAGGTATGTACAACAGATCACAGGCTGCCGGTATTTCGTGCCGGCGGCCTGTGGTTTGTTTGTTTTAGCGGTTATTTTGATTTTTATTCTGCATAAAGCGCGGCCCGTTCCCGCCGTGTACATACAGACGCTCAAGAACGGCCATTATCAGCTTATGGTCGGCAATAAGCCGTATATCGTCCGGGGCGTATGTTACAATCCCATTCCTGTCGGGCAGAACCATGAATATGACTGGTGGAGCGATCCGTACAAGCCGTGGCTGATCGACGGCAAGCTCATGCAGGATATGAACGTCAATACCATCAGAGTGTATCAGCCCGGGCAGAATGCCGAAAGCGTCAAGGCGGTCATCCGCGATATGTATGAGAAACACGGCATCCGTACGATCATGGGTCACTGGCTCGGTTTCTGGGAATATCCCTGCCCGTTGTACGGAGACCGCGATTTTCAGAACCGCATCCGGCGCGAGATCCTCGATATGGTCAAGACCTATAAAGATGAACCCGGGATGCTCGGATGGATACTGGGCAACGAGAACAATTATTCCTGCCTCGGCCACGTGAACCCCTGGTCCAACGACGAGATAGACCTGGAGCCCGATCCCCAGAAGCGCATCAGGATGAAGACCCGTATTTATTATTCCTTCATAAATTATCTGGCCAGGGAGATACACGAGATCGACGGAAACCATCCGGTGGGCCTGGGCAACGGCGAGCTGATGGGGCTGGACATGGCAGGCGAGTTCGCGCCCGAGGTCGATTTTGTCGCGTGCATCATCTACCGCGGCAAGACATTCGGCAACCTTTTCAATTCCCTGAAGGCGACGTTCGATAAGCCGCTTCTTTTGTCGGAGATCGGCGCGGACAGTTATGATGCATTCCGCAATAAAGAGGACCAGAACATGCAGGCGTTTTTCCTCGAGTCGCAGTGGCGCCAGATCATGGATAATGTCGCCGGCGCGCCGAAAGGCGCGGGCAACTGCCTCGGCGGGGTCGTTTTCGAATGGACCGACGAGTGGTGGAAACACAATATGGTCGATCCGCAGGGCTGGCTGGTCCATGATACCGGGTCGAACTGGTCCAACGGCAGTTATTATTTCGATATACAGGCGCCGAACAATATGAATATGAACGAAGAATGGTTCGGCATCGTCGCATTATCGGCGGATCAAAAAGAGTCAGGCATTGATAAACGGCTGCCCCGGAAGGCGTATTATGTCCTGCGGGAATCCTGGCGCAATGCCGGGGTTGATACGCAGACGCAAAAGAAGGGGAAAGCTCGATGAGACGATCATTGCGGGTGTTTTTTCTGTTTCTCTTATTAAGCGGATACGTATCCGCCCGTCCGTACGCGGCTGCGCAGGAAAAGGATTTTACAGGCCTTGTCCGCGCGGCAAAAAGCGATGATGCGGCCGCGGCGGTCCTTGAAGAAGCCCGTGACGCTTATTTCCAAAGGAATGATCATCAGGGTTTTATCGGCTTTCTCGAGGCCGCGGTCAAGGCAAGACGCACGCTTGCGCCGTGGCAGGCGTATTACACGGGCCTGGCGCGGTATCGGCAGATGAAATATCTTGAGGAAACCCAGAATTGGGATGAATATTTCAGCAAGGGCAATGATTACCGCAAAGATATCGAGCAGAACCTGGACAGGGCAGTCAAGGCGTTTTCCGCAGATGACCCTCTGCATGTGTACGGCAAGCTGATACTCTGGCAGCATCATAAAGACCAGCAGGACGTTTTCAACGAACAGGCATTGGCCGACCTTATGTCGGCTGTCAGGCTGTACGCCTCAGGCGCCAGGGATATCGCGCCGTTGAAGGATGTCGCGGATACCCTGCTTCGGTATGAAGAGCGCGCAAAGGCCAAGGAGCTTTACAAAGTATACGGTGATAAAGTTATCTCTGCGGACCTGTCGGATGACGAACTGCAGAACATCGCGATGTCATTCTATAAGCAGAACAATCTGGAGGTCGCTCAGGCGTTATATACGGTTTATATCGACCGGCTGAGGAAGCGCGCAAGCCCCGAAAAGCTGAAGCTTGAGCTTATCGATATCGCGCGTCTTTTTTCCTATAAAAGATCGGGCGCGTACGATCTTTATTACGCGGAGAAGATATTTTCGCTTCTTGAAGAGATATATACTGCCGCGGGATTCGACGAATCCCTGGCATATATGCGCGCGAATAATGCCGAGAAATACAAGGATTTCAGCCGCGCCAGGGAGATGTATGCGGCGTTTGCCGCATCGTATCCGCAAAGCGCAAGGCATGACGAGGCTTTGTACAAAGCAGGGATCCTGGCCTTGTACGCTGACAGGGATGTAAAAGCAGCTGATGAGATTTTCGATTCGCTGGCTTCGGGCGAGGGTGTTTCTTCGCATGTCCTGTCGAGCCTGTACCAGCGGGGGCTTATCGCCCAATGGCAGGGCGATACAGCGCGGGCGCAGGAAGCGTATTCGAGGTTGACGGATCTGGCAAAGGACGGCTTTGCGGAAACGGCTGCGATGGCAAAAGCCCGCATGGATGAGATCGCCCGGGAGCGGCCGCTCGAATTCAACATCAAAAGCCTGCTTGATACGACCCTGAAGCCCGAGAACAGCCAGTTCTCGATGTCCCGCGTTGAAATCACTCCGTCTGCGTACAGCGCATCACCTCAACAGGAGATCGAGGTTTCCTCGACAGCCGCTCCTCCTGAAAGCGGCTGTTTGCAGGTCCAGCTGCAGTATTTCTGGTCCGGTGACATGGGCACGGGAACGGGCGATTACCAGTCGTCCTCGTTCACGACTTCTTATTCCGATCCCGGAACAAAGGTCATCGGCGTGGTCGCCACAACGCCCGGCGGTGTCGTCGACCGCGGCCTTGCATTGATCGACATCGAGTAGGCCGTTATCGGTGAACATATTATTATCGTCGATCTGCCTGGAAACAGGCACTGACATACAGCTTGCCCTGTATTACCTGAAGGGCTATCTTCTTAAACACCCGCCTTCCCGCGCGTCCGGCCGTTTGCCGGCCCTGCGTTCCTGCGACATCTCGATTTGCACATTCACTGAAGACATAAGCGTTTCCAGCATCGCACGGCATATCGCGCGCCAAAAGCCGCACATTGTTGGATTTTCGTGTTATGTATGGAACATAGAGAAGACATTATTCGTGTGCCGGTCCTTGAAGGAACTCGATGCTGATATACTGATTGTCCTGGGCGGGCCTGAAGCGGCCCCGCGCGCCGAAGATATATTGAACACGGAACCGGCAGTCGATATTGTCGTGAGGGGAGAAGGGGAGCGGGTATTCAGGGATTGCGTCGCCGCCGCCGCGTCAGGCCGCGGCCTTTGCCGCACAGGCTCACCCCGCGGGCTTTCACGAATACCGGGCATTTCCTGGCGGCAGGACGGGCGTGTGCGGTCGAACCCTGCGCAAAGACAGGACCTGAATCCTGCGGCGGTTCCTTCGCCATACCTCTCCGGGCTCATTGACCTGGACAGCAAGGATATCGTCGATGTGCCTTTGGAGACCGTGCGCGGCTGCGCGTGCAGGTGCGCGTATTGTTATTACCACAAAAATTTTCCGCGCGTGCGTTTTTTTCCTCTCCGCAGGGTCGAGAAAGAGCTGGCATTAATACTTTTTCACCGGCCCCGCGAAGTATATCTGATGGACGCGACGTTCAATGCGTATCCGGCACGGGCAAAAAAGATACTCCGGCTGTTTATCAGGCATAACCGGGGATCGAACCTGCATGTGGAGCTGAAGGCGGAGCTGCTCGACGAGGAAATGGTCAGCCTGCTGGCAGCTGCGCGGGCGAACAATATCGAGATCGGCATACAAAGCACGAACATCCGGACGCTCAGGGCGGTCGGCCGGCCGTTCAATAAAGAGCGGTTCCGGCAGGGGATCCGGTTATTGAATACGTACGGCCTTTTGTATGAGATACAATTGATCGATGCGCTGCCGTATCAGAAATACGACGATCTCAAACGGTCCCTGGACTGGCTGTACAGCCTGGAACCGGTGAAAGTCGTCATATTCCCTTTGTCGCTGCTGCCCGGCACAACGCTGCGGCGGGACGCGGGGGAATACGGTATCGCGTACGGGAAAAAGGCGCCGTATCATGCGTATCAAAGCAATGCGATGTCCCTGAAAGAGGTTGCGCGGGTCGAGCGTTTGCGCTTTGCCATGGAACGGCTCTACGACAGCCGGGTTTTTCAGAAGACTTTATACGCGCTGCGGGATAAAGCCGGGTTAAAGATATCGGATATCTTCGAGGATTGGATCGATTGGTCAGACAGTTTGCCCGGAGCAGGCCGGATCACCCCCGAAGGGCATAACAAGCGGTTTCCTCAATTTCTGGCGTATCTATGCCAAAAGCGCTCTATAAAAAAAGGCTAAAAACGGGGTCAGAATTATTTATTTGCCGCATACCATATCGCTGGCAAATAAATAATTCTGACCCCGTTTTTAGCCTTTTATGGTTGCGGGGAGAGGATTTGAACCTCTGACCTTCAGGTTATGAGCCTGACGAGCTACCAAGCTGCTCCACCCCGCGATATCTGTTAAAGATCAATGTTTCAAAGTATTACTATTATATATCCGGAAACCGCCCGGACCAAGAACTATTTTAGTTATTTACGTCGGAAATGACCTTGACCGGCACTTCGTCCTTGCGAACCACGCCCATCTTTTCGCGCAGGATCTTTTCCTGATACACGCCGTCCTTTTCCACGCGCGAAAGCTCCGAGCGCAGCAGCTCATTCTCGGTCTGGAGCCGTTTGTTCTTGCGCTGGAGGTCGGTGTTTTTCCCTTTCAACTCGTGTATTTTTGCAAAGCCCGGCAGGAATATGACAACGGCTGCTGCCAGGAGGACCACCGGCCAGAAAAAACGATTGAACAGATGCTTCATCTTATTTTTTCCACATCGAGCCGGCGTAAACGGCTTTTCCCTCGAGCTCTTCCTCGATGCGCAGGAGCTCGTTATACTTACAGATACGGTCCGTGCGCGACAGGGAGCCGGTTTTGATCTGGCCGCAGCCGCAGGCAACGGCAAGATGAGCGATGGTCGTGTCCTCGGTCTCGCCGGAACGATGGGAGATGATGGCTCCGTATTTATTGTCCTGCGCCATCTGTATCGCCTCGAGCGTTTCGGAAAGCGTGCCGATCTGGTTGACCTTGATGAGGATGGCGTTGGCGATCTTCGCGTCGATACCTTTTTTGAATATTTTCGGATTGGTGACGAACGTGTCATCTCCGACGAGCTGGAGCTTCGGCCCGAGTTTATTCGTCATCGTTTTCCATCCGTCCCAGTCGAACTCGGACAGGCCGTCCTCGATGGAGAGGATGGGGTATTTCTTAAGCCACGAGTCGTAGATGGAGATCAGGTCATCGGCGGCTTTTATGCTTCCCTCGAACTTATATTTATTGCCGTCCTGGCAGAACGAGGTTGCGGCGCAATCAAGCGCGATCGATACGTCTTTGCCCGGCTTGTATCCGGCCTTCTGTATCGCTTCAATGATGAATGCGAGCGCCTGTTCGTTGGATGTGAGGTTCGGCGCGAATCCGCCTTCGTCGCCGACCGATGTCGCCAGTTTTTGCGCTTTGAGCAGGGATTTGAGGTTATGGAACACTTCGGTCGCCATGCGCAGCGCTTCTGAGAAGTTCGGCGCGCCGATAGGCATGATCATGAATTCCTGGATGTCCAGGTTGTTATCCGCGTGCATGCCGCCGTTCAAAATGTTCATGAGCGGCACCGGGAGAAGGTTCGCTTTTCCCGTTGCCAGGTAGGCGTAAAGGGGAAGTTTCTTTTCTATCGCTGCGGCCTTTGCAACAGCCATAGATACGCCCAGGATGGCATTGGCGCCCAATTTGCCCTTATTGTCGGTACCATCCATATCGATAAGCAGTTTATCGATCTTTTTGAAATCAGGGTCTAAACCCTTTACTTTGGAAGCGATTACGGTGTTAACATTGTTGACTGCTTTGGTGACGGCCTTACCCATATACCGGGTTTTGTCACCATCGCGCAGCTCAAGCGCCTCGTTCTCGCCTGTCGATGCTCCGGAAGGCACTGCTGCGCGGCCGAGCACGCCAGAATCAAGAAGAATATCGACTTCCACGGTCGGATTCCCGCGTGAATCCAGTATCTGCCTGCCGGTTACTTTAGCTATCTTTACCATGTCAAACTCCTTTAGTTTAAGGTAATAGGTCGAGATTTTATTATAGCCGATATTTACCCTTCGTCAAGAATAATAGGGACGGTTCTCTTCAAGAACCGTCCCTATCCGTCAAGGGAAAAGGGAGGCTAAAAACGGGGTCAGAATTATTTATTTGTCAGCGATATGATATGCGGCAAATAAATAATTCTGACCCCGTTTTTAGCTCTTGACTAATACAATCGGCTATGATATCGTTTATGTAACTTACAGAAAGGGTGTATATGAAGCTTAAAAAAGCAAAGCTGTTCCTGCAGTTATATTGGATTCGCATAACGATCATATCCTCGCTTATCATTCTTTTGGTTTCTCTGGTCATTCTGGTGACCGTCGGCCTGCGCGCGTGGAACGAGGTCGAATCGTACCTGAAACAGTCGCAGCTTGCCATGATCCCGCTGCAGCTGTATTTGCAGGTCATCATGGGTTTCATTTTCGCGACGATCTACACCACCCTCTGGTACTGGCTCATGATGAAGCGGGGGGCTCAGTCCTTCACCCAGACGGCGAAGAAATCGATCGCCGGTGAAACGCTCGGCATCACCTGGAAGGACGTCATCGGCATGGACGAGGCGAAAGAAGAGGCGCTTGAAGTCGTCAATCTCATCAACGACCGGGCGCAGCTGCAGCGTATCGGCGGCCATATCCTGCGCGGATTGCTTATGCTCGGGCCTCCGGGCTGCGGCAAGACGTATCTGGCAAAAGCGATCGCCACCGAGGCCAAGATCCCGTTCATCTCCATGTCAGGCTCGGAATTCGTCGAGATGTTCGTGGGCGTGGGCGCGGGCAGGATCCGCAGCCTTTTTAAGCGGGCGCGGACCCTGGCCGAATTCGACGGCGGCTGCATCATATTCATAGACGAGATCGACGCTCTGGGCGCGCGCCGCGGCCTCGACAGCGGGTTCGGCGGCACGAGCGAGCACAACCAGACGCTCAACCAGCTCCTTGTCGAGATGGACGGCCTGAAGGAACAGGATTCCAACATCATCATCATCGGCGCGACCAACGTGCCCCAGACATACCTTGATCCGGCGCTCCTGCGCCCGGGCAGGTTCGACCGCAAGATATACGTCGATAAACCCAATCTCGAGGACCGGTGCAAGATATTCGAATACTACCTCAAAAAGGTCAAGTATGACGAGAACGACATAAAGATCGAGCGGCTCGCGCGCATCACGGTGGGCTACAGCCCTGCGGATATTTCCAACCTCGTGCGCGAAGCGGCGCTCATCACGGTCCGCAGGAAGAAGGAATCGATCGGCATGCAGGACATCGACGCGGCGCGCGAGCGCATCGCCCTCGGCGTCAAGCGCAGGATCAAACTGCGGCCCGAAGAACGCTGGCAGACCGCGTATCACGAGGCGGGCCACGCGATCATCACGTATCTCTTGGCGCCCACGCAGGACGTTTTCAAGATCACGATCACCCCGCGCGGCCACACGGGCGGCGTGACCTGGACCCCCGAGCGCGAGGAAATATTCATCCACGACCAGAATTATCTTTCGAACCAGATCAAAATATGCCTCGGTTCATACGCGGCGGAACAGCTCAAGCTCAAGATCACGACGGCAGGCGTTGACAGCGATTTCTCGGTTGCCCTGGGGATCGCCCGCAATATGGTCTGGCGCTGGGGCATGGGCAAATCGGGCTTGCTGGGGAACTTCGACGCTCTTACCGAATACGCCTCGGGCGCGCACCGCGCCAGCCCGGTATCGGCGGATATGCAGAAGCGGCTTGATGACGATGTCCAGGATATCCTGCAGACCTGCCTGAAAGACGTTCAGGATGTCCTGTCGAAAGAGCAGGCGCTTCTGGACCGGCTTGCGCAGGAGCTCGTTGCCAAAGAAGAACTCAATTATGACGAGATCGAAACGATCTTCAAGGAATTTGGCAAGAGCCGCGCTCAATAATATCTGTGTCGGTGCTGCCTGTCTGTGGCTGAGCGGGTGCTTTTTTTCCGCAGGCGCCCCCACCTATACTACGGAGAATATCTCTCGATCCCTCAAGGATCTCGCCAAGAACGAGTATCAGATAGAAGTTACGGCCCGGCTCGTCGGTTCGACCCTGTGGGTCTATATGCCGGTCGAAGACCTGTTCATCAAAAATCCGGCGCCTGAGAAATACCCGGAGAAATTCCGGGTCCTCGCCAATGCCGGTTCGATCAAAGGCAGGCGGTTCACCGGCGAATATCATATCAAGCCGGTCCCCCCGAAGGACAAATCGCAGGATTATAAGATCAATAAGGCGGTTTCAGAAAAAATCGGCATACTCTGGAAGGTCATCCGGCGCGTTGTGTTCAGTATCGAACCGTCCCAGCGCGAAACGATCAAATTCGTCGTCATGGTCATCGGCGACGTCAAGAACGGCTTCGAAGTAACGGAGATATTCTACCTGAGGGATTTGAAAAAAGTTTCGTATAATCTCATGTCCATCTGGGAATTCCAGCACCGGGTCATACAGGACAGCCAGGTCTCGCCGCTGGTGATCGGGGACCGGACCGGCAGGCATCTGACGTACCGGGATATCACGATGGCCGAGTTCATCGCAAAACAGATAGAATACCGGGTCTCGCTTAAATTCCAGAAGCCCGAGGTCGAACAGAACGTGGATATCGACCGGGAGATATCGCGGATCATCAGGGATACACTGCGGATGTATGAAGCGACCGATGTGGAAGAGGTTTCTTTCAAGAATCTGGAATTGAACAAGAACGTGACGCTGGACTATCCCGCCATCTGGAGCAAATCCAACAAGAAATGACGGCCTTATTTCGTTATGACGACGTTCCTTCCCCGGACCTTTAACCTTCCCTGAACGAATAATCGTATCGCGTGCGGATATAATCGATGCTCGACCCGGTGAATGGCCGCCTCAAGCGACGCGAGCGTGTCGTGTTCCCTGACGGGCACTGCTTCCTGCATGATAATGGGGCCGTGGTCCATGTGCTCGTCGACAAAGTGCACGGTCACGCCGGTGACCTTGACGCCGTAGGCAAAAGCGTCCGCGATCCCATGGCCGCCTTTGAACGCGGGCAGAAGCGCGGGATGGATGTTGATGATGCGGTTCTTGAACGCCCGGACGAATTCAGGGCCCAATATCCGCATGAACCCGGCGAGCGCGATGCAGCCGATGCGTGCCTGCTTCAAACGCGCGATAATGGCTTTTTCGAAGCTTCGTTTGTCTTTGAATGAGTCCCGGTCGATCAAAAATACTTCGATGCCGGCCCTTTTGGCTTTGCTCATGACCTTTGCGCGCGGATTGTCGCATACAAGCAGCGCAAGTTTTGCCGGTATTTGTTTGCGCCTGACCGCCGACGCAATCGCAGCGAAATTACTTCCGGTGCCTGAGGCGAACACCGCTATGTTCATGGCTTGTCCTCGCGTATGAGTATGGTATGAGAAGGGCAGACCTTCACGCATGCCTTGCATGAAGTGCATTTATGATAGTCGATTACTGCTGCGTTGGTCACCACGCGGATCGCATCGAATTTGCACGCCTTTTCGCACAATTTACAGCCGATGCATCCGACACTGCACGCGGCTTTGGTATCTTTGCCGATGTCTTTGGAAACACACGCCACATATACCGGCTGGGATACGGCTTCGATCGTGAACAACTTTTTGGGGCATGCGGTTACGCATTTACCGCACGCCTTGCACGTGCGCGCGTCCACTACCGGCAGGCCTTCCTTCGACATGGACAGCGCCCCGAACGGGCATACGGAAACGCAGGTACCGAATCCCAGGCACCCGAACGAACAGGCCTTGGGCCCCTGCATGAGTGCGTTGGCGGCAATACAATCCCGCAATCCAGAATAGGCGTATTTTTCTTGAACTCTTGAACCGCCGTTGCAATGCAGAACGGCGGTTTTTTTTATCTTTTTTTCGATCGTTTGCCCGAGTACCTTCGCTATGGCCGCGCGGGCGTCGTCGGTCACGCCTTTGCATGCGTCAACAGTCATTTTTCCGCTCAACAGCGCCTCGGCGAACCCGAAACATCCGGCGGCGCCGCAGGCGCCGCAGTTAACGCCGGGCAGCAGCCCGGCGATCTTCTCGAGCCGCGGATCGACCGTGACCGCCAGTTTTTTCGACGCGACGGCGAGCCCCGCGCCGAACAGTATCCCGAGAGCTCCCATGATCATGACCGGCACGAAAATATCCATATCAGAACCTGAATCCGTTAAAACCCATGAACGCCATTGACATGATGGACGCGATGATGAACCCGATCGGAAAATCCTTCATGGCTTCGGGGACCGCGCATGTTTCGAGCCGCTCCCTGATCGCCGACATCAAGAGCATCGCGAGCGTGAAACCCAGCCCCACGCAAAAACCCTGGAACGCCGAATACACGAACGAATCGAGCAAAGGAGTATCTTTGCCGAAGAACATCTCGGAGTTCAGAACCGCCACTCCCAGGACCGCGCAATTGCAGGTGATCAGCGGCAGGTATATCCCGAAGACACGGTACAGATGCGGGGCGAATTTGCGGATGACCATTTCGACGAACTGCACGAATGCCGCGATGACGAGGATGAAAGAGATCGTGCGCAGATACGTCATGCCGAACGGCTCAAGGAGGAACCGGTAAATTGCCCAGGTTATCATCGAGGACATGGTCGTGACGAAAAGCACGGCAAAACTCATCGCAAGCGCGGGTTTTGTCTCTTTCGAGACCGCGATGAACGAACACAGCCCGAGGAAACGTGACAGGATGACGTTGTAGATGAAAACGTTCGATATGAAAATGACGAGGAATTGCGTCGCGTTCATCGTGCCCGCCTTTTTGCGAGGTTAAAAAATCCGAGGAGCAGGCCTATGACGAGCAGCGCCCCGGAGGGCATCCCCACCGCAAGGGCCGGTTCGAACCCGGGGAAGACCACGAAATCGAGCAGTTTCCCCGTGCCGAGAAGCTCCCTGATCGCCGATATGAGGACCAGGGCGAGCGTGAATCCTGCGCCCATGCCGAGGCCGTCGAACAACGAGGCCATGACCGTGTTCTTTGACGCGAACGCCTCGGCGCGGCCGAGCACGATGCAGTTCACGACAATGAGCGGCACGTATATCCCCAGCGCCCGGTTCAGCAACGGGAAATACGCCTTGAGGACCATTTCGGCGATGGTGACGAAGGCGGCGATCACGACGATAAAACAGGGGATGCGTATTTTGTCGGGTATGAACTTTTTAAGCGAAGCGATGATGAGGTTCGAACAGACGATCACGAACGTTGAAGCACAGCCCATACCGACGGCGTTGCCGACCGATACGGACACCGCCAGGGTCGGGCATAACCCGAGCGCCAGCACGAACGTCGGATTTTCTTTAACGATGCCTTTGGCGAACTCTTTGATCAATGTCTTCATTTCGTGCCGAATATCCTTTTCTTCGTATACCGGTCGATGAGCGGCGCTGCCGCGTTCATCATCAGGATGGAATACGATACCCCCTCGGGAGTCCCTCCCCAGAGCCGGATGACCGCGGTGAGCAGTCCGCATCCGGCGCCGAAGATCACCTGCCCTTTCCGGGTCAGCGGCGAGGTGACGTAATCGGTCGCCATGAATATGGCGCCGAGGAACAAGCCTCCCGATAATACGGCAAAAAGCCAATCCCCGGTAAACAAAACCTTTCCGCCGAAAATAAAATACATGCAGCCGGTTGTTGCAATGAACGTGAGCGGTATATGCCAGGAAATGATCCCGCGCGCGAGCAGGAATATGCCTCCGATCAGAAGCGCGGCAACGCATACTTCGCCGATACATCCGCCTTTGTTGCCGAGAAAAAGGTCCAGGTACGAAATATGGCCGATCAGTTTGTTCTCTTTCAGGAGCGCCAGGGGTGTTGCCTGCGTCACCGCGTCGAAAGACAGAGGCGCGGTGAACCGCGTCATATGCTGCGGCCAGGAAGCGGTCAGAAACGCCCTGCCCACGAGCGCAGGGTTGAAAATGTTCTGGCCCAGCCCGCCGAATATCTGTTTGCCGATCGCGATCGCGACGAATGCGCCCACTGCCGGTATCCAGAAGGGGCAGTGCGCAGGGAGGTTGTAGCCGAGCAGAAGGCCGGTCAGGACCGCCGACCCGTCTGAGATCGTCGCCTTTTTTTTCAACGCCGCCTGGATCGCCAGTTCGGTGCAGACCGCGGATACGACAGCGATCAGAACCGCGCGCAGGGCCGCAACCCCGAAAATATACGCGCCGGCGATGCCCGCCGGCGCCAATGCCAGGCAT